>Ga0207872_100110_pt1 | contig 66737 bp, 57 predicted proteins | sample Passage260B_FD_187372 | JGI IMG/M metagenome (GOLD analysis project Ga0207872, IMG submission 187372) | Cellulose adapted compost microbial communities from Newby Island Compost Facility, Milpitas, CA, USA - Passage2 60B (SPAdes) (version 2) ...
TCAAAGAGCAAGCTGGAAATTTTGAAGGTGGCCTCCAGTCCCCGAGGAGACTGGAAATCGGCCAGGCAACTGCCTTCAAAAACTACTATACGAGGAGGGAAGGGCATGGACGCGTCCAGTCCGGAAGTGTGGGCCTGGCAGATCGAATCGGTGCTGGATGAACTGGTACCGGCGGGAAACCTTCGGCCCGGCCGCCTCATCGTGTTTGGCGTCAGCACCAGCGAGGTGCTGGGCAAGCATATCGGCACGGCCGGCGCGGAAGAGGTGGCCGCCGCCATCCACGAAGGCGTGGAGCGGGCCCGGCAGCGTTACGGATTCGTGCCGGTGTGGCAGTGCTGCGAACATTTGAACCGGGCCCTGGCCGTCGAGCGCGAAACGGCGGAAGCGCTGGGCCTGACGGAAGTCTCGGCCGTGCCCGTTCCCAAGGCCGGCGGTTCCATGGCCGCCTACGCTTACCGCCGGATGCGCGAGCCGTGCCTGGTGGAGGCGGTGCAGGCCCACGCCGGCGTCGACATCGGCGAGACGCTGATCGGGATGCATCTGCGCCCGGTGGTCGTGCCGTTCCGGCCGACCGTCCGGTGGATCGGCGCGGCGCGGGTGAACGCGGCGTTCACGCGGCCGAAGCTGATCGGCGGCGCCCGCGCCGTATATACAATGGAAAAAACCGGTTCGCCGAAGGAGCGCGCCGAATCGTCCGGCGGGCCGGGCGGAGCGTCCGCCCCCGGCACTTGCGATTGAAACCGCGGCAGGCGCCTGCGGTTGACGGACCAGGCGCCCGCGATTGAAACCGGCCCCGTATCCCGGCATTTGAAACGCAAAGGCCCGAACGGCCCGGGACGCAACTGCCCGGCGGACCTTGAACGTGACGGTCCGGCGGGTCTTGAACGCAACGGCCCTGAGGGCCCTCGAAGGTAAAAGAACCCGAAGGAGGACCAACGCGCATGTCCGAGTTTTTGCGCAAGCAGGATCCGGAAGTCGTCAAAGCCCTGAATCTGGAGCTCGACCGCCAGCGGAACAACCTGGAACTCATCGCTTCGGAAAACATCGTCAGCCGGGCGGTGCTGGAAGCGATGGGCACGGTGCCCACGAACAAGTACGCGGAAGGCTATCCGGGCAGAAGATATTACGGCGGCTGCGAGCACGTCGACACCCTGGAGGAAATCGCCCGGAGCCGCGCGAAGCAGCTGTTCGGCGCCGAACACGCCAACGTGCAGCCGCACTCCGGGACCCAGGCCAACCTGGCCGTCTATCTGGCGTGCCTGCAGCCGGGCGACACCGTGCTGGGCATGAACCTGGCGCACGGCGGCCACCTGACCCACGGCAGCCCGGTGAACGCTTCCGGCATCCTGTACAAGTTTGTCGCCTATGGCGTGGACGAACAGACGCACCGGATCGACTACGACGAAGTGCGCAAGGCCGCGTTCAAGCACCGGCCCCGCCTGATCGTCGCCGGAGCCAGCGCCTATCCGCGCGTCATCGACTTCGCCGCCTTCGGCGAGATCGCCCGCGAGGTCGGCGCGCTGCTCATGGTGGACATGGCGCACATCGCCGGCCTGGTCGCCACCGGGCACCATCCCAGCCCGATTCCGCACGCGCATTTCGTCACCACGACGACGCACAAAACGCTGCGCGGCCCGCGCGGCGGGCTCATCCTGTGCACCAGATCCTGGGCGCAGCCGATCGACAAGGCGGTGTTCCCCGGCGCGCAGGGCGGCCCGCTCATGCACATCATCGCCGCCAAGGCGGTGGCGCTCGGGGAGGCCCTGCAGCCGGAGTTCAAGGAGTATTCCGCGCGGATCATCGCCAACGCCAAGGCGCTGGCGGACACCCTGCTGGAGGAAGGACTGAATCTGGTCTCCGGCGGCACCGACAACCACCTGATCCTGGTGGACACGCGGAACCTGAATATCACCGGCCGCGATGCGGAGCGGGTGCTTGATTCCGTCGGCATCACCGTCAACAAAAACGCCATCCCCTTCGACCCGGCCAGCCCGGCGGTAACCAGCGGCATCCGCATCGGCACGCCGGCGGTCACCACCCGCGGCATGGGCGTCGAAGAGATGAAAATCATCGGCCGCACCATCGCCATGACGCTGAAAAATCCGGGCGACGAAGCCACCCTGCAAAAGGCGCGGAACGCGGTGCGCGAGCTGACGGCCCGTTTCCCGATCTACCCGGATCTGGAGTATTGAGGCCTATTGAGGCCTGGCGAAAAAAAGGGACGGAACTTCCGGGCATGTCCCGGAGGGGTCCGTCCCTTTTATCTTTCGCCATCTCCGCCGCCGGGGATTTGCCGCCAGTATTGCCGCGTCCCCTCTTCCCGCACCGCGTAGCCGAGCTTCGCAAGCTCTTTCCGCAAGTCTTCGGCGTCTGTCTTGTCCTTTTTCCGCAGGGCGAGTTCGCGGGCTTTCAGCAGCGCGTGCGCCGAAGCCGGAAGGTCCGGCATGTCCGGCACCCATCTTCGGTAGAGGTCCCGATGGGGATCGCCATCGTCGGACCACGGATAACCGTGTTTCCGGAACGCTGCGGCCCACGCTTTTGCCGGTTCATCGGTGTTTTCCCGGAGCAATTCGTGTCCGGACGTTCCGAGCACCACCAACTGTTTGCCGTCGACAAAAACGGCCGCGATTTCCGATCTGGCGAACGCTCGCCTTTTTCCATCCTTTTCAAAGCGCACTTCCGAATCGTCGATGACGGCGGTGAGCAGTTCCCGCACCGCAATAAAGGCAACGGCGAGACCGGCGATGCCGCCGGGCGCCATGAGCGCAAGGCGCAACCATGTGCCGTCAAAATGGGAAATCAGCCGTGCCGGCCCCTGGAAAGGCGCCCAAGGCAGCCGGGCGAGCCAGCCGGCAATATACGGGACCAGAAATCCGAGCGCAACGCCGGCAGCGCCGAATCCGCCGAACAGCATCATTCCCGCGGCCGCGCCGAAGCCCACTGCGGTCCGGCCGCCGTCCGAAGTCGTTGATCCGGTCGTCATTCGTCTCCCCTCCGATCCTTGACCACCATCCGGTCGACCAGCCGCTTCAGTTCCGCCGCGTAGGTGTCCGGGTCCACTTTCCCTGACAATCCGCGATTTGAGGCGTATTCGAAAACGGCCGACTGAAGGATGCTTGCCACGACGTCCACGTGGAATTCCCGGAATTCTCCCGTTCGACGGCCTTCCGTGAGGATTTGCCTGAGCGCCGACTCGAGCGGGTCTTCCCCGTCGTCCGCGAGTTTGTAATACGGCACATTGTCCGGTGTCCGGGCGTGGAAAACAATTTCGATCAGCGCAGTCGCCCGCTGGGGATGGAGACATTGATACGCCAAACCGGCGTCAATAAAGGCGTGCAATTTTTGCTTCGGCGTATCGGCCTGTTCCACGCGGCGGAGCACATATTCGGCCGATTCCTCCAGCAGTGTCGCCAGCGTCTGGTCCATAAGTTCGTTTTTGTCGCGGAAATGGTACGCGATGAGCGCCGGGCTGATGCCGGCTTCTTTCGCGATCTGCGCCAGGCTCGCGCGCTGGAACCCGATCCTGTCCAGCGTCGCGATGGCGGCGTGGATGATCTGGGCGCGCCGCGCTTCTGAGATGAATGTCAGTTCCTCTTTCGTCCTGCGATTATCCATGGATCAAGCCTCGGTCGGGCGCCGGAAGATAACCAGGCGCGGGTTTTGAATGATCGTTTAATATTTTGAATGACTATTCAAATTTTATCACGGATGGATGGTCGATCGCAAGCGGCGGAGGATCCGGCAGTCGGGGCCAGGGCGCATAACGACAAAAGTGCATTTATTTTTCCATGAAAAGAGACTTGTGGGAAAAATAAATGCACTTTGTGCTTTTGAATTGGAAAAATCTGTGCGATTTCGCGTTCAGGGCCGGAAAACAAACGCATTTTTGTCCTTGTTTCGCCCGGCTGGCCATGAAAACGGGAAAATAAAGGCATTTTTGGCGTTGTGCTCCGTCAGGGGGTGCCTGAATCCGGAGCGGAACAAGCGCGGGGGACCGGCCCCGGTCAATAGCCCCGCAGGTACGGCTTGACCACCGGCGCCGGATCGCCCAGGGCGCGCAGCGCGTCGACCGCCCAGTACGGATTGCGCAGCATGCCGCGGCCGACCGCGACCAGATCCGCGGAGCCGCTGGCCAGCACGTGTTCCGCCAGGGCGGGCTGGTCCAGCAGGCCGACAGCGATGACCGGCACGCCGACGTGCTCCCGGATTGCGCGGGCGTAGGGCACCTGGTAGCCGGGGTAGGCACGGGGCGCTCCTTTCGGATGCTCTCCTCCGCTGGATACGTCGAACATGTCCACCCCGGCGTCGCGGTAGATCCGGCAGAAGGCGATCGCATCTTCAATGCCGTACCCGCCTTCGGCGTATTCAACCGCGGAAATGCGCATGAACAAAGGCATGTCCCCGGGAAGGACGGCCTTGATGGCGCGGATGGCTTCCGCCGCGAAACGGGTCCGGTCCTTCCCGTACTCGTCCGTCCGGCGGTTGGTCAGGGCCGAATGGAACTGATGGATCAGGTAGCCGTGCGCCCCGTGCAGTTCCACCGCGTCCGCGCCCGCTTCCGCCGCCCGTCGGGCCGCCTGGGCATATTTGTCCACCAGGGCCCGGACCTCCTCTGTGGAGAGTTCCCGAGGCGTCCGGTACCTTTCGTCGAACCGGATCGGCGAAGGCGCCACCGGCTGCGCGGCGTCTTGCGCCTTCCGCCCGGCATGGGCGATCTGCACGGCGACTTTCGCGCCGAAGCGGTGCGCGTTGTCGATGATTTTCCGGAAATGGGGAATATGCTCGTCCGACCAAAGGCCGAGGTCGTTCTTCGAAATGCGGCCGTCAGGTTCGATTGCGGTCGCTTCGATGATGATCAGCCCGGCGCCTCCGATGGCACGGGACGAATAATGCACGAAATGCCAATCGGTCGGAATTCCGTCCTCGGCCTCCACCATGTACTGGCACATCGGGCTCATGACGATGCGGTTGCGCAGTTTCAAGCCCCGGAGCTCGAACGGTTCGCCCAAACGGCTCACGATGTCCCCTCCTCTGCGGCAGGTCTGTCTTCATTATTTTACAGAAAACCCGCCCCGTTGCCCAAACCATCCAAAAAAAAAATCCGGCGCCGCGGACGCGCGCCGGCAAGGCATAAGGGCGCCCCTGCGCCGGCCGGATCAGGCCGGGACCATCATGTCAGGCGAGGAGGGTGATGACCAGAAGCTCATAAAGCACCAGCGTCAGGATCGCGCTGGCCGCGAACGGGCCGAAAAACCGCGCGCCGTATACGCCCGGTCCGCATCCGTGGGCGAGCGCGTCGGGTCCCGTCGCGAGGTGCAGATGGCAACCGTCGGCGCCAAGCACGATGCCCTCGTAAACCATGCCGTCGACCGTCTGCACGCGGACCCGGCGGTGCACGCATTGTCCGCAAACGGCGGACAGCTGCTGGCGGATTTTGCGGGCCTGATGGGGCCAGTCCCGGGGCGCCTGGTACAAGACGACCTCTTTCGGCATTGCGGCGTGTGGCATGGGCATTCCTCCTTGGTGCATGGTATGCGTTTGCCCCGGATTTGGTGCGGGTGCCCGGGCGGAGACGCCGTACCGGTCGGACGGCGGCAACGGGCGGGCGTCGGGCGAACCGGAAGCCGGGGACGGGAAGATCCCGGGCAAATCGGCTGCGGGGAATCGGTGCGGAGACCGGAAGGATGCCGGACGCACCGGCCGCGGAGAGGGAGAACCGGCGGGAACGGCGGAGCCGCGCGTCTCTTTTGTTTTCGCATCCGTCGCGCAAATGGTATAATGAACGACGTCAAGCGGAGCGCAGACGGGAAGGAGAGGGATGGGATGGGACGCCTGGTCGTATGCGACCACCCGTTGATCCAGCACAAACTGACCATCATCCGTGACAAAACGACGAACCACAAGCAATTTCGCGAACTTGTCGAAGAGACGGCCACGCTGATTGGCATTGAGGCGACCAGGGATCTGCCGCTGGAGCCGAAAACGGTGGAGACGCCCGTCGGACGGGCGGAGGGCAGGGCCATCGCCGGCCGGAAAATCGGGCTTGTTCCGATCCTGCGGGCCGGCCTCGGCATGGTGGAAGGCCTGCTCCGGCTGTTGCCCGCGGCGAAGGTGGGACACATCGGTCTGTACCGGGACCCGGAGACGCTCAAACCGGTGCAATATTACATCAGCCTGCCGTCCGACGCCGAAGAGCGGGACCTGATCGTCATCGATCCGATGCTGGCCACCGGCGGTTCGGCCATCGCGGCCATTTCCATGCTGAAGGAACGGAATTGCCGCCCGACGAAAATGCTGTGCCTGATCGCTTCGCCGGAGGGAATCCGGGCCCTGAACGAGGCGCATCCGGAAGTGGACATCTACACGGCCGCCGTGGATGAACGCCTGGACGAACACGGGTACATCGTGCCCGGTCTGGGCGACGCGGGCGATCGTCTGTACGGCACGGAATGACGCGAAAACGCGCAGGCCGGGGGGCGGCCGGAAAGAAAGAATATATAATAATGAAATTTCTATGACAAATTTTGCGACAAGGATCGCCGACGAGATGACAAGGAGCAAAACGATGGGAAAACGGATCCGGGTCATGGCCATTTTTGGCGTCCGTCCCGAAGCGATCAAGATGGCGCCGCTCATCCTGGAGCTGAAAAAGCGGCCGGATGTGTTCGAGACGCTCGTCTGCGTCACCGCGCAGCACCGCCAGATGCTCGACCGGGTGCTGGAGGTGTTCGGCATCCGTCCGGATTACGATCTGGATGTCATGCAGGAACAGCAGTCGCTGTTCGACGTTTCCGTGCGCGTGCTGGAGAGGATGGAACCGGTGCTGAAAGAAGCGGAACCGGATCTGGTGCTGGTGCACGGCGACACGCTGACAACGTTTCTGGCCAGTTTTGCGGCTTTCCTGCGGCAGATCAAGGTCGGGCACGTCGAGGCGGGGCTGCGCACCTGGAACAAATTCGCGCCATATCCGGAGGAGATGAACCGGCAGCTGACCGGGGTGCTGGCCGACCTGCACTTCGCGCCCACGGAATGGTCGGCGGGCAACCTGCGGAAGGAAAACAAGGCGGAAGAAAGCATTTTTGTCACCGGCAACACCATCACCGACGTTTTCCAGTACACGGTGCGGCGGGATTTCACCCATCCGATTCTGGACTGGGTCAACGGCAGGCGGCTTGTCCTGATGACCGCCCACCGGCGGGAGGCGCAGGGGGAGCCGCACCGGAGGATCTTTCGCGCCGTGCGCCGGCTGGCCGACGAATTCGACGACATCGCCGTCGTCTATCCCGTGCATCCGAGCCCGGCGGTGCGCGAGCCGGCCCATGAAGTGCTGGGCGGTCATCCGCGCATCCTGCTGACAGATCCCGTCGACGTGACGGAGTTGCACAACCTGTATCCGCATACCCATCTCATCCTGACGGATTCCGGCGGTCTGCAGGAAGAAGCGCCTTCCTTTGGCGTGCCGGTGCTCGTGCTGCGGGAAACCACCGAGCGGCCGGAGGGGATCGAGGCGGGGGTGCTGGAACTGGCCGGCACGGACGAGGAAGCGGTGTACGGGAAAGCCCGCCGTCTGCTGACGGACCGGGCCGCTTACGAACGGATGAGCCGCGCCGTCAATCCTTACGGGGACGGACGGGCATCGCAGCGGATCGTGCAGGCAATCCTGCACCATTTCGGTCTCGGGGAGCGGCCCGAACCCTTTCGTCCGTCCTGAGGGTCCGTGCCGATCCGCCGCCCTCGTCCAAGACGATGTACAGTATCCCGTGCGGCTGTATGGTTGGGCCAGAAACCGCCGGACAATACGGGAACTTCCAGTTTTTCTTCGCGAGGTTTTCACAGCCCGGCAAATTGACAAACCCGGAGGACCTCCGCTAGAATAAGTGAGGATTGACAGGTGAAGACCCATGCGACACCCCCGGAAGGACGACAATCCTTGGCGCGCCGCGGGACTCGTGGGTGCCATCGGTGCCGATGTGGCGATTTGCACGGTGCTGGGGTACTTCGCGGGACGCTATTTGGCGGGACCGCTCGGACTCGGGGCCGTCTGGGTGCCGGTCGGGGTGCTGTCGGGTTTCTTCCTCGGCCTCGTGACGGTCGTCTTGCTGATCAGGAGATTCATGGAGGACAACCGCGATGAATGACCTGTTTGCATCGGGCGTCCGCGCGGCTGTCTTTGCCCTGTCCGCCTGTTTGGCGCTGTGGATCCTGATCCCCGATTATCGTCCCGAATTTGCGGGAGCGGCCTTCGGTATCGCGGTCGGCGTCTGGAACAGTTATCTGCTCCGGCGAAGAATCCAGCTGCTGGACCAGTGGACGGCCGAGGGGAAGAAACGAAGAGCTGGTACCGGATTTGCCGCCCGTGCGGCGACGCTGCTTTTGGCCTGCATGGCTGCGCTCCGGTTCCCGGAACATCTTTCGCTGGTGTGCGTGTTGGCGGGCAGTTTTTTTATGCCCTTTGTCTATCTGCTGCTCGGTTTCATTCGAAACCGTTCCTGAATGGCGGCACCATGGCAGTGGAAAGGGGTGAAAACAACGATTCATGCATGAATTTCCGGTTGTTCATATCGGAGGGATCGGTTTCGACCTTTCCAGCATCATCGCGATCACCGTCTCCTTCGTGATCACGCTCGTCCTGGCGCTGCTTGCCGTGCGCAACCTGTCGGTGGACAACCCCTCGAAGCTGCAAAATTTCATGGAATGGGTTGTCGAATTCGTGCACAATACCATTGCCAGCACGATGCCGCTGGAAAAGGCGAAACGCTATATTTCCCTCGGCATGACCCTGATCATGTTCATCTTTATTTCCAACTTGCTGGGACTTCCCTTCGGGATTGTGACCGAGGTCAGCGAATCCCATCACGGCCCGGTGACGGTGGCTGGATTGGAGATCGCATCCGCGGACGAAGTGGAGAAAGCCCACGAGGATGGCAAGCACCTGGCGTATGCCTGGTGGAAATCGCCCACGGCGGACCTGAGCGTGACCGCCGGACTGGCGTCCATCGTGTTTGTGCTGGTGCACTACCTCGGACTGACCCAGAATACTCGCCACTATTTGAAACATTATTTCAAACCGTATCCGATCTTTTTCCCGATCAACATTCTGGAAACGCTGACCAAGCCGCTTACGCTGGCACTTCGTCTATTTGCAAACATCTTTGCGGGTGAAGTGCTCATATCCACCATTTTGCTGCTGGGCGTTTTCGGCATCCCGCTTCTCGGGATCTGGCAAGGTTTCAGCATTTTCGTCGGGGCGATTCAGGCATTCCTGTTTACGATCCTGACGATGGTATATATCTCGCAGGCTACCGTGCATGAGGAAGGCCACTGAGGACGGGTTCCGCAGAGGGCTTCCGCACGGGCGTGCTGCACGGGCGCGGCTGATCGCGCCAACGACGGAGAATCTCAATTTCAAGGAGGAACAAACATGGATTTGCTGGGTGCAGCTCTTGCAATCGGTCTGGGCGCGATCGGCGCCGGTGTCGGTAACGGTTTGATCGTCAGCAAAACGGTGGAGGGCATCGCCCGTCAGCCGGAACTGCGCGGCGCGCTGCAAACGACGATGTTCATCGGTGTCGGTATCGTCGAAGTCGTACCGATCATCGGCGTCGTTCTGGGCTTCCTGATCTTCTTCGCATCCTGATTGGCAAGGTGCGTGCCTGGGCGCGGAAGGCCCCGAGCCTCCACGCCCATATTTTGTAAAGCAGCGGCGGCACAGTCTGAAAGGAGTGACGGCGTTGAACTTCCAGTGGACTTCTTTCCTCTACGCGATCATCGCGTTCGGGATCCTGTATTATCTGCTGAACAAATATGCGTTCGGTCCGCTTTTCGGGATTATGGAGAAGCGCCGCCAGCTGATCCTGCAGCAGATGGAGAGCGCGGAGCAAAACCGCAAGGAGCTGGAAAAGCATCTGGAAGAGCAAAAGCAGGTGCTGCAGGAGGCGCGTAAAGAAGCGTACGAAATGATCGAGCAGGCCAAGCGGACCGGCGCCCGTCAGGCGGAGGAAATTGTCCAGGCCGCCCGGGAAGAAGCGAGCCGGTTGCGCGAAGAGGCGCTGCGCGACATCGAGAACGAGAAAAACAAGGCCCTGGCCGCCCTCAAGGCGCAGGTCGGCGGCTTGTCCGTGCTGATCGCTTCGAAGATCATCGAGAAGCAGATCGACGAAAAATCGCATCAAGAGCTGATTGACCATTATCTCCAGGAAGTGGGGAACCGGTCATGAGCCGTAGCACCGTGGCGGCGAGACGCTACGCGAAAGCGCTGTTTGAACTGGCGCGGGAGCGCAACCTGATCGCCGAGACGGAAGAACAGCTGAAACAGGCCGTCGGCGTCATCCAGGACAACGGGGAATTTCGGACGCTGCTTTCTTCCCCGAACGTTCCGCTCGAGGTCAAAATCCGAACCCTGCGGGAAGCGTTCGGCCAGTCCGTATCCCCGATAGTGCTCAACACGCTGTGCTTGATGACGGAACGGCGCCGGCATGGCGAAATGACCGCCCTTTTGGAAGAGTATCAGCGGGTGGCCGGAGAAGCGATGGGACGCGTCGAAGCCAGAGTCGTGTCGGCCCGGCCGCTGACCCAGGAGGAAATCGGCAAGGTGGCGGAAACGTTCGGCGCCCTGCTGGGGAAAACCGTCCGGGTCACGGTGGAAGTCGATCCCTCGCTGCTCGGGGGTCTCACCGTGCGCATCGGCGATACGCTCTATGACGGCAGCCTGAAGAGCAAGCTCGCCCGGATGCAACGGACGCTGCAAGCCACTTGAGCGGCCGGTTTCGGCCGAAAAACATGCCGGCAAAAGAACAGGGCGGAAACCGGACGGCAATCCGCCAATCGGACGGGAAACAAAGCCGGCAGTATGGACGTCACCAAGCAAGGACAGGGGTGAACGAATTGAGCATCAGGCCTGAGGAAATCAGCACGCTGATCAAACAGCAAATCGAAAACTACCAGTTTGATGCCCAGGTCAGCGACGTCGGCACCGTGGTCTACGTGGGCGACGGGATTGCGCGCGTGCACGGATTGGCGAAGTGCATGGCCAGCGAGCTGCTCGAATTCGAAAACGGTGTCTACGGCATGGCCCTGAACCTGGAAGAGGACAACGTCGGGGTCGTCATTATGGGGCCCTACAAGGACATCAAGGAAGGATCGCAGGTGAAGCGGACCGGCCGCATCATGGAAGTGCCGGTCGGCGAGGAACTGCTCGGCCGCGTCGTCAACGCCATCGGCCAGCCCATCGACGGCCTTGGTCCGATCAACACGGGCAAATTCCGTCCCATCGAATCGCGGGCTCCGAGCGTCATGGACCGCAAGTCCGTCCATGAGCCGCTGCAAACGGGCATCAAGGCCATCGACTCGATGATCCCGATCGGCCGCGGCCAGCGCGAGCTCATCATCGGCGACCGGCAGACCGGGAAGACGACCATCGCCATCGACACCATCGTGAACCAGAAAGGCCAGGACGTCATCTGCATCTACGTCGCCATCGGCCAGAAGCAGTCGACGGTACGCGGCGTCGTGGAGACCCTCCGCAAGCATGGCGCTCTGGATTATACCATCGTGGTGTCCGCCACCGCTTCCGAACCGGCGCCGATGCTCTACATCGCGCCCTACACCGGATGCGCGATGGGCGAATACTTCATGTACAAGGGCCGCCACGTCCTGGTCGTGTACGACGACCTGTCCAAGCAGGCGGCGGCCTACCGGGAGCTGTCCCTGCTCCTGCGCCGTCCTCCGGGCCGCGAAGCGTATCCCGGCGACGTGTTCTACCTGCACTCCCGCCTGCTCGAACGCGCGGCGAAGCTGAACGACCAGCTCGGCGGCGGTTCCATGACCGCGCTGCCGTTCATTGAAACCCAGGCGGGGGACGTGTCGGCGTACATTCCGACCAACGTCATTTCCATCACCGACGGCCAGATCTTCCTGGAGTCCGAACTGTTCTACGCGGGCCAGCGGCCGGCCATCAACGTCGGCATCTCGGTGTCCCGCGTCGGAAGCTCGGCGCAGATCCGGGCGATGAAGAAGGTCGCCGGTTCCCTGAAGCTCGACCTGGCCCAGTACCGGCAACTGGCGGCGTTCGCGCAGTTCGGCTCGGACCTCGACAAGGTCACGCAAGCCAGACTGAACCGCGGCGCCCGGACGATGGAGATTCTGAAACAGGGCGTCAACCAGCCGATGCCGGTGGAGAAGCAGGTCGTCTCCCTGTTCTGCGTCACGCGGGGCTATCTGGACGACCTCCCGCTGCAGGACGTGCGTCGCTTCGAGGCGGAGTTCCACGCCTGGGTGGACGCGAACCGGCCGGAGATTTTCGCCTCCATCCGCGACACCAAGGATCTGACGCCGGAAAACGAACAGGCGCTCGACCAGGCCATCAAGGAATTCAAGAAGACGTTCGCCGTTTCGTCCTGAGCGCGGGCGGATGCGTCCAAGGTGGTGAGTTGAATTGGCCAAAGGATTGCGTGCCATCAAGCGGAAAATCCGCAGCATGCAAAGCATGAAACAAATGACCAAGGCGATGGAGCTTGTCGCGGCCGCCAAGCTGAAACGCGCCCAGCTGGCCGCCGTCGCCGCACGGCCATACGCTGAGAAGATGCGGGAAGTCATCTCCTCCATCGCTTCGGGTTCGGACATCCGCCACCCCATGCTGGAGGCGCGGGAAATCCGGCGGACGGGCTACCTTGTGCTCACGTCGGACCGGGGGCTTGCCGGCGGATACAACGCCAACGTGCTGCGCCTGGCGCTGAGCGAGATCGGACGGCACGCGTCGCAGGACGAATACGTGGTCATGGTGGTGGGGAAAAAAGGGCGCGAGTTTTTCCGCCGCCGGAAGATCCCCATCGCCCACGAAATCGTGGAACTGCCGGATTCGCCTTCGTACCTGGACATCAAGTCCATCGCGAAGGCCGCCGTGGACGGGTTCATCGAAGAACAATACGACGAGCTGTACCTGATCTACAACGAGTTCCGCAGCGCCCTCAGCCAAGTGCCCGTGAAGAGGCGGCTGCTTCCGCTGACCGAGGACAATCTGGGCGGGCACAGGGCGGCCTATGAATACGAACCGACCCCGGAAGAGGTGCTGGACGCCCTGCTTCCGAGGTACGCGGAGACGCTGATCTACAGCGCCATCCTGGAAAGCAAGGCGAGCGAGTTCGGCGCGCGCATGACGGCGATGGGCAATGCCAACAAAAACGCGGGCAAGATGATCGACACCCTGACGCTGCAGTACAACCGCGAGCGGCAGGCATCCATCACGCTGCAGATTGCGGAAATCGTCGGCGGCGCCAACGCGCTGAAATAAAGGTTCGCCCCGTTGCGCGCCGGAAGGCGCGAAGCGGAAGGCGGTTTGCACGGAGACGGACAAGCAGACGGTGTTACGCGCAAATTACGCGGGAATTTGGGAGGGAAACACATGAGCAAGGGCCGTGTCGTTCAGGTGATGGGCCCTGTCGTCGACATCGCGTTCGAGGGCGGACATCTCCCGGAAATCCTGAACGCCATCGTCATCAAGGACAAAACCGATACCGGTCTCGAGATCAATCTGACCGTGGAAGTGGCGCAGCATTTGGGCGACAACCTGGTGCGCTGCGTGGCCATGGCTTCCACGGACGGTCTCGTCCGCGGCATGCAAGCGGAAGACACGGGACGCCCGATCACGATTCCGGTCGGGCCGGCCACGCTGGGCCGCGTGTTCAATGTCCTCGGCGAACCGATCGACGGGGCCGGGGAAGTCGACCGCACGCATGAATATCCGATCCACCGGCCGGCTCCGACATTCGAGAACCTGTCCACCACGACGGAGATGCTGGAGACCGGCATCAAGGTCATCGACCTGATCGCGCCGTACGCCAGAGGCGGTAAAATCGGCCTGTTCGGCGGCGCCGGCGTGGGCAAGACGGTGCTCATGCAGGAGCTCATCCACAACATCGCGCAGGAGCACGGCGGGATTTCCGTGTTCGCCGGCGTGGGCGAACGGACCCGCGAAGGCAACGACCTGTACCATGAAATGAAGGATTCCGGCGTTATCGCGAAGACCGCCATGGTGTTCGGGCAGATGAACGAACCGCCGGGCGCGCGGCTGCGCGTCGGCCTGACGGGCCTGACGCTGGCGGAGTACTTCCGCGACGAGGAAGGCCGGGACGTGCTGCTGTTCATCGACAACATCTTCCGTTTTGTGCAAGCCGGTGCCGAGGTGTCCGCGCTGCTCGGCCGGATGCCTTCCGCCGTCGGTTACCAGCCGACCCTGGCGACCGAAATGGGGCAATTGCAGGAACGGATCACCTCCACGCGCAAAGGCTCCATCACCTCGGTCCAGGCGATCTACGTGCCGGCGGACGACTACACCGACCCGGCGCCGGCCACGACGTTCGCCCATCTGGACGCGACGACCAACCTGGAGCGGGAAATCGCGGCCAAGGGGATCTATCCCGCCGTCGACCCGCTGGCGTCTACCTCGCGGATCCTGACGCCGGAAATCGTCGGCCAGGAGCACTACGAAGTGGCGCAGGGCGTGAAGAAAATTTTGCAGCGCTACAAGGAGCTGCTGGATATCATCGCCATCCTGGGCATGGACGAACTGACGGAAGAAGACAAGCTCGTCGTCCACCGCGCCCGCCGCATCGAGCTGTTCCTGTCCCAGCCGCTGCACGTGGCCGAGCCGTTCAACGGCATCCCCGGCGTGTACGTGCCGGTGCGGGAGACGGTGCGCGGCTTCAAGGAAATCCTGGAAGGCAAGCATGACGACCTGCCTGAACCGGCATTCCACAACGTGGGCACCATCGACGAAGCCGTCGAGAAGGCGAAAAAACTCGCCGAGCAGGTTGCCTGACCGGCGCGCTGAGGGGGGAACGGGATGCGGACCCTTCGGCTGGAGGTCGTCACGCCGGATCGCAAGGTGTACGAAGAAGACGTGCGGATGGTGTCCGTCCGCGGCGTGGCCGGCAGCCTCGGCATTCTGCCGAACCACATTCCGCTGGTGACGCCGCTCCGAATCGCGCCCGTGAAGGTCCGCAAGGCGGACGACACCGTGGAGTGGCTCGCCGTCCACGGCGGGTTCATGGAGGTCCGCAAGGACAAGGTGGTCATTCTCGCCGAAATGGCGGAGAAGGGCAGCGACATCGACGTCCTGCGGGCGAAGGCGGCGAAGGAACGGGCAGAGGCGCGGCTTCGTTCCAGACAGGAAAACATCGATTACCGCCGCGCCGAATTGGCTCTGCAGCGGGCGCTGGCGCGCCTCCAGGCGGCGGGCGGAAGCGAAGAGTAAGGCTCCCGAGGCGGCGAAGCGGCGGTTGCCGGAAGCGCCGGAGGCTGCCGTCAGAACGGGAGCCGACGGAGCGAACGTCGGCGGATGCCGCCGCGGCGAAGCGGCAGCGCCGCCGCGCCAGCCGCGCGGATTGCGGAACGCGCGGGACGCACGTTCAAACGCAAGGAGCCGGCAAGGCGGATTCGCAAGGTCCGCCCTGCCGGCGATTTTTGTTCTTTTCGCGATGTGGTAAGATGGTTAAGGCGCCCGGAGGAATGGCACACTGTGGAGGAGGTCATGCGCGTGGAAGACATCGTGATCATCGGCGCGGGACCCTGCGGATTGTCCGCAGCCGCGGAACTGCAGGACCGCGGGTTTGATCCGCTGCTGATCGAGAAGGAGAACGTGGCCAATTCCATTTACCTATATCCGACCAATATGCAGTTTTTCAGCACTCCCGAGCTGCTCGAAATCGCGGGCGTGCCGTTCGTGACGCCGAATCCCAAGCCGTACCGGCACGAGGCGCTGGTCTATTACCGCACGGTGGCCGAGCGGCGGAATTTCCGGATTCGCCGGTACGAGAAGGTGACCGCCGTAGTGAGGAAAGAAAACGGCTTTCTGATCCGGTCCGAGACCAAGGCCGGAGAACAAAGGGAAACGGAAAGCCGCGCCGTGGTGGTGGCCACCGGCTATTTCGATCACCCGGTCCGGCTCGGCGTGCCGGGAGAAGATCTGCCGCACGTCTCCCATTTCTTTCGCGAAGCGCACCCATACGCGGGCACCCGCGTGGTCGTGGTCGGGGGCAGCAACTCGGCGGCGGACGCGGCGCTGGAACTGGAGCGCGTCGGCGCCAACGTGACGGTGGTGTACCGGAGGGCGGAGATGTCGTCGAACATCAAGCCGTGGATTCGCCCGCTGTTCGAAAGTTCGGTGCGCAAGGGTAACATCGCCTTGCGACTGGAGACGCACGTGGTGGCCATCGAGCCGGACCGCGTAACCGTGCGCGGACCGACCGGCGCGACGGAGGATATCCCGTGCGACTTCGTGCTGGCGATGACCGGTTTCCGGCCGGACCGCTCGTTCCTGCGCGCCATGGGCGTGGAGGCTCCCGCAGACGACCAGCCGCCCGTGTACAACCCGGAGACGATGGAAACCAATGTGCCCGGCCTGTACCTGGCCGGCGTGGTGGCGTCCGGGGCGAACGCCAACGAAATCTTCATCGAGACGGGCCGCTTCCACGGGCGCAAGATCGCCGAGCACTTTGCCCGGAAAATGCGCCGTCAGGCGTGATTTGGCGCAGGATGCAGCCATTTCATTTTCATGGACTTGAATTGTCCGCTTTGATATAATGATGAAGGAATTTTGCCGTGTCGCGGCGGGTGTTTTCCGGCACGGCGGGTTCCGGATGACAGGCTGCGGAGGCGGTTTCATGAGCCATATCTACGTCAACTCCTATGTCATCGTCGCGGTGTTTCTTGTTTTGGGCATCCTGTTTCCCATTGCCGTGCTGTTTGTCGGCAGGCTGCTTCGTCCGGACAACCCGACTCCGGCGAAAGCCGTCACCTACGAGAGCGGAAACGTGCCGACGGTCGACAGCCGCGTTCGTTTCAATATCCGTTACTACCAGTACGCGCTGATGTTCGTCGTGTTTGACGTGGAAATCGCATTCCTCTATCCTTGGGCCGTTGCTTACCGGAAGCTCGGTCTTTTTGCGTTGGCGGAAATGGTCATCTTCATCGGACTGCTCCTGGTGGGTCTGATCTACGCCTGGAGAAAGAAGGTGCTGCAATGGAACTCGATTTAGCCAACATCACCCTGGAAGAGCGGCGCGAGCTGGAGCGGAACGTCATTTTGGGAACGGTGGAGCAGCTCAAGGGGTGGGTGCGCAGCAATTCGCTGTGGCCGCTGACCTTCGGGCTGGCTTGCTGCGCCATTGAGATGATGGCCGCGGGCGCTCCCCATTACGACCTCGACCGCTTCGGCGTCATGTTCCGGGCGTCTCCGCGCCAGGCCGACGTCATGATCGTTTCCGGCACCGTCACGAAGAAGATGGCGCCGCTGCTCCGCCAGCTGTACGAGCAGATGCCCGAGCCCAAATGGGTGATCGCCATGGGCTCCTGCGCGACGGCGGGCGGTCCTTATGTGCGCTCCTATTCCGTCGTCAAGGGCGTGGACCAGATCGTGCCCGTGGACGTGTACATTCCGGGTTGTCCGCCCAACCCGGCGGCGCTCATTTACGGCATCAACAAGCTGCAGGAGAAAATCCGCTACGAGGCGAAAACCGGGAAGCGGGTGACGGACGGATGAGCGAAGAGCAAAAGCAAAACGGCGCCGGACCCGCGGAGGGCGAGACGAAGGCGGAAGCCGCGCCGGAAGGCGCAAAGGCTCAAGTCCCGCCGGCGAAGACGGAGGGCGCGCCCCAATCCGGGGAAGCGCCGCAGGCTCCGCCGCAGCCGGCGGAGGCGCCGCAGCAGCCGGCGGCCCCCCAGCCGGGCGTCGAACCGAAGCAAACCTCGGGCGCGGCGCCGCAGCCCGCCGCCGAAACGCAGACGGCCGCCGGCGCGTCTCAGCCGGCCGCGCAGCAGCCGGCGGCCGCGGAGAAGCGTCCGCTGACCGATGAAGAGAAGGAAGCCCGGCGCCAGGCGGCCCTGGCGGCCCGGGCGGCGAAGCTGGCCGCGCAGGGCGGCGCGGCCGCAGGGGCCGCGGCGGGTGCGGCTGCCGGCGGACGGGCTGCTGCCCGAGGCGCCGCGGCGGCCGGAGGCGAAGGGAGCGAGGAGCCTCCCAAGCCTTCCCCGAACCAGCCGAAGCTGGACCGCGCCGTGCAGCTTCTGAAGGAACTGGTCGCGGAAGACGCGGTGGAAGAGGCTTCCCTCAACCCGTTCAACGACGACATGCCGACGCTGGTCATCCGCGGCGAGCACTGGCCGAAAGCCGCGGAAACGCTGCGCGACCATCCGGAGTTCGGGTTCCGGTACCTGCGGAACGTGGCCGGCGTCGACCACGAAACCCACATGGAAGTCGTCTACCACCTGCTGAACATGGACAGCGGCGACACGTACTGCGTGAAAGTGCGCACCAACCGGGACAATCCTTCGGTGCCCTCGGTCGTGTCCGTCTGGAAGACGGCCGACTGGCAGGAGCGGGAAATCTACGACCTCCTGGGCATCGCGTTCCCCGGCCATCCGGATTTGCGCCGCATCATGCTGCCGGATGACTGGGTGGGCCATCCGCTGCGCAAAGACTACGTGCCGCTGGATCCGGAGGTGTGAGCGCTTGATCCGAACCGAAGAGCTCCTGCTCAACGTAGGCCCCCAGCATCCGAGCACCCACGGCGTGCTGCGCGTCGTCGTCAAGCTGGACGGGGAAATCATCACCCACGTCGAGCCGGTGATCGGGTATCTCCACCGCGGAACGGAGAAGCTTGCGGAGAGCCTGAACTACACGCAGATCATTCCGTACACCGACCGGATGGACTACCTGTCGGCGATGACCAACAACTATGTCCTTTGCTACGCCGTGGAAAAAATGATGGGCATCGAGGTTCCGGAGCGCGCCGAGTTCCTCCGCCTCATCGTCATGGAACTGCAGCGCATCGCGAGCCACCTGGTCTGGTGGGGCACGTACCTCCTGGACATCGGGGCCCTCAGCCCGTTCCTGTTCGCGTTCAACGACCGGGAGCGCATCCTGCAGCTGTTCAACGAGCTGTGCGGAGCGCGCCTGACCTATAACTACATGCGCGTCGGCGGCGTCAAGTGGGACGCGCCGGAAGGCTGGATCGACAAGGTCAAGGCGTTCGTGAAGGACATGAAGTCGCGCCTGGACGAGTACCACAACCTGGTGAGCGGCAACGAGATCTTCCTCGCCCGCGTCAAGGGCATCGGCGCCTACGACGCCGAGACCGCCATCCAGTACGGCCTGTCGGGCGCGAATCTCCGCTGCACCGGCGTGAAGTGGGATTTGCGCAAAAACGAACCCTACTGCATCTACGACCGTTTCGACTTCGACATCCCCGTCGGCCAGAACGGCGACTGCTACGACCGCTATTACGTCCGGACGGAGGAGATCCGCCAGAGCCTGCGCATCCTGGAGCAGGCCCTGGAGCAGTTCCCGCCGGAAGGCGAGACGATGGGCAAGGTGCCGCGCGCCATCCGTCCGCCGGCGGGGGAAGTGTATGTCCGCATCGAGTCGCCGCGCGGGGAAATCGGGTGCTACATCGTTTCCAAGGGCAAGGCGGAGCCTTACCGTCTCAAGTTCCGCCGCCCGTCGTTTGTCAATCTGCAGATTTTGCCCAAACTGCTTGTGGGTGAAAGCATGACCAACCTGGTGACCATCCTCGGCGGCATCGACATCGTGCTCGGGGAGGTGGACTGCTGATGCAGTGGCTTTGGGACCAGCCCCTGAGCTGGATGAACGCCGCGTGGTTCACCCTGGGCGCGCTGTGCGTGCTGGGGATCGTCATCTTTTTCGTCACGTACGCCATCTATTTCGAGCGGAAAATCATCGGCTGGATGCAGTTCCGCAAAGGTCCGAACAGGGTCGGTCCGTTCGGTCTCCTGCAGACGGTGGCCGACGTGGCGAAGTTGCTCCTCAAGGAAGACACCATTCCCGCCAAGGCGGACAAGGCCCTGTTCATCATGGCCCCGGCTTTGGCTTTCATTCCGTCGTTCGCCGCGCTGGCGATCATCCCGTACGGGATGAACCTGCAGTTCGCGGACGTGAACGTCGGCTTTCTGTATTATGTGGCCCTTTCGGGCGTCACCACCATCGCCATCGTCACCGCCGGCTGGGCGTCCAACAACAAGTACGCCCTGCTGGGCGGCATGCGCTCGGCCGCGCAGATGATCAGCTACGAGGTGCCCCTCGTCATCTCCGTCGTCGGCGTCGCGATGATGACGGGCAGCCTCAACCTGCGGGAGATCGTGCTGGCGCAGGAAGGGTATTTCTGGAACTGGAACTTCCTGCCGCAAATCATCGGCTTTGTCGTCTTCCTGGTGTCCGCGCTCGCCGAGCTGAACCGGACGCCTTTCGACCTGCCGGAAGCGGAATCGGAACTCGTCGCGGGTTATCATACGGAGTACAGCGGCTTCCGGTTTGCTTTTTTCATGCTGGCCGAGTACGTGTACCTGTACGCCATCGCCTGCCTGACGACGATCCTGTTCCTGGGCGGCTGGAATCCGCCGCTGCCGCAGCTTGCCTTCATTCCGGGGATCGTCTGGTTCATCCTGAAATTCCTGGCCGTCGTGTTCTTCGTGTTCTGGGTCCGAGCCACGTTCCCGCGCCTCCGGGTTGACCAGCTGATGGGACTGGCGTGGAAGGCGCTCTTGCCGCTGGCCATGCTGAACATCTTCATCACGGCCGCGGGCATCCATTGGTTCGGATGGGGGGGTTGAGAGCATGATCGGAATGATGAAAGGCCTCGGCGTCACGCTGAAGACGCTGGGCACCCGCAAGTCCACCTACAAGTATCCGGACGAGCCGATCGTGATGCCCGACCGGTTTCGCGGCATCCAGCATTTCGACCCGGACAAGTGCATCGTGTGTTTCCAGTGCGCGCGCATCTGTCCGACGCAATGCATCACGATGAGCGGCAAGCCGAATCCGGATCCGGAGAAAAAGGGCAGGGTCATCGACACCTACGACATCAATTTCGAGATCTGCATCCTGTGCGATCTCTGCACCGAGGTGTGTCCGACCGAGGCGATCGTGATGACGAACAACTTCGAGCTGGCCGCCTACAGCCGGGATGAGCTGTTCAAGGACCGCGTCTGGCTGCAGGAGAACAACACGAACGTCCGCAAGGACAACAACAACATCGGTGCGCCGAAAGGAGGCGCCAAATAAGCCGTGTTCGGTCTGAACCTCGACATCACCGGCGAACTGGCAGCCTTTTTCATCCTGGCGGTGTGCGCGATCACGGGAGCGGTCATGGCCCTCAACCTGACGCGCGTCATCCATTCGGTGCTGTCCCTCGCCTTCACCTTCATCTCGCTGGCGGGCCTGTACGTGCTCCTGGGCGCGGAATTCGCCGCCTTCGTCCAGGTGCTCGTCTACGTCGGCGCGGTGACGATCCTGATGATCTTCGGGATCATGATGACGCGGCACGACCACGAGTCGCAGGAGCGGCAGAGGCCGCTGACGGAAGCCCTGGCCGGCATCGGGTGCCTTGCGCTGTTCGGCATCCTGTTCTTCACCATCCGAGGCACGGATTTTCCGGCGCCGGCGGGCGCGCTGCCGGAGGACAACGTGGGCGAGCTCGGGCGGCTGATTTTCTCGGGCTTCGCCATACCCTTTGAGCTGATGTCGGTGCTTCTCACCGTGGCGTTCGTCGGCGCGGTGATGCTCGCCCGGCGCGAGGAGGACGATCTGCCGTGACGCTGCTCGGCTCCTATCTCACGCTGGCCGCCGTGCTGTTCTGTCTCGGGCTGTACGGCGTGCTGACGAAACGCAACGCCATTGTCGTGCTTCTGTCGCTGGAGCTCATGCTGAACGCGGTGAACCTGAACCTGATCGCGTTTTCGAAATACGGCATGATCCCGTCGCTGACCGGCCACGTCTTCACGCTGTTCACCATCTCGGTCGCCGCGGCCGAGGCGGCGGTCGGCGTCGCCATCCTGATCGTCTTCTACCGTCGCCGGGTGACGGTGAACGTGGACGAATTCGACGAGTTGAGGAGGTAAAGGCATGGCAACGGTATTTGCGGCATATGCCTGGCTCGTTCCCGCGCTTCCGCTCGCCGCTTTCGCCCTGCTGACCGCCTTCGGCAGGAGCCTGCGGACGACGGGAGCCTGGGTCGCCATCCTCGCCTCCCTCGGCTCCCTGGCGCTCGCCCTGCTGATCGCCGGCGAACGGCTGGCGGGGGCGGAGGATTACAGCCAATCCTTCAACTGGCTGGCGTTTGGAACGGCGACGCTCTCCGTCGGCATCGACGTGACCAACCTGACGTCGCTGATGATGGTGGTCGTGACGGTCGTCGGATTCCTCGTCAACGTGTATTCCTACGGCTACATGCGGGACGACGAACGGATGACCGTGTTTTACGCCTACGTGTCCCTCTTCCTGGCGTCGATGCTGGGCCTGGTGCTGGCGGACAACCTGCTCATGCTCTACATCTTCTGGGAACTGGTCGGCGTCTGTTCGTTCCTGTTGATCGGTTTCTGGTACCACAAGCCGGAAGCCCGCGACGCGGCGAAGAAGGCGTTCATCGTCACGCGTGTGGGCGACCTTGGCCTGCTGATCGCCGTGCTGCTTCTGTTCTGGTACATGCCGGGACACGCGCTGGATTTCACGAGCATCGGCAATGTGTTCGGCAATGACGGCGGCGCCATCTCCGCCGGAATCACGACGCTGATCGCGCTGCTCATCTTCCTCGGCGCCGTCGGCAAGTCGGGCCAATTCCCGCTGCACGTCTGGCTTCCGGACGCGATGGAAGGCCCGACGCCGATCAGCGCCCTCATCCACGCGGCCACCATGGTCGCGGCGGGCGTGTTCCTCGTGGCGCGCACCTTCGTGATCTTCGAGGCCTCGCCGGCGGCCATGGCCACGGTGGCGGCCATCGGCGCGTTCACGGCGATTTTCGCGGCGACGATCGCCCTGGCGCAAAACGACATCAAGCGCGTGCTGGCCTATTCCACCGTCAGCCAGCTGGGCTACATGATGCTGGGCCTTGGCGTCGGCTCGGTGGTGGCGGGCATGTTCCACCTGTTCACGCACGCGTTTTTCAAGGCTCTCCTGTTCCTGGCCGCGGGCAGCGTGATCCATGCGGTACATACGCAGGACATCCGCGAAATGGGCGGCCTCGGAAGCCGCATGAAGACGACGGCCTGGACCTTCGGCATCGGCGCCCTGGCCCTGGCGGGCATCCCGCCGCTGGCGGGCTTCTGGTCGAAGGACGCCATCCTGGCCGCCGCGCTGGAACGGAATCCGCTATTGTTTGTGGTGGGCGCGGTGACGGCGTTCCTGACCGCCCTGTACATGTCGCGCCTGTTCTACATGGTCTTTGCGGGCAAACCGAAGGACGGCTCGCACGCGCACGCCCACGAATCGCCGGCGGTCATGACGGCGCCCCTCGTCGTGCTCGCGGCGCTGTCGGTGATTGCGGGCTTCGTGGAGACGCCCTGGTACGGCTGGTTCGGCGAGTGGCTCACCGGCGAAGCGGCCCATCACGCCGGGTACCTGGCGATGATCGTGGCGACGGCGGCCGGGTTGCTCGGGCTCTACCTGGGCTGGCTGATCTGGCAAAAGGGAACCATCGACAGGAAGGCGCTCGCCGCCCGGATGCCCGGGCTGGTGCGGGTGCTGGAACGGAAATATTATATCGACGAGTTCTACGACCTGGTGTTCGTGCGGTCGCTTCGCCGGCTCGGTTACGTGCTGCGGGCGATTGACGGCCTGGTGGTGGACGGCGCCGTCCGGCTGGTCGCGGTCACGGCCCAGGCCGTCGGCAGGCTGAATACGCGCATGCAGAGCGGGCAGCTGCAGGGATACCTGCTGGCCGCCGTATTCAGCGTGGTCATCCTCGTGCTGGCGGTGGCCGGAAGGAGGTTGTGGTAATGCTCGAGGCGATTCCCGTGCTGTCGCTGATCACCTGGATCCCCCTTGCCGGCGCCCTGCTCATGATCCTGCTGCCGACGAGGAACGCCCGCGCGCTGCGGTGGGTGGCCGGCCTGTTCACCGCCGTGCCGCTTGTCCTCGCCATCTGGCTGTATGCGGAGTACAAGCCGGCGATCGGCGGCAGGCCCTATGAGGAGGCGTACACCTGGCTGACGGTGCCGCTGAGCCGGGCCGGGGCGGAAGGCATCGCCTCCCTGGAGCTGGCGTTCGACTACCTGATGGGCGTCGACGGGCTGTCGTTGCCGCTGACGCTGCTCACCGGGATCGTGTCCATGATGGCGCTTCTCGCGTCGGTGCACATCCGCAAGCGGTGGAAGACGTTCTACGTGCTGTTTCTGCTCCTGCAGACGGGCATGTACGGCGTGTTTCTCACCCGCGACGTCGTCTGGTTCTTCATTTTCTTCGAACTGACGCTCATCCCCGCCTTCTTCCTGATCGGCATCTGGGGCCTGGAAGGCCGGGAAAAGGCGGCCAACCGGTTCCTCGTTTACAACGGCGTCGGTTCGGCGCTCATGCTGCTGGCTTTCCTCATGCTGGTGGCGACGGCCGGTTTCACCGCGACGCCCGGAGCGGGCGGGGACGCGCTCCGCTTCAGCGGAAGCTATGACGTGCTGCTGGCGAACCTGTCGGGTTCCGGTTCGCAGTCCATGCTGGCTTCGGACCCGATCTTCCAGCTGTCGGACGGAATGAGATGGGCGGCGTTCGTGCTGCTGGTCATCGCTTTCGGCATCAAGCTGCCGATGTTCCCGTTCCACACCTGGATGCTGCGGGTCCACGCCGAGGCTCCGCCGTCCATCGTCATGGTGCACGCCGGGGTGCTCCTCAAGATGGGCGCCTACGGCCTGATCCGGTTCGCGGCGCAGCTGTTCCCGGCCGAACTGCGGGAGGCCGCGGATGTTCTCGCGGTGCTCGGCGTCGTCGGGATTCTGTACGGCGCGGTCCTGGCCTTCGTGCAAAAGGAATTCCGGCTGCTGCTCGCCTATTCCAGCGTGAGCCATATGGGCATCGTGCTGCTCGGGGTCGCGTCGCTGAACGACGTCGGGCTCACCGGGGCCGTCTTCCAGGCGGTGTCCCACGGGCTCATCGCGGCGCTGCTTTTCCTCATCGTCGGCAGCCTGTACGAACGGACGGGCACGACGCGGATCGACGAGCTGGGGGGACTGGCGAAGAGCGTGCCGTTCATGTCGGGCATCCTCCTCACCGCCGGTCTCGCGAACCTCGGCCTGCCGGGGCTTTCCGGGTTCGTGGGCGAATTCCTCAGCTTCCTCGGCCTGTTCGAGTCGATGAAGGTGCTGACCGTATTCGGGGTGCTCGGCGTGCTGCTGTCCGCCGCGTATATGCTGCGGGGCGTCATGTCCATTACCTTCGGTCCGCAGTCTCCGCGCTACGACGGCATCAAGGAAGCGCGGTTCGTCGAGGCTTTGCCGATGGTCGCGCTGGTGGCGCTCATCGTGCTGCTCGGCGTTTATCCTTCCCTGCTGACCGGCCCGATGCAGCCCAGTTTCGATCCGCTCGTTGAAGCGTTCAAATCCGGGGTAGGAGGGTGAACCATGGAGGCGCTTCAGACGTTGACCGTACAAGACCTCTGGACCCTCGCGCCCGAACTCGCGCTGCTTGTGGCAAGCGTCGTGCTGCTTGTCGTCGAGATGTTTTTGCCCGCCCGGGTGAACCGGGACCTGATCGGATGGCTCGTAATGCTGTCGCTGGCCGTATCCGCCGCGCTGGTGGGCGTGCACATGGCGGATCTGCAGGCATCCGGAGCGTCCGCCGTCAGCGTGCTGGGCGGCACGTACCGCGTGGACGACTTCGCGAACATCCTCAAGCTGGTCGTGCTGGCGGCTTCGGGCCTGGTGGTGCTCTTGTCCCTTGGCTCCGTCCGGCGGGAGGACATTCCGATCCGCGGCGACTATTACAGCCTCATCCTGCCGGCGGCGCTCGGGGCGATGATCATGGCCTCTTCGGCCGAACTGATTACGCTGTACGTAGGCCTGGAGCTCATGAGCGTGACCACCTACGTGCTGGTGGCCATGCGCAAAAGCCGACCGTCTTCCGGCGAAGCGGCCTTCAAATACCTGGTGTCCGGGGGCGTCGCGTCGGCGTTCATCCTGTACGGCATGTCACTGCTGTACGGAGCGACGGGCACCACCGGGCTGGGCGAGATCGGCGCGGCCCTCTCCGCGGGTTCCGATCCGTTCGAACGGCTGGTGAACATCGGCTTTTATCTGATGGTGGCGGGCTTCGCGCTAAAGCTGGCCCTGGCGCCGTTCCACCTGTGGGCGGCCGACGTGTACCAGGGCGCGCCCACGCCGGTCACGGCGCTGCTGGCGGTGGTGACCAAGGGCGCCGCCTTCGCGATGGCCTATCGCACCCTGTTCAACGCGATGGGACAGGACGAGCGCGATCTCGTGTTGCCGGCGCTGGCCGTGCTGGCGGCGATCGCCATGATCGTCGGCACGACGGGTGCCCTGCGCCAGTCGGACACCAAGCGGTTCCTCGCCCTGTCCGGCGTGGCCAACGCGGGGATTCTCGCCATACCGCTGGTTTTGGATCTTTCCCACGTGCATACATCGCTCTTTGCGGAGTTCGTCTATTACCTGATCGCTTACGTGTTCATGAACGTGGGCGCCTTTGCGGTGCTGGCGATGGTGGAACGCGCGGAGGGACAGACCGGCCTGGACGCCTTCGCCGGACTGTACCACCGGGCGCCGTGGACGGCCGGCGCCATGACGGTGCTCCTGTGCTCCCTGGCGGGGCTGCCGATCACGGGCGGCTTCTTCGGGAAGCTTCTCATCCTGTTCGGCACCGTGCAGACGAGGGCGTACTGGCTGGCGGCCATCCTGCTGGCGACCACGGTGGTGTCCTATTACGTCTATTTCCGGATTATCCGGCAGATGTACATGCGCGGCGGCCGAACGGAAGAACCGATCCGCGTGACGACGCCCGCCGGCATCGTCATCTGGATCTGCGCGCTGGCCAGCGTGGCCCTCGGCGTGCTCCCGCGGCCGATTCTGAGCTGGATCGACGCGGTGTTCTCCCTGCCCGCCGATCTGATGGTGCGATGATTCGCGAAAGTGCGCGCCGGCATGCCGCATAGGAATTTTGACACATTTCGGCTGCGGGTTTCACGGTTCCCGAAGACCCGACATGGTTCGCGAAACCCATGCGGCGTCCGCGCAAATCGGGTATTCTTAACTTGTTGGGCGAAAGTCGTTGACAGCGTGCGGACCGCTTGCGGAGGGAAGTGTCCGGAGCGAAGCGGCCGCGCGCCCTGGAAAGCGTGGGTTGGCCATGACCGGACGTCCCGTTTCCGCAGGCAAAATCGGTCCGCTGCTGTTTTTTGCGGCTTGGCTCGCACTTGCGGCCGCGGCGTGGCCGCTTGCGGGAGCGGGGAAGCCGGCCTCGGCCGGAGAACCGACCGGGGCGGCCGACGTCGAGACATGCGGCCAGGCCGTGCCGGCATGGACGGGCGAATCCCGCGGCGTACATATTTTGTCCGGAAACGGGACGGTGTCCGCGGAGGAAGCCGAAACGGCGGAAACGGATTCCGCCAGCGATGAGGCATCCGGCGGCGATTTTCTGCGCATCCTTAGGCTGACGGAAGCGTTCGGTTCCTTTGCGGCTTTGAACCGCCCCGTGACCGGGACCATCGCCGTTGTCGACACCGGCATCGACTTGGAACACCCCCGGCTCAAGCCCCATCTGACATCCGGCGTCAACCTGCTGGAACAAGGCCTTCCGCCGCAGGACGTGAACGGACACGGCACCGCGGTGGCGGGCGTCATCGCCGCCGTGGCCGATGCGCTCAACGAGTCGGCCGGCAGGCCCCTCTGGCAAATGAAGCTGATGCCGGTCAAAGCGCTGGACGACAAGGGTACGGGCAACGCCTCGCAACTGGCGAGGGGAATCCGTTATGCCGTGGAGAACGGTGCGTCCATCGTCGTGCTGTCCCTGGGGCTGAACCGGGATTCGCAGGAACTGCGTGAAGCGGTGGAGCTTGCCGAACGGAGAGGCGTGCTGCTTGTCGCCGCCACGGGCAACGAGGCGGCCAAATTCGGCGAAAAAGCGGCCGTGCAATACCCGGCGGCTTATCCCACGGTTCTGGCTGTGGCCGGAGCATCCGCCGACAAGGAAGACCCGCGGTCGAACGGCGGCCCGGAGGTGGACGTGGCGGCTCTGTGGTCGGCCCGCACCCTGGCGCCGGGCGGCGGCAGCAAGACGGTGGAAGGCACGTCCATCGCCGCTCCCCAGGCGGCCGCCGTCGCGGCGCTCCTGCGCGCGGCCCATCCGGATTGGCCGCCGGCTTTGATCCGGGAGGCGCTGAGGCGCACCGCGAAGAAGATCGGGCCCGCCGGCTGGGACCCGCGCACCGGATACGGCCTGGTACAGGCGGATGCCGCCCTGGCGGGCGGCGCGGTCGAGGCCTGGCTGGGCGAAAGCGACAACCGCCTGGCGCCGGACATCCTTCCGGTCGGCGGCGAACGGCTGTCCGGCTGGACGGAAGGCGGTCGGCGCTGGTTCACGGTGGACATGCCCTACGACGGAACGCTTACGGTTGAGGTCGAATCCGTGGGCGCGCAGGCTCCGGAGGAAATCCGCCTGACCATCTTCCCGCCGGGCGTCCAGCCGGGAACGGACGGAACGGGCGGGACGGCTTTTTCCGGCGCGCCGCCGCTTGCGGGTTCCATGAAAGGCGCCAAGGGCCGGTACCGCGTGCTGGTGGAAGGTTCGCCGCCGCAGCGCGGACAAGGTCCCTGGCCGTTCCGCATCGTAACGCGGATGACAATGGCGCCGGACGCCTACGAACCCAACGACCGGCCGCTGGAAGCCGTTCGGCTGCCGGCGGGGAAACGGCAATGGTCCGGCACGTTCCACCAGCGGAACGACGATGATTGGTTCATGGTGGTGCTTCCCGCGGACGGCATGCTGCGCATCCGGGTCGAAACCGACACCACCCGGATCGATCCCGCCATCACGCTGCAACGCATCGGCGGCATCATTCGCCAGGTGGACGCGGGGGCCGAAGGGGAAACGGAGGAGATCCGTCTTCTGCCTGCGGAAGCCGGGACCTGGTACATCCGCATCCGAAACGCCATCTCCGTTTTTCCTGAACCGGTGACGGGTACCTATCTGGCGGTACTGGAATATATTACATTGAACGACGACCCGAACGAGCCGAATAACGGCCCCCTGCAGGCAACGCCGCTTGTGCCCGGAACGCCGGTGACCGGCTTGATCGACCGGAAGGGGGATGAAGACTGGTACCGCTTCACCCTGCGCGATCCGCACGAGGCGCAGTTCCGGTTTGACGGCGCCGCGCAAAATGCGAGCCTGTCGGCGGAGCTGCTGGATGAACGGCTGCGTCCGATCGCCTCGTCGAACAGCGACGGCCGCCGGTGGAAGTGGTCTCCCGGCCACCCGCTGGAAGCCGGCACCTATTATGTGCGCGTCACGTCCAATGCTCCGAGCCGCACGCAGTATTACGTTCTGGAGCTGGCCGTCAAGCCGGCGCCCCGCGTGTTCCGCGACACCCGGGACCATTGGGCGGAACGGGCGATCATGGAAGTTTTCCGAAAAGGATGGATGCACGGCTACGAAGACGCGACATTCCGGCCGCAGCAGCCGCTGACGCGGGCCGAGGCGATCACGGTCGTCGTTCGGGCTTTTGGCCCTTCGGAAGGAACGCCGGCGGCGGCGCCTCTCCGGTTTACCGACGTGCCGGCCGGCCACTGGGCGTACGGGGCGGTTTCCGAAGCCGAACGCGCCGGATGGCTCGCGGTGTTTCCGGGCATGTTGCTCCAGCCGGATCTGCCCCTGACGCGCGCGGAGGCCGCCGCGCTGCTTGCCCGGGCTGTCGGCGCCTCGCCGCAGACGGCGGAGGCCGCGTTTGCCGACGTGCCGCGGAACCACTGGGCGGCGGGTTACATTGAAGCCGCCCGCGCGGCCGGCTGGCTTCGCGGATATCCGGACGGCAGGTTCTATCCGGACCGGCCGATCATCCGCGCGGAATGGGCGACATTGCTCGCGGCGTTCGCCGAAGGGAGGGGCGCGTGATGTCTGGCGGGTTGTCGGACGTGTACTATATGCAGGGAATCCAAGCGCTGCTGGGCATGCTTGTCACGCTCGCCTGCATCGCCTTCGTCTGGTATCTCCTGCAGGACATCCGGTGGGAGAAGCTGCTCAGGCAGCCGGCGCATTCCCGCGCACGCCTCCTGCAGCTGGTCGCGGCCATCGTGATCGGCTACGGGGTCGCCCGTTTTTTGCTGGATTACTGGGCCTGGACGGGGGCCATCAAGTGGCTGATCCGGGCAGGATAAGGCAGCGCGGCTTTCGCATAACGATATGGCCGTTTGACAACAATGGAAATACCATTCGGCTCGGTATCTGTCTTTGTCGTTGAACTTCCCGGGATGGGAGTCGTCGTTCCCGGCATGGAACCAAGAGAACAAGCGCGGAGGGAGACCCATGGACAAAATCATCGTCCGCGGCGGCCGGCCCTTGTACGGAACGGTCCGCGTGAACGGCGCCAAAAATTCCGTTCTTCCGATTCTGGCCGCTTCCCTGCTGGCCGAGGAGGGCACCAGCGTCATACGGGAAGTTCCCGGGCTGGATGACGTGCGCACCATTTTGCAGGTGCTCGAGTCGCTGGGCGTGCGGACGGAGCATCGCGAAGGCGTGGTGAAGGTGCAGGCCGGCGGCCTGGACTCGTATCAGGCGCCCTACGATCTGGTGCGCAGGATGCGCGCTTCGTTCCTCGTCATGGGATCGCTGCTGGCCAGACTGGGGAAGGCGCGAATTTCCCTCCCGGGCGGCTGCGCCATCGGCACGCGCCCCATCGACCAGCATTTGAAAGGATTCGAGGCGATGGGCGCCCAGATCGAACTCGGACAGGGCACCATCGAGGCGCATGTCAAGGGCAGGCTGCGCGGGGCGCGCATTTATCTGGACATCCCCAGCGTGGGAGCGACGGAAAACATCATGATGGCCGCCGTTACCGCGGAAGGAACGACGACGATCGAAAACGCGGCCCGGGAGCCGGAAATCGTGGATCTGGCGAACTTCCTGAACGCCATGGGCGCCCAGATCCGCGGCGCGGGCACGAGCCAGATCCGCATTGAAGGCGTGGACCGGCTGAAAGCCGTCACCCATACCGTCATCCCCGACCGGGTGGAAGCCGGTACCTACATGATCGCCGCCGCCGCGGCGGGAGGCGAAGTCCGCATCGAGGGCGCCATCCGCGATCACCTGGGTTCGGTGCTGGCGAAGCTGGAAGAGATGGGTGTGGAGGTGTCGTGTGACGAAAACGGCATCCGTGTCCGCCGCGAACCCGGCGGCAGGCTGCGGGCCGTCGACTTGAAGACGCTCCCCTATCCCGGTTTTCCCACCGATCTCCAGGCGCCGATGATGGCGCTGCTGATGCTGGCCGAAGGCACGAGCGTCGTCACGGAAACGGTGTTTGAGAACCGGTTCATGCACGTGTCCGAATTTCTCAAGATGGGCGCCGACATCAAGGTGGACGGCCGGACGGCCATCATTGCGGGAGGCGCGAGGCTCACGGGAGCCAACGTCTGCGCCACCGATCTTCGGGCCGGCGCCGCGCTGATCTGCGCGGGACTGGCCGCGGAAGACGTCACCGAAGTGTCGGGCGTGCACCATATCGACCGCGGCTATTTGAACATCGTCGGCAAGCTGGCCGAACTCGGCGCCGACATCGTCCGGGTGCCGGACCCGGCCGCCGTGGTGGAAGAAGCGGAAGCGGCCGTCGCCGCGGCGGACATGATGGAAGAAGAGGCGCCGCGGCAGCGTTTCGACGGCAAGGGACTTATCGTTCAGCCTTCTTTGGCTTGAGCTTCATGATCGGAAATTCGCCCGGATGCGCGTGCAAACGGCTGGAAGGCCGGCGTGTCCGGGCGTTTTGACGGCGCTGTGGGGTGTTTTTTTTATTTTTATGATGAAGTCTGGCTGCGAATCCCCGGTACGCGTCCGCAGAAGGCATACGTCCGGAAGGGAACGCATACATTGGGGATGTCTCGGACAACACCGGGGAGGCGGCCATGGCAAGGTTCAAGCTTTTGCTGTTGTCGGGATTTCTGGCGGGAATGATGCTGGGGGCTTTGGTTTGGGAAGCCGGCTTCGGCCGGGAAGACGGCCTTCTGCGCGATGGAAGGGCGTGGACCAACGGAATTGACGTTCCGCACGATGGAGACGTGACCTGGACCGGCGGAAATGGAGTTTTGCGCGATGGAGGGGCTCGAACCAACGGAAATGACATTCTGCAGGATGGAGAGTGGGCCTGGACCGGCGGATACGGCGTAATGCACGGCGGAAACGGGATCCGAACCGGCGGATACGGCGTACTCCGCGGAGGAAGCGGGACGTTGGCCGGTGAGCATGGCGTTCCGCAGGGCGGGGACGGGACTCCGGACAGCGGCATTCAGCACCCTTGGACTGCAAGCGCCGACGGCGGCGGACAAGCCGTCATGGCCGGCGGCGGGACGGACCGGATTGTGCCCGGAAAGCCCGCGCGGCAGGACAGTACCGATGGGCAACGGGAATATTCCGACGGAAGCCGCGGCAGCGAACCGGACGAACCGATGGTGCGGGTCTATCTGACGGGAAAGCGGCGGACGGAGACGGTTCCTCTTGAGGCGTATGTCATGGGCGTCGTGGCGGCGGAGATGCCGGCGGATTTTCCGCGGGAGGCGCTGGAAGCGCAAGCCCTTGCGGCTCGCACATATATGGTCCGACGGCTGATCAAGGGGGACCGCGGCGGCGTGCCGGAGGAAGCGGCGCACGAGGCGGACGTGACGGACGGCACGGTTCACCAGCGGTACCGGCCGCTGGAGGAGATGCGCCGGATGCGCGAGGATGATCCGGAAGGATGGGAGAAGGTGCGGCGGGCGGTGGAAGCGACCCGGGGCAAGGTGCTCGCATATGAAGGCGAGCCGATCCAGGCGCTCTATTTTTCCACCAGCAACGGATACACCGAGGCTTCCGAGGAAGTGTTTCCTTTTGCCTTGCCTTATTTGCGTTCCGTTGAAAGCCCGTGGGACCGGACCGGGGCGCCGCGTTCGAAGGAAACGACGGAGATGGCGCTCGCCGATTTTTATCGAAAACTGGGCATCAAAGCCGGCAAAGGCAAAGCGCCAAAATTGAGGGTCGCGGCATGGACGCAGGGGAGGCGCGTCCGGACGCTGCGGGCCGGAGACCTGCGCCTGGCCGGGACGGAGGTGCGGGAGAAGCTCGGGCTGCGTTCGACGGCGTTCAGCTGGACAATCGACGGAGACCGCATCGCCATCACCACCCGGGGCAGCGGGCACGGCGTCGGCATGAGCCAGTGGGGCGCGCGGTTCATGGCCGAGGAAGGCTATACGGCGGAGCAGATTGTCAAACACTATTACACCGGTGTCACCGTTGAAGAAGTTTCGAAGCTTTGGAGCCCGGGCAAAGGTTTCCCTTCTCTATAAAATTTTCAAATTTTTCACAGCGAATACGTATAAATGCGGATCACCCGGTAACAATGGGTTACTGAGGTGATCGAAACCATGAATGACCAAAACGACAAACATGTCAGAAAGCTGGATCCTTCCGCGAAGCCGGGCGAATCCGACACGGGGTCCGGCGGCGGGTGGAAGAGACTGTTCGCCAGAAGGTGGGTGTTTCCCGCGCTGTACATGGTCGCCGCAGCCCTCATCGTAACCCTCCTCTGGTTGTACACCGATCAGGAAAGAGGGACGGACAACCCCGCCCAGACCACGCCGCAGGCGGAGAGCGCCTCGGAAACTCAGGAGGCGCAAGCATCCCCCGAAGCGGCCCCGGCCATTGCGGGCGGCGAGACGCTGCGCTGGCCGGTACGGGATGTCGACCGCATGGTGGTCGCCCGGCCGTATTACGACATGTCGGCCCCCGCGGAAGAACGCGCCGCGGCCATCGTCGAGCGGGACAACCTGTTCACGCCGCACATGGCGGTGGACATTGCCAGCCCCGACCAGCAGCCGTTTGAAGTGCTCGCGGCCATGAGCGGGACGGTGAAAGCGGCGCAGGAGGACGGCGACAACGGGTTTGTGGCGGAAATCGAACATCCGGGCGGCTATGTGACCGTGTACAAGAGTCTGGCGGAACTCAGGGTGCGCGCGGGCGACAAGGTCGACCAGGGAACGGTCATCGGCATCGCCGGCAAAAGCGCGGAAACCGGCGACAAGGGTCCGAGCGTCCACTTCGAAATCCGGCAAAACGGGAAAACGCTCAACCCGGAAGCCGTGATCCAGGAAGATTGACGCGTGCGGGCGCCTGATCCGGTTGCCGGATTTGCAGATCCCCGGCGCCGGACACCAGGGCGCAGAATCCTCCATTTCAGAGACCGTCGGAAGCCATCGGCTGACCGGCGGTTTTTTTTACGGACATTGTGTCCGTTGGAAGCGGCAGGGACCGGTTTCGCAACAAAACAACGGACATGTGGTCCGTAAAACGGCACGCCTCGGTTTTTAAAAACGCTTCCGCAAGAGCCGTAATCCGCTTCTGCGGACCAGATGTCCGTTGCATTTTCCGAAAGCCCAAATTCAACTTTGCAACGGACCATATGTCCGTTGGGGAATCCGGGAGAGGGATGACAACTGGCAAAACTTGCCCGGATTTCAAAATAGGACTGTCGACGGACATTCCGCCCGGAAAAAAGTCGGCGGAGAAATGGGTCGAAGGGCCGTCCTTTCATTGAAGTTGTTGCCGGAGACCCAAGTCTTGCGTGCGGTGACTTTTCAGGTTCCATATGCTACTATTTTCTCTGTAACCATTCCGGAACTGCGCCAATATTCCCCTTTATTCATAGGATTTTCATTCTCCGAGATTCCCATTCCGCATCCGATTTCCCGGCACCGTCAAGTATTCTTGCTCAAAGGGGGGACAGCCGGCATGAAGGAGATGAACGTGCGTGACCTGGCACCGGGCCAGGTGCTGGCAAGACCGGTCTTGGGAAGGAAAGGCCTTGTGATGCTGGAAGCGGACACCGTGCTGACGGAGCGATATATCACCAAGCTGAAGGAACTCGGCATCGCAAAGGTATACATAAAGGATCGGCGCGACGAAGCGGCGCGCAAAAAGGCCGACGAGGAAATTTCCGCGAAACTGGGTTCCGCTGACGGCGCCGCCGGCAACTGGCTTTTCGAAATCGGGGGTTTCCGGGGCACGACCTGGTCGGACCTCGGGCCGCTGCCGGATATTGATAAAATGAAAGAAAACGACAGAGCCCGCAAGACCGCCTGCGATGAGATCCTGCGCCTTCCGGACTCGGACCGCCTGATGGGCCACGTGGCGCTTTCGCAACAGGAGGCCCGTTTCCGGCGGCTGTTCCGGGACGTGCTGCACGACATCGTGAACAACCGTGAAATCGCGGAAGAACTCGGCGTTTTGCGGCAGACGGACCGGTTCCTCTTCAAGCATTCCATGCATGTCACCCTTTACGCCGGCGTGGTCGGACTGTCCCTCAACTACGACATGGACCGGATGTATGATCTGACGGTGGGCGCGCTGTTGTTCGACATCGGCATGACCCGTCTGCCGATTCGGCTGATCAAGACGAACCGGCAGCTGACCGAATCGGAGCGCAGCGTGCTGAAGCGGCACACGTCGGAAGGCTACCAGGTTCTGAGCCGGATGAAGGGCGTGTCCATCGAATCCGCCAAGTGCGCCCTGTTCCACCACGAACGGTACAAGGGCACGGGGTATCCCTTCGGGCTCAAGTGGAACGACATCCCCGAGTACGCCCGAATCGTGGCGATCGCCGACGTCTACGACGCCCTCGTCTCGCCGCGCCACCACCGGCAGGCCTATACGCCGAGCGAGGCGATGGAATATCTCTTCGCGTCGGGCAACAACGAGTTCGGGTTGGAACTGGTGCAGCATTTCATCCGTCACGTCGCGGCCTATCCGGTGTCGTCCGTGATCAAGCTCAGCAGCGGACAGGTGGGCGTGGTGGCCGAGATTCCCCGAAGCCTGCCTCACCGTCCGACGGTGAAAATCATCCAGGAAGCCGACGGCAGAAGGGTGCCCGTCCCCTACGAGATCGATCTGACCAAGCAGAAAAACGTGGTGATCTCTTCCATTTACAACTACGACGACGAACTGGCGGGCGAAGATCCTTCGAGGAACCCGATCGTCTGACCGCAAAGGCGAAGCTTGTCTTGAACCTTTCCGGCGCCTTCAGGGAAGCCCGCCGGCTTCCGGAAGGCGCCCTTTGGTCCGCAGGGAACCATGCCGCAGGTCCATTCGGCGGCGGTGACCGTACCGCGGGTCCGTCCGGGAGGACGCCCTCGCGGCGGTGACCGCATCGCAGGTCCGTCCGGGAGGACGCCCTCGCGGCGGTGACCGTACCGCGGGTCCGTCCGGGGGGACGCCCTCGCGGCAGTGACCGCATCGCAGGTCCGTCCGGGAGGACGCCAGCGTGGCGGTGGACCGCGCCGCAGGTGCCGTTCCGGGAAAGAACCAGCGCGGCCAGGGACGCCCGCGGCCTCCCCCGGGTCAATCTTTGGCCCGCCCCGCAGGACCCCTCGGGCCCGCCTCCCGAAAACCGCGCCGTTACGCGGATTTTTCCGGCTTGTCAGGCTTGGTCGCCGCGAATAAGTGCCCACGCCTCTCATATAATGTACCAATCTCATGGTGCAGGGAGGCGGGAGCGTGCAGGGCTACATCCGGGAGCGAACCATCAAGATCGGCCGTTGCCTTGTGGAAACGCGCCACACCGTGCGGGCCATCGCCAAGGAATTCGGCGTTTCCAAAAGCACGGTCCACAAGGATCTCACCGAACGGCTGCCGGAGATCAATCCGGACCTCGCGGAACAGGTCAAGCACATTCTGGAGTACCACAAATCGATCCGTCATCTCAGAGGAGGGGAGGCCACGAAGATCAAGTACAAAAAGTCGGCCGCCCAGAAGCAGGAAATGATCGCCGCGGGCAAAAGATGACGGAGCAGCCGAGGACGGCTTGACAGACGACGGGCAGACGACGACGCAATGAAGACGGCATGGCAGACGACGGCGCAAAAAGACGGCAGCGCTCCCCTTCGCCAAAAATCGCCGGAAAAAAAGGATTTTTCCCACGTGACGGAGAATAAATAACCGATTACGAATTGATGTTAGGGGATATCGCATGTTTGGCAAGGATATCGGCATCGACCTCGGCACGGCCAACGTCTCCATTTATGTGAAAGGCAAGGGCATCGTACTGGACGAACCATCGGTGGTGGCCATCGAAAGCGACACCAAGCGGTTGCGTGCCGTTGGCGAGGAAGCGCGCCGGATGGTCGGCCGCACGCCCGGGAATATCGTGGCGATCCGGCCGTTGCAGGACGGCGTCATTGCCGATTTCGAGATGACCGACCTGATGCTCAAGGCGTTCATCGACCGCGTGGGCGGGCGATCCTGGTACAGCCGTCCCCGCATCCTGATCTGCGCGCCGACCAACATCACGTCGGTGGAGCAGAAGGCGATCCGCGAAGCCGCGGAGCGGAGCGGCGCCAGGGAAGTGTTCATGGAAGAGGAACCGAAGGCGGCCGCGATTGGCGCCGGCATGGACATCTTCCAGCCGAGCGGAAACATGGTGATCGACATCGGCGGAGGCACGACGGATGTGGCCGTGTTGTCCATGGGCGACATCGTCACGGCCTCTTCGCTCAAAGTTGCGGGGGACAAGTTCGACGAAGCGATCATCCGGTACATCAAAAACAAATACAAGCTGATCATCGGCGAACGGACCGGTGAGGACATCAAAATCCGCATCGGGACCGTGCACCGGAACGGCCGGCGCGAGGAAATGGACGTGCGCGGCCGCGACATGGTGACGGGGCTGCCCCAGACGGTGACCATCCATTCGGAGGAAGTCCGGGAAGCCCTCTGGGAACCGATCTCGAGCATCATCGCCGCCGCCAAATCGGTGCTGGAACGCACGCCTCCCGAGCTCGCGGCGGACATCATCGACCGCGGCATCATCCTGACCGGGGGCGGCGCTTTGCTCGACGGTTTGGACGACCTTTTGTCGGACGAGCTGGGGGTCCCGGTGCTGATCGCGGAAGACCCCATCCATTGCGTGGTGAAAGGAACCGGCATCATGCTGGATAATCTGGATAGAGTGACGAGGAGAAAATCGGGCTGAAGCTTTGAGGGACTTGGACAACGTTTCCGGATTTTCCGGGGGTGCATACCTTGCTGAGAGGCTTGTACTCGGCCGCGGCGGGCATGATCACGCAGCAGCGGCGCCACGACGCGGTCACGCAGAATATCGCCAACCTGAACACGCCGGGATACAAGGCGGCGACGCCCGTCAGCCGCGCGTTTCCGGAGCTCTTGCTCTCCGCCCTGGGCGGCGACAATCCGCCGAAGGGAGCCATCGGGAGCCTGCATACCGGCGTGTTTTCGGAGGAACATCTGCTGTCGATGGCGCCCGGCGTGCTGCTGGAAACGGGCCGCGTGCTGGATTTCGCCATCGTGTCGGACATCCGGGTGGAGCTGCCCGGCATCGGCCCCGTGCCGTTTGACGCCTCGGGCAAGTACGTGGCGCCGGACGGCGCCGTGATCGTGCAGCCGCAGGTGTTTTTCACGGTGCTGACGCCGGAGGGCGAGCAGCGGTTCACCCGGGACGGCCGATTCCGCTCGGAACCGGACGGGACGCTGGTCACCCTTGACGGACTGCCCGTGCTGGGCGTGGACGGCCAGCCCGTTGTGGTGGACGGGCCCTGGGACGCCGTGAGAGTGCTGGCGGACGGCAGGCTCGTCGACGCGCAGACCGGCGAGCCGCTGCCGGGCGATCCGCAGCTGCTCCTCATGCGCGTCGAAAACCCGGACCTCCTGGTGCGGGAAGGCAACAACCGCTACCGGCACGAAGGTCCCGCGGGCAACCTGACGCCGCTTCAGCCGGGAGACCAGGCCGAGGTGCGGCAGGGATTCCTGGAATCCTCCAACGTGGATCCCGCCCAGTCGCTGGTGGAACTGATGGCGGCGCTGCGGGCTTATGAAGCCAACGTAAGGGTGATCCAGTCCTACGACCGAAGCCTGGAGAAAGCGGTCAACGAAGTCGGACGCGTCGGATGAGCGCGCCTCCGGTTTCAAACCGGGCAGCGCATGAGGTTGCATACGGCATGATCTGAGGAATGCGGGGTGTCCTGCGCGTGAACCATACGATGATCGCCGCCTCGGTGTCCATGGCGGCGCTGCAGCGGAAGCTGGACCTGATCGCGGAAAACATCGCCAACATCGGCACCGTCGGATACAAAAGCAAAGACGCCGCCTTTGCGGAAGTGCTGTCCGCCTTTCTCGCGCAAGAGCCGGATTTTGCGCGGGACGGCCGGCGCACGCCCCTTGGCCTGCCCCTTGGCGGCGGCGCCCGCGTGGTCGGCATCCTGACCGACCTGAGCCCGGGATCGCCGCAGGAGACCGGCGTGCCGACGGATCTGATGCTGGAGGGCAATTTCCTGTTCGAACTGCAGACGGACGAGGGAGAGCGGCGGTTCACCCGCCACGGGGCGTTCCAATGGCGGATCGAGAACATCCTGGGCGATTTGCGGCTTGTTTCCGCCAACGGCCTGTCGGTGGTCAACACCGATGACGAGCCCGTCATCGTGCCCGCCGGGTACGAATTCCGCGTCGGGTCGGACGGCACGATGACGGCGGTAAGTCCGGACGGAACCGATGTGGTGGATCTGGGCACCCTGAAAACGGTGGAACCGGTGCGGCCGGAGTTCCTGCGGCCCGCCGGGGAGAACCTGTTTGCCATTCCCGAGGACGTCAACCCCGATGATGTGGTGAGGTTGCCGGACGCGGTCGCGGACGGGACCGCGGTGAGCGTCCGCCAGGGCTTCCTGGAAGCGTCCAACGTCGATCCGACCCGTGAAATGACCGAGCTGACCGCCGTGCTGAGGGCTTACCAGCTCAGCGCGCGGGCCCTGAGCTCCGGAGACCAGATGCTGCAGCTGGCCGCCAACCTGAGAGGCGGCTGAGCCGGCGGCAAATGACATCGGATGAGTGAACCCATGAACCGGAGAGACAACCACAGCAGAGACAAAAACGCGACAAAGCCCGCCCTGCCCCCGAAGACACCGAAGCCGGCGAGGAAAAGGCGTTCGCCTTGGCGAACGGCCGGGCGGGCGGTTTTGTTTTCCGTCAAGATCCTGGCCATTCCCGTCCTGTGCGCGGCGGCGCTGATGTTCGGACTCGCGGTGGGTTATTCGGTGCTGGGCGGCCGCGAGGTGGACGAGGTGTTCGACTGGCGCACCTGGAAACACATGTGGGACCTGGTGTTCGCCGAATAGCCGGGGCGATGCGCGCCGGATCCTGTCGTGTTTACGCCGCAAGTCCCCCGATATATAATAATTTGGGTTGGGGACTCTGGAAGAGGGGAGCAGTCATGAAATGAATCTGCCGAACGTGCTCACGCTTTCGCGTTTCGTGATGATTCCCCTGTTTTTTGCGGCTTTTTTTCAAGGACAGATGATCCTCGCCCTGGGCATCGTGCTGCTTGCGGGAGTGACCGACCTGCTGGACGGTTATATCGCCCGTTCCAGCGGGCAGATCACCGCCACGGGCGTCATGCTTGATCCTTTGGCGGACAAGCTGATGATGCTGTCGGTGGTCGTCGCCCTGGTCATCGCGAAGAAGATTCCGTGGGAAGCGGCGGCGGCCATGGCGGTGCGGGAAGGCGGCATGATCGCCAGTTCGGCGATTTTTCATTTTCGCGGCAAACCGACGCTCCCCGCCAATGCCCTCGGCAAGCTGACCACCTTTTTGTATTATGTGGCCATCGTGCTGCTCTTTTTCGACCTGCCTGGCGGCGTGCAGGCGCTCTGGTTCGCCATCGCGCTGTCGTTTGCGGCGTCCTTTGTCTATCTCGCGCAGTTTCGCGCCAGGAACGGGAAAGGCGGCGTCTCCGGACCGGTGGTCGCGGGCGGAACGGAGGGCGCCGGCGCGGAAGGCCGGAGCGGAAACGGCCGGGAGGAAAAACGGGCCAACTGACCCATGCAGCCGGGGGAACCGCAACGGGCCAAAAAAAGGCCCGCCGCCGCGCCCTTGGGCGGGCGGGGCAGCGGGCCCTTTTATCGTCAACCTTTGCGACTGCAGTTCGCAAAGGGTCATTCGTATTATGAACCATATTTTCAAACCTTATTCGGAACAGGAGGGAGACCATGCTGGACAGCGAACAGCTTCAGCGCATCATTCCGCACCGCCCCCCGTTTCTGCTGGTGGACCGGCTTCTGGAGCTGGAACCCGGCAAGCGGGGCGTCGGCCTGAAGAACGTCACGGTGAACGAACCGTTTTTCCAGGGTCATTTTCCGGGATATCCGGTCATGCCCGGCGTGCTGGTTCTGGAGGCGCTGGCGCAGGTGGGCGCGGCGGTGATCCTGTCGATGGAGGAAAACCGGGGCAAAATCGGCCTGTTCGCCGGCGTGGACGAATTCCGCTGGCGGGAACAGGTGAAGCCCGGCGACACGCTGACGCTGGAGGTCGAGATCCTGCGCGTGCGCGGCCCGGTGGGCAAAGGCCGGGCGACGGCGCGGGCCGGCGAACGCGTCGTGGCCGAGGGCACGCTGATGTTCGCGCTTGCGGACGGCGCGGCAAACGGGAACGAATCGTGAATATGGTTTAAAGAGACCTTAATGGATGGGAGAGGAGGAAGAGGTTCGATGAGACCTTCCGCTGAGGAATTGCTGCGTTCCTGGCTTGAGGATCCGGCGGTGGACGAAGCGACCAAGGACGAGTTGCGCGCCATTGCGGACGACCCGCGGGAGGTGGAGGATCGATTTTTCCGCGACCTGGAATTTGGCACCGGCGGCCTGCGCGGGGTGATGGGCGCGGGCACGAACCGGATGAACCGATACGTCATCGGCCGGGCGACGCAAGGGCTGGCCGAAGACCTGCTGGAGCGGGCGGGAGGCGATGAGGCGCCGCTGGTCGTCATCGCCCACGATTCGCGCCGCAATTCGCCCGAGTTCGCCCTGGAGGCGGCGTGCGTGCTGGCGGCGAACGGCATCCGCGTCCGGCTGTTCAGGGGCCTTCGCCCCACGCCGCAGCTGTCTTTCGCCGTGCGGGACCTCGGGGCGGCGGCGGGCATCGTCATCACCGCCAGCCACAACCCGCCCGAATACAACGGGTATAAAGTATACGCCGCGGACGGCGGGCAGCTGTTGCCGGATGACGCGAAACGCCTCACCGCGCGCATCGAACGGGTGACCTTCGACCGGGTCCGGCGGCTTTCGCCGGAGGAAGCCGAGGCGCAGGGGCTGCTTCAGTGGCTGGACGAAGAGGCGGACCGCCGCTATGTGGACGCCGTCCTGGCCCAGTCGCTGCGGCCGGAGCTCTTGAAGGGCGGCGCGGCGGAGGTGCTGTCCATCGTGTATACGCCCTTGCACGGCGCCGGAAATATCCCGGTGCGGGAGGCGCTGCGGCGGGCGGGCTTCACCCGCGTCCACGTGGTGGCGGAGCAGGAGAAGCCGGACGGCGCTTTTCCCACGGTGAAATCGCCCAATCCGGAGGAGCGCGAGGCGTTCGACCTGGCCGTCGCGCAGGCGGAGCGGCTCGGCGCGGATCTCGTGCTGGGCACCGACCCCGACGCCGACCGGCTGGGGGTTGTGGTCAAGAATGAAGAAGGCCGGTACGTGGTGCTTTCCGGCAACCAAACGGGAGCTTTGATCGTTCATTATTTATTGACGACGCTCAAAGAGCAGGGGAGACTGCCGGCGAACGGCGCGGTGGTCAAAACCGTCGTCACGGGCGAGATGGGGGCCGACATCGCCCGCTCCTTCGGCTGCCGGGTGTTCAACACGCTGACCGGCTTCAAGTACATCGGGGAAAAAATCACGGAGTTCGAGCGGACCGGCGAGCACGTTTTCTTGTTCGGATATGAGGAAAGCTACGGGTATCTGGCCGGCACCTACGCGCGGGACAAGGACGCGGTGGTGGCCGCGCTCTTGGCGTGCGAGGCCGCCGCGTACTGGAAAGCGCAGGGGAAATCGCTGTACGGCGTGCTGCTGGAGCTGTACGAACGGTACGGCGCCTATCTGGAACGGCTGGAATCCCGCACGCTGAAGGGCAAGGACGGCCTGGAGCGCATCCGCGCCATCATGGAGGACTGGCGGAGCCGTCCTCCGGCGGAAGTGGCCGGCGTCCGCGTGAGCGGCGTGGAGGACTACAAGGACGGGCTGAACGGTCTGCCGCCGGAGAACGCCCTGAAGTTCCTGCTGGAAGACGGATCGTGGTTCTGCCTGCGGCCGTCCGGCACCGAACCGAAGATCAAGGTCTACTTCGGGGTGCGCCGCGAGGGGCTGAGGGAAGCCCGGGACGCGCTGGACCGGCTGGCGGCGGCCGTCATGGCGCGGGTGGACGGCCTGGGATAAGTCCGAAGACAGCCCCGGACAAGTCCGGGCAAACCGGGTCCGGACGGACTTGACGGGGCGGAATCGGGGCGGAGCGGCCCAATACGAAACGGGAGTGGACGCGCTTGACGTGGCTTCGGTCAATGGAGCGATGGAACAGAAGACTGCCCAGGCTGCTCTGGATCGTCGTATTGGCCGGCGTCCTCGCCTCGCTGCCGCTCATCGCGGCGCGAATGCAGACGGAGCGCTCGGCGGACACGGTCACGTTCGCCTTTGATTTTCGCGACCTGCTGCAGATCGCTTCCACCCAGGACGATCCGGAGCGGTTCGTGCAACAGCAGCTGCCCGTGCTGAAACAGGCCGGAGTCAACGCCATGATCGTGTTTGAAAGCACGCTGGAAGAGCTGGCCTGGTCGGGGTCCCTGGCGGTGTACGACGCCCGCCAGGCCGCTCTGTTGGAAGGGCGCGTGGAAGACCCTTCCGACAACGGCACTTATGTTCTTTTTCACAAACCGGAAGAAGAACCGGTACTGAGGCCCGTCATCGAAACGGCGTTCGGCCTTCTGGGCGTGACGGTGGAGCCCTGGTCCCACGACGGCCGGAAGGGCCTGCGGATCGGCATGGGGCGGGACGACGCCCTGCTTCGCCCGATGCGGCCAAACCCGCTGGCGATGCGCATGCTGCGGGACGCCGGATTTCTCGTGGTGCCCCGCCTGTCCGACCGGACGGCGTTCAACGCCGCGGAGATGGAGCGGTGGATGGACAGCTTCGCGGAGTTCGATGTTAAACTGATCGTCTTTGACGGCAACGCGGTGACCGGGTACGGCGACCACGCCCGGACGCGCAGTCTGGATACGTTTGCGGCCATGCTGCGGGAGCGCGGCATCGCCGTCGGCATGTTCGAGAATCTGCGGACGCCGCAGCAGGGCATGTACGGCCTGGCCGAGCGGCTGGACTATCAGGCGGTGCGCGTGCATCCCGTGGCGGAGGCGGAAACGCTCACCCTTTCGCCCGCGCAGCTTGCGGACCGGATCGTGCTCGCCGTCAAGGACCGCAATATCCGCATGATCTACCTGAACGCGACGTCGGTTCGGGACGCGGTGAGAGGCCGCGTCGTAAATTCGCTGGACACCGTCGTGAAGGCGCTGGGCGGCGGCGACGGCGTGCGGGGCGCGGTGGCCAGGCTGGCGGAACTTGGCTATCCCGCGGGCCAAGCCGTGCCATTCGAGGCGCATCGCGCGCCTCTGGAACCGCTGTGGCGCGCCCTGGTCATCGCCGGAGCGGTGGCGCTGACGGCGCTGGCTTGCGGGAAGTTTTTCCCGAACCTGCTGCTGCCGGCGGCAGGAATCGGCGCCGTCGGGGGCTTGGCGGCGTTCGTTTTGAATGCCGAGCTGCCCATGCAGGGGTTGGCGCTGCTGGCGGCCATGGCCTCGCCGACCATCGCCCTGGTCTGGCTGATTCGCCGGCTGCGGGAGCGGACGGGCTTGGCGAATGCGCGGGTGCCGGCGCCGGAAACCGGGCATGCCGGAGACAAGCCGGCCGACGCCGGACATTGGGCGGACGGCGACCAAGAGGTGGCCGCGGCCGGGCATCCGCCGGGCGGTGGCGCCGCGGACGCGCGTTCCTTCGGCGGCCGGATCGGACAAGCGTTTTTGCTGTACCTTGCGGTTTCGGTTTTGTCGCTGGTGTCCGTTCCGCTGGTCGCGGGACTGCTCGACGACATCCGCTACAGCCTGGTGCTGCTGCAGTTTCGCGGCGTGAGCCTCTTGCATCTGGCGCCGGTCGTGTTCGTGGCGATTTACGTTTTCCTGTACAGGCCGGGCGGTTCGGCGCGCGACAACGCGCGGAAGCTGCTGGCCGCGCCCGTGACGGCGCTGTGGCTGGTGGCGGGCGCCGCGCTTGGCGCCGCCGGATTGTATTATCTCACCCGGACGGGCAACAGCGGCCTGGCGACGGATCTGGAGCTTCAGTTCCGCAGGATGCTGGAGAACGCCTTCGGCGTGCGCCCGAGGTTCAAGGAATTTCTGCTCGGCCATCCCCTGTTGATGCTGGGCATCTGGCTGTCGCTGCGGGACCGGCGGTGGCTGTGGCTGCTCATCTTTGCGACCGTCGGCCAGCTTTCCCTGGTGGATACGTTCGCGCACCTTCATACCCCGCTGGACATTTCGGTCATCCGGGCCGCCCTCGGACTTTTGCTCGGCGCGCTGACGGGTCTTGCCGCCATTGCCGTCTGGCGGGCGGGCGAGACGCTGTGGCGCGCGGCGGAACGGCTGCGGTCCTGAAATTCCGGAAGTCCGGGCCGGCTGGGGCCACGCGGGCCTGAGCGGGCGGAACGGCATAATCGGTTCGGCAACGGGAAAACGGGTAGCAAAAAGGTGCGAAAAAACACGTGCGGAAGGACGATCGGGCGCGCATGGCGGTGCGGAACCTGGAGCCGGCGGCCGGCGGCGGCCGGGCCGTCAGGCTCGTGCTGTCGGGGTATTACGGATTCGGAAACAGCGGCGACGAAGCCGTGCTCCTGGCCATCCTGCAGGCTCTGGACGAAGCGGGCAGGTCGCGCGGGCTGCGCATCGAGCCGGTGGTGCTTTCCGCCGATCCCGCCTGGACGGAGCGCCAATACGGCGTCGAAGCGGCGCCGCGGATGCGGCCGGCGGCCGTCTGGCGCGCGCTGCGCGGCGCGGACGGACTGGTCAGCGGCGGCGGGAGCCTGCTGCAGGATGCCACCGGCTTGGGGTCCATCCCTTACTATTTGGGCGTGATCGAGGCGGCGCTTCGCCTTGGCAAGCCGGCGTTCGTCTACGCCCAGGGAATCGGGCCGGTGCGCCGGCGCTTCTTCCGCCCGGTCATCGCCCGAACCTTCAACCGGTGCGCCTACGTTTCGGTGCGCGACGACGAGTCGGCCGAAGCCTTGAAAGAATACGGCGTGCATCCGGACCGGATCGAGGTGGTCCCCGACCCGGTGATGGGGTTGTCGGATGGCGGGGCGGAAACCGTTCCCGCGGGGAAGGATGGCCGGACGGCGGAAGGCCGGGCGGGAATCGACGGCCATATGGCGGCCCCCCGTGCGGAGGCGGACGGCGCCGAGCCCGCCCTCGTCGGCGTGTCCGTGCGGTTCTGGCGGGACGACCGGGCCGATCTCGACCGCGTGGCCGACGCCCTCGCGGCCCTCGCCCGGATGCGGCCGGTGCGGTACCGGTTCCTGCCGATGCACCGCGGATCGGACGAGGAAGCGTCCCGCTACGTCATGGATCGGCTGGGACGGCTCTTGCAAGGCGGAACGCCGGACGGCTCGCCGGCAACGGACGCCCCGCCGGCCGCGATGCCGGCGCAAGGAGTTCTTGGCTTTGCACCGCTTTCGGTGCGCGGAATTCCCGGCCTTGAACTGGCGCCGGCGCACGACGATCCGCGGGAGATGCTGCGCGAAGCCGGCGCGTGCCGGCTGCTGGTCGGAATGCGGCTGCACGCCCTGATTTACGCCGCGAACCGCCGGGTGCCGATGCTGGGGATTTCCTACGATCCGAAAATCGACCGGTTCCTGGCCGGCATCGGCCAGTCGCCCGCCGGCACCACCGAAAAACTGGACCCGCGGCGTTTCGCCCGTGAAGCGGCGAAGCTGCTGGACGATCCGGACGGCTGGCGCCGGGCGGCGGAGCCCGCCATCGGGCGGCTGGCGGAAGCGGCAACCCGTCCCGCGCAACAAATTGCGGCATATTTCGTCTAAATCATTGGGCGATTGTTGGCAAAGGGTGATATTTTTGCCGATGGAACCCGGCGGCGGCCGCCCCTTTGAGACGGTCACGCTCTACGGCGTGCCGTTTGCCAAAATGGACATGCGCCGGACCGTGGAGTACCTGACGCGGGCCGTCGAATCGCGCCGTCCCCATCGGGTGGTCACCGCCAACCCGATCATGGTGATGGCCGCCCTGCGCGATCCCGCGTTCATGCGGGCCATCGCCACCGCCGACCTGGTGGTGGCGGACGGCACGGGCATCGTGTGGGCCGCCCGGCGGGTCGGACAACCCCTGCCGGAGCGGGTCGCGGGCTTCGACCTGATGCACGAGCTGCTCAAGGCCGGCGACGCCCGGGGCTGGAGGGTGTATCTGCTCGGCGCGGCGCAGGACGTGGCGGAAGCGGCCGCGGCCAATCTGGCCCGGCGGTATCCCGGCATCCATATCGTGGGGTGGCGCAACGGCTATTTTTCCGATGAGGAAGATGACGAAGTGGTGGAGCAAATCCGCCGCGCCGGGCCGGATCTGCTGTTTGTGGCGCGTTCCCTGGCGAAGCAGGAGCCCTGGCTGGCCCGCCACGGGGAAAGGCTGGGGGTCCCGGTCATGATGGGCGTGGGCGGAAGTTTCGACGTGGTTGCGGGCAAGCTAAAGCGTGCCCCCGCCGCGTTCCGCCGCCTCGGCCTGGAGTGGCTGTTCCGGCTGCTGCAGGAGCCGCGCCGGATCGGCCGGATGGCGGTCTTGCCGGTGTTCGCGCTGAAGGTGCTCCGGGACGGGAAGAAGGCGCTGCGGAATCCGGTACCCGGCGGCGACGACCGGGACATGTAAGACGACCGGGACATGCAAGTTGGATGAAAATTTTTTCATGCGCACTGGAAAATCATCCATGAAAACGGTTGAAAACGGCGTTTTCGTCCGAATGCGACGCGCAGGCGCCCGTGCGGCGCTTTGTGCGGTTCGCCCGCAAGGCGTATAATTCAACGCGGTACGCATATCCGCGCCATTATTCATGCAAGGAGAGTTGACCCATGCCGACGGAATGGCTTGTCGGAACGGGACTGGCCGCGTTTGCGGCGGCGCTTCTCATCTCGGCCGCGCTGACGCCCGCCGTCCGGAAGCTGGCGATGCGCATCGGCGCCGTGGACGTTCCGAACCGGCGGAAAGTGCATACGACCATCATGCCGCGCCTGGGCGGCCTGGCCGTCTACGCCGCGTTTGTTTCCGTCGTGCTGCCCCTTTTTCTGTGGATTCATAAAATCACTCCCGGAACGGAAGAAGGCAACCTTTTCGCCGCGCTGCTGGCGGGCGGCACGCTGATCGCCCTGCTCGGCGCGCTGGACGACCGGTTCGGCCTGTCCGCCGGGCTGAAATTCGCCGTGCAGCTGGCTGTCGCCTGTCTGGTTGTGTTCGCGTTCGACGTGCGGATCGAGTTCGTCAACATCCCCTTCGGTTCGGCGATGCAGCCGGTCGGGGAATGGATCGGCATCCCGCTGACGCTGTTCTGGATCGTCGGGGTGACCAACGCCATCAACCTGATCGACGGGCTGGACGGCCTGGCCGCCGGTGTTTCCGGCATTTCGCTGGCGACGATTCTGGTGATGGCGGCGCTCATGGGCAACGAGACGATGGTGCTCCTTGCCGCGGTGCTGATCGGCGCCGTGGCCGGGTTCCTTTTCTTCAACTTCCATCCGGCGCGCATCTTCATGGGGGATTCGGGGGCGCTGTTCCTCGGGTTCGCCCTGGCGATGCTGTCGCTGCACGAATTCAAGCAGGTCACCGTCGTATCGTTCGTCACGCCGCTGCTCATCATCGGCGTGCCGCTGTCGGACACGTTCTTCGCCATTGTCCGCCGCGTGGTGAACAAGCGGCCGATTTTCGCGCCGGACAAGGGCCACCTGCACCATTGCCTGCAGCAGCTCGGGTTCAGCCATCGCCAGACGGTGCTCATCATCTACGGCATCGCGGCCTTCTTCGGCGTCTGCGCCGTCGTGCAGTCGCTCATTTCGAAATCGGGCGTGGGCACCTGGGTGACCTTCATCGTCATTTGCGTCATCATGTTCCTGCTGCAGATCGGCGCCGAGTTCATCGGCCTCGTGCACCGCACGCGGCGGCCGGTGCTGGACTTTCTGGCGCGGCTGCGCATGAAGCTGACCACGGCTTCGCGGCCGAAGTAGCGGAAGAACGTCCGCCTGCCTCGCGGGCCGGAACTGCCCGCGGGGCATTTTTTGCGCCCAAAAAAATACAGATAAAAACCGGTGAAGAAAACCGGTTCCGCCGCAACTTTTTCGGGCGGTCTGCGTTTAACATCATGAGTCTGCCCGCAAGGGAGGAACAGCCGGAACGAAGATTCCTTGAAAACTCTTTGATTCCGGCGCCGCAACAGGCAAAATTGTCTTTACGGTTTCGGATTCCCCATGTATAATTGGTAGAGTGGTAGACTTTGCCTGTCGCGATCTACTAATGTTAACTCGTTCTGCACCATGTTCGCTTACCCGACATGATGCAGACAATCATAACAAACTGAGGCTCCGTCTCTTTGGAAGGAGGTGAGACGCCGAATGAGAGATTCGAGCCGCCAGTCTTCCAAATGCAACATCCATCAGTCGAGAGTTCAAGGAGGAGAATTTAAGATTATGAAAAAAGGTCTCTCTCTCCTCGTAGCCTTTGCCCTTGTATTTAGCATGTTCACCTCTGTGGCATTTGCGGCTACGACCCCGAGTGAAGCAGGCCAAAAACTGCAAAGCTTGGGAATCATCCTGGGCGACCAGGACGGCAACCTGATGGAGGATGCCGACTGGAAACGCCAAGACGTCGCGGTGCTTTTGTCCCGTCTGCTGGGGCAAGAGGAAGAGGCGAAGAACACGCCCAAGTCCCACACGTACGCCGACGTTCGCGGCACCTACTACGACGGCTATCTGTCCTGGGCCCGCGAGAACGGCTATATGATCGGGCATTCCGATACGGAATTCGGATTCGACGATCCGATCACCGTGAAGGAATTCCTGACGGTCATCCTGCGGGCGCTGGGCTATGATCCCGACTTCAGCTCCGGCGAAGTCGAAGAGCTGGCCGTCGAGCTCGGCCTGGTCGAAGAAGGCACGGACTTCAGCGCCAACGCGAAACGCGGTGACACCTATGTGATCATCGTGACCGCGCTGGACACGGAAGTCGCCGGAACCGGCCAAAAGCTGGGCACGGTCCTGGGCCTGCCGGGCTACGAAGTGGTCGATCCGGCCGTGACGGGCGTCACTGCGCTGAACCTGAAGCAAGTGAAAGTGACGTTCAACAAGCCGGTTGACAAGGCTTCCGCCGAAAAGCTGGCCAACTACAAGGTGTACAACAGCGGCGCCACCACGGATCTGGCGACCGGCGGTAGCGTTGCGCTGCAAAGCGACAACTCGTCCGTCATCATCACGCTGGGCACCGCGCTCAACAACGGCCAAAACGCCGCCAAGATCACGGTCGAAGGCGTGCAAGACACGGAAGGCCGCACCATCGCGAAGTTTGAAGGCACGTTCGCGGCGGTGGACAACACCGTTCCGTCGGCTGTCGGTGTCGCGGTTGTCGGTCCTCGCGATGTGGAAGTCGAATTCAGCGAACCGGTGAAAGATTTTGTTGAAGAAGACTTCACCATTGACGATGGAGCTTATATCGTAACGGGCGTGGCCATTTCCGGCAACAAGGTGAAAGTGACCGCCGGTCTGGATCTTTCGGAAGGCGAGCACAAGATCAAGGTTAACGGGCACACGGGAACCGACTATGCCGGCTTCAAACCGGTGCCGACCACGCTCACCTTTACGCTGGTCAAGGATACGACCGCGCCGGTTGCTTCGATCCTGTCCGTTTCTCCGTCGGAAGTGAAAATCGGCTTCAACAAACCGGTCGTGGGCTTCGAAGACAACAACGTCCGTATTCGCCACACGTTCAACAATGACAGATACGAAGTTGCGGGCGATTCGGACTTTGTATCGGCCAACGAAACCGGAACGGAATACACGGTGAATTTCGCTGCTGCCGATATTCCGATTCCGCTGGGCGCCAATCGCATCTATATCTCGTACAATGATGCCAACAACGGTCCGTTCATCAGGGACCTGTGGGGCAACAAATTTGAAGCGACTGCCCTGGAAGTCAACGTGTCCCTGGATACGACGAAACCGACGGTCAGCGAAGTCAAGTTTGTTGACCCGGATACGCTGCTTGTCGTCTTCAGCAAATCGGTGGACGAGACCACGGCGGAAGATCTTGAAAACTATGTGGTGAAAGACTCCGCCGGCAATGTGATTGAAGTTCAGAATGCCACCCGCGATATCAACAACAATGGCAAACTCAACGAAGTCACGCTTGATTTCGAAACCAACGCTCTTGGCGGCGGTACCTACACGATCGAAATCAAAGGCGTCAAAGACACGGCTTTGGTCGCGAACATTATGGATCCGGTGACGCTGACGCTGACGGTTCAGGATCAAATCAATCCGACCGTTTCGAAAGCCGTGTATACTCCCATCCAAGTCGACGCGACGACCTGGAAAGTGAAGGTATTCATTTCCTTCAGCGAACAAATGAACACGGCTACGTTCGTGCACAAGAACTTCCTGAAGAAAATGGATCCGGCTGCGGCCAACTTTGATGCGCTCGACAAGGATAACGACAAGATCACGGCTGGTGCCGATGGCAAGTCGGTGACGCTGGAACTGAGCGGTTATGATCCCGACAAGGACTTTGCCATCAAGATTGGTGCCGTCACGGACCTGGCTGGCAACGGTCTGCAAGGATTCGTGTCCGAGCTTGTAAGCGACACGAATATTGCCAAAGATGATCTCCAAATCGCAGACGTCGTAGCGATTTCCAAGCGCCAAGTCAAGATCGTCTTCAACAACAGAGTGTCGTCCATTGACAGAGGCGACTTTGTGATTCAATACACTGACGATCAAAACAATGATAGGAACTTTACAATTACGAGCATCGCCTCTCATACGGTCAACAAGGACGGCAACTCTGAAGTGGTCTTCAACCTGTCGGGTCCCGACATTGCCACGGATGCCACGATCAACGGTGATCCGGTCCGGGTAATTGTTTCCGGCACGAACATCAAGACGAAGAGCTTCCTGGGTACGACGCTCGCGACCACCGGGGCTACGGGTGTGAATGCTGGTGACGGTATCGCTCCGGAAGTCGAAAGCGTGACGTTCGTTGCTGCGACGACTTCGGATCCCGCCTATATCGACGTCAAGTTTACCGAGGATCTCGATGGCGGTACCATTTCGTCTTCCGGCCTCAACGGCTTCTCGGTGAGCGGCGGCGGCGCGACGCTGACCAAGGCTACCCTGCTCAATTCCAATACGATCCGGCTTGAAGGTACCAACTTCAAGAAGGGCGTAACGTTGGTCAGCTACAATGAGGCTGCTGGCATTGCCGACGATCACGGCAACAAGGTGAAGTCCTTCTCCAACAAGAGAGCGGAATAATCCTCCGGAAATCACCGCAAAGAAGCCCGAGCAATCGGGCTTCTTTGTATTTCTCAGTAATATTTTCAAATTCGCATGACACGTAAAAAATCGGATATTAAGCAAGAAACAAAAGGGAGGTTCGCAACGTCTAATTCAATAAGAAGAAGTTATGGGGTGTCGAGATGAGAAGGAGAAGCAGAATCCTTGGATTCGTTGTGTCCATCTTGTTGCTTTTTCAGACTGCAGCTGGCGTCACAGCAGCCGATCCGACTGTGAAGATCGGTACAACCGCCAGTGTTGCCTTGACTAATGTCAATCTGGTCTCAGGAGATCAACACCAGATATTATCGTTTGACTTAAAGTATACAAATAACGGAGCAAGGTCGTTGGACATGTACGATTATTGGGCGAGGGTGGTGTCCAGCAAAGGGATTACATATTCGGTTCAGCTTCATCCAGACGACAGATCGGTGACGTCCGTGGCGCCCGGAAGTTCCGCAACGATGCATTATTTCGCCAGGGTGAGCGCCGATGTGCGACTTGACGAGTTGACCATCCGGGTGGTTCAGTTTGACTTCTCTGTCAGCGACTATGAACGAACCATCGGAGAATTCCCGCTGTCGACCGCCTTGTCAGTGGTTCCCGCCAACACCAGCAAGTATTTTGAAGTGAAGGGTGCCCCCATTTACAGCAAAGTAAAAGAATATACGGCCATGGAAGGCATGGATGGCGCGGACAGCGCGCTTCAGGCGACTTTCGTCCTTTTTAACAACGGTCGAAGAGCCGTGACGATTCCGGAATACAAATTTTTGCTGGAGACATCCGGCGGCATCCTTTACCCGCTGGATGCCACATCGCCTGATCCGGGCAACAGCATCAATCCGAAATCCTACAAGGAATACCAGCTGACGGGTACTGTTCCGGGAACCGTGTCCATCCAAGGAGCCCATCTGCTCCTGGTGCAGGAGATTGAAACGGGTTCCGGAAGTTACGAGGTCGCCTTGGGCACTTATGAGCTGGTGAGCGGAACAGAAAGCGGAGACACCGCTCCGACGGCCGGCAAGCTGACTTACAGGTCAGCGGAAGGCGAATATGAAATCGAAGTGGTTGGCGTCAAGCGAACGCCCTGGGACATCCAGGATGTGGTGTCGGTAGAACTGAAGATCACGAACAAAACCGAGAAAATCGTGCCGATTCCGAAGCTGGCCGGGGATATCCGGTTTGATAACGGCGCTTATCTGACCATGTCGCCGATTGCCAACGACTTTGCGTCGGAATTGGCGCCGGGTGATACGACAACCGTCTTCATGATGGCCAAGGTGCCGGCCAACGCTTCGTATCGAACGGCCACGATCCGTCTCAAACGCCAGATGTCCGAGACGCAAACGGCCGCTATCGGCCAACTGAGCGCCGATGTTTCCTCTTCGGTGCGGATTATGGCGGCGAACGAAACCCACATGACCAATACGTACGGTCTTGAGACAAGCTACCGAATTTTGCGGTCGGGCGTGTACGAGGGAATCTACAACAATCTGTACCTTGTTCAGATCGAAATCCGCAACCGCAACCCGCGTAACCGAAATCTTGTGCCGATCGCCGGACTGTTCCAATCGATAGACGGGCAAACCTTCAGCGCACAGGTTTCGGAAGTAACGGGAACGCAAACCGCCAGGACGAATCGGGTGATTAACGTCTGGACGGAAATTCCGAAGGACCTGAACCCTAGGTCCATGCGACTTGTCATTGGCGAAGCGGTGAGCGGAGGGAAATTGGCATCGAGCGCCCACCAAGCGGATGGCATCATTCAGCAGGCGATATATCGCCTGCCGGATCCGGACATCGCTCCGGTGACGAACAAGAACATTCGGGTGGCGCCGTATACGCTGGATATCCTGACCTTCTATCCGGTCTATGACCAGGGAGATTTGGCCCAAAACACGCTCACCATCCGGATGAAATACCGACTTGAAAAAGATTTTACCTATACCAACGACACCGAAGACCGGAACTATCTGATTGCGCTCGAGTACGCAAGAGGCAAGTCCACCTACGAGCAGGTTCTGCCCATAGCCGTCGGCGAAGCGGTAGAAAACGCTCTGATGCTCGGGGAAAACGAATTGTTCTTGAGCAAAACGTATCCCAAGAATTTCGATTTCCATCTGCTGGATAATTACATGCTTCGCGTCTATGAAGAATTCAAAGGCTACAAAAAACTCATCGCAGAAAAACCGTTCTACCTCTACAATCTGAACGATTGGAGACATGAATGATGCGAGCGGGCACAAGACAGAACTTATTAAGCGTACTGGCGACTCTTTCCGTAGCCGTTGTCCTCTTTCTATACATCAGTTCAGGGAAGACCGCCGGGCGCGCAGACGCAAGCCAGCCGGGCAGCGTCGATGATCCCATCGTCACCAAGTCGTACGTGGATCAGGTGGTGGCCGAGCAGATCAGGCAGGAACTGCAGAAAATGGGCGGCGGCGGAGCGGGCATGGAACTCCACGTGGTGACGGTGCCGCCCGGACGGACCCTGATGGTCTCCAGCGGGGGAGAGGCGATCGTTCGATCGGGAAAAATGGTGGTGGTCAGCGACAGCGAGAATGGCCTGTCGGATCTGACGGAAGGGGCGGACATTGCGCCCGGGAAGCAGGTTTCGGCCAATCACCTGATCCTGTTCCCGCGGGACGGCCGGGGACTCAAGACCGTCGAAGACCAATCTGCCGAATCCATTGTGCTGGTCCGGGGAAATTACTATATTCAATAAGCGGAAAAAAGCAAAGCGGAAGCCTTCCCGACTTGATGGGAAGGCTTCCGGCATTTTAAGATCAGGTTTCACTTTGAATCTGAGCCAAAACATCCTTCATTCGTCGGGTCATTTCAAACGGTTTTCCCTGCCTTTGCCCTTCCGGAAGGCTGGCAAGATGTTCCATGCGGGCATGAACGGTGTCCTTCCAGCGCAGGATTGAGTCCCAGTGGCGCCGGCGGGCTTCTTCGTCACCCCGCTCGGCCGCTTGGGAACCCAATATGTAATGCAGCTCAAAGGCCTGTTCGTAAAGTGTCATGTCCCACGGAAATATGGCCAAACCGTACTCGACTGCCTCCAATGCCTTTTCCTGAAATCCCTGGGCGAGGGAAAGACGGATGCGAAAGGCAATTGTATTCTTGTTGTAAGGGGCCGCCCTCTGAAGCCGAACAAGCAAAGCCTCCGCCTCCTGCAAAAAATCCGGATCTTGGGTCATCTCATACAACTGGATGAGTTGATCGGTGCGCTGGATCAGATAAAAGGGATGATTGGGAACTTTGCGGATGGCTTGCTGCAGACGGGTGTCATACTCCTCAAAATACATCTCGGAACGGCTCGCTTCCTGCAGCGTCTGGTCAAAAAGATTGTGGGCGGACAACCGGTTCGACGAAATTGTTATCATGGTGATGGCTGCAACAAGACAGACAAGCGCCGCGCCAAAATTGACTTTCCGGAGGCGATCGGCTACGGGCGAATACGTTCTGGAGCGACGGACGGAAGCACGGCTTCGTTTAGTCGTCTTTTTAAGATCCTGCTTGCCTTTCGCCGGTTCGGCGGCGGGAACGGTCACGGCGTCATCCCCGGGCTGTTCGGACGATCCCGACGGCGATGCCAGAACGCCGAGACAGAGGAAAAAGAGAACGCCCAAGAACATGTAGTTCATATTGAAATCAATGGCGCTGTGGATGGCCAGACCGAGAAACACGCCGAGGCAGGCGGACGTCGCCGCATCCCATTCGAACTGGAAGCGGATGGCCTTGCTCAACGCGGCGGCCAGACAAACCGTTAAAAATGCCGCAAACAGGACAAAACCGACGATCCCCGTATCAAGCAAATATTGCAAATAGAAGCTGTGGGGATCGTTGCTGGTGTAGGGGTTGTTTTGATACCGTTCGTACAGCGTCGCCCAAGCGCCTCCGCCCGCACCGAGCCACGGGTAATCCCCAATCATTTTGAAGATGTCCCTGTAGAACGTCCAGCGCTCGAGCACACTGTGCTGGGTCAAATTGATTGTTTCCAGCCGCTCTCTGAGGGCCGGAGGGAGCCATTGGAGTAAGCCCGCTCCGCGAAGGAGCAGGCCGACACCGGCAACGCCGAGCAACACGCCAGCCAGCGGAAAGACGAGTTGATGACCGCGGAACCGAAGACGGTGTTCAACGAGGGCTTCGAGTCGCGGCGCCGCGAAACGGCACATCAGGACCGCGGCGGCGACAAATGCGGCGGATGCAGCCAAAAGAAATGCCCATCCTTTAAGTGCCTGGACAGGGTCAAATCCTTCCTGTATCGCCTGCAAGCCGATCCGGAAAACGGGATCGTAAAGAAACAGCACAAGCAAAGCCGCCAGAACCGATAGCGCGAGGAAGATGATCTGACGGTGTGTTCGCATGAGAGATACGAACAAAAGGGAAGTGACGGGAAGCATCACATATGCACCCCGCGATTGGGTGAGCAGGAAGGACAGCAGGGCCGGGACGACAGGCAAGGCGGCCAAAGCGACGATCACAAGGCTGCGCGCGTGGGTCAGTATCGCCATAAGCAGGAGGAAGAAGCCGATCAGAAAGGCGGCGTAAGAGTTGGCGTACTGAAACACCGATGTAAGCCTAAGTCCGGATGGGCCGTATTCCACGGCTTGCAAGTAGGTCTTGCTGACAGTGCCGCCAGATCCTTCATATTGAAGGATGCCCCAAAGCGAAGCGTCGCCGAAATAGTTCAGGAAGCCGAAAACCACAATCATGGTACCCGACAGCCCGATTCCCGCGGAAAGGCCGATTCTGGCCAACGGGTCCCGCGCGACGTCAAAGGCCATCAGGAAGACAAAGGCGTACGTAACCCATACGAAGAACGTCAGCATCGCGCTGTGCGGCGAAGCGGCGTTCCAGGACGCTATCAGATACGACAACGGGAGCACGAACACCGCAAAAGGGGCGAAACGACGCACGAACAGATGCCGCACCGAAATACCGTCTTTTCCGCCGATCGCTAGCCGCTCCGGCGAGACCGTTCGGAACGGAAAAAGCAATGCCCAGACGGCAAAAGTGAGCGACAGCCAGATCATGGCGCCGTACAACGGGCCTTCAAACAAATACGTCACGTAAGAAACGAAAAGTCCTCTGTGATACGGGTAAATCAGCAAAAAACAAACCAACAGCAGGACGGGTACAAGCGGAAACAAGCTTCGGGCCGTGCGCGGAAAGAGATCGTTCAAAAGCGGCCACTCCTTTTGCCAAGGACAAGGGTCGACATTTACACGCCCTATTATAGCAAACTTCTCGCTCGGGACACGGAAGGAATTCGTATCGTTCGGCAACCGGTGACAAAATCTGTGGTATAATTCTTATAGAGAAAACGAAAAAGGAACCGGCTACAATGCGTGCGAATCTGTCCGCGCAGCCGTCCGGAACCCGCGAGCTGCGGCTGGCGGGCCGGCTGGCGACGCGAAAAAGCAGGCTGAAATCGCTGCTTCAGCTGGCGCAGGGAATTATCGCCGGCTTGGAATACGCTTCCTATTTGATTACCTTCTGTCTGCTATTCGCCTGGAAAGTCGCGGCGGAACACCTGTCCGCCCCATACCGATGGCATGTCTGGCGTTGGCCGGACATTCCCGTGATCGATGACTACGCACTTTTTTTAGGCGTTTTTTTGGTGTTGTACTGGTATCTTCTCTATCAGAAACAATTCTACGATGTCGGCCGGGAGCGGCCCCTGTCGGAAGAAACCGTGGCCATCGCACGGGCGGTGGCGCTGGCTTTCCTCATCACCATTGGCCTTACCTTTCTTATCAAAAACACGATGATCTATTCCCGGCTGATGATGGTTTCCTTCGCGGTGCTTACCGTGTTGGAAGGCGGCCTTTTCCGTTACCTCCGAAAATTGACGTTCTTTCATTTGAAAACTCGCGGCCTCCACAAGCAGAACGTGCTCATCATCGGCGCCGGACGGGTGGGCAACGGTCTCCTGCAGCGCATGAACGAATCCCATGCCGGATACCGCTTCGTCGGATTCCTCGACGACGACGTATCCAAGGACGGGGTCATCGGGCGGATCGCCGACCTGGAAACGGTCATTCACCGGAACGACGTCGACGTTATTTACATCACCATTCCCTCGGAGCGGGAGCTTGTCCATTCGATCCTGCAGCGCTTTTACAAGTACGATGTGGACATTCGGATCATCCCGGAACAGTACGACCAGGCGGGAACCGTCTTCGAGTACTGCGAGGGCAAGGATTTGGACTATCCGTATCTTCAGCTGGTCAAGACGCCGCTGCGCGGTTTCAATCTCCTGCTCAAACGGACGATGGACCTCATGGGAGCTTCCCTTGCCATCGTTCTGTTAAGTCCTCTCTTTGCCCTCATCGCCCTTGTGATCAAGCTGGACTCGCCCGGTCCCGTGCTGTTCAGGCAAAAGCGGATCGGGAAAAACGGCGTGCCTTTCCAGATGTACAAGTTCCGTTCCATGGTGCACGACGCGGAGGCGCAGAAGAAGAAGCTCAAGAAGCTCAACGAGATGGACGGCCCCGCGTTCAAGATCCGGCGCGATCCGCGCGTCACACGCGTCGGCGCGTTCCTGCGCAAATATTCGCTTGACGAGCTGCCGCAGCTTTTTAATGTGCTTGCAGGGCAAATGAGCCTCATCGGTCCCCGGCCGCCGCTGCCGGAGGAAGTGGCGAGGTACTCCGACCACCACTGGCGCCGCCTGGACGTGCGTCCCGGCATGACCGGCCTGTGGCAGGTGAGCGGGCGCAGCAACCTGTCGTTCGAGGAATGGACCGATCTGGACATCCAGTATATCGAACGTTGGAGCATTGGTTTGGAATTAAAAATTCTGGTTAAAACCATTCCGGTAGTTCTCAAAGGGAAAGGCGCTTACTGAGCTTCAGCAAAAGGGGAGGGTTTTTGACGGAGCGAATGGAAAGAAGCGTTTTGTCGTCGCAAGATCCCGGTCTCGACCGCGACCAGGCGATACGAAACGAATATGACCGGTTGTGTGAACTCATCGAACGGCACGACTGGATTTCATTTGATATTTACGACACCGCTTTGCTTCGAAATGTCCTATTTCCCTCCGACATATTCGAACTGGTTGGCCTGAAGCTCCAAATTCCCCATTTCAAAAAAAAGAGGATCAAGGCGGAAGCCGAAGCGCGTAGAAGGTCCAGGCGGGAAGATATTCATCTGGACGAAATTTACGACGTGCTTGGCGGGATAATTGGACGAGAAGAAAGTCTTCGAGCCAGGCAGGTCGAACTAGAAACGGAAGAAGAATTTACAACGGCAAACCGCTTTATCAAACGCGTGTATGACTACGCCGTTTCCCAAAACAAACGGATTCTGTTTATCTCCGACATGTACCTGCCCGAAGACTTTCTGACCCGATTGCTCATACAAAACGGCTACGAACGGTTCGAAAAACTGTGGGTCTCCAATAGGATTGGGTTGTCCAAAGGAACCGGCAGCATTTATCCGCATATCAAACAGATATCAGAAATCAACGGTCGATGGCTTCATATCGGGGACAATCGCGTCGCCGATGTGGACAACGCCGCCAAACACCAGATCACCGCATACCATTACGAATCTGTCCGAAAGCACGCCGATTTGGCGGGACGATTCACACTCCGGCAATCCATCATGAAGGCGATTCAAATCAACATTGCCGAGACGACCGAAGGATTGAGCTATTGGGAACGCTTCGGCATCGAAACCGTGTCTTCCTTGTTTTACGGTTTCATGACATGGCTTGTCGGACAGCTTAAAGGGAAGAAACGCATCTATTTCCTGTCTCGAGACGGGTATTTGCCTTACAGATTGTACCGCTTGCTTGCCGAACACCTCGACGGTCTGCCCGAACCGGTTTATCTCTACGCATCCAGAAGAGCATACCAGGTTCCCAATGCACTGAACATGGATCTGCAAGCAGCGTTGGAGCTGTTAACCGCCTATAATCCTGCCTTGGGTCAGAAATTGACGCTGGGAGAGATATTGGACAATTTGCGTTTGGAACGGCAAAAATATGCGCATCTGCTTGCGGAATATGGTTTTTCGGATTACAAGGACGAGATCCGCAACGAACATGACCGGCGAAGAGCGCAACGATTCCTGAAGGCGATTTTTCCGGATATTGCCGCCCAATTGAAAACGGAAACGGAGATGCTTTTGCAATATCTTCGGGAAAAGGGATTCGAGGAACAGGACGAAATTCACGTCATGGACGTGGGATGGGGAGGATCAACGCAAAAAGCACTGAAGGACATAACGGGAAAGCGTGTCTTCGGTTATTATTTTGGTACCACGGAGAATGTTTACCCGGAAATTGCCACCGATACGAAGGGCTATGCTTTCCATCTGGGGAAGCCTTATAAATTCAGGAAAAAAATTATGCGTAACGTCATGATGTACGAATTCATTTTTTCGGCGCCGCATGGATCGCTGATAGGCTTCTCCAAAAAGAACGGCAAGATCATTCCTATTTTGAAGGATACGGAACAGAACGAACGTGTGGTCCAGGCAATTCAAGAGATTCAAACCGGTGTCTTGAAAATCTTTCCCCAATATATCGCTTACCAAGAATACTTGAAGGGCTTAAAACCCGAAGAGTGCCTGAAGGATTACTTTGATTTCATCGATCACAAACGTCATGAGGATCTGTTGGCGTTCAGCCAATTGACGGGTTCTGTCGCGATCGGCGGTTCCCTTTGCACCCAAAAATATGTTACGGTTGTATCCAAGGAAGAATACCACCGAAATAAGAAAGAAGTGTTGAAACAGATTTCGCGAAACTTGTGGCCGAATGCGTTGATTGTGGAAGGAATGCGGTACTGGGAGAAAAAGAGCTTACAATTGATTCTGAACAAATGGTTGTTTGCCTGGCAAAGTTTCGGTTTTCTTTCGAAACTGAAAAAAGCCGTGCGTCATCCCGGGAAAGCATTTCGATACATTTGGATCCGATTGGGAAAGTAAATTTTCATCAATTGTATATAGGCCCTATGTCCGAATTGAAATGAGGGATGGAAATGGGGCAACGAGAAAAGGAAATGAACTATTATTTGCATTATAAAAAATGGCATGATCATACGATGCCGGGTTATATTGAACTTTCGAAGAGAAAGTATCAAGCCATTTTTGACGGAATTCTCCCGAAAGATAAAGATGCTTCAATTTTGGAGATCGGATGCGCCAATGGAATGGCGCTTCTTACTCTGAAAGATATGGGATACTTCAATATCAAAGGCATTGAACTTTCTCAAGAACTTGCCGCAATAGCTAAATCATTCAATCTTGAAGTCATTGAAGCCGACGCGTTGGACTATATAAAAAGAGATCAGCAAAGCTATGACTTTATTTTTATGATTGATGTCCTGGAACATTTGCCGATAAACCGTATATATGAATTTTTGCGCGACATTTACGAACATTTGAATGAAAACGGGAAACTGATGCTCATTGTCCCCAACGCTATATCTCCGGCTGGTTCCTATTTTCGATACATTGATTGGACACATCAAACATCATTCACTCCGACAAGCATTTCATATTTATTGGAGAATGCTGGCTTTTCAAAGACCATAATTAAAGAACAGGTTGATGATAAACCGCCAAGACCAGATGATTTTAAAGACCAGGAATCATATCAAAATGCTTTAAGACAATATAATGACAGGGTGCAATATAGGGATTTCATAAAGTGGCAATATGCCTTCTATTTTGGCCGGGAAGCGCGTTCATTCCCCCTTTCTCCGAATATAAAAGTAATTTCCGAAAAAAACTCAAAAGAGAGATTTCAATTGGAAATCGATGTTCCTGATGTACAGGAAAGTAGTTTTTCTTACATTTTCGATATAAAAGAAAAGAGTGATGTGCTGTTCGGTTTGTTGTCTCAATCAAAAAAGCAATTTGATTTATTATTCCAGTCCATCAATACGCTTAATGAAAGAATCCAAACGATAGAAAATGAAAATATAAGTCTAAAAAAGACCTCGGAGCATCAGCTCGCGAGAATCAAAGAATTGCAAGCATCCATATCCCGGATGGAAAATAGACTGGAACAATATCAAAAAAGAAACAAAGCTATTGAAGGTGGTCTTGAACTCTGCGAAGGAACAATCAAAAAGTTGCTTATCTCTTATTCATCCCGGAAGAAAATCAAGAAAAGAATCATGTACTATTATTGGTCAAGCATCATAAAAAAATCTGGCGAGTTTGACACGGCATTTTACCTGCAAAAAAATCCTGATGTAGAAATGGCCAATATGGATCCGGTAAAACATTATATTTTGTATGGAGCCGATGAAGGCCGGGATCCCTCTCCGACATTTTCCACCCTAATGTACATGCTCGAAAATCCCCATGTTGTTATAAAAGGGATCAACCCTTTAGTTGATTATGTATTATCGAAAAAACGGAAAAAAGAAAAAAGATGATTCTGGGAGGAAAAAATGACAGCAGCGAGTCAAGCGAATCCTCTTGTGTCAGTAGTCATTCCGGTATATGGAACCGAAAAGTGGTTACCTCGTTGTTTGGACAGCGTCATTCATCAGACATACAAAAATTTGGAGATTATTGTTGTCAACGATTGTTCTCCGGGAAACTGCGAGGACATTGTGAAAAAGTATCAATCCAAGGATTCCAGAATCAAATATTTGGAACATGAGCAAAACAAAGGGCTTTTTCAGGCCCGGATCACTGGCGCGCAAAAGGCTTCAGGGCAGTATTTGGCATTTGTGGATAGTGATGATTATATTGCGGTTGATTATTATCGATTGCTTGTAAAAGCGGCAACGGAGCATGAAGCAGATATTGTATGTGCGAACATGGTGATGGTCAATGAATCAGACGGGAGACACTACATCAATGTACTGAATAGACCTTCCGGCAAGGTCTTGCATAATGATGAAATTTTTAAGGCCTATTTCGGCCAGGAAGGATTGGCGTTTCATTGGCATGCGGTATGGAATAAGATTTACTCAAGACAATTATGGGATAAGGCTTTCCCTCATTATCTGGGTATAAACCGCCATCTTATCATGGCCGAAGACTTTGTCTATTCCACCGTTCTTTTTTATTATGCCAAAAAATACGTAAGCATAGACTATGAAGGATATTACTATTTTCAGAATATAAATGCATCCACAAGTTTGTCCGGAAATGTGGGCAAATATTTGAAGAATATTACTGATTTGGGGACGGCATTTGATTTTGTTTATGGCTTTTTGAAAGAAACAAACAAACTCGCTGAGTATGGGGACAAATTTAACGCGTGGAAAGACAGATACTCTCGTTTTTGGATGGATAACATAAAAAATTCCAATCTTTCTGTTCGTGATAAGGAGGTTGCGTTCCAAAAACTTAAGGAAGTTTTTCGAATTGATAGCGGTAAGTATTCTTTCAGTTCAGATCACTACTTTTATTCCACCAGTGTGGATTGGGACAACAGATTCGAGAAATTAAAAAACGAAATTGTCAATAGTCAATATAAATATATAAGTTTTGATATTTTCGACACTCTGATCGTCAGGCCTTTCATGGATGCCCATGATCTATTTTATTTTTTGGATTTTCACTATGAAGAACTGACAAACGATAAAGTGGGGAAATTTTCGAAACTTCGAACCGAAGCGGAAGCATTGTTGCGAAAAGAACTGAGCGACAAGAGAGAAAAATTTGAAGAGATTACATTGGATGAGATCTATGAGTGTTTGGTTAAGAAATTTGGAATCGATCCTGAAGTTGCGGACACTTTGAAAACCAAAGAGGTGGAACTGGAATTAAGATTTTGCGAACCAAGAAAAAGTGCGAAAGAACTTTTTGATCTCGCCCATCATGTTGGGAAAAAGATTATAATCGTTTCAGACATGTATTTGCCGAAAGAAGTGATTGAAAAAATACTTCATGGGAATGAATACACAGACTATTTCAAGCTTTACCTTTCTTCGGAGTTGAGGCTTTCCAAACATTATGGGGGCTTATACAAGTACATTATCAGTGATCTGGGGTGTGATCCCAATCAAATACTCCATATTGGAGACAATTGGGAAACGGATATCTTAATTGCGCAAAAATTCGGTTTGAAAACTTTTCACTATCCAAAAGCAATATCAAGGCTTTTTAATCACATCCCGGATAAACATTCCGGTAATAGTACATTGCTGTATTTTCATCCAAGGGGAAAATGGATCAATTATCAATACGCCAAAGATTACATGCTGATTCGATGCATGCTGGCTCTGGTGGCAAACCGGTATTTCGACAATCCTTTCAGAACTTTTTCGGGGTACTCGGACTTTAATTGCGATCCGTTGTTTGTCGGATATTACGCATTAGGAATGCATGTATTCGCAATAGCCAAATGGATGCTGGAAGATGCCGTTCAAAAAGGATACAAAAAAATACATTTCATAGCGAGAGACGGCTATATTGTAAAGTTAATTTATGACAAGCTGTCCCAATGCTATCTGGATGCTCCGAAATCCAACTATTTGTATGCATCAAGGAAGTCAATAATTCCAGCTTTGATTCATGATATGAATCTTTTGCATTCGATGGATAACCTAATCAATATCAAGGCGTTTACTCCGAGGAAATTCTTGGAACTTATTCTGAAAACAGAAGCAAATGAAGAGTTAACCCGATTGTTGGAAAAGTCGGGAATTATGTTGGATTCCAAATTTGAAGATACGTTGCATTACCAAAGATTCGTTTCAGTTCTGAAGAATTCAAACTTTGATCTCACCTCTCTCAAAAAGTACAGAGAGACAGTAAAGCAATATTTGTATCAAGAGGTCGGTGAGGAAGAGGCCATATTCGATATCGGATACAGTGGAACTACTCAAATGGTGATGGCCACATTGGGGTTAAAAGCAGACGCCTATTATATTCATGTGAACAATGATGCGGCATTCATGAATAGTAAAAGGTTCGACTATGATGTTAAAGTGTTTTATTCTTATTCGCCTTCCATCAGTGGAACATTGAGAGAGTATATTTTTTCTGAAACAGGACCTTCTTGTATTGGCTATCAGAAGCTTGACAACCGTGTTGTTCCTGTATTTGAAGAAGATCGTTTTACGTACATTGAGCATTTTATTATGGATACCATGCATGAAGCAGCGGAGGAGTTTGCAGAGGATTTAATTGAAAGATTTAAGGATTATATCCCTCGTTTTACTATAAGAAATGAAGATGTCTCAATGCCTTTTGAAATGTTTCTGCATTCAGCCAAGGATCATGATCGAAAATTATTTGCCGAATGTTATTTTGAAGATGAAGTTTATCATGGGAAATCAAAGATCAATTTACTGAATGAATGGAACCAGGCCAGTGGCTATCATATGACTGGACAACCTATTGAAACGATACCGGGGCGAGGTATGGGGGCTTTCAATTTTCCATTTTTAGAAAATAGAAATAAATATTCAAAAGCTTTATTTTACTTTCTCTATCGGAGAGATATCTTTAAGGAAAAAATTAAAGCAAAATTTGCTCATCGACCTAGATTTTTGTGGCTTATGAAAAATACCTATAAAAATTTACGCTTGATTAAAAACTTATTATATAAGGTTATAAGATAGTGGATTAAAATATAAGAGTAGGGGTGCTATGCTTTAATGAATCCAAATTTGTTAAAAGAGATTCCAGAATTTAGTTTCAAAGAAGAGAATGCTTTGGTTATCCTCTCAACACAACGAAGTGGGAGCACTATGCTATGTAAAGATATTGAATCTTTAAAAGTTTTAGGAACACCAGATGAACATTTTTGGCCTGTAGTTGCAAAAAGATGATAGTAAATCTGGTGAGGAGTTGTTAAATTATTTTGTCTCTAAAGGTAATTTAACTAACTCAAATTACTATGCTGTGAAATTAATGTTTGATTATCTCCACTTGTTTGGGTTTTGGATCAGTGACAGGAAAAAATCACTCAATGATCCGAACAACATAGAAAAATATCGGGAATATGGAATAATTTTCTTTAAAAAAGATGTTTAAGAATGTGATATTTGTATACTTGAGACGTGAAAACAAATTTGAACAAGCTTTATCGCATTATAGGGCTATCAAAACGAACATATTTCACATAATAGACAACACCCCAATAAAATCTTTTTATACAAATTCTTTGAGTGAAAATGAATTACTAGAAAATATTGATGTGGATTTATTCAAGAGACTTTATAACAGAGCATGTAATGAAGATAAAGCTTTAAAAGAATTAATCGAAAGGTTAAACATAGATTATATATCTTTGGTTTATCATACGTAGAACATGTACAGGCTTGGATCATACGATCCACGAATGTGAATGATTTTGCTGTGGATTGGATTAGGGTGAATTCTACCAGTCCGACCGAAATTGTTG
>Ga0207872_100111_pt1 | contig 66641 bp, 63 predicted proteins | sample Passage260B_FD_187372 | JGI IMG/M metagenome (GOLD analysis project Ga0207872, IMG submission 187372) | Cellulose adapted compost microbial communities from Newby Island Compost Facility, Milpitas, CA, USA - Passage2 60B (SPAdes) (version 2) ...
GCGAACGAACATCGCGACTGAGCCAGGAACACAGCCTGCATCCTCAGGAAACCGCACCCGGCTGCCGGCCCGGCGCGTTAGAGCAACAGGCTCCTAGGACGCTCGCATGCTATCACCTTCGGCCGGGTGGGGCACGAGGCTAGTCGCGGTGGTCGCCTCGCGCCCGGGCGCTGCCCCCTGGCGGGTCGAAAGCGGCCAGGGTGGCCAGCTCCGGATCGAGAAAACACGAGCCGTCGCATTTGGGGGTTGGAGCGCCCGCGCAAGAGAAGAGAGAACTCCGGCGAGCCGGCCGACCTGCGGTCAGTTTCGAGGAGCCAGCGTCCTCGCGTGATAGACTCCCGGCCGAAACGACGTTCATGCAGGCAGGGGGAATGGAATGCATCGGCTCCTCGCGAGGTCTCTGGTCGCGACCGTCCTGCTCTTCGGGGGAGGTGCCAGCGCGCAGAAGGCCAGTCTCGCCGACGATCCCTTCTGGAGTCGGCCGGTTCGCTACCTCGACTTCTTCCTGGATCGCCTCCAGGACGAGGTGCGGCCCGTGGTCGAGCAGCACGCGACTTCGGAGGGCAGCCATCTCTTCACGAGGAACGAGATCGATCGCAAGGTTCCGCCGAAGGTCTTCGTCCGGCTCAATCCCAACACCCACCGGGTCGAGCTGGAGATCCACGGGCTGATCGTCCGGGAGCTGCGGGCGCCGGCCCGCGACGTCTGCGCCTATTTCTTCGACGAGGTGGTGGGGCCGAAGGTCAGCCCGGGCGCGCGCGGGGCGAGGCAGCGCAAGGAGCTGGGAAACATCCACGCCTCGAATCTGATGCCGCCCTCGTCGGTCGAGGTGAGCCAGCCGCAGCGCGAGGCCGCAGCCTCGCGCCTCCTCGAGGAACTCGATCTCAAGATGCTGATCATCGAGGCCAAGACGCGGACGGACTACGAATGCTCCCGCGCCTTCCTCGGGGAGGAGATCCGCGTCGAGGTGCGCAGGTACGGCGCCCACGCCGACGCCAGATAGGCCAGGCGGGCAGGGCCAAAACGACGAAGGGCCACGTCCAAGGACGTGGCCCTGTCGCTTTGGAGCGGGAAACGGGACTCGAACCCGCGACCCTCAGCTTGGGAAGCTGATGCTCTACCAACTGAGCTATTCCCGCACAGGCTCCGCTCGGAGCAAGCCGGAGGGATAATCCGGCCGAGGGGCCAAGTCAAGGGAGAGGCGCGGGTTCCGGCCACGCCCGGGACGACGGACGGACGCCGCCGGGGCGGCAAGCAGGGGCTCGTGAGTGGCCCGGGGAGGGCGGACCAGGGGCGGTCTTTGGGCGCGCTCGGGGCCAGGGGCATCGTTGGTGCTCCACGGGGAAAACGGCGCCCGGCATGGGGGCCGGAGTGCGCCTGCCGCAAGGAGGGAGGACGACGTGGCCCTCGACCTGACGAAGGAGAAGGGGATTCCGCTGGATCAGCAGCGGTTCACCTGGCCGGACCTGGTCCGCACGCCGCTCAGCAAGCTCGACGACGACGCGTTCACGCGGGTTCGTGTGATCTTGATGAACGGGATCGAGAACGAGTCGTGGCTGTTCCAGCACCAGTTCGCGCGCTGCAATGCGAATCTGCGCAAGGAGCTGGCGCGGGTTCGGCGGGTGGAGCAGCACCAGCAGACGCTGGTCAACTGGCTGCTCCCGCCGGACCAGTCGGCGCTGGAGACGACGATCGCCTACGAGCAGGTGGCCGTGGAGGTGACGGCGACGGTCGCCCAGCACGAGCCGGACCCATACATGCGGCAGGTCTACCGCTTCGGCCTGCTCGAGGACTTCGACCACCTCTACCGATACTCGGCGCTGCTGGACCGGCTGGAGGGGAAGGACGCGAACGTCATCCTTCAAAACTACACGGACATCATGCCGGGGCGGCCGACCTGGGTGGAGCACCGGCACCCGGACGACGACATCCGGGCGCACTACGAGCGCAAGAAGGCAAAACCGCTCACGAAGATCCACGCGCTCCTGATCCTCGCCGCCGAGCAGCAGACGCGGAACTTCTACGCGACCGTGGGGAACGTCTACGCGGATCCGATCGCGCGGCAGCTCTACGCGGAGATCTCCTCGATCGAGGAGCAGCACGTCACGCAGTACGAGTCGCTGCAGGATCCGGGCGAGCCGTGGATGGAGAAGTGGCTCCTGCACGAGGCGACGGAGGTCTACTGCTACTTCAGCTGCATGCACCAGGAGGGGAACACTCGGATCAAACAGATCTGGGAGCAGTTGCTCGCCTACGAGCTCGGTCACCTGAACTACGTGATGGAGCTCTTCCAGAAGGTGGAAAAGAGAGACCCGTTCGAAGTGCTGCCGAGGACGCTTCCGCAGCCGCTCGACTTCGCCAGCCACCGCGACTACGTGCGGGAAGTGCTCGAAAAGGAAGTGGATCTGCGAGCGCAGGGCACGCAGTTCGTGCCCCAGGAGAAGGAGCCGAAGGACGGGCCATCGGCCACGTATCGGAATTACATGAATTCCAAGGGCTCTCCGTCGGAGACGGTGGCCGCGGGCTATCGCTGGATGCCGGGAACGGAACTCATCGCCCGGGCGCAGGCCCTTCGGGCGCAGGAGCTGGGGGTGCACTGATGAAGTCGATGAATCGCACCGGCACAAAGACGTCTCCGGACGAAGCGAAGGCGATGGAGAAGGCCGCCGCGAACATTCAGCCGCCGCCGGGGGACGAGTCCAAGATCGCCGAGGTACGCGAGAGCTATCACGCGCGCGCCACGCCGGTGGGGAGCGTGCCACCCCCGCCCACGGTGAAGGGGATGGCGAAGACGGCTGTCTCCGCTCTCGGCGGCAAGAAGGCCACGGTCCTCCTCGACAAGATGGGCGAGCGGATGGCCTTCGAGCGCAGGGGAGTTCGCCTCTACGAGGCGCTCGTCACCAAGCTGGCCTCCTCGGGCGAGGTGGACTCCATCGGCCTCACCGAGGAGGCGCTCCGCAAGATCCAGAGAGACGAGCTTCGCCACATGCAAATCGTGGTGGAGGCGATCGAGGAGATGGGGGCGGACCCCACCGCAGAGACGCCCTGCGCGGATGTCGCCGGCGTGGAGGCGAAGGGGCTTCTGCAAGTGCTCACCGATCCCAGGACGACGGTGGCGCAGGGGCTCTCCGCAATCCTCGCGGCGGAGCTGGTGGACAACGCTTCCTGGGAGATGCTCGTCGATCTGGTGCGAGATTTCGGAAACGAGGAGCTGGCGAACTCGTTCGACGAGGCGCGTCGACAGGAGGAGGAGCACCTGCGTCTGGTCCGGGGCTGGCTCGAGGCCCTGACGCGCCAGGAAACCCTGGGCGCCGCGGCGCACGCGCCGCCTCCGGCCTGAGCCCCCGATCCCGAAACGCTCCGATCGTACGACGGCGGGCGCATCCGCGCCCGCCGCTGTCACGCACGCGAAGCCCTGTCTCCGGGCTCAGCCCTTCATCTCCCGGAACAGGTGGACGATCGCCGACTCGACCGTGTCCATCGTGCCCGCCGCCCCATCGAGGTCGAGCCAGATGCCGCCGCAGCTCTCGCAGGCCTCGTAGCGAAGGCCGCGCCTGTCTTCACCCTCGATGACCGTCATGTCGACGGAGCACTCGGGGCAGATGACGGCGACTTCTTCCAGGTTCTCCCGACCACCCAGCCGCTCGAGCACCGGGAGGTTGTTGCGCAGGAGAAGGCGATTGAGGTCGGTCGGGTCGATGAAGACTCCGCTGCATTCCTGGCAGCGCTGCAGCGAGACGTCACCCGCCTCGAGGAGGGTCATCTCGTCGTTGCAGCGAGGGCAGTCCATGGATCTAGGTCTCCGTGAAAAATCGTTCGGGAGATGCGGGATGCATCCGAAAACACCCTAGCAAAGGGCCTTCTTCCCCCGCAACGGGAGAGATTCAGCGGGCTGCCTTGATGCGTTCGATGTCGGCGCCGAGCGCCCGCAGCTTCACCTCGAGGCGCTCGTAGCCGCGGTCGAGGTGGTACACCCGCTGGACGGTCGTCTCCCCCTCGGCGCAGAGCCCGGCGAGAACCAGGGAGGCCGACGCGCGCAGGTCGGTGGCCATCACCGGCGCGCCCGACAACCGCCGCACCCCCTTCACGACGGCCGTTCGACCGTTGACGGAGATGTTCGCCCCCATGCGCGAGAGCTCGAGGACGTGCATGAAGCGGTTCTCGAAGACGTTCTCGGTGATGGTGGAGGTGCCGTCGGCGATGGCGGCCGCCGTCATCAGCTGCGCCTGCATGTCGGTGGGAAATCCGGGATAGGGCTGGGTCTCGATGCGGCAGGGACGGAGCCGCTCCGGCCCGCGGACGCGCAGTCCGGTCCCTTCCTCGTCGATCGCGACGCCGATCTCGAGCAGCTTCTGGATCACCGCCTTGCAGTGATCGGCTCGCAGGCTCTCGACCAGGACGTCTCCGCCGGTGATGGCGGCGGCCACCATGAAGGTGCCGGCCTCGATGCGGTCGGGGATCACCTCGTGGTCGGCCGGGCGAAGCTCGTCGACGCCCTCGATCTCGATGCGGTCGGTGCCAGCGCCCTCGATCCGGGCGCCCATCCCCACCAGCGCGCGGGCGAGGTCCACCACCTCGGGCTCGCGGGCGGCGTTCTCCAGCACGGTGGTGCCCTCGGCCAGGGTGGCGGCCATCAGGAGGTTCTCCGTCCCGGTGACGGTGACCAGGTCGAAGGTGATGCGCGCGCCGCGCAGGCGCCGTGCCCGCGCCTTGACGTAGCCGTGCTCGAGGCTGATTTCGGCGCCCATCTGCTCCAGCCCCTTGATGTGCTGGTCGATCGGTCGGGCGCCGATGGCGCAGCCGCCGGGCAGGGAGACGCGGGCCTTGCCGTAGCGCGCCACGAGCGGTCCGAGGGCGAGGACGCTCGCCCGCATGGTCTTGACCAGCTCGTAGGGGGCGATGGGTTCCAGCTCGGGGGCGGGCGGGACGCGCACCTGTACCTTCCCGTCGGCGCTTCGTTCGACGTGGCAGCCCATGGACCGGAGCAGCCGGGACATGGTGCCGATGTCGGCAAGGTCGGGGATGTTGCGGAAGGTGTGCGTGCCTTCCGCGAGGAGGCTCGCGGCGAGGCAGGGAAGGGCGGCGTTCTTGGACCCGGAGACCCGGACGCTGCCCACGAGCCGGTTGCCTCCGCGGATGACGATGGCGTCCACGGCACCCGAACCTAATGAACTCCGCTATGTCCAGGCAACAACGTAACGGTCCCGATGGGTGAAGTCAGGGCGGATCTCGGCGCGGGCGAAACCGGAGCGCAGAAGGAGGTCGGCCACGACGGGGGGTTGCTCGAGGGCAAGCTCCAGCGCCAGCACCCCGCCGGGGCGGAGGCGGGCGGCTGCGTCCCGGGCGATGCGCCGCACCACGGAGAGGCCGTCCGGGCCGCCGTCCAGGGCGAGGCGGGGCTCCATCCGAACCTCGCGCGACAGCGCTTCGATCTCGTCGCTCGGCACGTAGGGTGGGTTGGAGAGGATGACGTCGTAGACGCCGTCGGCGGGCTCGAAGAGATCTCCCACCAGCACCCGGACGCGATCGGCCACGCCGTGCTTTTCCACGTTTTGCCTCGCCACCTCCGCGGCGCCGGGGTCGAACTCGACGAGGTCCACGGCGACGCGCGGCCGCTCCCGCGCGAGGCTGATGCCCACGCAGCCGGAGCCGGCGCAGAGGTCGAGGACGCGCGCGGGCTGGTCCTCGCCGATGGCCTCCTTGCCGAAATCCACCAGGGCCTCGGTCTCCGGGCGCGGGATGAGCACGTCGGGGGTGACGACGAAGTCGCGGCCGTAGAACTCCTTGCGGCCGAGGATGTAGGCCAGGGGCTCGCCGCGAGCGCGCCGCTCGATGCGCTTGCGGTAGGCGGCGAGCTCCTCTGAAGTCAGCGGCTTGTCGAAGTCGAGGAGAAGGCGGAGCCGGTCCACGCCGAGGGCGTCGGCGAGCAGGAGGTCGGCGTCGGTGCGGGGGGAATCGGCGCCCTTCTTCTGCAGGTAGGAGGCGGTCCAGAGGATCGCCCGCCGAACCGTCCAGACCTCGCTCATGAGGTGGCCTGCTCGCTCTGCTGGAGCTGCTGCGCCATGAAGTGGTTGCGCACGGCGACGAGCAGGTCGTGGATGTCGCCGTCCAGGACCGCCTGGAGGTTGTGCCGCGTGTAGTTGATGCGGTGGTCGGTGACGCGGTCCTGCGGGAAGTTGTAGGTGCGGATCTTCTCCGACCGCTCGCCGCTGCCGATCATCGCCTGGCGCGCGGCGTCGCGCTCGGCGCGCTGCTTCTGGAGCTCGAGTTCGTAGAGCTTGGCGCGCAGGATCTTCAGCGCCTTGGCGAAGTTCTTGTGCTGGGACTTCTCGTCCTGGCAAACGACGGTGATCCCGGTCTCGTAGTGGACGAGCCGGACCGCCGAGTCGGTCGTGTTGACGCTCTGGCCGCCGGGGCCGCCCGCCCGCATCACGTCCTTGCGGTAGTCCTTCTCGTCGAGCTTGATGTCCACCTCCTCCGCCTCGGGAAGGACCGCCACGGTGACGGTGGAGGTGTGGATGCGGCCCTGCGCCTCGGTGACGGGGACGCGCTGGACGCGATGCACCCCGGCCTCGTGCTTGAGCCAGGAGTAGGCGCCCGCGGCCTCGATGAGGACCTGCGCCTCGCGGATGCCGCCGACCTCGGTGTCGTTCCGGCTGAGGATTTCCACCCTCCATCCCTGGCGCTCGGCGTAGCGCAGGTACATGCGCAGCAGATCGGCGGCGAAGAGGCTGGCCTCGTCGCCGCCGACGCCCTGGCGGATCTCCAGGATCACGTTGCGGTCGTCGGCCGGGTCCTTGGGGAGCAGGAGCATCCGCAGCTCGCGCTCGAGCTCGTCGCGGCGCTCGCGCAGCTGCGGCAGCTCCTCCTTGGCCATCTCCCGGATGTCGGGGTCCTTCTCCTCGAGCAGGGCGCGCACGTCGGCGAGCTGGCTCTCGACGCGGCGGAACTCGCGGTACGCGCGCACGATCGGCTCGAGCTGGGCCTGCTCCCGCGTGAGCTTGGTGTAGCGCTCCCGGTTCGCAAGGGCCTCGGGATCCCCCAGCTCGTCGAGGAGGCGTTCGTATCGCTTCTCGATGTCCTGGAGCTTGTCGAACATGGACCAGACGAAAACAGCCGGAGCGGACGCGGGATGCCGCCTCGGGGCGGCGGCATCCTAGGTTTGGCCGGAAACCCGGTCAACTGCGCGTCAGGTACTTCGACTTGACGGTCTTCTCCCCCTTGCCGGGGAAGAAGGCGGTGACGCGGTCGTCCTGGACCGCGAGCACCTCGCCTTCGCCGAAGGCGGGGTGGCGGACGCGCTGGCCGGGGCCGAGCGCACGCGGCTTGTGGGACGCGGCCGGTTTCGGGGCGGGGCGGGGCAGGGGACGGGGGCGGCGTCCGCGGGGCCGCGCCTCCTCCTCCCGCGCGCGCGCCACGCGCAGCTCCTCCTCGCGGACCTGGCGCTCGCGCTCCGCCTGTTTCCGCGCCTCGCGGATGCGCGCTTCGCGCCGGACGCAGTTGTCGCAGCGGCCGCAATCCTCCTCGTCCTGGTCGCCGAAATACGCGAGGAGGATCCGCGTGCGGCAGAGCGTGGAGGTGGCGTAGCGGATCATGGCGTCCAGCCGCGCGCGGTCCTCCCGGCGCTTCTCCTCGTAGCGACCGGCCACCGTGACGAGCATCTCCTCCGCGGGCGGAGGGCCTGCGAGCGTGACCAGGCCGTCGACCTCGCGGGCGAGCCCGGCGTCGGCGAGGAGCGACAGGACCACCCGCACCAGGCGCAGGGGAAGGCCGGTGGCGTCGGCGATCTCGATCGGAGTCCGGGGATTCTCCGAGAGGGCGCGCGCCACCTGGACGACCTCCTCCTTGCGCGGGTAGCGGCCGCCCAAAAAGTAGGCCTGCACGCGCCGGTCGCCCGGGTAGTAGAGCAGGACGCAGCGCGCGGGGAGGCCGTCGCGTCCAGCGCGGCCCGCCTCCTGGAAGTAGGCCTCCAGCGATCCGGGCATCTGGGCGTGGATGACGAAGCGGATGTCGGGCTTGTCCACGCCCAGGCCGAAGGCGTTGGTGGCGACGATGACGCGGGGCGAGGGCCCGGTCATGAAGGCGCGCTGCACCTCCTCCCGCTCCCGCGCCCGCATCTGCCCGTGGTAGCGGTCGGCGTCGACGCCGCCGTCGCGCAGAAACGCGGCCAGCTCCTCGGCCTGCTGCACGGTGGAGCAGTAGACGATGCCGGCGCCTTCCCCGGCGTGGACGAGTTCCAGGAGCCGCTTTCGGCGCCCGTGCTCGGTGCGCACCGGGATGACGGAGAACGAGAGGTTGGGGCGCCGCAGGCCGGCGACGAGGATCCGCGGCTCGCGCATGCCCAGCTGGCGCACGATGTCGGCGATGACGCGCTGGGTGGCGGTGGCGGTCAGGGCGAGGATCGGAGGACCGCCGAGCGCCTCCACCGCGCTCTGCAGGCCGAGGTAGGCCGGGCGGAAGTCGTGCCCCCACTGGGAGATGCAGTGGGCCTCGTCGACCACGAAGAGCTGAGGCCGGGCGGCGAGGAGGATGCGGCGGAAGGCGGCATCCTCGAGTCTCTCCGGGGTCACGTAGATCAGCCGGGGCTTCTCGTGCTCGATGGCGTGGAGGCTCCGCCGCTGCTCCTTTTCGCTCATGGTGGAATTGAGCATCACCACGCGCAAACCGAGCGCCCGCAGCTTGTCCACCTGGTCCTGCATCAGGGAGATGAGCGGGGACACGACCACGGTCGCCCCGGGGAGGACGAGCGCGGGGAGCTGGTAGGTGAGGCTCTTGCCTCCGCCCGTGGGGAGGATGGCGAGCACGTCTCGGCCCTGGAGGACCTCCGCGAGGATGGCCCGCTGTCCGGGCCGCAGCTCCTCGATCCCGAACCGCTCCCGGGCGATGGCCTCCAGCTCTTCCAGAGTCAGGTCCCACCCGTTCCGGTGCATCCGAATCACACTAGCCATCTCGTTCAAGGATTGCGAGCCGCAACTCGTTCGAACCTTCGAGACGCCGGAGTGGTTCCGCGCTACCCTCCGCGCCGATGCCCAAAATCAAGCTCACACTCGAGTACGACGGGACGGACTTCGTCGGCTGGCAGGTCCAGCCGAACGGTCGCACGGTCCAGGAAGAACTGGAAAAGGCGCTTCGCGTTCTCCTCGGCCACGAGGTCCGGGTGGTCGGCGCGGGGCGGACCGACTCGGGCGTCCACGCCACGGGGCAGGTGGCGAGCTTCTTCGCCGAAAGGAGGCTCCCGAAAAGCGCCTATCTCAAGGGGCTCAACGGCATCCTTCCGCCCGACGTGGCCGCGGTGGACATGGAGGAGGTGCCCGACGAGTTCTGCGCGCGCCGCTGGGCCTCCGGCAAGCGCTACGTCTACCGGATCTCCAACCGGCCGGTGCGCTCGCCCCTGCGCCGGCGCACGCACTGGCAGATCTTCCCGCCGCTCGACGTCGCGGCGATGCGCGAGGCGGCGAAGCATTTCGTGGGCAGGCACGACTTCGCCGCCTTCCGCGCCTCCGACTGCACGGCGCCCACCACGGTCCGCGAGCTCTTCCGGCTGGACCTGCTGCAGCAGGGCGACGAGATCGCGTTCGTCTTCGAGGCCACCGCCTTTCTCAAGCAGATGGTTCGAAACATCGTCGGCACGCTGGTCGAGGTGGGGCTGGGCAAGCGTCCCCCGGACGATCCGGTCCGGATCCTCGCCTCGCGCGACCGGCGGCTGGCGGGGGAGACGGCGCCGGCGCACGGCCTCACGCTCGAACGCGTCTGGTACAACCGCTCTTCGCGATCGGATATCGTGACGGAATGAATCTGGACCTGGCCGGGAAGGTCGCCGTCGTCACGGGCGGCTCGAGGGGGATCGGCCGTGCCATCGCCCGGAGCCTGGCGTCGGAGGGCTGTGCGCTGGGTCTCGTCGCGCGCGGGCGCGAGGGGCTCGAGGACGCCGCGCGGGAGCTTTCGGCGCTCGGCGTTCCAGTGGAGATCGAGGTGGCGGACGTTACCGATGCCGAGGCGCACGACCGCGCCATCGCCCGGCTCGCCGACCGGCTCGGGGGCATCGATGTTGCGGTGGCCAACGCGGGCGGCTCGCAGCCGGGCAACGTCTTCGCGCCCGACGAGGTGTGGAGGCAGGCGTGGGAGCTCAACTTCCTCTCGGCGGTGCGGCTGTTCCGGGCGGTCGTTCCCCACATGGAAGCGCGCGGCGGGGGCTCCTTCGTCGCCATCTCCTCGATCTCGGGTCTGGAGGCGTTCGGCCGCGCCTCGTACGTGGCGGCCAAGGCGGCCCTGCACGGATTCGCCAAGGCGGCGTCGATCGAGGTCGCGTCGCGCGGCATCCGCGTCAACTGCGTGGCGCCCGGCGCGATCTGGTTCCCCGGCGGCTCGTGGGATTGGCGCCGCAAGAACGATCCGGAGACGTTCGCCCGGGTGGAGCAGTCCATTCCCTGGAAGCGGCTCGGCCGACCCGAGGAGGTGGCCGAGGTGGTGACATTTCTGGCCTCGCCCCGCTCGTCGTGGGTGACGGGGACGGTGATCGTGGTCGACGGCGGGCAGACGCATCGAATCGGCTGAAGCGGACGGGAGGCGAAGCATGAATCGGCTGGTTCGAGGCATCGTGGCTGCGTCTTTTTCGGCGGCGATCGCATCCTGCAGTGGCGGAGACGGCCCAGGCCCGGGAGGCGGGGCCGGCGGCTCGGGAGGAAGCCCCGCGGTGGCGGAGCTGAAGGTCACGCCTCTCCATCTCGTCCTGGCCGTCCGGCAGCAGAAGAAGATCGAGGTGGTGGCGCGCGACGCGCTCGGCGAGCCGGTGGAGGTACCCATCTTCTTCCGCACCGCCGATCCCGAGATCGCCCTGGTCGGCGACGACGGGACCGTGACCGGCCGCGCCAAGGGCCAGACCCGGATCGAGATCGAGGCCGCGCGGCTCGGCGCCGTGGTTGCGGTCGCGGTGGAGGGGGAGCCCGCCCACATCGACGCACCGGAGAGCATCGCCGTGGCGATGGGCCGCAGCTTTCCGCTCGACGTGTCGGTGCAGGACGCGGACGGCGACGAGGTGACCTCGATCGAGGTCGAGTGGACCTCGGAGGATCCGCAGATCGCCGTCGTCGAGGGCGGCGAGGTCGTCGCCCGGGGATGGGGCGAGACGCGCCTCGTCGCCGCCGCGGGCGAGGTCGAGGCCTTCGTGCGGGTTCGCACGCTCCTGCGCTTCCGGGAGATCGGGACAGGCGAGTTCCACACCTGCGGGCTGACGCCGGTGGGGACGGTCTACTGCTGGGGACTCGCCTCAGAAGGGCAACTGGGCTTCGCGGCGCAGCAGATCAACTACGACGCGCCGACCCTGCCGGTGGATGGCGGCATGCCCTTCGTGGAGCTCGCCGTCGGCGCGGACCACGCCTGCGCGCTCGACGAGATGGGGCGCGCGCACTGCTGGGGGCGCAACGACGCGGGGCAGCTCGGAACCGAGGAGCTGCTCTACGCGGAACGCCCCCGCATGGTGCCGGGGCTCGTCGGCCTTCGGTCCATCGCCGCGCAGGGCGACCACACCTGCGCGCTCGACGAGGGCGGATTTGCGCGTTGCTGGGGTGGTCCCGTCGGACCGCAGCCGCGCGCCGTGAACGGCGGCCCCTTCGTCGAGCTGGCCGTGGGGGCCTTCCATGCGTGCGGACGGACCGAGGAGGGCGCGGTCTTCTGCTGGGGCGACAACGACCGCGGACAGCTCGCCCGGCCCGCGCCCGAGTTCTCGGCCGATCCCCTCGAGGTCGAGGGGATCCCCGCCCTCGCGGCGATCGCCTCCGGCCACCACCACGTCTGCGGGATCGCGGCGGAGAACTCCCGCCTCTACTGCTGGGGCGCCAACGAACGGGGCCAGCTGGGGCGCGGCGAGGTGGGGGAGCGAGGAGAGCCCGCGCCGCTGCTCGAAGGCATCCCCGTGGAGTTCGTCGGGCTGGGGCCGGCGACGAGCTGCGCGGTCTCGTCGGCCGGCGCCTACTGCTGGGGCGCGAACGATACCGCCCAGAGCGGGAGCCAGCGGAGCGAGGAGATCCTCGACGCGCCCACGCGAGTCGTTTCCGGTCCGTGGAGCTTCGCGCGGATCCGGCCCGGAGCCCGGCACACCTGCGCCCTGACCGAGCAGAACGAGGCCTACTGTTGGGGCGACGCCTCGGCCGGTCAGCTCGGCGTCCCCTCCTGCGACCCGGAGACGAAGATCTGCCCCTATCCCGAGAACGTGGTGGGGCAGCGGTAGCCTCGAGCGAGGGGGCAGGCGATCGGCCGCCCGAATGGCTAGATTCCGGGGAATGGAGCGCTACTTCGATCGCGTGGAGGCGGGACGGCGCCTGGCGGAGATCTTGGCGCCGAGGCTGGACGGGCCGGCGGTGGTGCTGGCGGTTCCCCGGGGAGGGGTTCAGGTGGGCGCGCAGGTGGCGAGGACCCTGCACGCGCCGCTTCTCCCCCTGCTGGTGCGCAAGGTCGGCCTTCCCGAGCAGCCGGAGGTGGTGGTCGGGGCCGTCGACGCCGACGGCGCCATGATCTTCGACGAGCGGAGTCCCGACGTGGGACTCCTCCCCGCCGAGCTGGAAGGGATCGGCGAAGACGTCTCGCAGACGCTGATCCGCTGGCGGGAGAGCTTCGGCAGCCCGGACCCCGCCACGGCCATCCGCGGCCGGGTAGTGGTCGTGGTGGACGACGCCATCCTCAGCGGGCTGACCACCGCCGCGGGGGTGCGTTACTTGGAGCGCCGCGGCGCGCAGCGCATCGTGGTGGCGGTGCCGAGCGCGGTGAAGGAGGGTCGGCGGCGCCTGGAGGCGCACGGCGTGGAGGTGATCGCGCCGGTCGAGGTGGAAACGCCCGAGGAGATTCCCGGCACCTACGAAAACCTTCCCGAGGTGAGCGCGCGGGAGGTGGCGATCCTCCTCGCGCAGGCGGGGCCGTCGACTCCCCGGAACCTCGACCTGCGCGAGGGCGTGGACGAGCCGCTCCGCCTGATCGACGCGGGCCTGCAGAGCCACCCGGCGCGGCTCTATGTGCCGCGCGGGCTCGGGCCCGCGCCGGCGGTGATCCTCGTCGGCCTCTCGCGGGGGCTGGACGCGCTGCGGCTTCGCCTGGCCGAGGCGGGGATCGCCAGCCTTCGGATCGACGCCGAGCCGGAGGAGGGACCGGTCGACCGGCTCGCGGACGCCCTGCACGCGGCGCTGGGCATCCTCGCTGCCCGGCCCGAGATCGACCCCTTCCGCCTGGGCATCGTCGGCGCCTCCGCCTTCTGCCGGACGGCGATCGACGTGGCCGCGCGGGACGGGCGGGCTCGCCTCCTCGTGCTCGTCGATCCGCCCGCGGGAACGCAGCCGCCGAAGGAGGCCTTCGTCCTTCCCGCCGCAGAGCTGGAGATGCGCAGCGCCGAGCGGCTGGTGCGGTGGCTCGGGGACCGCTTCTACCCGACCGAGTCGGCGTAGGTCATCACCAGATACATCAGCGCGTCGACGTCGCCGGGGTTGCGGTAGGTGTGCGGGACGTCCGCCTCGAAGAGGATGGCGTCGCCCTTCTCCAGGCGATGCACCTCGTCGCCCAGCTCGATCTCCACCGTCCCCTCCACGACCACGAGGTTTTCGCCGGTGCCGGCGGGGTGGGGATCGGCGTTCTCCACGCCTCCGGCCTTCAGCCGCAGCTCGTAGAACTCCACCCGCCGCGGCTCGTCGAAGGGGAAGAGCGCGCGCGAGGTGAAGCTCTGGTCGGAGCTGGCGAGGACGTGGCTGTCGGCGGCGCGCAGGACGGTGGCCCGGCTGGTCGGGCGCTCGGAGATGAGGGCCGAGAACGTGACGTCCAGGGCGCGGGCGATCTTCCAGAGGACGGTGATGGTGGGGGCGCTCTTGCCGAGCTCGATCTGGCCCAGCATGGCGCGGCTCACGCCGCAGGCGCGCGACAGCTTCTCCAGCGAGAGGCCCCGGCGGCTGCGCAGCGCGCGGAGATTGGCGCCGACGATGCGGGCGAGCCGCTGCGCGTCGTCAGCGCTCGGCTCGCGTCGGTTTTTCTGCCTGGCCATGCTGCCAACTTAGCGAAACGGAAGCGACGCCGCGAGGGCGTCGCTTCCGCGTCTCAGTGAAGCACGGCTTCGGCCTCGGCCTTGCGGCGGAAGCTCAGCGCGTCGCCGTCCGCATCCACCTCGATGGTGTCGCCCGGCTTGAACTCGCCGCGCAGAAGCTTCATGGCGAGCTCGTCGAGGAGCAGCCGCTGGATGGCGCGCTTGAGCGGCCGCGCGCCGTAGGCGGGGTCGTAGCCCACCTCCGCGATGAGGTCCTTGGCCGCCTCGCTGACCTCGATCCGCAGGTTCTTGTCGGCCAGGAGCTTTTCGAAGCGGGCGAGCTGGATGTCCACGATCTTCCGCAGCTGCGGGCGGGTGAGCGGGTGGAAGAGGACGATCTCGTCCAGCCGGTTGAGGAACTCCGGCCGGAAATTCGCTCGGAGCTCCGCCATCACGCCCTCGCGCACGCGCTCCGGGATCTGCGTCGGGCCTTCCGCCTCGCCGTCGGCCTCGCGGCCGAGCAGGCTCTCCTGGATGAGGTGCGAGCCGATGTTGGAGGTCATGATGATGACCGTGTTGCGGAAGTCGACCAGCCGGCCTTGGCCGTCGGTGAGCCGGCCGTCGTCGAGGACCTGCAGCAAGGCGTTGAAGACATCCGGGTGCGCCTTCTCGATCTCGTCGAACAGCACCACGGAGTAGGGCTTGCGCCGCACCGCCTCGGTGAGCTGACCGCCTTCCTCGTAGCCGACGTAGCCCGGAGGGGCGCCGATGAGGCGCGCCACGGAGTGCTTCTCCATGTACTCCGACATGTCGAGGCGGACCATGGCCGTCTCGTCGTCGAAGAGGAACTCCGCCAGGGCGCGCGCCAGCTCCGTCTTGCCCACGCCGGTGGGGCCGAGGAAGAGGAAGGAGCCGATGGGCCGGTTGGGATCGGCAAGACCCGAGCGCGAGCGGCGCACCGCGTTGGCCACCGCGGCGATGGCTTCCTTCTGATCCACCACGCGTCGGCCGATCCGCTCCTCCATCTGGACGAGCTTGGCCATCTCGCTCTCGAGCATCCGGGTGACGGGGATGCCGGTCCACTTGCTCACCACGTAGGCGATGTCCTCGGGACCGACCTCCTCGCGGAGCATCTTGCGGTCCTTCTGCAGCTCGGCGAGCTTGCGCGAGGCCTCGTCCACCTCCTTCTGCAGCGCGGGGATGGTCCCGTAGCGGAGCTCCGCGGCGCGGTTGAGGTCGCCGCGGCGCAGCGCCTCCTGCTCCTCGGTGCTCGCCTGCTCCAGCTTCGCCTTGGCCTGGCGAATGCGGTCGACCTGTTCCTTTTCCGCATCCCACTGGCTCTTGAGCCCCGCGAACTTCTCGTTGAGAGCGAAGAGCTCCTGCTCGATCCGGGCGAGCCGGTCCAGCGAGAGCGGATCCGTCTCCTTCTTGAGCGCCTCGCGCTCGATCTCGAGCTGGAGGATCTCGCGGCGGATGGAGTCCAGCTCGGCCGGCATGGAGTCCATCTCCATGCGGATGCGCGAGGCGGCCTCGTCGATGAGGTCGATCGCCTTGTCGGGGAGGAAGCGGTCGGTGATGTAGCGGTGCGAGAGCGTGGCCGCGGCGACGAGCGCCGAGTCGGTGATCTTGACGCCGTGGTGCGTCTCGTACCGCTCCTTCAGACCGCGGAGGATGGAGATCGTGTCCTCCACGCTGGGCTCGTCGATCAGAACCGGCTGGAAGCGGCGCTCGAGGGCCGCATCCTTCTCGATGTACTTGCGGTACTCGTCCACGGTGGTGGCGCCGATCGCGCGAAGCTCCCCGCGAGCGAGCGCGGGCTTGAGCATGTTGCCCGCGTCCATGGCGCCCTCGGCCTTGCCGGCGCCGACCAGCGTGTGGAGTTCGTCGATGAAGAGGATGATCTCGCCTTCCGACTTGGTGACTTCCTCGAGGACGGCCTTGAGGCGCTCCTCGAACTCGCCGCGGAACTTGGCGCCCGCGATCAGCGCGCCGAGGTCGAGCGCGATGATGCGCTTGTTCTTCAGTCCCTCGGGAACGTCGCCGTCCACGATGCGGCGGGCCAGACCCTCGACGATGGCGGTCTTGCCGACGCCGGGGTCACCGATGAGGACGGGATTGTTCTTGGTCCGCCGCGACAGGACCTGCATGGTCCGGCGGATCTCCTCGTCACGGCCGATCACCGGGTCGAGCTTGCCCTCGCGCGCGCGCTGGGTCAGGTCGACGCCATACTTCTCCAGGGCGCGGAAGCGCGCCTCGGGGGTCTGACTGGTCACGCGCGCGCCACCGCGCAGGTCGCGAACCGCCGCGATCACGCGCTCGCGGGTGGCGCCCACGCTCTGCAGGGCGTCGCCCGCGCCCTGCTTGTCGCTGGCGATCGCCGCCAGCATGTGCTCGGTGGAGACGTACTCGTCGCCGAGCTCGCGGGCGAGGTCCTCGGCCGCGTCCAGGGCCTTGGCCAGGCGCTGGGCGACATAGAGCTCGCCACCCTGGACCTTGGGGATGCGCGCGAGCGCCTCGTTCAGGCGCGACCGAAGCAGGTTGAGGTTGACACCGATTTTCTCGAGAACCGGAACAACGATACCGTCGGGCTGATCCAGAAGCGCCAGGAGGAGGTGTTCCAGATCGAGCTGCTGGTGGTCGTTTCGGCGGGCGATCGACTGGGCGTCCTGCAGGGCTTCCTGGGCCTTGAGCGTGTATCGATCCAGCTTCATGGCCCCAACCTAAGACAGGGCCGGGCGCCCGCAAGCGAGACGCTTCAATTTCCTTGCAACGCCGGCGGGCGTCTTCGCGACAGCCAGAGCCAGGCGAGAAGCGCGAAGCACGCGGCATAGGCGAGGGTCGCCACCTGCGCCGCCACCCCAGTGACGATCGCCTCCTCGACGGGCAGCCCCACCCACGCGAAACCGGCCACCCAGGAGGCCTCGTGGGTCCCGAACGTGCCGACGGCGGCGATCGGCAGCGCGGCCCCCGCCTGGACGACGGCGCTGCCCCGGACCAGGGAGAGGAGCGGCAGCCGAATGCCGTAGGCGGAGAGGATGGCGCCGAACATGGCCGTCTGGCCGAAGAAGATGCCCAGCGAGGTCAGGGCGATCGCGGCGTGGTCGCGCCCCGACAGGCGCCGGGCCTCGAGGGTGGCGGACAGGAGCCGGTCGAGCGCCCGGGCGGCGGTGGGCCAGCGCCCGTCGACCAGCCGGGCAAAGAGCGCGCGCACGGACCGGACCAGGGCGCCGAGCCAGTGGCGGAAGGTGGCGACGAGGACGACGAGGCCGAGGGAGCCGGCCAGGAGCGCGGGCCTTGTCGCGCCGGAGGGCGCCGCGGCGAGCGCGAGCCCGATCGCCCAGACGACGATGGCCAGGTCGAGGAGGCGGACGAAGACGAGCCCGACCAGGGAGGCGGCGAGGTCCTCGCCTGCATGCCGTCGGAGAAGGAGCGGCAGCGAGAGCTCGCCGAGGCGCAGGGGAGTGACGCGGTTGAGAAAGACCTGGATGGCCACCGCCGGCGCGGTGACCCCGAGGCCGGCCGCGCGGGTGAGCACGGAGAAGCGCAGCGCGCGAAGGAGAAGGACGAGCAGGGAAAAGACGGCTCCGAGCATCAGGCCGCGCGCGTCGGCGCTCGAGAGGCGATCGAGCGCGGGGCCGAGCTCCAGGCGGGAGAGCAGCCAGGCGAGAAGACCGCTGGAAACGAGGATGGCCAGCGCCGTGCGAACCTTTCTCTTCACGCTTCCGTCCGCTCTCCCAATTTGACCGCAACCTATCACATCGCTACGCTGCGCGCGGATCGATGAAGCCCTTCCTCTCGTTCGTCATTCCCTTCCTCGACGAGGAGGTCACGCTCCAGGAGCTCTACCGCCGGATCGCGGAGACGGTGCGCGCTCTGCCGGGATCGCCTTCGTTCGAGGTGATCTTCGTCGACGACGGCAGCACCGACGGTTCGGCGGCCCGGGTGGAGGAGCTGGCCCAAATTCATCCGGAGGTCACGCTCGTCCAGCTGCGCGGCAACTTCGGCAAGAGCGCCGCGCTCGCGGCGGGGTTTGCGCGGGCTCGAGGCGAGATCGTCTTCACCATGGACGCCGACCTGCAGGACGATCCCAAGGAGATCCCGCGCTTCCTCGCCAAGCTCGAGGAAGGCTACGACGTGGTCTCGGGATTCAAGCAAAAGCGTCACGACCCGTGGCACAAGGTGATCCCCTCCCGGATCTTCAACGCGATGGTGCGCTGGCTGACGGGGATCCCCCTGCGCGACGTCAACTGCGGCTTCAAGGCGTATCGGCGCGAGGTGGTTCGCAGCGTGCGGCTGTACGGGGAGATGCATCGCTTCGTCCCCGTCCTCGCGCACTGGAGGCGCTTCCGCATCGCCGAGCTGGTGGTCGAGCACCATCCGCGGCGATACGGCAAGAGCAAGTTCGGGGCGGGCCGCTTCTACCGCGGCCTGATGGATCTGCTGACCGTCTACTTCCTGCTGAAATTCGACCGAAAACCCCTGCACTTCTTCGGACTGCCGGGCCTCCTTTCCCTGGCGGCCGGCTTCGGCATCTGCGCCTACCTGACCGCGCTCTGGCTCGGGGGCGAGCCCATCGGACACCGCCCGCTGCTCATCCTCGGCGTCTTGCTCCTGGTCGTGGGCGTCCAGATCCTGGCGACCGGGCTCATCGCCGAGCTCCTCGTCCACCTCGGCACGCGCGACGTGGCTCCGTACGAGATCCGGAGGGTCGTGGAGGGAAGGCACGAGGCGGGCGAGGTCTCGGAGGTCGCATGAGCGGCGCCAGCAGCAACGAGCAGAAATACGAGAGCCGCAATCCGATCCTGCGCATGCTCGTCGCGCGCTTTCATCGGCGCATCGCGGAGATCGTGGCGCCGCTGCGGCCGGCCACCGTCCTCGACGCCGGGTGCGGAGAAGGCTATCTGGCCCGCTACCTCCTCGACCATCTCGAGGGGATCCGGCTCTGGGGCGTGGACGCCTCCGAGCGCGCCATCGCGCGCGCCCGCCAGCGTTGCCCGGAGGCGACCTTCGAGGTGGCCTCGGTGGATTCCTTCGACGCCGGCGGCAAAAGCTTCGACCTGGTCGTGTGCAGCGAGGTGCTCGAGCACCTGGAGTCTCCCGAGCGGGCGCTCGCGCGGCTCGCGTCGCTCGCCGGATCGCACGCGCTGCTCACCGTCCCGTGGGAGCCTTGGTTTCGCCTCGCCAATCTGGCGCGCGGCAAGTACCTGCGAAATCTCGGCAACCACCCCGAGCACGTGCAGCAGTGGACGAGGCGCGGATTCGTCCGCGTCGTCGAGCCCCACTTCGAGCCGCTGCTCGTGGAAGTCTGCTTTCCGTGGACGATCCTCCTCGGCAGGCCGCGTGCCGAGCGCCGACGGGCAGCACTCTGAGGATTCGGGCGGAACGCACCATGGAGCTGGAAGCGGGATCGCCGATTTCGTTTCGTGAGCGGGTTGCCGGCGGGTGGGCGGCCCTCGTCGAGGCGAGGTGGTCGCTCGCTCTCGCCCTGGTCGTCGCCGCCGCGCCGGGGCAGTTCCTCTTTCCCCTGGTCTTCGGCCGGCTGGCGGCGCTCGTCGACAACCTGAAGATGACGGTCGACGATCGCCGGTGGGCGGTGATTTTCGTCGCAATCTCGATGGCGGCGATGTCACTCGCCTTCGCTGCGTTCCGCTTCTTCCGCGCGCGACGCGTCGGCCCCGAGAGCCTGCGCGCGTCGCTCTCGGCCTGGAATCGGGTGACGCTCTGGGTGCTCGGGCTTCCCCTGGTTTCTGCGCTCGCCATCCCGGGCGTGGAGACGCAAAAGCCCTGGCTCGCCATCTTTGCCGCGGGGGCGCTCGCGGCGATCGCCACCGCCTTCGTCTACCGGATGCCCGCGATCGCGTTGCCGAGGCTTCCCGGCGCGGCGGTCGTGGCCGGCCTCCTCGTCGTTGGCTACGCGGTGCTGTTTTCCTTTTTCTCCGTGCGCCAGCACTGGGCCTTCGGCACCCACATCTTCGATCTGGGCATCTACGACAACCTCTTCTGGAACACGATCCATGGAAGGTGGCTCGCCTCCACCTTCATCCGCTCGGGAACGCATCTTTCGGCGCACTTCGATCCCATCATCGTCCTGCTCTCGCCCCTCTACGCGCTTCATCCCCGTGCGGAGACCTTGCTCGTCCTGCAATCGGTCTGGCTGGCGCTCGGCGCCATCCCGCTCTACGTCCTGGCGAGGCGCAAGCTCGAAAGCCCCTGGGCCGCGACGGCGCTGGTCCTCGTCTACCTGCTCTATCCCGCCCTCCACGGCGTGAATCTCTACGACTTCCACAGCCTCGCCCTCGCCGGACCCCTTCTCCTGGCCGTGGTGGCGGCGCTGGAGCTCGGCGCGCTGCGCACCTACTGGGTCTTCGTCGCGCTCGCGCTCCTCGTGCGGGAGGACATCCCCCTCGTCCTCTGCGGCGTGGGTCTCTACGCGATCGTGGTGCATCGGCGGAAGCGGACGGGCGTGTCGACCCTCGCGATCTCCATCGCCTACTTCGCCGTCGTGAAACTCTTCGTGATGCCCGATCCGGGCATCTTCATGGACCCGAGCCAGGAGACGTACGGTTACGCCTACTATTATCAGGACATGATGGGAAAGGGCGGGGGGAGCGTGGCCGACCTCCTCGCCACGCTGGTGGGCAACCCGATCTTCGTGCTCAAGCACGTCACCACCGAGCCCAAGCTGCAGTTTTTCTTCCTGCTCTTCTTGCCGCTGCTCTTCGTGCCGCTGCTCGGTCGGGCGAGGGTCGTCGTGCTGCTGTACGGCTTCGTCTTCCTGTTTCTGAGCAGCCGCCGGCCGGTGCACTCCATTCACTTTCAGTACACGACGGTGCTCGCCCCGTTGGCCTTCGCCATCCTTCCCTCGGTCCTCTCCGAGCTGCGGGAGGCGGGGTGGGTGAGGGCCGTGCTCGACGACCCGCGCCGCTTCGTCACCGCCCTCGTCTGCGGCATGGCGGTGGCGACGACGGCCCTCTCCGTGAAATTCGGCGCCATCGCGCCCAACGACTCCTTCCGGGCCGGCTTCGTGCCCCTCGTCCGCGAGCTCACGAAGGAACACGTGGAGACTCGACGCTGGCTGCTCGAGACGGTGGCCGGCCTGCCCCAAGACGCCTCCCTCTCGGTCACCAGCCGGGTGGGCCCCCACGTCTCGAACCGCGACCGCGTCTACGCCTTCCCGCGGCGGGCCGACTACGTCCTCGTCCTCCGCGCCGATCTGAAGGGAAAGGGGCGGTCCCAGCTCGACGAGCTGCGCCACGAGGGCTACGAGCTCGTGGCCGAGCACCGGCAGATCCAGCTCTACCGCAAGCCGGCCGGCGACCCCGATGCGAAGGCGCAGTGAAGCCGACGCGCTCGCGCTGGCCCGCGGGCGAAACGGCGAACGCTCGTGGGTTCGCGACCGAACTCAGGAGCGCGTCGCCTCGACGTAGCGGAGGCGCAGGTCGTAGAGGAGGGAGCCGAGGAAGCGCTCTTCCTCGGGCGTGAGGTTGCCCCGCGTCTTCTCCTGCAGCATGGAGAGGACGTCGATCGTCTCCCGCGCCAGGACGAGGTTCTTCTCGATCTGCCCCGTCTCCGGATTCGGGGCGTCGCCGAGGTGCATCAGGGCGGAGGAGCCCAGGGAGAAGACGAAGGTGAGGAAGTCGATCTTCTGGGGACGGGTGGGGCGCTGCTCCTCGGTCCCGGGGGCGGCGGGACCGTCGCGCAGCGCGTCCTCGGCCGCGGCGGCGGCGCCGGGCGGAACGGTGCCCTCGGGCTCCCGAGGCTCGCCGGTCGCGGTGAAGCGACGCCGATCCTCGACCTTGAAGGGCCTGTCCCCGTTACTCGCCATCCTCATCCTTCTCCAGGATTCCCGTCTCCAGTTCGACCGCGAACGCCTCCGCCTTGTCGGAGACGTCCGGGAGAGTGGCGAGGAAATCGTCCCACTCCTTCTGGCTCAGCTGTCCGTTGCGGATCATGCGCTCGGCGATGCGCCGATCGAGGCTTGCAAGGTCGATCTTGGCCATGGCGTGACCTCTGGCGGGTTCTGATAAGGCAGCCTCCGGGGTGTGTCAACACGCGGCTGGCCCGATCCCTGCAGAGGAGGTAGTGTGCCGACCATGCGGATCGAGGGACTGTACGGGCTCGCGGATCCCGGCATCCGCGGCGACGTGAGCGTGCCCGAGATGTGCCGGGCGCTGGCGCGCGGAGGGGCGAGAGTGGTGCAGATCCGCTGGAAGGAGGCCAGCTCGCGCGAACTCCTCCGGGCCACCCGCGCCGCCCGCGAGGCGCTCGCGGGAACCGGCGCCCTTCTCGTCGTCAACGACCGGCCGGACATCGCCCTTCTGGGGGGCGCCGACGGCGTCCACGTCGGGGACGAGGACTTGCCCGTGGCCGAGGTACGGCGCCTCGTCGGGGACCGCCTGACCGTGGGCGCCACCGTGCGCGACCTCGCGGGCGCCCGGGCCGCGGCCGAGGCGGGGGCCGACTACGTGGGCCTCGGGCCGATCTTCCCCACCACCACCAAGGCCGTCGGAGTCGAGCCGCGGGGGCTCGAGATGCTCGCGCAGGTGGCCGCCGCCTCGCCGATCCCGGTGGTGGCCATCGCCGGCATCGGCCTGCACAACATCGCCGACGTGGCCGCGGCCGGTGCCCATGCGGCGGCGGTCGGGTCCGCGGCGCTGCGCGCGCCCGACATCGAGGCGCGCACGAGGGAGCTCGTCGAGGCCTTCGAGGCCGGGCGGGCCCGGCGGAGGGAGAGCGCGTGAGCCGTCCCGCCATCCTCCTTTCGCCCGATTGCGAGGGCCGGAATTTCCAGCTCGACCGCGCCTACGCCGACGCCATCGTCGCCGCGGGCGGGCTGCCCCTCGTCGCCCCCTATGGCGCGCCGGTCGCCGAGCTCCTCGACCTCGCCTGCGGCGTGGTCATTACCGGCGGCGCCTTCGACATCCCTCCGAGCGCCTATGGCGCCGAGCGGGCCCCTGCCTGCGGGCCGCTCAAGGAGGAGAGGACGCGCTTCGAGTGGGAGCTCCTCGAGGCGGCGCTTGCGCGCCGCCTCCCCGTCCTCGGCGTCTGCGGGGGCATGCAGCTTCTGAACGTGGTGCTCGGCGGCACGCTGGTGCAGGACATCCCCACCGAGATCCCCGGCGCCCTGCCGCACGAGCAGAAAAACCCCAAGGACGAGCCCTCGCACGCGATCCGGATCGAGGAGGGAAGCCTCCTCGCCCGCGCGGCGGGCCGAACGGGCGAAACGCGCGTCAACAGCACCCACCACCAGGCGGTGGCGCGGCTGGGGCGGAGACTGCGGGCCTCGGCGGTGGCGCCGGACGGCGTGGTCGAGGCCATCGAGGGCGAGGAAGGCTTTGTCCTCGGCGTGCAGTGGCATCCGGAGCGCCTCCTCGCCTCCGAGCCCTGGAACCTCGGCGTTTACGAGGCGCTGGTCCGCGCCGCCGCGCGCGTCCAGGAGGCGCCGTGAGCGCGCCGAAGGTGCTGGTCGTCGCCGGCCTCGACCCGGCGGGGCGGGCGGGGCTCTGGGCGGACGCCGAGGCGGTGCGCGCGGCCGGGGCGCGCCCCCTCCTCTGCGCCGCCTCCACCACGCTGCAGACCTCGCGGATTGTGCACGGCCATTTCCCCATCCCCGCCGAGGTCCTCGAGCGGCAGATCCGGCTCCTCGTCGAGGAGGAGGGCATCGACGCGGTGAAGCTGGGCATGCTGGGCTCGGTGGAGAACGCCCGGATGCTCGGCCGGTTGCTGCGCGAGCCGCCTTTTTCCTCGGTCCCCTGGGTGGTGGACCCGGTGCTGCGGGCCTCGGCCGGGCCGCGGCTTTTCGACGGCGGTGCCGCGGAGTACCGCGCCTTCTGCCGGTCCAACGCGATCCTCACCCCCAACCTGGCCGAGGCCGCCGCCCTCGCCGGCCTCCCCCTGCCGGAGGACGAGGCGGGGATGCGCGCCTGCGCCGACGCGCTCCTCGCCGCGGGGGCGGGAGCGGTGGTGGCGAAGGGCGGCCACCTCGCCGGGGCGACGGCGGTGGATCTCCTCTGTCGGGCGGAGGGGGTGGTACGCTTCGAAGGCTACCGGCTCCCCGGCCGCCGGGGAACGGGATGCCGGCTGGCCTCCGCCCTGGCGGCGGGCCTGGCGCGGGGCCTGCGCCTGGAGGAGGCCCTGGGAAGGGCGCGCGAGCTGGTTCGCCACTACCTGGCGCACGGGAAATTGCCTGCCGAGCCGGCCGCGTCGTAGTATCGGCCGCCGAGATCCAAATTCTGGTGGCTTGCCCATGCGCAATCGGACGTTCCTGGCTCTGAGCTTCCTCCTTGGTTCTGTCGGCGGGGCCGCCTGCCAGGCCTACAACATGGAGGAGGTCGATCCCCAGACCATCGTGGCCGTGGAGACGGAGGGGAACTACGTCCGCGGGCAGCCTCCCACGCTCCTCATCATCCAGGACCGCTCCGAGTCCATGCGGTACTGCTTCGAATCCCAGCCGACGCCGGGCTCGGGCCACCGCTGCCAGCTCCCGACGGGGGGGGAGGTGGTGGACCGCCGCTCCCGCATGGTGGTGGCGCGGGACGTGATCGAGAAGGCGGTCACCGAGCACGCCGAGGAGGTGTGGTTCGGGCTGATCGTCTACGGCGTGGGCGGGCTCTGCGGCGCGCCCGAGGCGCTGGTCGACCCCGCCGCCGACTCGGCGCCGGCGGTGGTCGCTGCCTACCACGGGCCGCTGATCGAGGCGCCGGAGGGCGGCACCCCCACCTCCGAGGCGCTGCGCGAAGCCTATCGGCGCCTGGTCGACGAGGAGGGGAAGCTGCGCTACCCCGACCGGGAGAACTACGTGGTCCTCGTGACCGACGGCCTGATGAACTGCAACGAGGACCACGAGACCACCTGCGTCTGCCCGCGCGAGGCCGGCTGCACCCCCGCCGGCGGTGGCGATTCCATCCCCTACGGCGAGACGGGGGAGGTGCTCGACCCGCGCCAGTGCCTGGACGACGCCGCCGCCATCGCCGAGGTGGAGCGGCTGCGCGAGGCGGGAGTGCGGACCTTCGTCATCGGCCTGGGCGAGGACTTCGCCGGGACGGACACGCTCGCCACCCGCACCCTCGATCGCCTCGCCGAGGCGGGCGGCGTTCCTCGCCAGGGGCATCACCAGAAGTTCTACTCGGCTGCCGACGAGGCGGAGCTCGAGGCGGCGCTGGCCGCCATCATCGAGCAGATCGCCGCGCCCTGCGTCTACGAGCTCGACGGCCCCGTCTGCGACGGTCGCCTCGTGAAGATCGCGCTGCGCATCGATGGCGAGCGCGTCGAGACCACCTGCAACCCGGCCCTCGACGGCGAGGCCGACTGGTTCTTTGTCGAGCGCGACGGCCGGCGCGACCCGCGCGTCATCACCTTCTCGCCGCCTCTCTGCCAGCGGCTCGCCGACGCCGACACGGTCTCGATCTCCATCCGCGGCGTGGAAAACGCCTGCCCCGACGACACCGTCGAGCCCGCCTGCTCGCTCGCCGAGGAGTAGGCGAGGGCCTCCGCGCTTCCCGCCTGGATTTCGGCCGAACGCTGGCTGCGGAAGTGCTGCGCCTCGCCTTCGACCTTCGCCTTCCCGATGAGGAAGGGCAGCCCGTCGAGTCCACGCTGAGCGAGCGGACGCCGACGGAGTACCGGGCCGACCTCGTCCTGTCGTACGGGAAGGCCCGAGTGATCGTCGAGGTCCAGCTCGGCAGGGACGAGCCGCAAGGAAGGCTTCGCGCAAGGCTCGCTGCTGGACGAGCTACTTCGGGAAGCGGTCCGCGTCGCTTCCACCGAGGAGCTGCTGCAGCGCCTTTCTTCCAGGGAAGAGCCGTGATGGCCGCCGTGGATGGCTGCCCGGCGAGGACGTGACCCGCGGACGCCGTCGTCGCCAGGCTGGCAGAGACGACCCGAGGGCGGCCGACGCCACGGTCGGGCGCGGCCGCCGATCCAGCCCGCCTGTTTCTGCCGGGCGCGCCTAGCGCCACTCGAAGAGCGCGACGCCCACGCTGGGCCGCGTCTCGCCCGCGGTATCGACGGTGGCGATCTCGCCTCCGAAGAAGATGCCGGCGCCTGTCAACGCGGCCGTGCCCACGCTGAGCGCTCCCACGCCGCCGCCGATGGGCAGGAAGCGCTGGCCATCCCAGTAGAGGGCGCCGACCGACCGTCCTTCGGACTGCACGATTCCGACCGCGATCAGCCCGTCGCGGGTGGGGACCAGCTTCAGGATGCTCGGCGGCGCCAGCTCGTCGGGCATCGGGAAGCCGTTTTCCGCGGTGGCGATCTCCTCCCAGTCCTCACCTGTCCAGCGGGCCAGGACGAAGGTCCTGGGCGGGCGGGTATCCAGCGGCGAAACGTCGTCCCTGCCATCTCCCAGGGGACCGACCGCTCCGCTCGCCGTGGCCAGGAAGAGGCCCGCTCGGCCCCAGGCGAGTGCCGTCGCCGCGTCCACGTTCTCGCCCAGCGCATGCCAGCGGGTGCCGTCGAAGCGGGCGATCCGCTCCACCGCCTGGTCTCCGATGGAGGTGAAATGGCCCGCCACGACCACGTCGGGCGCGATGGCCCCGGGCTCCACCGCCATTTGCGTGGGCGGGCCGTCGAAGCCCGACTCGACCATTTCGACCCGACGGCCGTCCCACCGCGCGAGGAATCCGTTTCCGAAGAAGCCCCCGACGACCCAGAGCGTGCCGGCCGCGTCGAATTCCATGTCGTGGACGATGCCCCGGACGAGTTCTCCGACGAGCGTCCACCGATCCGCCGTCAGCTCGTAGATGCGCGCGGTGCCCGGCTCGCCGAAGTCGTCCTCGGGAAGCTCGTGACAGCCCACCAGGACCCGCTCGTCGCTCGAGACGGCGAAGGCCGTGCAGCCGATGCCTTCCGGCACGGGAGGCCCGAAGGCTTCCCAGCCGTCCTTTCAGCGGGCCATCGCCGCCGCGAAGGGCTGCGAACCGAGGTGCGTGAGCGTACCCGCGGCGTAGAGGGTGCAGTCGGGGCCGCCGGCTTCCATCTGGGTGAACCAGCCCATCACCGCGTCCCCCCCACCCGGTCCCACGGCTTTCCACTCGCCGTCCTCGAGCGCGGCGATGCCGACCGCGGGCGTGTCGCTCACGCCGCCGAAGGCGCCGGCGAGGTAGAGCCGGCCGTCCAAAGACAGCAGCCGCTGGTTGACCGTCTCGACGATGGCCCGGGGCGACTCGTCTCCGCAGATCAAGGGGTCGTACCAGGGGCGGATGGGCTGGCGGAGGTCCGCGGCGGCGACCCAGTGCTCGCCGTTCCAGCGCACGATGGAGGGGATCTCCTCGCCGGCGGCGTCGCGGCGGAAGCAGCCTGCCGCGTACAGCGTCCCGTCGTGCACGGCCAGGGTCGTGACGACGCCGGGGTACCAGCCGTTGTTCAGGCCGCCGCCCATGAGCTCCCAGCGCCCCTCCTCGACCTGGCGCGCGATGCCGCCGTGGGTGGGCTGTTCCTCGTCCTCGGCCAGGCTGCCGCCGACCACCCAGTTGCCCTCGGCGTCGCGCGCCACGGCGTAGACCCAGCCGAGGAGGGGAACGTCGTGCGCAGTCCAGGTCTCGCCGTCCCAGACCGCCAGCTTGCTCGCGGCGATGCCCCCGATGTTCGCGAAGGCGCCCGCCACGACGATCGAGCCGTCCTCCTCCTCGAGGATCTCGAGGACCGCCCCGTCCGGCTCGCCTCCCGGCGCCCCGCTCCAGTTGCCGTCCTCCCAGATGGCGAGGAACTGCGGGCCGTGCTCCCCCATGAAGAAGTCACCCGCAACCCAGAGCCGATCCCCCTGCCAGTGCAGCTTGCGGACGATGCCCTCGAAGCTGCCGACCGCCTCCGGAGTGCCGTCCCGGACCAGGATCAGCTCCCCGACGTAGTGAAGCTGGTCCAGGGTCGCCAGGGCGACGGTGCCGTCGGGGCGGATGGCGACGGCGGCCAGCACCGGGGGAATCTCCTCCCAGCCCGGCACGAGCGGCTCCCAGCCCGAGCCGGTCCAGCGCACCGCGGGTGCGGTACGCGCTCGTTTCCCGCGAAGGAGAAGTAGCCCACCGCAACCAGGTTCCCGTCGGGATCGACGGCGAGGTCGTGCACGCGGGGCCCGTAGCCGTCCCGGCCGCTCAGCCCCGGCACGGTGAAGCGCTCCGACCACCGGCCCCGGTCGACGGGGCCGGGCAGCGAACGGTCCGCGCAGCCCGGCTCCGGGCCGCTGCCTCCACTGCCTCCATTTCCTTCGCCGTCGAAGGACTCCGCCCTGGGAGCGCAGGCGAGCGCGAGCGCCGAGACGAGCAGAATCCCCAGGGTCCGTTCGAGCTTCACCATCGATCACCTCCCGGGAGTGGGCGATGCCCGCGCCGTCGTTCGATCTCGGATCCTGGTCGATGCCGCGTGGCAGCCGACGATGACCCGCTCTTCGCCCGAGACGCGTGCGCCGGTGCATCCGCCGATCGTACCGTCCACCCGCGCGCCTTCCAACGCGCGACCGTCGAAGGCCTGCTGCGCAACCGACGGGCAGGGCCGCTCCCCGGGATCCGGAGGACGCGCCTTTCGCCGCTCACGCGACACCGTAAGGCCGCGTTGCCGCTCGACGGTGAGCGGCAACCGGCAGGCGACTCTGGGGGCGGGGACGGCGAGCCGAGGGGCCATCGGAGCGAGACGGGGAATGTCGGAGGTCGGTTGTAGAAGGGGAGGGCAGGCGCTGCTGCGCCCCGGAGGAGCCCCATGCCCTCGAGGGAAATTCGACGGCGACAGGCACCGCTCCCAGGCGCTGATGCGCCGTCGAGATTCGCGGCCGGTCACATGTCGGGTGGGGGGACCTCGTCCTCTCGGGCGGCGTTCTCGAAGCGCGTGTACTCGGACATGAAGACCGCCTCGAAGCTGCCGGTGGCGCCGTTGCGCTGCTTGGCGATGATCAGCTCCACCGGGATGGGGCCGCCGGGGCCCTGGGGCTCGACGTCGCCGTCGCGGTGGATGAAGAGCACGCAGTCGGCGTCCTGCTCGATGGAGCCCGACTCGCGCAGGTCGGAGAGCTGGGGGCGGCGCTTGCCCTTCTCCACGTCGCGGGAGAGCTGGGAGAGGGCGATGATGGGGAGGTCGAGCTCCTTGGCGAGGCTCTTGAGGCCGCGGGAGATCTCCGCGATCTCCAGGTGGCGGCTCTCGGCCCGACCGCGCGAGCTCATCAACTGCAGGTAGTCGATGACGATAAGGCCGAGGTCGGGGTGCTGCTGCTTGAGGCGCCGCGCCTTCGAGCGCAGGTCGGTGATGGTGAGGGTGGAGGAGTCGTCGATGTAGATGGGCGCATTCCACAGCGCGGCCGCGTGCCGGACGAGCTGGTCCATGTCGTGCGGGGAGAGGCGCCCCGTCTTAAGCTTGCTCTGGCTGATGCGCGCCTCGGCGCAGAGCATGCGCATGGCGAGCTGGGTGGAGGGCATCTCCAGGCTGAAGATCGCCACGGCCACGGGCGGGTCGGCGCGCAGGGCAGCGTGGACGGCGATGTTCATGGCCAGCGAGGTCTTTCCGACGCCGGGCCGCGCGGCGAGGATGAAGAGTTCGCCGGGGTGGAGACCGGTGGTGCGCTGGTCAAGCAGGTAGATGCCCGTGGACAGGCCGGTGACCGCCGTGTGGCGGTCGCGCATGCGCTGGATGAGCTCCATGGTCTCCCGCAGGATTCCCTGGAGCTCGCGCGGCTCGCCGCGGCGGGTCTGCTCCGTCACGGAGAAGATGAGCCGCTCGGCGGTGTCGGATAGGGTGGCCACGTCCTGGCCGGCCTCCACGGCGAGGCTGGCGATCTCCTCCGCCGCCTCGGCCAGGCGCCGCCGGAGGGCCTTGTCGAGGATGATCTCCGCGTAGTGGGCGACGTTGGCGGCGGAGAGCGCGCTCTCCTCGATCACCCGCAGCCGCTCGGCGGTGGCCGCGTCCAGCTCGCCTGCCTCGGAAAGCTTGCCCTTGACGGTGATGGGGTCGATGGCCGAGCGGTCCTCGATGGCCAGCATGGCCGCGTAGATGCGGCGGTGCAGGGGGTCGTAGAAGGCCTCCGGCGAGAGACGCTCCTCGATATCGGTGAGCCGTCGTGGATCGATGAGGAGCCCGCCGAGGAGCGCCCGCTCGGCCTCGAGGTCGTGCAGCGTCGTCGTCCGCCGGAGCGCCTCCCCCCTCTCAAAGTCGCTGCGGAGCCTCATGCGCACCTCCGATGCGGCCAGTAAAACACGAAGAGGCCCCTTCCGGCGCATCACGCCAAAAGGAGCCTCGTTCGCGAAAGCCAGACTCAGCCCTCGGCGACGACCGTCACCTTGACCGGCTGGACGACCTCGGCGTGGAGCTTGACCGGCACCTCGAAGGTCCCGAGGGTACGGATGGGCTCCTCGAGCTGGATCTGCTTGCGGTCGATCGGCAGGTTGTGCGCCGCCAGCGCCTCGGCGATGTCCAGCGACGTCACCGAGCCGTAGAGCTTGTCCTGCTCGCCGACGCGGCGGGCGATGGTCAGCTCGATGGCGGCAAGGCGATTGGCGATGTCCTGGGCGCTCGCCTTGACCTTGGCCTGCCGCGCCAGGGCGACGCGCTTCTCGTGCTCGATGCGGCGGACGTTCCCCTCGGTCGCCAGGACCGCCTTCCCCTGGGGGATGAGGTAGTTCCTCCCGTAGCCGGGCCTCACCTCGACCACGTCGCCGGCCTGGCCCAGGTTCGGGACGGACTCGCGGAGAATCACCTTCATCGTCGCCTCCTAGGAGTGGGTCACCGTGTAGGGGAGCAGGGCCAGCTGCCGCCCGCGCTTGATGGCCCTCGCCACCTGCCGCTGGTGGTAGGCGCAGTTCCCGCTGATGCGGCGGGGGATGATCTTGCCGCGCTCCGTGAGGAAGAGCTTCAGGGTGGCCGGATCCTTGTGATCGATCACCGCGGTCTTGTCCGCGCAGAAGCGGCAGACCTTCTTCCGGCCAAAGCCCCGACGCCCGAACGCCGCGGGGACCGGGGCTCGCGTGCTACCGCCCGTCTTGGTCGACATCTCGAACTCCTTCTCGGATCACGACACGTGGTCGGAGGGCGTGGTCTTCCGCCACGCCCGAAGGTCAATCGCCGGACTCCTCGGCCGAGGCCTCGGAATCCTCCTCGTCCTGCGCCTCCTCCACCTCCTCGGCTTCGGAGACCTCCTCGTCCTCGCCCTCGGCCTCGCCGCGGGCCTCGCGGGCGGGGCGCTCGTCCTCGCGGTCGCCCTCCAGCACCACATCTTCCTCGGTGGGCCGCGTCTCGGGAAGGACGGCGTCGGAGACCTTCACGGTCTGGAACTTCAGGACTTCCTCGAAGTTCCGGAGGTTCCGCTCGACCTCCGCGACCAGACCTCCTTTGCCGAGGTAGAGCACGTGGACGTAGATGGCCCGGCTCTCCTTGTTCCCCACCGGGAAGGCGGTCTTCTTCTTGCCCCACGTGGTGAACCGGATCACCCGGCCTCCGTTGCGGTCGATGATGGCGCGCAGGCGCTCCTTGATGCGGTCGACCTGCTCCGGCGTCAGATCCTGGCGAAGCAGATAGATCGTCTCGTACTCGCGCAGGGTCTGGCTCGTCGGAGCCACCTTCTGCGGCCGGGCGGCCGCGACGTTCTCGGACATGGTACCTCCTGGGATTGCCGCAAGACGCGCTTGCAGCGAGGCAACCTCATCGATCGGATCTGCGGTTGAACTCGTTCATGCAGATCCGCGGATCCTTCTCCACCAACAGACAGCGTGCCGCGCTCGCGGCGCGCTCGATCACCGAGGGAAGCGCGGCGCGCTCGTCCTCGGTGAAACTCCCCAGCACCCAAGAGGTGACGTCGCGTCCCCCCTCGGGCCTGCCGATGCCCACCCGCACCCGGAGGAAATCCGGGCTGGGAAGGTGGGCGAAAAGGCTCTTCAAACCGTTGTGGCCCCCGTGTCCGCCGCCCGCCTTGATCCGGACCTGGCCCGAGGGCAGGTCCAGATCGTCGTGCACGACGATCACGTCCGGGGGCGCGATCCGGTAGAACCGGCAGGCCGGGCCCACCGCTTCCCCGGACAGGTTCATGAAGGTGAGCGGCTTCATGAGAAGAACCCGCTCGCCTCTCACCTCCGCCTCGCCGATCTCCGCTGAGAACTTTTCCCGGTCCAAGCGGGCCCCGAGCTGCCGGGCGACCTCGTCGACCACCAGGAAGCCGACGTTGTGCCGAGTCTGCTCGTACCGGGGGCCCGGATTGCCCAGTCCGACGAGGAGCTTCAACGTCAGGCCGCGGCACCGCCGGCGGCGCCCTCGGTCGTGGTCACCACCGCCACGGTGTAGTTGTTCACGTAGCGGATGCGGACGCCCTCGGGCGGCTGGATGTCCGCGATGTGGAGCGCCTCGCCGATCTTCAGGTGGGTGACGTCCACCACGATCTGGTCCGGGATGTTCTCCGGCAGGCACTCCACCGTGATCGTGCGGCGGATCTGCGAGAGGATCCCGCCCTGCACGACGCCCTCCGGGCGTCCTTCGAGGATCACCGGAACCGCGACGCGGATGGGCCGGTCGAGGCGGACCTCGTAGAAGTCGGCGTGCAGCAGCTCGTCCGTGACCGGGTGCTTCTGGTAGTCCTTCAGAAGCGCCACGTGCTTGCCGGCCTCGCCGAGGTCCAGGGTGATGAGGGTGTTGAGCCGGCGCGGGCCCTGGACGGCGAGCCGCAGCGCCTTCGGGTCGACGGCGATGTTCAGCGGCTGGTCCATGTGCGGCCCGTAGAGCACGGCCGGAATCTTCTTCTGCGCGCGAAGCCGGCGCGCGATGCCCTTGCCGGTCTTCTCGCGCATCTCTGCGATCAGCGTGGTGGTCTGATCCATGTCGAATCCTCGATCCAGTTTCGGGCGAGCGCGCCCCCGAAAGAGCCGGGCGATCTACCACGCGGGCCCGCGGGCGCGCAAGCCGCAAACCCTCAGATGAACAGGGACGAGAGCGAATCCGCGGAGTGGATCCGGCGGATCGCCTCCCCGAAGAGTCGCGCCACGGAGAGGACCTGGATCTTCTTGCAGGCCTTCGCCTCCTCCCGCAGCGGGATGGTGTCGGTGACGACGATCTGATCGATCGCGGAGTTCTCGAGCCTCTCGATGGCGGGTCCCGAGAGCACCGGATGGACCGCGTAGGCCGAGACCCGGGCAGCGCCCTTCTCCACGAGCGCGCGGGCGGCGTTGGTGAGCGTGCCGGCGGTGTCGATCATGTCGTCGAGGAGGATGGCGTGCTTGCCCTCCACGTCGCCGATCAGGTTCATCACCTCCGCGACGTTGGCGCGGGCGCGCCGCTTGTCGACGATGGCGAGCGAGGCGCCGAGCCGCTTCGAGTAGGCGCGGGCCCGCTCGACGCCGCCGGCGTCGGGGGAGACGATCACCACCTGCTCCGGATCCTCGATCGTCTGTTTCATGTGCTCGACGAGGACCGGCGCCGCGTAGAGGTGATCGAAGGGGATGTTGAAGAACCCCTGGATCTGGCCGGCGTGCATGTCCATGGAGACGACGCGGTTGGCCCCCGCGGCGGTGAGCAGGTCGGCCACGAGCTTGGCGGTGATCGGCGTGCGGGGCGCCACCTTCCGGTCCTGCCGCGCGTAGCCGTAGTACGGGATCACGGCGGTGATGGAAGCGGCGGAGGCGCGCTTGAGCGCGTCGATCATCACCAGGAGCTCCATCAGATGGTCGTTCGTGGGCGTGCACGTGGACTGGACCACGAAGCACTCGACCCCGCGGACGTTCTCGCCGATCTCCACGCTCGTCTCGCCGTCGGAGAATCGGTCGACCTGGGCCGCGGAGAGGGGGCGCCCCAGATAGGCGCAGATGTCACGTGCCAGCTTGGGGTTGGAATTGCCGGAGAAAACCTTGAAGTCGCGGCTCATCGCAGTTCCCGCTTCGGCCCGCGCCGAACGATGGCAGTGGTGGGGCGACCGCACGACGCGTCGCGTGCGGGGCCTTATAGGCGAGCATCGGGAACCGTGCAACCTCGGTCTGCCGCCCCCGGCGATCACTCCACGTCGGAGGCCGCCCTCGGCAGAGGAGATGACGCGCCGCGCTGCTTGAGCTCGCGGTCGTACTCGGCCAGGATGATCTGCTCCATCCACTCGCGCGTTTCCCGGTTCAGCGGGTGCGCGACGTCGCGGTAGGTGCCGTCGCGCCTCTTCTTCGAGGGCATGGCGATGAAGAGGCCGGAGTTGCCGTGAATCACCTTGAGATCCCGAATGACGAAACAATCGTCGAGCGTGATCGTCACATAGGCGCGCAACTTGTCCTCGTTGACCGGGATGACGCGAACCTCGGTGATCTCCATCCCCGAACCCCCGTTGCTACTGGTCACGGTGGGACCAGACTAGCGCGAGAGCGCCCGGCCGTCACCACCCATGCCTCACATTCGGGGCCTCCCCGCAGGGCCTGTACTGCCTCCTCTGCGGCGCTTCTGTCGGAAAAGACACCAAAGACGGTCGGGCCGCTGCCCGACATGAGGGCGCCGAGTGCGCCCGCCTCCTCGAGCCTCTGCAACAAGGAGTGAATCGGATATCGCTCGACGATCGGAGGCTGCAGGTCGTTGTGGAGGATGCGCGCCACGGCGCTCGCGTCGGGGAGGGGGCCGGGCGGGGGAGGCGGCGGCGGAACCCGGCCCGCCCGCGCCTGGCTCAGGGCGGCGTAGGCCTCGCCGGCCGAAACGCCGAAGGGAGGATGGAGAAGGACGAGGGGGAGCTCGTCGGGGAGAGGAGGAGCGGGCGAGAGGACCTCCCCGCGGCCGGCGGCCAGCGCGGGCTCGGAGCGGAGGAAGAAGGGGACGTCGCTGCCCACCTCGAGCGCTGCGGCGGCGAGCCGGGGGGCGTCGACGTCGACGCCCGCTTCTCGGGCGAGGACGCGCAGGACGGCCGCGGCGTCCGAGGAGCCCCCGCCAAGGCCCGCGGCCGTCGGGATCCGCTTGTCGAGCCGGACGAGGACGCCGGGGACGGGTGCCACGTGCCGGCGGAAGGCCCGCACGGCGCGAAGGCAGAGGTTGTCCGGACCCTCGAGGTCCGGCCGGCCGGGGACGGAGATCGCGTCCTCGGGCGCCCCCACGACCACCTCCAGCTCGTCCGCGAGGGAGATGGGGACCATCAGGCTGCGCATCTCGTGGTAGCCGTCCGGGCGGCGACCGAGGACGTGCAGGGTGAGGTTGACCTTGGCGAAGGCCAGCTCCTGGTGGCGCATGGCGCGAGGGTGCAGGGAGGGAAGGCGTTCGGCAAGTGTTGATCCGACGCGCCCTGTTGGTGCTACCTTGCCCCCGTGTCTTCCGTCCGACCCCTGATCTCCGCCGAGCTCATCCAGACTCGGGTCCGCGAGCTCGGCGCCGCCATCGCCCGAGACTACCGGGGCAAGGACCTCGTCGTGGTGGGCGTGCTCAAGGGCGCCTTCGTCTTTCTGGCGGACCTCGTGCGGGCCATCGAGCTCCCCCTGGCGGTGGACTTCCTCTCGGTGGCCTCGTACGGCGCCGGCACGGAGAGCTCGGGCGTGGTCCGGCTCGTCGAGGACCTCTCCCTGCCGATCGAGGGCAAGCACGTCCTTCTCGTCGAGGACATCGTCGACACGGGGCTGACCGCCAGCTACCTGCTGGAGAACCTCGCGACCCGCCGGCCGGCGAGTCTGGAGCTCTGCGCCCTGCTGCACAAGCCGGCGCGGTGCAAGGTGGAGGTTCCGCTCGCGTATCGCGGCTTCGTGGTGGAGGACGTCTTTCTGGTGGGGTACGGGCTGGACCACGACCAGCGGTACCGGAACCTCCCCTACATCGGCGTCCTGCCCCAGGGCGATTGAGGAGGAGCGCGTGGAAGAATTCGAGAAGCAGCTGCAGGCAACGTCGTCGCCGCACCCGCCCCTGGCGCAGCCGGAACCTCCGGCTCCCCGCGGGCGGGTGATGCGCCTCTTCGTGGGCGCGCTGGTGCTCGGCCTTGCGGGGGCGACCCTGTATCTTCTCGCGGATCGCAACAGTCGATTCTACTACCTGTCCCAGGAGGGTCGCCGCCTCGTCGTCTACCGCGGCGCCTGGCTGCCTTCGGGCAAGCGGCCGTACCTCCCCGACGATCCGCACACGGCGCGGATCTACGCGCCGATCGAGCTGCCCGAGGAGGCGCCGGCGGTGGGGGAGCAGCGGTTCTCCGAGCGCCAGGACCTCGACCGCGCGCTCTTCGATCTCCTCGCCGACCTGGCCGAGGAGCGGATCCGCTCCGAGGACGAGCGGAGGATGCGGGAGGGCTTCGCCCTGGTGGAGCGGGCCGGGCTGCTCCCCGGGATCACCGGCGCCCAGGCGGAGAGGCTCCGGTCGCTGCGCGCCGAGCTGTCGTTCTACGAGGGACGGGCGCACCTGGAGCGGGCGCTGGTGGAGCTCCGCCAGGCCCGGGAAAAACTCGAGTACGCCACCGAGTCCTCGTCCGCGCGCGGCGAGAACGCGGCGCGGCTGCTGCGCACCATCGCGCCGGCCACGGAGGCCCTGTCGCGCGCGCTGCAACGCTCCCACGGCTGGGACGTTCCCGAGCTCCGCCCCCTCCTCCAGGAGGCGGAGAAGGAGAAGGAGACGGGGGTGACCGCCTCCGACCGCGCCGGCGCGGCGTCCGCTGCGCCGCGGGCGGCGCCCGCGGCCGAGGGCTCCGTGCCGGCCGGAGGAGACGGAGAGACCGCGGAGCGGGGCTCCGCCGGCGGAAGCGGGGGTGGCGAGCAGCGATGAGCGCGGCGGCCCTGCGGGAAATCCTGCCCCGGATCGCCTTTCTGCGGCCGCTGGTCGAGGGCGCGCACGTCCTCGAGATCGGCGGGATCGCTCGCACCGGCGGGCGGTCGGCGGAGTGGCTCGTGCAGGCGGGTGCGCGCTCGGTGATCTCGGTGGATGCCGACCCGGCCCGGGTGGCGGCGGCGCGGGCCTCGATCGCCTCGGCGCGGATCCGCATCGTCGAGGGGAGGTACGCCGACTTCTCGCCGGCCTCCTTCGACCTCGTCTGGGTCCACGACCTCTCGATCCCCGTCGCGTTCCCGGAGCTGGCGGCGCGCTCGACCGGCCACGTGGTCCTCGCCGTCGACGCCGGCGAGCTGGGCGGGGAGGCGGGCTACCGCACCCTCGTCGACGACCTCGCCCGCGTCTTCGCCTCGGTGGAGGTGGCCACGCAACGGCCCCTGGTCGCCTCCGTCCTCTCCTTCGGAGGTCGGGCCCAGCCGCTCGTCGCCGATCCCTCCTTCGAGCCGCCGCCTGCGGCCCGCGCCTACCTCTTTGTCTGCGGGCCGAGGCCATGTGGAGTGACGGGCCAGGTGGTGGTGCCGCTTCCGGCCGAGGCGGAGGCCGAGAACGACTTGGCCGAGGCGCTCGCCGAGAGCGAGCGGGAGCGGGCACGGCTGGAGGAGAAGCTGCGCGAGGCGAAGGCGACGATCGAGTCGCTGCGCGCCGAACTTGCCCGCGGCGAGGGCCTTCTGGACTGGGATGCCGAGGCCCGGCGGGTGGAGGCGCTGGAGAGGCGGCTGCGCGAGCTTCGGGAGCGGGAGGAGATGGCCCTCCGCCGGGCGCAGGACGCCGAGGCGCGCGTGCGCGAACTCGAACGCCGCGCGGAAAGCTGGCAATCTTCTCGGGCAGAGCTCATGGCCGCATTGCGATTCGAGCGCTTCCGGGCGGAGCGGGTCCGACGAGACGCCGAGGGCGTCTTCGACGCCGTCGCCGAGCGGGACCGCCTCGTCGAGGAGTGGAAGAGGCGAGCGCTCGATGCCGAGCGCCGCCTCGCGGAGCTCGGCGGCCGGGGGTCGGACCGGGAGACGTGATGGTTCCGCGGCTGGAGAGTCCCCGCTTTTTCGATGCGTTCCTGGTCCGGACGCTGGCCCAGGCTCGGCGCTACGGGAGGCGGGCGGCTCTCCTGGTCGTGACGCCGGAGCCCGATGAGAACGGAAGGGCCGCCCTCCGCCGCGCGGCCCTTTCTCTTCTCGGCCTTCTGCGCGACGCGGACGTCGTCACGCTCCAGGGGGAGGAGCTGCTGGTGCTGCTGCCGGAGACCGACCGCCTCGGCGCGCTGATGTTGCGGGAACGAATCCTCCGCCACCTGCCGGAAGCGGTCTCCCTCCGCATCGGCTCGGCGGCCTATCCCGAGGACGGGTTCGACGCGGAGGGGCTCGTCGCCCTCGCGCGGCAACGCGCCGCGGAACCGGGCCAGGGGGCCGCCGCGGCGAGGGAGCTCCGCTCGCTTGGTTTCTGGGAATGCCTGCGCCGGCTGCTGGCCGACGGGGATCTCCCTCGCCCGGCGCTCTCGGCCGCGGCGGTTCGGGCCGCGGCGCGCGAGGCGATCCTGGAGCTCTGCCGCGCGTCCACGGTCCGGGGGATTGCGGCGGTCGGCTGCGGCGGCGACGAGGGAGGGCTGCTGGATGCCCTGCCGGCGCACCGGCTCTCGGGGCGGCTCTTCGTGGCCCGGCCGGACGGCGCCGGACCGCCCCACCCCTCGGTGACCTACGTACCGGTGGAGGAGGAGCGCCTGGCCCGCTTCGACTTCGTCCTCTTTCTCGCCGGCCACTCGGCCTACGTCCTGGTTCGAGACGCCGGGGAGAACGCGCCGGGGGTGCACGCCGCCGACCCGGGCCTGGCCTGCCTGCTGATCTCCCGGTTTCGCGACGCCTACGGACTGCGGGAGGGGATCGGATGAGGGAGCGGGTCCCCACCTTGCTCCTCGCCCTCACGCCCGCGGAGGCGGGCGTGGCGTCCTACCTGCGCGAGCGGGGATTTCGCGTGCTCGTCGCGGCCCACGGGGCGGAGGCGCTCGACATGGCCGTGGCGCAGCCACCGGACCTCGTCCTCTTCGACGAGGACTGCGGCGTTCTCGACGCGGAATCCTTCTCCCGGATCGTGCGCAGCAACGCCCGGCTCTCGCGCGTGCCGGTGCTCACCGTCGGCCGCGATCCGAAGAGGGCCAGCCTGGTCAAGCCCCTGCGCCGCGACCGCGTGGTCCTGGCGGTGGAGGCGGCGCTCGCGCGCGCCGAGTGCGCGGCGGCGGGGCGAGGCGAGGAGCTCACCCGCGGCGTCCTCGGGCCGCTCTCCATCGTCGACCTCTTGCAGCCCATCCGCGCCAGCCGCGGCAGCGGCAAGCTGGTTCTGCACACGCCGGTCGGGGAGGGGACGATCTGGCTTTCCGAAGGCGAGATCGTCGACGCGCGGCTGGGGCGGTACTGGGGGAAGAAGGCGCTCTTCCGCCTCCTCGGATGTGTCGAGGGCAGCTTCGAGCTCTACCCTGCGGGAAGGCCGCCCACGCGCCGCATCTACGAGCCCTTCGACTTCCTCGTCCTCGAGGCGGCGCGCCAGAAGGACGAGCTCGGCGAGCACCTGAGTCAGCTTCCGCCCCGCGCGCGCTTCACCGCCTCGGTGGACCCCCGCAATGTCCCGGCGCGGCCGAGCCTTTCGTGGCTTCTCGAGCGCCTGTGGGGGGAGGCTCTCACGGTTCGTGAAATCGTGGACGCGCTGCACCTTCCCGACCTGGAGGTAGTGACGGCGCTGCTCTCGGCCTACCGCATCGGCTGGGTGCAGCTCGTCCCCGGCCAGTCGGACCCGGGAGAGGAGCTCGTCTCGCCCGAAATTCGCCGCGTGCTCCTGCGCCTGTTGGGCCGGACCGCGCAGCGCGGCCAGGCCCTGGCCAAGATCGCCGTCCTGGGCGACGAGCTGGATCGGGTCCGGCGCGCCTTGCGGGCGCTGTCGCGTTGTCCGCAGGTGCAGCTGCGGGCCCGGGCTCACTGGGGGACGGTGGCCGTCCTCGATCTGGGCGAGGGCGCGATCCTGGACCTGGTCGTCCCCCCGCCCGGTGAGGACTTCGTCCCCCTGGCGCGCTTCCTCGTCTCCGGCGCCGCAGGAATCCTCCGCGTGGAGCCGGCGGAGGCCTGGTCCTGGCTCACGTCAGCTCCGCCCGGGCCGACGATCGGGTTCGACGCTGTCGACCCCGTCCCCGGTCTGCGCGCGCTCCTCGAGCGGCTGGCCGACGTCGAGGCCGAGCGGTAGCGGCGCGATCTTGCAGAGCAGCTGCCACTCCCATCGGCTCAGCCACGTGCTCCGCATGCCGTCCGGGAAGGGGATGACCAGGTGGATCCGCTCCGCCTCCCGGCGGACCCGGGGCGGCTCGCTGGCGCGCCCGAGGTCGCGCGCCACCGAGCGCAGGCGGCGGGCGATGCGCAGCGCCTCCTTCCCCTCCGGGCTCTCGAAGGTGTGGAAGTGGCGGTTGCGCGAGAAGGGCGGCCCTTCCTGCGTCAGCCGCTCGACCAGCCGGTACACGAATGCGTGCATTCCCACGCAAGGGTAACAGATCCGCGGCGCCGGGGATTCGTCGATCGCCCCCCTCCGTCCTCGCGTTCGCCCCCCCCCGAGGATGCCGTGCGGGAGCCGGGCGAGGCCTGGCTGTCCAGCTGCCGCCTCCCTCGTCGGGCCGCTAGGCGGGCTCCCCCTGGGACGTCGAGAGCGGCAGGACGATGCGGAAGGTCGTCCCGTCGCCCGGCCGGCTCTCGCATTCCAGCCGGCCCCCGTGCTGCTGCACGATCTGCTGGGTGAGCGAGAGGCCGAGCCCCGTGCCGCTCTCCTTGGTGGTGAAGAAGGGCTCGAAGAGGCGGCGCATGGCCTCCTCGCTCATGCCCACGCCCGTGTCGGCGACCGCGATCTCCACGCCGTCCGGAAGCGGGCGCGCGCCCAGGGTGAGCGTGCCGCCGGAGGGCATGGCCTCGCGCGCGTTGCGGATCAGGTTGAGCAGGGCCTGGCGGAGCTGCGGGCCGTCGACCTCGGCGAGGAGCGCGTCGGGAAGGTCGAGGCGAAGCTCGATGCCGTGGGCCTCGAGCTCGGGCTCCATGAAGTGGGCGATGTCACGCACCAGCGCGGCCACGTCCTCGCGGACGAGGCGGGTCTGCATGGGGCGGGCGAAGCGCAGATACTGCTCCGTCACCTCCTCCAGGCGATCGACCTCCCGCGCGATCGCCTCGCAGAGGCGCCGGGCCTCGTCGCTGCCTGCCGAGGCGATCTCCTCGGCCAGCAGCTCGGTGTTGAGGCCGATCGCCGAAAGCGGGTTGCGGATCTCGTGCGCGATCTGCGTGGCCATCCGTCCCACCGTGGCCAGCTTGTCCGCGCGCAGAAGCGCCTCCTGCTTCTCCCGCAGCTCCCGCTCCCGCGCGCGCAGCGAGGCGCTCATCCGGTTGAACTCGCGCGCGAGCACGCCCACCTCGTCCTTGGCGTCGGTCGGGACCTCCTTGGTGTAGTCGCCGCGGCCGATGCGGACGGCCGCCTCGGTGAGCGTGCGGATCGGCCGAAGCAGCCGCACCGCGAGGATGCTCGCCAGCACGCCCAGGGCGATCGCCACCAGCGAGGAGCCGACGATGGCCAGCGAGGCGCGCCGCTCCTCCCGCTGCGTCTGCTGCACCAGCTCCTGCACCCGCTGGTCGAGCGCGAAGCCGAGCTGGCGGATCAGCCGGTCGATCTTCCGCTCGATCCGCTTGATCTCGCGGCCGCGCTCGTCCGGCGGCAACGCGGAGTCGGATGCGGGCGCCGGCATCGCCTCCAGCGCGTCGAAGAACTCGCTCGAGGCGCGATCGTAGCGCTCGAACTCCGCCTCGATCTCCAGCAGCCGCGCCTCGATCTCCTGCAGGTAGACCTGCTCGCGCGCGCCGGAGAGGGCTCGCGCCCGCGCGACCAGCTCCTTCCCCTCGTCGAGCCGCTCCCGGACGATGCGCGGAAAGTAGAGCCGCGCCAGCTTGATCAGGATGCGCTGCGCCCGCGCGTCGCGCTCCTCCAGCAGACGATCGGTGTCTCGCTGCTTGTTCTTGTGGATGGTCTCGAGCTGGGTGGCGACCTTCGCCAGCGGCAGATACCCCTCCGAGACCAGCCGGATGTCGTTGCCGATCGCCTGCATCCTCCAGACGGAAAAGGCGCTGACGGCGCCAAAGACGGTGACCACCGCGGCGAAGGCGAGGAAGATCCGCGTGGCGATGGAGAGCTTCGGGCCAGCCTCGGGGGTGTCGGGAAGTCTCTGGGTTTCCTCGGCCATCGTCAGGGGGTCCGGGGGCCGGCCACCGGGCCGGGCAGGGACGGGCGCATCGGCGGCGAACCCGAGGGGTTTCGAGGACATGGCGCGTTTGACTTGCGCGCTTTCGCAATCATAGACTCCCTCGGTTCGATACCATCCAGGAACCGGCGACGCCGGCAAGGAGCGATCGAAGGTGAAGCCGCATCGTCTCTTTTCGTCCCTCGGAGTCCTGAGCGCAGCCGCCCTGGCGCTCGCGCCCGTCGCGGCCTCCGCTCAGCCGACGAAGGTTCTGGTTCTTCCCTACGCGCCACTGTACGACAGCATTCCGCGCGCGACCGGCGAGCAGATCGGCAAGACCTTCGAGAACGGCCTCAGGGGGAAGTCCTCCATCGAGCTGCGGAGCCTGCCCGCCGAATCCGCGGGTAGCTCGGCGAAGGCCGTCTCCGACGCGCAGCGCGCGGCGGTGGCGGAGGCGAAGGCGGAGCTGGACCGCGGCAAGTCGCTGCTGCAGCGGCGCCGGGTCAAGCCCGCCCTCGATGCCTTCGAGGCGGTCATCCGAAAGCTCCAGGACAACGCCATCGCGCTCGAGAACACCTCCGCGCTGGAGGAGGCCTACCTGCGCAAGGCCGCGGCCCTCTTCCTGATGGGCCGCGAGGACGAGGCCGCCAAGGGGCCCATCGTCGAGGCGCTGGTCCTCGACCCTGCGTTGCGCCTGGACGAGAGCGACGGTTACGGTCGCCCCTTCATCGAGCTGGTGGAGAAGGTCCGCCAGGAGGAGATCGCCCAGCGCGGCTGGGGCGAGCTCCGCGTCGACACCACGCCGCCCGGCGCGCTGGTTTGGGTGGATGGCCGCGAGGCCCTCACCAGCCCGGTGCGCGTCATCGGCCTCGTCCCGGGCACGCACTACGTCACCATCAAGCTGCCGAGCCAGGACGCCTACACCGAGGTGGTGAAGATCGAGAAGGACGCGCTCTTCCGCATCTCGCCCGACGAGAACGCGCCCGCGAAGGAGGGGCCGGTGACGAGGTTCGTCTCCCACCTCGCCCAGAACCGCATGGACGATTCGACCCTCGCGCAGCTCGGCGAGCTGGCGCGAATGGCCGGCGCGGATGTCGTCGTCTTTGGCGCCGCCTTCGCCCAGGGCGCGGAGATGGGCATCGTCTCCTTCGTCTACTCGCCGTCGCAGAACGCGGTCTCGCCTCTGCAGCGGATCACCCTCGACCGCGAGATGCTCGGCGCGACCATCGAGATCAACAAGGTCTCCACCGAATTCCTCGATCGCCTGCCCTCCATCGGCGAGCCGATCTCCCTGCCGACGCCGGTGGCGGCCGAGGCGCGGCCGGGCGCGGAGAAGATCAACGAGGTCGACATGACGGTCGACTACTCCGCGTTCAAGGACGATCGGCCGGGTCGTACGGTCACGCCCGTCGACACCAGCCGGCACCGCGCCGGTCCCCGTCGGCCGATCGGCGGCCCGCGGGTTCCGATCGGCGCGCCCGCCCAGCCGCCTACGGGCGGCGGTGCCCGGCCGAAGCTCTCCGGGGCGGAGGCCGGCCTACAGGACGACGAGCTGGCCCGCGCGCCCGAGCCGGCGCCAGCTCCCGCCGAGGACTTCCTCGACTTCCGGGTCGAGCCGACCGAGCCCGAGCCGGCCGTGCAGCAGACGCCGAGCTACACCTTCTCGGGCGGCGTCAGCATCGAGGACGACGTGCCGCTCGCCGAGGAGCCCCAGGTCCAGAAGAAGGGCGGGCTCTTCAGCCGCTGGTGGTTCTGGACCGGCGCGGCGATCGTCGTGGGCGGCGCCGTCTCGGCGGGGCTCGCGATGAGCGGTGGCGGTGACGGCGTCACCGGTCAGGTGAAGTGGTGAAGACTGCTCCCCCGGTTTTCAAAGGCTCTATGCGGATCGACTCCAAGCTCTGGCTGCTGGCCCTCGCGGCTGCCGGTTGGATGGCCTGCGGTGGCCCCGAGACCTTCTCGATCGAGCTCGCCACCGTCGACAACTGCAACAACCTGGTGGACCTCGTCCAGCCGGGTCACCGGGTGAAGCTGACGGTCTCCGGCCCGGGCATGGCGCCCATCGTCGTCGAGGCAGACGGCGCCTCCGGGGGCGTCGAGATCCCCGACATCCCCGCGGGCAAGGACCGGGTGGTGGCCGTGGAGGTCCGGGAGCCCAACGGCGACCTGTACGCGCGCGGCGAGTCCGCCGCCTTCGAGGTCAAGGAGGACGGCACGTCGACGGTGCGGGTCGTGCTTTACCGGACCAACTACTTCAGCCGGGTCGTCGGGCCCAACGGCGCGTGCTCCGCGATGAGGCAGGCGCGCGCGGGCCACGCCGCCGCTCCGCTCTCGGACCACCGGGTCCTCATCGCCGGCGGCTACACCGGCCTGCGGGATGATGGCCAGACCCCCGACGGCATCCTCGACTCGGTGGAGATCTTCGACGCCCGCGCCGGCACCTTCCAGCGCGGCCCCAGCCTCCCGGAACCCCGGGCGCTCGCGCGCGCCGTCAGCCTCGGCGACGGCCGCGTGCTTTTGGTGGGCGGCGTCAAGGACGAGGGCGGCGCCATCGTCCCGCGCAAAGACGCCTTCCTCTTCGACGGCAGGTCGTGGAAGACCATCCCCACCGCCGTCGCGCGCCGCGGCCACACCGTCACGCTGGTGGCTGCGACCGGGCACGTCCTCGTCGTCGGCGGCGTGGACGAGAACGACGAGGTCGTCTCCACGGTCGAGGTCTTCGACCCCGATACCGAGACCTTCTCCGAGCTCGACCTCGGCGAGCGAGGCGGCGACCTCGCGCGCGCCTTCCACGGCGCGGTGAACGCGGGCCAGGGTGGCAGCGCCGTGGCCGTGGTCGGCGGGATCGACGGGGAGGGCCGCGTGACGGGCCTGGTGAACCTGCTGCAGTGGGACAACCTGCAGAAGACCTACATCCTCTCCCGGACCTACCAGCTGGCGACCCCCGTCATGCTCCCGGCGACCATGGTGCTCGGGTCGGCCGCGGGCCCGCGCCTCGTCGTCGCCGGCGGCGCCAGCGCCTACGTCGCAGGGCCGGGGCGTCCGGGGGCCGGAAGCCCGTCCGGAGAGACCTCGGTCGTGCAGCACATGGACGCGATGTCCGGGACGGGCCAGGGGAGCGCCGAACTCCACGCGGGGACCGCGGTCATGGAGGCGTGCGGCGTCGCGCTCGACAGCTCCCGCGGCCTCGTCCTCGGCGGCTGGCGGCGCAACGTCGGGCCGCTCGACGTCGGCGATCTGGTTCGCCTCGTCTCCGGCACGATCAGCGTTAGCCCGGCCGGGGAGTCCTCGGGCAGGATGAAGGCGCTCAAGCATCTCGCCTGCACGCCCCTTGGACAGAATGGAGTCTTGGTCACCGGCGGTTTCGACAAGAACGCCAACGCGTCGGACGTGGCCCTGGTCTACTTCCTCAAGGCGGAGACGGGCCGGGCCAACTGACCGTCGTAGGATGGCAGGGTGATGGAAGCGATCGGGTTTGTCGTCGCAGTGGTCGTGGGAGCCATCGGCCTCGCAGGCTGGCTCTCCCGCAACAGGCTCGCCCAGGCCAACGAGAACCTCGAGCGCGCGCTCGAGGCGGCTCGCGCCGAGGTCGCCGAGGCGAGGCGGGAGGCGGAGGCCCGCGCCCAGGCGGCGCGCGAGCGGGCCGAGGAGCTCCAGGAGAGCCGGGTGCGCCTCCAGGAGGCCCGGCGCAGGCTCCACGAGGCGCAGGAGGAGGCGCGCAAGGCGCGCGAGATCGGACAGGCGCGGCTGGAGGAGCTGCGCCTTTTCGACGAGCAGGTCGCCCGCCTCCGGGACGAGAACGCTCGCCTCGAGGAGGAGCTTCGTCGGCTGCGGGAGGCTTCCTTCCAAGCGCGGCGGCCCGCGGATCCCGAGGCCTTCGTGGACGCGCGGCTCCGCGAGATGGCGCGAAAGCTGGAGGAGGCGGAGCGCGCGCGCGCCGAGGCCGCGGCCAGCGTCGAGGCGGCGCGGCGCCAGGCCGTCGAGGCCCGGAAGAAGGCGGAGGCGCTGGAGGAGGAGCTCAAGCGCGTCCGAGGCCGGGCGGAGGCCAATCACCGCGTCTACCTCGTCGCCAAGGGCGAGGCCGACGTCTGGAAGACGAAGTACGCCACCCTCGAGGCGAAGTGGAACGAGCTCTGGCGCGAGCTGGAGGGGATCGGGTGGAGGCCGCGCCAGGCCGAGGAGGAGGGGACCGAGGCGGCGGAGCGCGCGAAGAAGCGCCGCCCGCGCCGTCGGCGAAAGCTGGCCTCGGCGACCGCGGCGCCCGAGTCGGCCCAGGCCGGGGCTCCGGCCGCCGAGCTCCCGGCCGATGCGGCCGAGGAGGCGCCGGTGGCCGCGACGGCCGAGTCCGAGAGCTATCCGGAGGAGGAGCGGGCCAAGATCGCCGGCATCGGCTGAGGCTCGGTCCGTCGCGCCGCCCTTCGCCCGCGGCGCGTTCTCCCTTCGACCCGAGGGCGCGCGATGCAACCGGACGCTCGCATCGCGATCTTCCTTCAAAGCGGCGCCTACGACCGCATCCACCAGGGGCTGGCCATCGCCGCGGCGGCCGCCGCCGCGGGACGGGAGGTCCATCTCTTCTTCTTCTGGTGGGCGCTCGACCGCCTGCTCCGCGACGATCTGGGCGAGCCGAACTTCGACGACGCCGAGGCCCCGGAGGCGACGCGGGACGCCGCCGAGGATGCCTTCGCTTCCGGCTACCCGACGGCCGCTCAGCTCCTCGACTCCGTGCGTGCTTCCGGCCGGTGCACCATCTACGCCTGCTCGGCCTCGGCGGGGCTTCTGGGCGTTCGCCCCGACCGGGTGGCCGAGAAGGTCGATCGAGTGGTGGGGTGGTCGGCCATCCTGTCGATCACGGCGGGGATCACCGATCGCTTCTACCTCTAGGGCGGACGCCATCGGGCTCCCCGGCGCGAATGTCGGGGGTCCGTGTTAGGTTCCGACGAGCTCACGTGACGAGGAGTGGAGCATGGCAAGCGTGAACAAGGTGATTCTGGTGGGCCATCTCGGAGCGGATCCCGAGGTGCGCTTCACGCCCAGCGGCCAGGCGGTGGCCAATTTCCGCATGGCCACCACCGACACGTGGACCGACCGGGCCACCGGCCAGCGCCAGGAGCGCACCGAGTGGCACCGCATCGTGGTGTGGGGAAAGCTCGGCGAGCTCTGCGGCGAGTACCTCCGCAAGGGTCGCCAGTGCTACGTGGAGGGGAGGCTGCAGACCCGGGAGTGGCAGGACCGGGACGGGCAGAAGCGCTACACCACGGAGATCGTGGCCAACCAGGTGATCTTCCTCGGCGGCCGCGGCGACGGCGTCCCCGCCTCCTCCGGTCCGAGCGAGCCCCCGCCCCCCGATTTCTACCAGGACGACGCCGGCGGGTTCGGCGACGGGGACGACGAGATCCCGTTCTGAGACGGGCCCGGGATGGGGAGGGGACCGCCTTCCATCCCCTGAATGCGCCATTCCCCGCCCGCGTACACCCAATGGACCCGGACCGCCTCGGTGCGGAGGACCGTCGAGGGGAGCTCGAAGTAGGCGAGCCGGCTCACTGTCTCCGCCCGCTCGCCGTCCGCCGACATGGTCATCGAGAGAAGCTCGATCTCCGTGATGGAGAGGTTCCTCTCCGCTCGCTCCAGCTCGGCGAGAAAGGCCGACCGGAGCCTGGCGTCGAGCAGCGTCGCCGTGGTGCGGTAGTCGCGGACGACCAGCGACGCCTGGAGCATCCGGTAGGCGTCGGCGAGCTTCTCGCCCCGAGTCGCCGTGGAACCGGCGCAGCCGACCACCAGGGGGAAGAGTGCCAGGATGAGCCAGCGGACCATGGCAGACAACCGTAGCAGCAGCGAAGAGCCGACGGAAGCGAAGCGTCCCGACGCGGATCGGGCTTTCGTCTCGGCGGTGGAGGCCTTCGAGCGCGAGCTGCGGGAGCGGCTCTCCGCCGGGCCGCCGGGAGCCGAGGTCCGCAGCCGGCGGCGGCGCGGAGCGATCCTGGTCGGGCTCGCCCTGGTGGCGGGAGCCCTCTACCTCTTGCAGCGCGGCGGAGACCGCGAGGAGGAGCGGAAGGCGGAGGCCGCGCGCTACGTGGAGGCGGCCCGCAACGGCATCGCCCGCGACACGAGGGCCGCCTACGCCGCCAGCGCCGATGCCCTCCGCGCCGCCCTCGCCCTCGACCCCGGTCGGGACGAGGCGAAGGCCCTGCTCGCCCTCGCCCTCGCGCGGCTCGCCGTCGACTACGGCAGCGGCGAGGCGGATCGCGAGGAGGCGCTCCGGCTCGCAGCCGAGGTGGGCACCGAGCACGCGGCCATCCTCGAAGCGCGCCACCTCCTCGCCCCCAGCGACGAGGAGCGCGCCACGGTCGAGGAGGCCATCGTGCGGCGCGCCGAGGTGGACCCTTCCGCCTCGATCCAGAGCCTGGCGGGCGAGATCCTGCTGCGGCGGGGCATCCCCGAGCTGGCGATCGACCGCTTCAACGCCGCCATGCGGGCCTCGCCCGGCCACGTGCCCACCCTGGTCCGCATCGGCGACTACTACCGCTCGCGCCGCGAGTACGCCGAGGCACTCCGCTACTACGACCTCGCGCTGGCGGTGGCCGAGGACCACGTGAACGCGCTTCTGGGAGCAGCGGAATCGCACCTCGCCCTGCGCTCGGAGGCGCGGCAGCTCCAGGGCGCCCTGGCGGACCTCTCCCGCATCCGCGACGAGGTCCTCGTCCCCCTCGCCTCCCGGGAGCGGCGGATCTGGGTCGAGGCCGAGCTGCACCTCGCCCTCGGCGATCGCCGCGCCGCCCGCGAGCGGCTGGAGGCGCTGCCCGACGCGCCGCCGCCGCCCGGGCTCGCCGTCCCCATCGTCCAGGCTTTCGTCCGCGCCGGTGCCGCGGGGAGCGCTGCCCGCCGCCTCGCCGGCTTCGATCCCGCGGCGGACAGCGACCCGCGCTTGCGCGAGGCCCTCGTGCGCGTGTTCCTCGCGCGGCACGACTTCGCACGGGCCACCGAGATCCCCTCCGCTCCCGCCGAGCGCGAGCTGCGCGTCCTGCAGGGCATCGCCTGGTTCGAGCTCGGTGATCATCTCCGCGCCCGTGAATTCTTCCGCTCCGCGCGCCGCGACGGAAAGCTGCCGGTGGAGGCCATCGTCCACCTCGCCTGGATGGACTGGCGCGAGGGCCGGCGTCAGCAGGCGCTGGGGACGCTCGAGCGCCACGGCACCGGAGACCGCGCCCGCACGTCGGGGGCCGTCGCCTACGCCGAGGCCCTCTGGGACCTCGGCGAGCCCGAGAAGGCCCGCCGCGTCCTCGCCCGCGCCATGGAGCGGGATCCCCACGCGGCGAGCCTCCACTACGCCGATGGCCTGCTTCTCTGGCGTCGCGGGGAGATCGAGGAGGCGGCCGGCGCCATGGCCGCGGCGCTCGAGCGCAACCCGGATCATGTCCGCGCTCTCTCCGCCCTGGCCCGGCTGCACTTCGAGTCGGGCGCGTACGAGGCGGCAAAGGAGGCCTGGGAGCGTTTGCTCGCCCTCCGGCCCGAGAGCGCCGAGGCCCGCGCCGGCCTGGCGCTGGTCGAGTGGAGGACCGGCGACCGCGCGAGGGCAGAGCAGATGGCGGAGGCCGCGCTCCGAGGCGCGGGCGCCGAACCCTTCCCGCGCCTCGCCCGCGCCCGCATCCACTTCGAGGCGGGCCGCCCGGCCCTCGCCCAGCGCTTGCTTTCCGACGCGGCTTCCCGATGGCCCTCCGACGGCCTGCTCTGGTCGGAGCTCGGCGACCTCCGCCTCGAACTCGGAGACGGCGCTGGCGCTGCGGCGGCCTTCGAGCGCGCGGCTCGCGCCTGGCGAAACTGGAGCTTCGCGCGGGTGGGCCGCGCCCGCGCCCTGACCGCGCGAGGGAAGGCGGTCGCGGCCGCGCGCGAGCTGCGCGCCTTCCTCGAATCGCGCGATCTCCTGCCTCGCGAGCGCGCCTGGGCCCGCGCCGCGCTCGGCGAGGCCCTGCTCGCCCAGGGGAAGGGATTCGCCACCTCCGCGCGCTCCGAGGCGCGGCAGGCGCTGGAACTCTGGCCCGACTTGCCCCTGGCGCTCGTCGTGCACGCGGCGGCCTCGGACGCCCTCGGGGATGCGGCCACCGCCGCCTCACTGCACGAGCGCATCGAGCAGGTGGCCCCGCATCTGCCCTCGGGCGTCCTCGCCCGGGCGCGCCACCTGGCCGCCGCGGAGGCCTCGGTGGAGCGGGCCGCGGGCGCTTACCGCCGCTACCTCGAGCTGCTTCCCCGCGGGCCTGCTGCCCCGGAGGCCCGGCGCTTCCTCGCCCGCGTCGACGGCTAGGAGGGTGCGCGCCGACCGCAGCCCGCATCCGTCCCCGCGGCCGGGCCGCCGGAGGCGCCGATTCCGGGCAGGGCCGCCTTCACGCGCAGAGGGCGGCCCAGGGGCGGCCGACGCAGACGTCGCAGCCCCCGCACCGCCCGTCGCTCTCCTCGCCGAAGTAGGAGAGGAGGTAGACGCGCCGGCAGCCGTCGCGCCGCGCGTAGCGGACCATCTCGTCCAGCCGCGAGAGCTCGTGGCGCCTCCGCGCGGCGACCTCCTCTACCTCCTCCCCGAGGGGATCGTCGCGGAGCACGGCGATCCGTTCGCCGGGTCCGCGCGCGATGCGCCCGGCCTTTTCGAGGTGCTTGAGCGCCGCCTCCACCTCGTAGGGCGAGCCGACCCCCTCCGCGAGCGCGCGGACCGGGGCCGCGACAGAACCGGCGCCGCTCTGTGAGAGCCGCTTCCACAGCCTATGCAGCAGCTCGCGCGAGGGGTGGCTGGCGTAGATCATCCGCTGCTGCAAGCGCACGTCCGATTCCCGGTAGAGGAGGAGCGCCAGCGCGGGCTTGCCGTCGCGCCCGGCGCGGCCCGCCTCCTGGTAGTAGGCCTCGATCGAGCGCGGCAGCGACCAGTGCACCACGAAGCGGATCGAGGGCTTGTCCACGCCCATGCCGAAGGCGTTGGTGGCGCAGACGACCGCGTCCTCCTCTGCCATGAAGGCGTCCTGGATCCTCCGGCGGTTCTCCTCGGACATGCCCGCGTGGTAGGCGAGGGCGAAGACGCCCGCCTCGGCCAGGCGCGAGGCCACCCGCTCCACGTCGCGGCGGGTGGCGCAGTAGACCACGCCGCCGCCGAGCCGGCAGGCGCGCAGGACCTCCCGGAACTTCGCCCGCTCGTCCTCGACCTCCACCGCCTGGAAGAAGAGGTTGGGGCGGTCGAAGCCCGCCACGAAGACCCGGGGATCCTTCAGGCGCAGCACGCGCACGATGTCCGCGCGCACCTCGGGCGTGGCAGTCGCGGTCAGCGCCAGCGTGCGGGGCGGCATGAGCGCCCTCCGGACCTTGCCCAGTTGCAGGTAGTCGGGGCGGAAATCGTGGCCCCACTGCGAGATGCAGTGCGCCTCGTCCACCGCGTAGAGCGAGATCGTCGCCTGCTGGACCGCGCGCAGAAACTGCGGGGAGCGAAAGCGCTCCGGGGCCACGTAGACCAGCTTGTAGGCGCCGGCGCGCATCTTCTGGATGCGCTCGGAGCGCTCCGCCTCGTCGATCGAGGAGTTGACGAAGGTGGCCGGGATCCCGCGGGCGGTGAGCGAATCCACCTGGTCCTTCATCAGGGCGACGAGGGGACTGACCACCAGGCAGGTGCCGGGAAGCAGCATCGCCGGCAGCTGGTAGCAGAGGCTCTTGCCCGCCCCGGTGGGCATCACCGCCACCGTGTTGCGTCCCTCCAGGACGGAGCGGACGATCGCCTCCTGGCCGGGCCGGAAGGACGAGAATCCGAAGTGCCGCCGGAGGGCTTCCCGCAGGGGCCGCTCGAGATCCATCGCGGGGCCTTCTACCACGCGCGATCGGCGAGCGGGCGCCCGGATGGCGTCTCGGTCGCGGCCACGACGAGCTCTCTCCCGGCCGGCGGCAGGCAGCGGGCGATGCGGTGGTTCTCCACCGCGCGGGCGCGGAAGGGATCCTTGGCGTCGAGATTCGCCCGCGCCGGGCAGGAGGGATCTCGCAAGTCCTCGACGAGAAGGAGGGCGGGAGCGCCCACGAGGAGGAGAGTGGCGGCGAGGAAGGCGAGCGCGTCCCTCATAGCTTCCCCATCTCCGCGAGGCTGACGTAGCCGCCGTCGGCGACCACGACGTGGTCCACGAGAGAGATGCCGAGGAGCCGGGCCGCCTGGCCGAGGCGCTCGGTGAGGGCGATGTCGTCCCGCGAGGGCGTCGGGTCTCCGCTGGGGTGGTTGTGGACGAAGACCACGGCGGGGGCGGCCTCGCGGATGACCGGCTCGAAGACGTCGCGCGGCGAGATGGCGCAGGCGGCCAGGCCGCCTTCGGCGACGCGGCGGTCGGCGATCAGGCGGTGGCGCGTGTCGAGCAGGAGGACGTGGAAGACCTCGCGGGTCAGGTGCGCCATCCGCGGCCGGGCGTAGCGGTAGACGTCCAGCGGCGTCTCGAAGGTGTGGACCCGCGCCCGTGGCACGAGCGCCCGGCGGCCGAGCTCGAAAGCAGCCTGGATCCGGGCCGCCCGGACCGGTCCCACGAGGCGCCGAAGCTCGGCGGTGGCGCAGCGGGCGAGTTCGGGCAGGCCCCCGAAGCGGGCGAGCAGCTCGTTGGCGGCGGCGACGGCGGGCGTTGGCCCCACCGTCCCCATGACCACCGCCAGAAGCTCCGCTTCCGAGAGGTTCTCCGCGCCGTAGGCGAGCAGGCGCTCGCGCGGTCGCATCTCCGTGGGCAGAAGGGGCGTCGCGCTGTCCATGCCCCGCGGAATTGCAGCGGCGGTGCCAGGCGCCCAGGGGCGGCTAGACGCCACGAGAGCCGGGAAAGATCGCGGTTTCCCGACCTGGCCGGGCCGGCGCCTGTGCCGGGAATCCGGGCCCCGGCCTGCGCGCCGGGCCTCCCCCGGTCGCCCCGCCGGCCGCAACGCGGGGCTCGAAAGAGCATCTTTGGACCAGGAACCCTGTGGTAGGCTCCAGCGCCCTGGAAGGAGCGAGTTCGATGGCAGATCGTGACGCGAAGCTGGTGATCGTCGGGTCGGGACCCGCCGGGTACACGGCGGCCATCTACGCGGCGCGGGCCGACCTGAAGCCCATCCTCGTCTCGGGGCCACAGCCGGGCGGGCAGCTCACCATCACCTCGGAGGTCGAGAACTTCCCCGGCTTTCCGGACGGCATCCTCGGCCCGGAGCTGATGGAACTCTTCCGTCGCCAGGCGGAGCGCTTCGGCACCGAGTTCGTGGAGGGCCTGGTCACCTCCGTCGACTTCGGGCGTCGCCCCTTCCTCCTGCAGATCGACGAAGGACGGGAGTCCATCCGCGCCGATGCGGTGATCCTGGCCACGGGCGCCTCCGCCAAGTGGCTGGGTGTCCCGGGGGAGAGGGAGCACTGGGGCAAGGGCGTCTCCGCCTGCGCCACCTGCGACGGCTTCTTCTACCGGGACCAGGAGGTGGTGGTCATCGGCGGCGGCGACTCGGCGATGGAGGAGGCGACATTCCTCACCAAGTTCGCCTCGCGTGTCACCGTCATCCATCGCCGGGACACGCTGCGCGCCTCCAAGATCATGCAGGACAAGGCGCGCTCGAACCCGAAGATCTCGTTCCTCTGGAACAGCGTGGTGAAGGAGATCCTCGGGGACGCGACCGGCGTCACCGGCGTGCGGGTCAAGAACCTGGTCAGCGGGGACGAGGCGGTGGTCAAGTGCACCGGCGTCTTCGTGGCGATCGGGCACGAGCCCAACACGAAGATCTTCAAGGGCCAGCTCGACATGGACGACAGCGGCTACATCCGCGTCGTGCCCGGCACCACCCGCACGAGCGTTCCCGGCGTCTTCGCCTGCGGCGACGTGATGGATCCCGTCTATCGCCAGGCGATCACCGCCGCGGGGACGGGTTGCATGGCGGCCCTGGACGCCGAGCGCTACCTCGAGCGCGGCTGAGCGAGCCGGCGCGCGAGGGCCTCGCGGTCGATCCCGAAGAAGTCGAGGGCGTTTTCGGCCGCCACCCGGCGGGCGATCTCGCGGGAGATGCCTGCCCGCTCGAGCAGATGCAGGGTGCGCGGGATGCCGAGGAGATCGCCCGGCCCGTCGCCGAGATTCGAGGCCAGGACGATCCCCTGGCTTCCGTGGCTGCGGATCAACCGCACGGCCTGTTCCGGGCTCAGGCTCGCGGGATGCACGACGAGCCCGGCCACGTGGCCGCAGCTTCGCACCAGGCGCAGCGTCTCGCCGTCCACGCCCGTGACCAGCACGCGCGCCGGCGGAAACTCGCGCTCGCGCAGCAGGGCGAGCACGCGCCGCGCCATGCGCAGGTTGCGGCGCGCCAGCGAGACGACGACGGGGAGGTCGAGGGCGGTGGCCATCTCCAGCTGTCGACAGACGACCTCCTCCTCCTCCTCGCCGCCTTCGAGCAGTCCGATCGTGCCGATGGCCACCACGCGCGCGCGCCGGGTGAACTCGGGGAAGGTCGCCAGGACCTCCTCGAAGCCGCGCTCGGGAATGCGGGCGGGGTGGACGCCGACGGCGAAGTAGGGGGCGATGCCGGCCTGCTTGAGGCGGCGCGCGCCCCGGACCACCATGTCCTCCAGGTAGGCGAGCAGCTCCTGGGCGGTGCCCCTGGGGGCATCGTCGCCCGCGATCGCCACCACGCCGACCACGCCGAAGAAGCGCAGGTCGGCCAGGTCCTGGTCGGTCAGCGGACCGACGCGGATCTGCGCGTCGAAGATGGGCGGCGGTAGCCTCATCCCCGAAAAGCTATCCCATGGCGCCTGCGCTGGCAGCCGGACCGGCAACTCACTCGGCCATGGCCGTGCCCACGCCCCGCGGATCGGCGGCGCCCGTGCGCACGCCGGTCTCCGGATCGATGGCGATGGCGGTGGCGTTGCTCCAGGTCCCGGCCTCGACGAGACGGTGCCCGCGCAGCATCAGCAGCCCCGCGGTGGCCGCGTCCAACGCGTGCGGCTCCACGAAGACGACCTCGGGCAGATGCTGCTGGTGCACGCGCCCCTGCGCGATCGCCTGGTCGATGGGCATGCCGTGCGCCAGGTGATTGAAGATCACCTGGACGACGGTGGTGGGGATGCGCGAGCCGCCGGGCGAGCCCACGACCAGGCGAACCGGCGAGTCGGTCGTGGCGCCGGAGAAGACGATCGTCGGCGCCATCGAGGAGAGGGGCACCTTGCCCGGCGCGATGGCGTTGGCCTCGGAGCCCACGATGCCGTAGGCGTTGGGCACGCCCGGCGCGGCCGCGAAATCGTCCATCTCGTTGTTGAGGAGGATCCCCGTCCCGCGCGCGACGATCGCCGCGCCGAAGGGCGTGTTGATGGTCGTGGTGAGCGAGATGGCGTTGCCCTCGCGATCGACGACGGAGAGGTGGCTGGTGTGGGCGCCCTCCCGCCAGGTCCCGGCGCCCTCCACACCCGGCGCGATCGCATGGGGCGGGGTGGCGAGAAAGCCGATCTCCTCGACCCAGGCGCGCGCCCGTTCCTTGGAGACGAGGCGCTCCACGGGAGCGTCGACGAAGTCCGGATCGCCGAGGAGGTGACGGTCGGCGAACGCGCGCTTGGAGGCCTCGATGTAGAGGTGGAGGGCGAGGGGATCCCGCCACGGCGTTTGCGGGGGCAGGGTCTCCAGCGCGTTGAGCACCGAGAGCACGACGACGCCGCCGGCGGAGGGCGGAGGCGCGGTGGCCACGGCGTGCCCGAGGTAGCTTCCCAAGAGGGGCTTGCGCTCGCGCACGCGGTAGGCGGCCAGGTCCGCCTCGGTGAGGATGCCGCCTCGTCGCGCCATGTCGGCGGCGATCCGCTTCGCGATCTCGCCCGTATAGAAGGGCGCCGGCCCGGACTCGGCAAGGATCTCCAGCGTGCGCGCCAGCTCCGGTTGCTTCAGCCTCCAGCCGAGGGGAGGAACCTCGCCTTCGTGGAGAAAGATCCGCGCCGCTTCCGGATCCCGGCGGAGCACCTCGGCGCGGTATCGCGCGTAGCTCCGGTAGCGCTCGTCGACGAGAACGCCCTCGCGTGCGAGCCGGATCGCGGGCTCGAGGACCTTGGCCCGGGGAAGCCGTCCCCACCGCCGGTGCAGCTCCAGATAACCGGCGACGGCACCCGGCACCGCCACCGCGAGGGGGCCGTCAGTGGACAGCTCGGGGATCGCGCGCCCGTCGTGCAGGTACATGTCTCGATTTGCCGCGGCGGGCGCCACCTCGCGAAAATCGAGAAAAACGAGCTCCTCGCCCATGCGCACGAGCGCGAAGCCGCCGCCCCCGATCCCCGAGGCGTAGGGCTCCGCTACCGCCAGGGCGAAGGCCGTCGCCACCGCCGCGTCGGCGGCGTTGCCCCCCTGGCGCAGCATCTCCACGCCGGCGCGCGTCGCCTCCGGGTGGGCGGACGCGACCATGCCGCCCGTGCCGGCGGCGGGAAGCGCCGCGGCAGAGACGGCAAAAAACGAAAACAATAAAAGAGCGACGAGCGCTCCCGCCTTTCTCATGGGCGTTTCAATCCAGACCACGCCGCACGGCTTCCGCTGCCGCTTCGGCCTTCGAGGAGACTTCGAGCTTTCGGTACAGGCTCTTGACGTGGCTCTGGACCGTGCCGACGCTGATGCCGAGGACGCGCGCGGCGTCCTCGTAGGTGAGCCCCTTGGCCAGGAGGGAGAGGACCTCCGTCTCGCGCTTGGTGAGGTCGTTGCGCACCTCGGCCTGGTCGTTGGACCGGGGCGCTTCCTTTAGCCCTCGGATCTCCTCGAGGAGGTAGCGCGCGATCGCGGGCGCGATGTGCGAACCTCCGGAGGCCGCGACGCGCACCGCCTTGGGCAGGTCCTCGAGATCCCCCTTGAGGAGATAGCCGCTGGCGCCCGCCTGCAGAGCCTTCAGGGCCGTGGCGCGCTCGTCGTGCACGGTCAGGACGACGAAGGCCGGCGCCTGCTTCCTGCGGCCGATCCTGCGCATCAGTTCCGTGCCGGGGAGATCGGGGAGCTGAAGATCGATAACGACCACGTCGATCCCCCCGTCGGCGAGACCGGCCAGGGCTGCGCGTCCCGTTTCCCACGCCCCCACCACCTGCATCCCCGCGGCCGACAGGGTCTTCGACGCGAGGGCGAGCTGGGCCGGATCGTCCTCCACGATCGCCACCCGAACGGCACCATCGATGTTCATGGGACCTCCCGGAAGGTGTGGCGATCCCTTCTCTACCAAATTCGCGGGGTCGCGGAAGGATGCAATCGGCGGAGATTGACGCGTCCCCGATCCAACTTTACTCTTCGGCCATGCAAGCCCCGAGAGCTGCGATCGTCTTGGCTGCTGGCAAGGGCACTCGGATGAAGAGCGCTCGGCCCAAGGTGCTCTTCCCGGTGCTCGGGAAACCCCTCGTCGTTCGTCCCGTGGAGCGCGCCATCGCGCTGGGATGCGACCCGATCGTCGTCGTGGTCGGAAACGGGAAGGACGAGGTGATCGGGGAGCTGACCGCTCGCTTCCCGAAGGCGCCGCTGCGCTTCGTCGAGCAGGAGGAACAGCTGGGCACCGGTCATGCCGTGGCGTGCGCTCGTCGGGCGCTCTCGGGTTTCAAGGGTCGCGTGCTCATCCTGTACGGGGACGTGCCGCTCCTGCTCCCGTCCTCTCTCGAGCGCCTCGTCGAGCGGGAGAAGTCGACGCCCGTCGCCTTCCTCTCCATGCGGCCGGACGATCCGACGGGCTACGGCCGCGTGGTGCGCGACGACAGCGGCGTGGTCGCGCGGATCGTCGAGCAAAAGGATGCGACGGCGAGCGAGCTGCGCATCGGCGAGTGCAACGCCGGCATCTACGACTGCGATGCCGCCTTTCTCTTCGAGGCGCTCGAGGGCATCGGCGCCGCCAACGCGCAGGGGGAGTACTACCTGACCGACCTGGTGGCGATGGCCTACGAGAAGGCCACTCCCGCCGAGGCGGTGGAGGTCCCCGCCGAGGAGGTCGCGGGCGTCAACGACCGCGCGGAACTCGCCTGGGCCGAGCGCGTGCTGCGTCGCCGCAAGAACCTCGAGCTGATGCGCTCGGGTGTCACCCTGGTCGATCCGGAAACGGCGTGGATCGAGGAGGACGTGCACATCGATCCCGACGCGGTGATCGAGCCCAACGTGCGCATCACCGGTTCCTCCCGGATCGGTCGGGGCTCCGTCGTCGGCTTCGGCTCGGTGATCGAGGACAGCAGCATCGGCGAGGACGTGACCCTCCGGCCCTACTGCATCATCGAGTCCTCCCAGGTCGGCAACCGCGCCAGCGTGGGCCCCTTCGCCCGGCTCCGGCCCAACTCGGTGCTCGGCGAGGAGGTGCGGATCGGCAACTTCGTCGAGACAAAGAACACGACCATGGCGCGCGGCGCCAAGGCGAATCACCTCACCTATCTCGGCGACGCGACGATCGGAGAAAACACCAACATCGGCGCCGGTACGATCACCTGCAACTACGACGGCGTGAACAAGCTGCGGACCGAGATCGGGCGCGATGTCTTCATCGGCTCCGACACGCAGCTCGTCGCGCCGGTCAAGGTGGGGGATGGCGCCTACGTCGGCGCGGGCACGACGGTGGTCTCCGACGTGCCTCCGGGCGCCCTGGCCCTCTCGCGCACGCCGCAGCTCAACAAGGAAGGCTGGGTGGCAAGGCGGAAGGCGAAGGTGGCGAAGACGGCGACCGCCGCACACACGGGGAAGAAGAAGTAGGCTCGATGGCGGACCGGCTGCGTCTCTTCGTGGCGGTGGACCCGCCCGCCGAGATGGCCGCGGCCCTGGAGCGAACCCTGGCCGAGATCCGTTCGCTCGCGCCCGCCGAGAGGTGGAGCCGGCCCGACGCGCTGCACCTGACCCTGGCCTTCCTCGGCCATCTTCCCGCCGACCGTCTCGAGCCCATCCGCAGCGCGCTCGCCACCGTTTCGGCGGCGAGCGATCCCTTCCCGCTGCGGATCCGCGGCGCCGGCTTCTTCGGCCAGAACGCCTGCGCGCGTGTGCTCTGGCTCGGAGCCGACGGAGGGAGGGAACTCCTTTCGCTGCAGGCCTCCCTCGTCCGCGAGCTGGCGGTGGTCGGCCACCGCGAGGACCGCCCCTTCCGTCCCCATTTCACCCTGGCGCGCGCGCGCGACCCGCGCGGCAGCCGGCGCCTCGCCGACGCCAGCCGCGCCCTCGCCGCCGTCGACCTGGGCAGCTTCCTCGTCCGCGAGTTCGTCCTCTACCGGAGCGAGCTCGGGCCCAACGGGTCGCGCTACACGGCTCTCGCCATCTTCCCCCTCGGGGCTCGGTAAGCGTCCTGGCGGGAGCAAGCTGGCCGGTTTTCGGGTTATGGTGCCCGGCCAGTCATGATGCGCGCTCGACTCGTCCTCGCCTGCACACTCGTCCTCCTCCTCGGCGGTTGCGGTCCGAGGGGACCGCGCCCTCCGCTCGAACCCCTCGATCGCTCCGCGGCGCGGGTGGAGCGGGGCGCCGACGGTGTCCACGACCTGGCCCTCGCCGCCTGGCATGCGTGGCTCGTCCGCGGCGACGCCGCGCTGGCGCGCGAGCGGGCCGAGCGGGCGGTGACGGACGAGCGGCACCATCCCTGGGCTCGCCTCCTCCTGGCCGAGCTCGAGGCCGCCGCGGCCGAGCCGGAGGCCGAGGCCCGGCACCTGCTTTCGCTGCTGCAAGGCGGCGCCCGGGGACCCCTGGCCGAACTCGCCGCCCGACGGCTGCGAGACCTGGCGGGGCGCTCGCTCGCGCTCGACGAGGAGATCGCCGCCCGCGCCCGCGCCGTCCTCGAGGAGGAAGACGCCTCGGCGGAGGTGGCCGCCGAGCTGCGCTCGGCCCTCGTCGACATCGAGAAGCGGCGCGACCCGGAGGCCGCCATCGCCTGGGCAGCCCGCGCCGGCCGGGTCACCGAGGCGACCCTCGTCGGTCCGCTGAGCCGCTACTCCTTCCTCGAACTCGAGCTGAACCGGCCGGAGTTCGAGGCCGGGCCGCTGAAGACGGCAGGCACGGTCCTGCGCTTTCCGACCGGAGAGATCACGCTCGCGGACTTCCCGCGCGACGGCGACGTCTACTTCGCGCTGGCGGTGGTGGGCGTGCCCCGGCGCGGCACCTACCTCGTCCGGGCGAGCATCGAACCTGCCACCAGCGCGGCGCTCTTCCTCGACGGCGTCCGGGTGCTGGAGCGGCGGGGGTGGGGTGGCCCACGACCGACCCTGATCTCGGCGCGCATCGAGATGGAGGCCGGCGAGCACCTGCTGGCCCTGCGCCTCGGCCGCGGCCACGGCGTGGGCGCGGTGACGCTGGAGTTTGCGCCGGCGGACGGCTCCGCCTCGGAGCTCGTCTTTCGGGCGGCCCGCCCGGGCGACCGCGCCGCGCGCCGCGGCGTACGACTCCTCCCCGGGGCGCCGGCGGCGCTGCCGGCGGACGTGGGAATCCTCGCGGCCTGGGTCCAGGCGGGGCTGGCGCACGGCCGCGATCCGGAGGCCGCGCGGCTGGCGCTGGAGGCGGCGCTCTCCGAGCTACCCTCGTCGCGCGCGCTGCTGTGGCGGCGCAGCCGGGAGTGGCTTCTCGACCCGGGCCTTCCCGAGCGGGTGCGGCGCGAGCGCGCCGTCGCCGATCTCGAACGCGCCGCGGAGGCCGAGGTCCTCGCCGCGCTCCTCGACCTGGCGGCCCTGCATCGCCGCGAGGGCCGCTGGTCCGCGGCGGAGGAGGTTCTCGACCGCGCCGGGGAGGTCGCGCCCGAAAGCCTCGCGCTGTCGATCGAGCGCGCGCGCCTCCTGCGCGACCGCGGTTTCGACGAGATGTTCTTCGCCGCGACGAGGGCGATGCGCGAGCGCGCTCCCGATCGCTGCGACGTCCTCGCCCTCGCCTGGACCGCCGCCTCGCAGGCCCGGGACGTCGAGGCGCGCCGCGCGATCGCCGCCCGGGGCGAGGCCTGCCCCGGCGGGCGGGCGCGCGCCCTGGGCCTCGCCCGCGATAGCGGAGATCCCGCGCTGGCGCGACGCATCGCCGAGAGCCGCGCGCGGCTCTCCCCCGATTCGGTGGCGACCGCCATGCTCCTCGCGGAGCTCGAGCAGGCCGAGGGCGCGCCCGCGCGGGCGGCCAAGATCCTCGAGGAGGCGGAGGCGCGCTGGCCGCGCAGCGCTCGCCTCCCGCGGGCGCGCGCGGAGTACCTCGCGGCGGCGGGGCGCGAAGATCTGGCGCGCGAGGCGCGCCTGCGCGCCCTCGAACTCGACGGTAGCGATCTCGCCTCCCTGCGCGCCGAGGCCTTCGAGCGCCGGCGCGAGATCCTCGCGGAACACGACCCCGAGGCCTTTGCTGCCATCCGCGCCTTCGAGGCGCGGGGCCGGACCTACGACGCACCCGGCGTGATCCTGGTCGACTTCGTCGGATTCGAGGTCCACCCCGACGGGTCGATGGTCGAGCGCACCCACGTCCTCGCCAGGGTCCTCGACAAGCGGGGCATTGAGATCCTCGGCGAGGTGAACCTCCCCGCGGACGCCGAGATCCTCGAGCTGCGCACCATCAAGGCCGACGGCTCGATCCTCGAGCCGGAGCTCATCGCCGCCAAGGATTCGATCTCCTTCCCCCGGCTGGAGGTGGGCGACTACGTCGAGTACCAATACCTGCGCGCGCACGGGCGGCGTTCTGCGGCGCTGCCGGGCTGGACCACACCGCGCTTCTACTTCGCCAGCCGCGATCTGCCGACCGCCGAGGCGATCTTCGTCGTGCGCGCGCCGAAGGAGGTGGGCCTGGAGGTCGACGCCCACCAGCATCCGCCCCGCTGGCAGGTGATCGACGAGGGTTCGCACCTGCTCTTCCTGGCGCGCGGCCGCGACCTGCCCGCGCACGTGCCCGAGCCGAATTCCGTCTCGATGGCGGAGATCGTCCCCTGGATCCAGGTCGGTGCCGGCGCTGGCGAGCGCGACTGGGCGTGCCAGCTCGCCGACCGGATGCTCGGCGCCTCGTGGGTGGACGGGGAGATCGCGCGCTGGGCGCGCGAGGCCGCTGGTGCGGGAACGCCACGCGAGCGCATCGAGCGGTTGTGGCAGCGGCTGATGGAGGAGATCGAGGGCGACGGCGACTTCGAACAGCGAGCCTCGCACGTGCTCGCTCGCCGCCGCGGCAATCGCGCCGTCCTCCTCAAGGCTGCCCTCGACGCCCTCGGGATCGAGAACGCCTGGGTGGTGCTGCGGCCCTTCGACCGCAATCCCAATCCGCGCCGCTTTCCCGTTCCCTCCGAGTTCTCGAAGCTCGCGCTGGTGGCGCGCCCCGACCCGAGCGGCGGCTGGCTCTGGCTCGACCCCTCCATGCGGTACGCGCCGACGGGCGTGGTCTCGCCAGGGGCGCAGGGCGTCCCCGGCTATGTCCTCGGTCAGGGAGCTGGGCTCGAGGCCTGCGTTCCCACCTTCTCGCCGGTCGACACGAGGACGGGCCGGGCGCTCGCGTACCGCGTCCGCCTCCGCGCCGACGGCGGTCTCGAGGGGGAGGCCAGGGAGACCTTCCTCGGCCTGTCGGCCGCGCAGGCGCGCGCCGTCTTCGAGCAGCTCGACCGCGAACACCTGGAGCAGGCGGTGGAGGCGGCCCTGGCTCGCGAGTTCTCCGGCGCCGAGCTCGTCGACCTCGAGCTGGAGCTGGACGGCTCCGAGCTCTCCATCGCGTACTCCTTCTGCCGCGACGAGGCGGTGCGCGCTCTCGGCGAGGGAAGGGTGCGGCTGGAGCTCGACTTCCTGCGGCTGCACCTCGGCCAGCGCTACCTCGCCGTCGCCGAGCGAAAGACGCCGCTCTTGCTCGACCGCGACGAGCGCCTCGTGGTCGAGGCCGAGATCGAAGCTCCGCCGGGCTGGACCATCGAGGTCGCGCCCGCCGCGGCCCGCGAGCGCTCCGACTTCGGCTCGTTCCGGCGGTCCGTGGGCGAGAAGGACGGCGTCCTCGTCGTCCGCGACGAGCTGGAGATCCGGCGCGGACGCATCCTCCCCCACCGGTATCCCGAGTTCGCCGCCTGGGTGCGGGCGGTCGACCAGAGCGCGGCCGAGGACCTCGTCCTGCGCGTCCCCTCAGGCGAGGAGCCGAAGCGCGACCTCGGTGTGGAAGTCCAGCCCGCGGTCGGTGCAGGCGACGACGCTGCCGCGGCGCACGAGCAGCCCGGCCTCGACCAGCCGCTCGACCGCCGCCCATAGCCGCGCCGGCACCTCGCCGATCGTGTCGCGCGCGGCCGCCTCGAGATCCACGCCGCGGGCGAGGCGCAGGCCGAGAAAGACACGCTCGTTGAAGAGCGCCGCGCGGTCGACGACCTCTCGCTCCGCCTCGGGCGCCTCGCCCGACTCCACGGCCGAGAGGTACGCCTCCGGCTTGCGCGGGTTGGCGTAGCGCAGACCTCGGCCGTCCTCGAGGCGCCGGAAGCCGTGGGCGCCGCAGCCGGCGGCCACCCACTCGTGGCCGACCCAGTAGAGCGTGTTGTGCCGCGACTCGAAGCCCGGCCGCGCGTAGTTCGAGATCTCGTAGCGTCGGTAGCCGGCCTGCCGGAAGACCTCGCGCACGCGCTCTCCTATCTCCGCCTGGAGGTCGTCGTCCGCCACCTTTACCCGGCCGCGCCGGACCTCCTTGGCCAGCCGCACGTCCTCGGCAAGGTTCTCCAGCGTCAGCGCGTAGCAGGAGACGTGGTCGGGTCCGAGTTCGACCGCGCGCCTCGCGTCCTCCACCGCGCCCCGCAAGTCCTGGCGCGGGCCGCCGAAGATCAGGTCGACGGAGACGTTGCGAAATCCCACGCGGCGCGCGGTCTCCACCGCCCGGATGGCTTCCTCGGGGCCGTGGCGGCGGCCGAGGCCGGCGAGCACCGTCGCCGAGAAGCTCTGGACGCCGATCGAGAGCCGGTTGACGCCCGCCTCGAGGAAGGCCTCGAAGCGCGCCGCGTCCGACGCGCCGGGATTCGCTTCCAGCGTGATCTCGCATTCCGGCAGCAGGCCGAAGAGGTCGTCGACGGTGCGCAGCACCGTCGCCACGCATTCGGGTTTCCAGAGGGAGGGCGTGCCCCCGCCGAAGTAGACGGACTCCACCCCGCGTCGACCGTGCTCGAGCGCCCGCCGCTCGAGCTCGCGGACCACCGCGCGCGCGTAGCGCTCGTGCGGGATGCGCTCCGCCACCACCGAGGCGAAGTCGCAGTAGGGACACTTGGAGAGGCAGTAGGGGAAGTGCACGTAGACGCCGAACCGCGACGGCGTCGCCTCCCGATTCACTTCGACCGCGCCTGGGCTGCCCATCGTTCGACTTCCGCCGAGAGGAAACGGTTCTCCTCGCGAAGTTCCTCCAGCTCGGCCAGGAGCCGTTCGATGGTCGCTCTCGCCTGCGCCAGCTCGGGCGGATCGGCCAGCATCCGCTCCAGCTCCACCACCCGGTCCTGGAGCGCCTTGTTCACCGCGGCCGGGCCGCCGCCCGCCACCTCGGCCAGCCGGGCGACGAAGTGCGCCTCCATCCGGGCGATCTGGTCGGCATGGCGCTCGGCCTGGCGCTGGAGCTCCTCCTCGAGGAAGGCGGCTCGGCGCATCCCCTGGCTCGCGCCCCGGGCCATCGCCGCGCGGATCAGGGAGCCGACCCGGGAGGACTCGGGCTGCGCCGGCGGAGCCTGGTTGCGGGCCGCGGCCAGGGCCAGGGCCTTCTCCTCGAGCTCGGCGACGAGCTCCGCGATCTCGGCGCGGGCGGCCTCCAGCTCCTGGCGGAGTCGGAGGTTCTCCTCGCGCAGCGCCTCGAACTCCGTCGGGGCCGCCTCGCCGTCGATTGGGCTCCGCTTTTCCATCGCGACACCTTCCGGTATGGGAGGCCTTTCTACCACGCGCGCGATGGGAGGCGTCACGCGATGAGCCAATATCTGACACTGCGCTGCGAGGTCCCCCTGGAGCTCGCCGAGACGGCCGCCTTCGTCCTCCACGAGGAGGGGGCGGCCGGGGTGGAACTGCTCGACGACGAGATCCGTCCGCCTCCCGGCGCGCCGGAGCTGCCGGCGGGCAAGGCGCGCGTGACCGGCTACTTCGGCGCCGAGGCGGACGCCGAGTCGATCCGTGCGCGGGTCCAGGCCCTCGTGCCCGGCGCCGCCGTCACCTGGGAAGTCCTCGACGAGGAGCCGTGGGCGGAATCCTGGAAGCTCCACTTCCGCCCGGTGAAGGTCCGCGACTCGTTCTGGGTGATCCCGCCCTGGGAGAAGGCCCCCGAGGGCGTGGCGACCGTGGTCATCGAGCCCGGCATGGCCTTCGGCACGGGCAACCACGAGACCACCGCCCTCTGCCTCGACTTCGCCGCCGACCTCGTCCGGCCCGGAGCCACCGTCCTCGACCTCGGCTGCGGCAGCGGCATCCTCGGCATCGCCGCGGCTCGGCTCGGCGCCGGCCGCGTCCTGATGCTGGACAACGACCCGGTCGCGGTCGAGGTCGCGAAGAAGAACGCGATCGCCAACGGTTTTCCCGACATCGAGGCGAGCGGCGTTCCCGTGGAGGCGCTTCGCGAGAGCTTCGACCTCGTCCTCGCCAACATCCTCGCCGTGACCCTGATCGACCTGGCCCCGGCAGTGTTGCGGTGCGTGCGGCCCGGCGGCTCGGTGGTCCTCTCGGGCATCACCATCGATCAGGCCGACGAGGTCCGCGTCACGTACGAGGCGCTCGGCATGGTCGCCCGCGAGGAGCGGCGACGGGGTGAGTGGTCGGCGATCCACCTGGGGAGGCCGAATTGAGGCGATTCCTCGTCGATTCGCTGGAGGGCGACGAGGCGCTCGTCACCGGCGAGCGCCTCCACCACCTCGCTCACGTCCTCCGGCTCGGACCGGGGGCGGAGATCGAGGTCTTCGACGGCCGCGGGGGGTGCCGCCGCGGCACGGTCGTCGAGTTGCTCGAGACCCACGCCCGCATCGCCCTCGGCGCATGGCGCGACGCGCCCGCCCTGGCGCCCGTCACGCTGGGCCAGGCCCTGGTCAAGGCGGACAAGCTCGAGTGGGTGATCCAGAAGGCCACCGAGGTGGGCGCCTCGCGGATCGCGCCCCTCCAGCTCGCCCGCTCCGTGGTGCGCCTCGAGCGCGACCGCGTGCCGGATCGGCTCCGCCGCTGGCAGCGCATCGCCGAGGAGGCGGCGCGCCAGTGCGGCCGCGCCGACGTCCCGGCCGTCGAGGCGCCTTCCGGCCTCGACGCCTTCCTGGACGCCGCTGCCGCGCGGGGCGAGTCGGTGGCGGTCCTCTGGGAAGGAGAGAGGGAGGGATTGCGTTTGGGAGATTGGGTCGAGGCGGTCCGCGGCGGCCCGCTCGCCCTCGTCGTGGGTCCCGAAGGGGGCCTGACCGCGGAGGAGGTGGCGCGGGCCCGCGAGCGCGGCGCCGCGATCGTCGGCCTCGGCGCCCGCATCCTCCGCGCCGAGACCGCGGCGATCGCCGCCCTGAGCGTGGTTTTCCACCGCCTGGGCGAGCTCGGTTGAGCGGGAACGCGGGGTTGCAATTTTCCCTGTTGACGCCGTCGGGGGAAATCGCTAAAAGCCCGCCTCGCCTTCGCGGGGAATACCCCCGGCCACCGGAAACGGTGGGGAGCCCGAGAGGTTCCGAAGGACGCGCCGAAAAAGACTTGACGGCGCGCGCTCCGCGGATTAGAAAGCCGCGCCGCTTCCGAGGGAGCGAAAGGCCCCGAAGGAACGGTTTGGTCTCTGAAATCCGAATAGCAAGCGCGAACGGAGAAGCGGGCAGGAACCGCAATTCCGCGCGAGGTCCTACGGGACCTTGCCCAGAGATCGA
>Ga0207872_100112_pt1 | contig 66392 bp, 54 predicted proteins | sample Passage260B_FD_187372 | JGI IMG/M metagenome (GOLD analysis project Ga0207872, IMG submission 187372) | Cellulose adapted compost microbial communities from Newby Island Compost Facility, Milpitas, CA, USA - Passage2 60B (SPAdes) (version 2) ...
GGAGCCGCGATCCTAGGCGTCAACAACGAGGCCAACGACATCGTCTTCGACCCGCGAGGCATCGGGATAGGCCCTGGGCCACAGTCGGTAGTGATCGGCAGCCCGTCCTCCGGGTACAGCGTGACAGTCGCCATCAGCCAACCCGGAAGGGTGACCATACAGTGACCGTCTCCAGACTTCCGAGCCGTGGTCTTACGATCGTCGAGGTGCTCATCGCGCTCGTCATCATCGGCGTCGCCTTCGTAGCGCTCACCTATACGCAGGTCCTCAACCTGAGGGTCACGTCGGACTCGAAGAGGGCGTCCGAGGCGACACAGGTGGCGAACGAGTACCTGGAGATCCTGGTCCAGCGGATACTCGCCGACTACGCGACCTTCCAGTCGTGCCCGAGCGGTGGCCACTGCGCCGCGTCGGGGGTGAACTACCGTGGCTACTCCGTCGACTACAGCATCTCCCGAGGCGCCGGTTACCAGTTCGAAGGGCTGATCCTCGTGTCGCTGGAGGTGGACGGCCCCGCCTCGGCTCAACTGCAGCACTACGTCTCCTGCATGGACGTCGACCCGCCGCCGACGGTGGCGAACCCGGGGGTCTGCGACTGACATGAAGGGCCATCGCAACCAACGGGGCCTGACCGTGATAGAGCTGTTGGTCGTCGCCGCGATCGTCGGCATCGTCCTCGCCGTCCTGGCCTACTACTTCGCGACTCAGAGCCGGGTCTCGAACGACGTCCAAGCTCGGAACCGCCTCGAGACGACCCTACGCTCCGTGGCCGAGGTCGTCATGCAGGACCTCCAGCTCGCCGGCTCGCGGGCCGTCTACAACGGCACGAGCGTCACGTACCTCGACCTGCGGAGCGCGCCGGAGCCCAGCGACCCGAGCAGCCCGGAGTGGGCGGCGTGGAAGGCACAGCAGTGCTCCAGCTCCCACAGAGACGGGTGCGTCGACGTGGCGACGGGTAGCGCCGATCTCACGATCTTCTACGCCACCTCGCTCGACCGGGGTGCGGGCAGCGCATGCCGGCGCGTGGACTACCGGCTCGTCGATGAGACCTTGTTCCGCCGTGACGTCGCCTGCGGTGACTCGTCCACCGGCTACGAAGGCTTCGAGTTCGCCGACGGCATCGACAGCTTGACGGTCACGTTCATCTGCCACGACCCCGACAACGCGGTCGATGACATCGCCGAGTGCTACGCGACCTCCACATATCCGAGGGAGGCGACCATCACCGTGAGCGGGCGCGTGGACGTCCGTGGCCGAGTTGTCCAGAGCGCCGTGACCCTGGCCACGTCGCTGCCTAACCTGCGGCCGCCAGTCGACTACGTGGACCTGTAAGGAGTGCAACCGTGAGACGTCAACAGGGATTCGTTCTCGTCGTCTCCCTCATCGTGATGACGGCAGTCCTGATCGTCGTCTTCGGGGCCAGCTTCACCTCGATGATCGACAGGCAGGCCGCCGCCAACCAGCAGGGGGCGAACGCTGCCTACTACGTCGCTCAAGCGGGCATCAACCACTTCAAGACCCTGATCTTCAAGAACCTTGTCGACTACTACAGCAGGGAGAGGCAGGGTTGGTGCGACCCGCCGATCCGCGGCGGGATCTACGATGAACTCGGCCAGCCGATCCTGAGGCCGGGGGGGACGACAGCCCCGATCGAGTTTGGGCCGGGAACCTATCAGGTCACCTTCCACATACGCGACACGTACATGATCTTGACCTCGGTCGGGCGCGTCGGCAGGTCGCAGACGACCCTGCAGCTCGTGGCAACGGCCGGCGCTGGTCCGGCAGGCGCCTGGGACAACGCGATCCTCGCCGCCGGGAGCACGCCTGGGTCGAAGGCGATCAACGGCAACGTCTCGGTCTATGGCTCCATCCACCTCGTCCGCGGAGACCTCGACCTGGCCGACCCGGGCTTCGCGTTCGGCGGGAACGCCGGCGTCTTCAACAACTACGCCGGCGAAGGGTCGGGCGCCAACGACGCTCGCGCCATTATGGAGTCGATAACCGGCGACAGGGACGTAGACCTTTGCTCGCGTCTGAAGGTCAAGTCCGGAAGCGTGTACCTGGAGAGCGGCTCCAGCATGCTGGGTTCATCCGTCGCGAACGGCGCGCTCTACAGCATCCACCTCGGCAACGGGCGTGTATACCGGGGTAAGCCCAACAACGCGACGGAGATCACGGACCACAGGACGAGCGACCTCGTGGAACTGCGACATCCGAGCGACTGTGCGTCGGGCGCGCCCTGCATGAACAGCGGTTACGATGCCTACGACATCGGTCTGCCGGTGCTGCACGAGAACTTCCCGAACGAGGTACCCGCGTTCACTATCACGGCCGCGGCGTGTCCGTGGCTCGTCTCGGGTGGCAGGGTGCAACTGCCTCCTAGCAGGACGGGCTCATGCGGTGACGCCAACGGGTCGATCAGCTGGGACGGAAGCGTGCTGACCGTGAACGGAGTGTTGAACACGGGCAGCCTCGACGTGCTCGTGAGCTCGAACATCCAGTACCAGGGGAAGGCGAGGTTGAGGATCGGCACGAGCCGGAGCGACGCCTCCGCCCTGTTCGAGGTCGACAAGAGCACGGTCCTGCCGCGCGGCGGCAACTTCCCCACCCAGAACGTGCTCGCGATCGAGACGAGCGGGAACGTGAAGGTCTCGGCGTCCGGCGGCGGCGGCTTCAGCCCGGTCGCGGCCCTCATCTACGCCGCTCGCAACGCCCAGTTCGAGAAGCAGGTCTTGATCGCGGGGTCGATCATCGCTGACACCTTCGACATGGGGAAGAACGTTCCCAAGATCGCCTATCATCCGGCGGTCCGCGACGTGGCAGAGGAGCTCTGCCTCGTCGGTACCTTCTGCTACGAAGGCGAGGTCGGACCGAACCCCGGCATCCTGAGCGACATCTCGATCGAGCGGAGGGACACCGCGGCGATCGATTGAACCAGGCTCGATGACGCTGGGCCACCCGGCGCCGCGTCGGGTGGCCCAGGTCTCTCTCCTAGCGGCGAGGAGACGCGTAGACGCTTGGCCTCACGCTCAACCAGCGGGGCCTTGCGTAACGACCCCGAACTCGGCGCCCTGAGGATCAACGACGACCGCGGTCTCGCGCCGGGAGGCCGACATGCGGCGGTCGGCGATGTCGCCGCCGAGCTCGGTGGCCATGTCGAGGAAGCCGTCGAGGCTGTCCACCTGGAAGTACGGCCGCCAGCGGGCGCCGGCCTGCGTAGCCTTCGCAGCGCCGGTCGCAGGCACGATTCCGACCACCGCTCTCGGCACCTCGAGCTCCTTGCGCTCGAGGTTGACGGCGCCCGACAGCTCGCCTCCCGAGCCCGTCGGTTCCACGGGCACGGCCGTCAAGTCGAACAGCGTCTCGTAGAAGGCGGCGGCGCCGGTGGGGTCGTGGGTGATCAGCTCGCTCCAGACCAGGCCGCCGTGGGTGGCGCCCAGGGCGCCGGGCTCGAGCTTCTTCGGGCGCCAGAGCACGGCCGTGGCGCCGCCGGGGTCCTCCAAGACCGCGGCCTCCCCGAGGCCGCCGAGGTCCATCTTCCCGGTCACGGAGCCGCCCGCCTGCGACGCGCGCTCGACCAAGTCGTCCAGGTCGGGCGCGGCGAGCAGGAGCCACCAGCGGGGCCCAGCCAGGTCCAGGGCCTCGAGCATCCCGAAGCCGGCGGCGAGCCTGTCGGCCTTGGTCGCCCAGAGGTGGTCGGCGACGTCCCGGAACTCCCAGCCGAAGAGGGCGCCGTAGAAGTCCTGCGCCGAGACCAGGTCGTCCGTGGCGAGGTCGACGCTCATGGGGTCGCCTGGCGCGTACTGGCCCTCGATCAGTCTCAGGGGCATCGGGCCCTCCAATCGTCCGTGCTGGGCGGCAGCGCCGCTCACCATCGACGCTAGCAACCTTCCATGAGCCGGGCGGCACAGGGACGACCGCGAGGCAAGGGTGTCCGGCGGCACAGCGAGGCCGTGGCCAAGCGGTTGTGACAGATGACTCAAGCGCATCATGAGATCTGCCTGAGACTGGGTTCGCGGTTCGCGTTGGCATCGTCCTGCGGCGGGGTATCGCGGTGTTTGTAAGGATCTCGTAAGAGTTTCGTGACAACCCCGTGATTAGGTTCCCAGAAGACGCGTGCCGACCGGCCCGATCGGCCCGGAGGTGTCTGTGAGGGCAAGATCAGACGGTCTCACTTTGCTCGAGGTACTTGTCGTCGCTGCGATCGTCGGCGTCGTGGCCGGGCTCGTGGCCATCTCCGGCCGGCCCATCGTGCGCGGCCAGGAGTCCGCGGCCGCGGTGCGCACCGTCCAGCAGAGCGTCTGGCAGGGGGCCACGATGGCCGCATCGCGCGGGATCAGGACGCAGCTCGTGGTCTCGGGGAACCAGCTCGCGGTGCAGCGGGCCGACGACGGTTCCGTCATCCGCCGCTTCGAGCTGCCCGAGGACGCCTCCTTGAGCGTCGACGACGGACCGCTCCTGACCTTCACGCCGCCAGGCAAGGTAGACGAGTCGACCCTGCCTCCGGCGGACGACCCTCTGCGGCTCAGCGTCGGCGACCGCACCTACACGCTGCAGGTATCGCTCATCGGCGAGGTCCGCGCCACGGGGGTGGGACCATGAGGACCCCCACCGCCGCCGTGCGCGCCGCCGGCTTGACCCTGCTCGAGGTGATCCTCGCGCTCGCGGTCCTGGCCGTCTTGGGCGCCACGTTCACCACTTACATGCTGAGCAACCTAAGGCACACCACCGTCGCCGGGCAACGGACCCAAGCGGCGCAGGTGCTCAACTACCTCGGCCGCCGCGTGGCTGGGGGCGACAAGGCGGTACTTCCGGCCGAAGGGTCCAGCTTGGAGTGGGCTTACGGCGAACTGGGCGCGGCCTTCACCGACCTCGAGGGCGCGGAAGGCGTCGCCGACCCGGCGCGCTACCGGGCGCGGATCGACGCGCCGGGGCGGGTGTCGGTCCTCACCGACTCGGTCGTCCAGTACGACATCGAGGTCTGCTTCCTGATCCAAGACGGCGAGTCGTGCGTTCGCGGCACGACCCTTGGAGCCCCGGTCACCGCCCCACCCGAAGAGACCCCTCCGCTGCCGGGGATCAACTAGGAGCCGCGCATGAAGACGTCAAAAGGGCTGACGCTGCTCGAGGTCCTGGTAGCGCTCACCGTGTTCGCGTCGGTGGCGTTCATCGCCACCAGCGGCGTCATCAACTCGCTGCGCGCGCAGGCGACGAACGAGGCCGCGACGAGCGCCCAGGCGAAGCTCCGCCGCATCACCGAGGTGTTCACGCAGGAGCTGCGCAGCGCCGTGCTCGGCGGGGTCACGAACTTCCCGTACCCGTCGGGAGGCAGCCAGATCTCGTTCCTGCTGCTCGACGGCGGCGCGGGCTACCAGGTCCTGCCGCACGACAGCGGCAACAACGACAGCTTCAAGAACGCCAACAACGTCGAGATCATCGCGGGCGGCACGCTCGCCCAGATCAGGGCGGACCTGGAGGACACCGAGGTACTGATGGTGAACGCGAACGGCGACGCCGTCATCCTGCCGATCACGAACGTGCAGCAGAACGGGCCGTCGTCGAGCCCGCGCTTCAGGCTCGTGCACCCGGCGTGCTCCAACACCATCGACTACACGCCGAACACGCTGATCATGGTGGTCCGTTCGCTGGGGCTGAGCTACGACCCGTCCACGGGCGACCTCTTCCAGCGGAGCGGTAACGGTGCGCCCGTGCCCGTGGCCTTCGACCTCGATGAGGTCGCGCTCGAGTACGTCTACCACGGCGCCGACGGCTCGATGTACGTGCTCGACCGGCCGCTCCTCGAGAACGGCTCGCCGGCGCGCGAGACCCAGCACGACGGCCAGACCGTGCGCCTCGTGCGGGTCCAGCTCACCGTCGCCACCACCGAGGCGACGATGGGGGGCCGCGAGGTGCGCCGCTCGTACACGGGCCAGGTGGAGATGGCCTTCAACGAGAGCTTCTACGTGAACAAGGTGGTGCCCTGTGCGTAGGCGGACAGACGGCATCGCGATGCTCTACGCCCTGCTGATGATGGTCGTTGTCGTCGGCGTGGGCGCGCTGATGTTCGCTCGCACCGTCGCCGAGATCAGGCATAGCGGCGACGACGCGGCGATCGTGCAGACACTCCTGCTCGCGCGCGGCGCGGCGAACATGGGCGGTCAGTCGCTCCAGGGCGTCGTGCGGGACGAGCTCCACGAGATCGTCGAGGCTCGCTCGAGCACGGTCGGCCGGTGGTCGTTCGGCAACGACGGGGCAGGCGTGAACAGCCCGACGCCCAACAACAACGACCTCGTCAACGACCTCCGGGCGGTCGCGCAAGAGCTCCAGTCTGCGGTGGACGCGATCCTCTGCTCGAACACCACGGTCACGCCGTCGAGCGGCGGCACGGGCCGGTTCACCGTCTACTTCACCGAGACGGCCTGCGGAGAACCGTTGCCCGCTGGCATAACCCTCCCGGCCGGCCGCTTCGTCAAGGGGAACCCGCGCTCCGGCGTGGACGCCAACGCCGAGCAGACCTACGCCATCCCGTTCGTGATGATGGCCGAGGGCAGTCTGGGTCAGTACCGGCGCAACGTGGTCCTCCAAGGCGAGTACCGCTTCACGGTCGGCCGCGGCTCGTTCGCCAAGTACGCGCTCTTCACGAACGTCCACCGCACCAGCCGCAACGGCGACGAGGTCTGGTTCACGGAAGACACGCTCTTCGACGGACCCGTCCATACCAACGAGTTCTTCCGCTTCTACCGGAACCCCTGGTTCGGCGGGAAGGTCACCAGCGCCGGATGCCGCAACCCCGGCGACACCGCGTGCGATGGCGCGTTCGACCGCCAGGGCGCGGAGTTCTACGGCGAGGGCTTCATCAGACGCGAGGACATGCGGCCGAGCGAGTCGAACCCGCGGTACACGAACCGGTTCGGCACGCACGCTCCGGCCCTCGCCGAGGTCGACTGGCGCGTGAACTTCATAGCCCTGCCAACGAACAACCAGAACCAGGCTGCCGCAGCCCAGGCTTCGGGCATCTACATCGGCGGCCACGTGTCCACGCTGCAGCTGTACGCAGGCAACGCCAACGGCGATCCGCTGGTGCCGGACGGCAACGGCGGCTACACGACGTCGGCGGCCTACCAGTACATCGTGGTCACCCAGCAGAACGGCACGACCCGGCGCTACCGCTTCGGGCCCGACCTGATCCTCTACGAACGCCAGGGGAGCAACTGGATCAACACTGGCAAGACGTTCAACGGGGTGATCTTCGTGAACGGCCGCGTCGACCGCTTCACGGGTCCCGCCAGGCAGCCGGGCAACAGCAACGACCCGCGCCGGGCGCCGCCCGCGCTGGCAAGGTTCGCCCAGGTCACGGTCGCGGCGAACAACGACATAAGGATCACGGGAGACCTCAAGTACGAGGACCCGCCGTGCACCGGCGTGCCCACGCGTCTAGCGAACGGCAACGTCGAGCCTGCCACGTGCGACAACCTCGATGCCGTCAACGTCCTCGGCGTCTACACGCAGAACGGCAGCATCAGGATCGGCAACAACAACAGCGACGGCACGCTGAACGCGCCCAGGGACGTCACGATACACGGCGTGCTGATGACCGGTCGCCAGCGCGTCGAGGTCGAGGACTACGACAAGGGTAGCCCGAGGGGCGCGGTCAACCTGCTCGGCGGCATCATCGAGTACTACTACGGTGCGTTCGGGAGGTTCAATCCGAACAACGGCAGCCAGATCTCGGGCTACGACCGCAGGTTCAAGTACGACGAGCGCATGTCGATGGGCATCGAGCCTCCATACTTCCCGACCGTCACCCAGGACGGTGTCCAGGACGTCGTCCTCTTCAGTTTCGGCCAGAGGGAGCAGGTGTATTGACGCACGCCCTTCGCCTGTGACCGTGCGAGGCGGCGCCCCATGGGGCGCCGCCTCCGATCTCGTGGTCGCCGGCATCCCCCATCCCGCGTCTCGCGACGCGGAAGCGGTCGAAGCGTTCCGGGAGCCGCCCCGCTTGTCTAGGCCTAGACGTCTCGCGTAGCTAGGGCTCCTCGACCAAGTCCACGGCCCCGGACCCGTACGCGCGCTGGTAGTACTCCTTCACGCGCTCGAGGTTCTCCTCGGTCGGCTCGCCTGGGCCGCCCAGCGTCAGCGCGAGGTACTCGAGGCAGTAGTGCCAGCCGGGGAGGACGCTGAGGGCGGTCTCGAGCGTGTCGACGTCGTGGGTGAAGGTCAGGACGCTCTCGTCGTCGCTACTGCCCTCGGCGGCCTCCATGCGGATGTCGTGCGTGCCGCGCATGCCGGGGTAGGGGGAGTCCTGCGGGCCCACCGTCCGATAGGCGAAGACGCGGGGCGGCTCGTAGGCCGTGAGGACGCCGGCCGGGGTCTCGGGCGGCGGCGTGCCGTCGGTCGACTCGAACGCCTCGGTGACCGGCTCGCCCACGACGCCGCTGGTGCGCAGCTTCGACGGGTACCAGGTGTCGAGCACCTCGGGCTCGCTGATCGCCGCCCAGAGGTCCTCCAGCGGCCTGTCGTACGCGCGAACGAACCTGACGCGGTAGCGGCCGTCCGGCGTGCGGGTCAGGGTGCCGGCGCCCTGGATCGTGGTGGCGTCTGACATAGGCCCAGGTTAGGCCGGCGACGTGAGGAGGGGTTGGGCAGCCAGCGCCCGCTTGAGGCAGCGCCGCAGCCCGTCGCTCCCGTTCAGCGCCGCGCCCTCTCGAGGTCGCGCCCTAGCCCCTCGCTCGCCTTCAGCGCCGCGCCCGCTCGAGGTCGCGCTTGAGCTGGTCGATCGTGAGAAGGCGCGTGGCCGCCAGGTCGTAGACGAGCTGCGCCTTCGCGCCGGCCTCCTGGTAGAGGCGCGTCCAGCGGTCGCGCTCCTCCAGGCCGGCGTTCAGCCGCACGACGACGGCGCCCTGGAGAGCCGGCCTCAGCTCCTCGGCGGTGACGGCCTCGGGCGAGTGGTCCTCGCCGTTGCCGAAGACGACCAGCACCTTCTCGTCGCCCTCAGGCACGTCGCGCAGGTAGAACGCCGCTGTCCGCAGCGCCTCGGAGAGGCCGGTGCCCCAGGCCCGGTCGACCTCCTTGGGGAGGACGCTGCGCAGCTCGGCGTAGAAGGCGTAGCGGTCGAGCTGGCTGCCCGGGTACTCGGCGTTGAACACGGCGGCGTAGACGGTGTCGAGCTCGCCCGGGGCCCGCACTGGGATCACCACGAGCCGGTCCGCCCGCTGCAGCAGCGCGCGCTGCGGCGACGGGTCGGCCCAGCTCAGGACGCGTCGGTTCGCGTCCTCGAGCCGCGAGGCCTCGCCGCCAGACACGTCCTGCAGCACCACGTAGGTGGTGGCCGCCTCGGCCGCCGGCGCGAGGAGCCCCAGGCCCGCGGCCGCCGCCAGAGCCAGCACCCCGCCGCCAGAGCGCCGCGCGGCCACCGGCTCCGCCGGGGCGGAGGCGACGGGGTCGTCGAGGGCCGTCGCGGCGCCGCCAGCGGGCGGGCTCACTGCTGCGGTGCCGCCGGGCGCCGCGCGGGCGGCCGCTCCGCGCCGTCCGAGCCCGCCGAGCCAGGCGAACACGCGGCCGAACACGCGCGAGAGGAAGAGCACGAACGTGCCGGTGAGGATGGCGAGGAACGCCCAGGCGCGCATCGCGCCGCTCTGGAGCTTGAGTAGCGCGCGGCCGAAGGCCGTCATGCTCAGCACCCACAGGCGCGTGAGCGCGCTCTGGGCCTTGAGGGCGAAGCGCCCCACGGTGATCGCGGTCGCGGTCCAGCCCTGCCGCATGCCGCTGGCGAAGACCGCCAGGGTGGAGCCCACGAGGTCGACGATCCCCGCGCCCTGCCGCAGGCCGGCGAAGCCGCGGCCCGCGACGTGCAGCCCGTGCTGCGCCACAACGCCGAGGAACAGCACCACGACGCTCAGCCCGATCGCCAGCACGACCGCGCCCCACTGCGCGACGCCCAGGTAGGCGGCGGGCAGCTCGGCGTCGAGGCCCAACGCGAGACGCACCTGCCTGTCCGCGGCCTCGGCCGCGCCGCGGAGCCACGCGAGCCACACCTCGACGAGGAAGATCCCGATCAGCGCGCCGTTCGCCTGCAGCCAGGCGAGGAAGCCCGCGAGCGCCCGCTCGCGCCACGGCCGCCTCGCGGTGCGCTCGGCGAGGGCCTGGCGGACGTCAGGCGGCAGCAGCGCCGCCGGCAGGTCCTCGGTCGCGAGGACGCTGTAGGCGCCGCCCTCGCGCTCGAAGACGAAGTAGTTGCGCGGCGGGTTCGCTCCGCCGGCGCCGAGGTCGTAGGGGTCCGCTTCGCGGTCCGCCTCGGACGCGGAGGGCGCTTCCGCCGCGTGGTCGCTTGCCGCACCTGCGCCGCGCTTGGGCTGGAGCGCCTTCGCGAGGAAGATGCCGAGCAGCGGCAGGATGCCGATGACGCCACCGACGCTGGCCTCGGGCAGCCGCAGCCACGCCGGCAGGGGCAGAGGGTCCTCGCAGGCGGGGAGCGTGACGACCTTGCAGGTCAGCGACTCGTAGAAGCCGCCCACCAGGCCGAGGAAGTAGGCCGTCGCGTAGAGGACGACGGCGAACAGCCCCAGCCCGGTGAGCAGGCGCACCGCCGACCCGAAGGTCACGGCGATGACCTGCCGGTGCCGCGCCGCGACGGACTGGGCCGCCAGCGTGCCGAGCAGCAGGAGCGCTACGACGAGGTACAGCGCGGCCAGGAAGCTCACTGCAGGAAGTTCCGCCAGACGAGGTACCCGGCGAGCACGAGCAGCGCCAGGGTCAGGATGTTCACGCCGACGCGGAACGCGAGCCTGTCCTCGGGCTCCACGTGCACGCGCTGGATCTCCTCGCCGTTCTCGCCCGGGCGCCGGCCGTACGAGGCCGTGGCCACACCGTGGTCACCGGCCCCGGGGCCGCGCGCGGGCACGCGCTCCGCGCCCGGCTCGACTGCGAGCGGTCTGTCGTCCATCTGCGCCCTCCGCTAACAGTCTCCATGTTGGCCGCCCTCGGCGCTACCGCTGGTCGTCTGGGCGCCGGGGAGACGGAAGTAGGAGGAACGGCCGCGCTCGCCCGCCGCGTCGTCAGCCCAGTGGGGCTACTTCTCTATGCGGAACCGCCAGTGGGCGTTCACGACCACCGGGTTGCCGTCGGTGTCGAGCGCGTCGAGCTCGATGAACACCCAGTAGTGAGGCGGGTTCGTCTTGAAGGCCTCGTCGGGGGTGAAGGTGAGCGTCTGCGTCGCCGGGTCGTAGCTGAGGGTGCCCGGCACGGACGGACGGTCCTTACCGTCGAGGACCTGGTTGCCGTGCGGCAGCTTGTAGACGCGGATGGCGTCGGGGGAGACGCTGTCCCAGTCGAGCGGCACGCTCAGGGTGAGCGAGATCGCGCCGTCCTTGGCGATCCTCTCGCCAGGCCGCGGCGAGACACCGGCCACGAACCCGAGGCCCATGTCCTCGTCCTCGCCGTCGACGATGCCGTCACCGTCGGCGTCGGGGTCGAGCGGGAAGGGGTCGTCCGCGTCGAAGAGGCCGTCGCCGTCGGTGTCGGTGTCGGGGTTCTCGGGGTCGGGGTCGATGTCGTCCGGGATGCCGTCGCCGTCGGTGTCGGTACCGCCGCCGGTGCCTTCGTCGCCCTCAGGGGCGAGGGAGACGGTGGTGAAGCTCCAGGAGAGCTCCTCGCCCAGGGCGGCCGTCCCGAGGCCCTTCACGGTCGCCTCGAGCGTCGCCGTGTAGGTCGTGGCGAAGTCGAGCGGCTGGGCCGGCGTGAAGGTGAGCGACGCGCCGGCGAGCGTCAGCGTGCCCTCCACGACCTCGCCGCCCGCCACGACGACGAGCGTGCCGGCGGCCGACGCCTCGTCGAGCACGCCGTCGAACTCCACCGAGACGACGGTGTCGACCGGGACGCCGCTGGCGCCGTCGGCGGGGGAGACCGCGACGACGTTCAGCTTCGCCGGTCCCGTCGGCTGCGAGCAGGCGGCCAGAAGCGAGCCGATGGCCAGTATGAGGAGGAAGGGGAAACGTACCATCTCGTGCCTCCGGATCCTTCGGCCGGTCGCGCTACTGGCTCCACCTGGCCCAAGCGCCCGAGTACGGGCCAGGCTTCATCGCTTCCGAAGACACGTCCCGCGGTAGGGAGCCGCGTGGATGCCGGGAGTGTGCACCGCGGGTCATGACGGAACTCTCGCGGCGGACTTACGGGCTTCTGACATGGCCCGTCCCCACGGGCTTCTGGCAGGCCCGTGCCCGCGCCGCCTCCTGTCAGCCCGGGCCGGGCAACCCCAGCCGACGGTCGAGCTCGCGCCACCGCTCCTCGTCCTCCGCTCTCGCCGCGTGCTCCGCCGCGAGCGCCTTCTCCTCGGCCTCCCGCGCACGTTGGTACGACCACACCCTCTCGTCGAGCCAGGCGCGCCGCTGCGGCCGCGGCTTCCCGTACAGCCGACCCGGCCCCGCCCCGACGAGGCGCGTGCCGTACCAACGGTCGTCGGCGCGCGGCGGCGCGAACCGCGTCTCCCGCGGCGGCCTCGTGCGTCCCACGAACGCGACCTGCACCGCCGTAGCGAAGGCCTCGGGCGTCGCGCCGTGCCCCACGGCGACGACGGCGACCCGGCCGACCGCCCGGCGCAGGTGCTCCACCAAGCCCTCCGGAACGCTACTCCCCGAGGCGCCCGACCCGAGGCGGACGAGGACGGTCATCTCCTCCCAGCCCTTCGGCGGAACCGCGCGCACGTCAAGGACCCCGAAGGACCGGGGGCTCCTCGAGACGGCCCACTGCAGCTCCTTCAGGCGCCACACGCCCGGGCCTGCCGGCAACGTCGGGTACGAGTTGTCCTCCAGCCTCACGGCCAGGCGCAGGCCACAGTGGCCGACCAGCCTCTCGAGCACGTCGTACTTCGGCACCACCTCGCCGCGCTCGTAGGCGCTGATCTTCGGCTGACGCACGCCGCTCAGCCACGCGAGCTCCGTCTGGCTCAGCCCACGCTCCTTGCGCGCCAGGTAGAGGATGTCCGCCGCCGTGGCCACGGGCCCATCGTGCGTCGCCGCGGTGGCCTAGCGGTGGGCGCGTTCAGCCCACGCCCAGGCGTTCTCGGCCCTGGCCGGGTCGTGGGCGCGGGTGCCCGCTGATGTCCGTCGCCACCCGTCACCCGGCGCTGCGGACCGGTCTCCCCGACCTCTTCGCCGTCCCCCCTCCAGCGGTCTTCTTCCGCCGCCCCTCCTTCAGTAGCCCGCTATCGGACTAGTGGCGGCAGTCGTTGGACCTCGCCGGCTCCGCGTTCTGAGCGCGATGCGTAGGGCCGGGGTCGGGACGCGGCCGTATCCCGATGCCGGGATAGTGGAGGAGGGTTGCGGGGACACCACCAGGGGGCAGCGGCGGGTCCGGGCCGGCGGCCGGTGAGGGAGCGTCGGGCGTCCTCATGGCGCCCCGCTCAAGGTTGGGTGAAGCCGCGCCTCAGGCGGTTCTGCGGGGAGGCGCCCGGCGGGTGGCCTATAGTCGTGTCAACCGCAACGCCGTTGCCGCCGCGACGTGCGCGCCTTCGACGTCCCCAGCCGGCGGCTCGACGAACCGACCCCGTAAGCGAGGTGGAGCATGCCACTCGTATTCGTGCACGGCGTGAGCGTCAGGGCGGGCCCGTCGTACGAGCGCCAGATGAGGTTCAGGAACGCCGCCTTCAGACGCCACGTGCTGCCGGACCCGGACACCGAGATCGTGAACCCGTACTGGGGCGACATCGGCGCCAAAGCGGCGTGGGACCACGCCTCGCTGCCCGGCGAGCCCGTCCTGGTGCTCGACGCGCTCGGCCCGCAGCCGCCCGTCCCCGTCGAGCAGGTGCTGATCAGCGAGGAGGCCGCTGGGCACACGCGGCCCGAGACGGTGCTCCTCGAGGTCGCCAGGCAGGACTTCAAGGAGGCGGTCGACCTGCTCGTCTCGACCGCGATCGAGGAGAGCGACATCGACGCGGGGGCCCTGGTGGCCGTGGCCACGGGCCTCAACGAGTACGCCGAGAGGAACCCGAGGCCGAGCTGGACGCTGGAGGTCGAGCACGACCACGCCTTCCTCGAGCGGCTGCGCCGCGAGACGCGGCTGGCGGTGAGGGAGGTGGACGAGCGCGCGACGCGCGTGGCGGCCCCGCTGAGGCGCGAGGCCGGCGCGAGCGTGGCCCTCGTGGCGCCGCCCGCGTACGACGCCGTCGCCGTGGCGGACCCCGAGCACACCGACGTCTGGGAGGCGCTGACGCGGGCCGTCGACCGCGTGCGCGAGGCGATCGCCGACTGGCGCTGGGGCCGGCCGGGCCGCAGCCTCAGGCGCGTGGTCCAACCGCACCTCACGCACTTCGTTGGCGACATCCTCGTCTACCTGAAGTCGCGCGGTACCCCCGCGCGGCCGGGCGCGATCGTCGAGCGCATCGCCGGCGCGCTGGAGGACGCCTCGCGCGCCGCCCGGCCCGGCGACCCGCTGCTCGTGGTCGCGCACAGCATGGGTGCGAACATCGTCCTCGACGTCCTGACCTCGTTCCTCAAGGGCCTCAAGGTCGACACGCTGGTGACCGTCGGCAACCAGGTGGGCTGGTTCGAGGAGATGAAGCTGTTCCTCGCCAGCGACCCGCGCGTGCCCAACCCGCGCCAGCAGCGGGTGCCGCGCCTCGCGAACGTGGGGCGGTGGCTGAACGTCATCGACACCTCCGACTACCTCGCCTACGCGGCCGCGCCGATCTTCGAGGGCGTCCGCGACGTCACGTTCACCACCGGGCGCGGTCCCCTCGCCGCGCACACCGAGTACTTCAAGGACGTCTCGTTCTTCCAGCGCCTCGGCGCCTGGCTCAGGGGCGGCTAGCGCTCGCGCCGAGCGTCGTCACCGGGGGTGGGTGAGAGTGAGCGACGACACGAGGAGGGAGTTCACGGTCCCGCCGGCGGGCGTGGAGCGCGCCCGCTCGATGGCCTGCGAGCAGGGCGGGTCGATGCGCATGGACGTCGCCGTCATCTCGGGCGCGACGTTCACGCACAAGGCGGTCACGTACTACGACGTCAACGGCATCGCGATCGTCGAGGGCGACATCGCGCTGGGCGCCGTCAGCGACGTCAGGCGCCTGACCGAGCAGGCGCGCACCGCGGCGGCGCTCGGCGACGGCCGCGCCTACGGCATCGGGATCCCGCACCAGACGTTCCGCTGGCCGAACTGCCTGATCCCGTACGAGGTCGACCCCGCACTGCCGAGCCCAGAGCGCGTCATGGCGGCCATCGAGCACTGGCGCGAGATGACGCCGATCCGCTTCGTCGAGCGGACGCCTGAGAACGCCTCGCGGTTCCCGAACTACGTCCACTTCACCGACGCCGTGGGGTGCTGGTCGTACGTCGGCATGCGCGGCGGGAAGCAGACGATCTCGATCAGCGCCGAGTGCGACGTGGGCTCGGTGATCCACGAGATCGGCCACGCCGTCGGGCTGTGGCACGAGCAGAGCCGCGAGGACCGCGACCTCTACGTGATCATCCACTGGGAGAACATCCAGGACGGGATGAAGGCGCAGTTCAACCAGCGCATCACCGACGGCGACGACTACGGGCCGTACGACTACGGCTCGATCATGCACTACCCCACCTGGGCGTTCTCGAAGAACGGCAAGCCGACGATCACGCCCATCGACCCGAACGTGACGATCGGCCAGCGCGAGGGCCTCTCGCCCGGCGATGTCGCCACGGTGATGGCCATGTACCCGCGCTGCTCGGAAGGCGTGTAGCGCGGTCCCGGCGGCCCGGCGGCGGGAGGCCTGGCCTGGCCGGCCGGCGCCGCCTGGCGGCTCGCGAGCCCCGGCGCGGCCGGCCTAGGGCTGGGTCCGACCGTGTCCCGCGAGGACCGCCCGGCGCCGCTCCAGCACCTGCTCCAGGACCGCCGGCGCCCCGGCGAAGACGTTCAGCCGGCGGCTCCGCGTGAGGTCGGGGCCGTCCAGCTCGAGGACCACGCGGCCGCCCGCCTCCTCGACGACCGCCGTCCCGGCCGCGACGTCCCACGGGCTGATACCGTGCTGGAAGAACACGTCCACGCGCCCCGAGGCGACGAGCGTGAAGTCCCTGCAGGCCGAGCCGCTGACCCTGCAGCCGGCGGCGCTCCTCACCAGGTCGCCGAACACCGCCATCGCGGCCGGGTCGTTGGTCGCGGCGCTGGTGAAGCCAGTCGTGAGCATCGCCAGCTCGAGGCGGTCGCGCGCCGAGACGCGCAGCCGCTCCGCCTGACCCTCGACGCCGGCCAGCACCGCAGTCGCCGGCTCGCGCCAGGCGCCGCCGCCCGCGACGGCCCACGTGACGGCGTCGGACGCCGACTCGTAGATCGCGCCGAGGACGGCCTTACCGCGGTGGACCAGGCCGATCGACACGCAGAAGCCGGGGTAGTTGCGGAGGAAGTTGTGCGTGCCGTCGATGGGGTCGATGACCCACACCGGCTCGTCGGTCTCCACGCTCGCGAGCCCCTCCTCCTCGCCCAGCAGCCCGAAGCCGGGGAACGCCCGCGTCAGCCCCTCGGCGAGGCGCTCCTGGACGGCGATGTCGACCGAGGTGACGAAGTCGCCGGGGCTCGACTTCGAAGACACGTCGATGCCGCCGCCCCCTCGGAAGTGCTCGTCGGACCTCTCCTTGGCCCAGCGGCCCAGCTCGGCCGCCAGCCTGACGGCGACGTCCCTGGGCCCTCTAAGTTCGGAAGCCTGCATCGGCCGATGATAAGCCGCCGCCCGGCGGCGCCGGCGCCCTGATGGAGCCGCGCGGGGAGCGCGGGTGGGCCCTGAGGCGGCTTCGGGGCGCCGCTTCCTGGACGGCGCCGCGGGTGGGCGTTCCGGTTAGCCGCGTCCCGTGCCAGCCGGTCGGCCCCTGACCTAAAGCGCCTCGAAGAAGCCGGACAGGCGCCTGACGCGCACGGGCCCCCGGGCGAAGCGGGCCTCGACCGACCCGCGCCAGGCGCGGAAGCGCGCGGCGGCGTCGGGGTCGCTCGCCAGCAGCCTCTCCAGGTCGGTGTTCACGAGCGAGAGGACGTACCTCACGTACGGCTCGACCTCGGTCACGAGGATCGAGTCCTTGCGCTCGAAGACCCTGACCTCGTCGAAGTACGCCTCCAGCACCGACCTGCCGGTGTCGAGCGCGAAGCGCCGGTGGGCCACGCGCTCCACCTCCAGCTCCGGTATCAGCTCGTGCAGCCTCGCGAGCTCGTCGTGCAGCTCGCGCATGTGGTCGGTGCCGTTCGTCGCGGCGTAGAGGCGCCCTCCCGGCCTGAGCACGCGCCGCAGCTCGGCCACGGCCGCGCGGACGTCCGGCACGAGGTAGAGCATGTGGTTCGCGAACACCACGTCGAACGCGGCGTCGGCGTAGGGCGTCTCGGCCGCGGTGTGGCGCCTGAGCTCCGCCTTGAGGCCGGCGCGCTGCAGGTTCGTGCGCGCCTCCGCGAGCATCCCCTCCGACGTGTCGCTGAGGGTGAGCCGCCAGCCGCGCGGCACGACCGGGGCCACGACGGTCCACATGTGGCCCGAGCCGCACCCGACCTCCAGGACGTCGGCTTCCTCCGGCGCCTGGACCTGCCTGAAGAGCCAGGAGTGGAAGGGCTCCTGCTCGGTGGAGAAGCGTTCGTGGAGGGTCAGCCTGTCCTTGAGCTTGTCGGGCGTCGCGTACTGGACCGACATGACTGTAGATGCTATCCGCGACTCATGAGTCGGTGTGAGACCCGGACCGCGGAGCCCGTAGCCCGCCCGGGGGGCCGCTGCGGCCGGCCATCAGCCGTGGCGTTCGCGTGCGTGCCGCCGCTCCTCCCGGTGACCGCGGGCGAGCCTGCCGTCACCGCGCGCGCGAGCGGAGCCGCACCTCCGGCCAGTCGAGGGACGGGGCCTGGAGCAGCGTCTGCTGGGCGCCCTTGAGGTACCTGTCGAAGAAGGCGACGGTGTAGGCGTTCACGAGCGCGAAGCCGCGGTAGGGGTCGATCGGCCCCGCCAGCCCGGTCCACCGCACCAGCGGCGAGAGCACGGGGGCGTCCGTCCAGTTCACGTGGAACATCGCGTCGACCTCCAGGTAGTAGGCGTCGCCCGCCGAGCGCGCGAAGAGCGCCTCCTGGTCCTCGAGCGTGTGCCTGATCTCCTCGTCGGGCCAGCCGCCGGCGCGCTCGCGCTCCCGCAGGAACGACGCCTCGGAGCGGGACATGACCATCACCGGCTGCCGCAGCCCCTCGCCGGCGACCTCGCGCGTGTGGCCGGAGTCGGCTACGAGGCAGGCCTTCAGGCGCTCGTCCCGGCGGCAGGCCTCCGCCGTCACGTAGGAGCCGAGCGACACGCCGAACGAGCCTGCCCGCTCGAGGTCGACGTGCCCCGCGAGTACCGGGTCCTCGACGTCCAGGCGCGCGAGCTCGCCGAGCACGAACGAGAGGTCCTGCGCGAGGTAGGGGATCACGCCGCCGGGCAGCGGCACCCCGTTCAGGACCGGCCGCGCCTCCGGTTCGCTCGCCAGGGCGAGCGGCATGTACCGGCGGAACTCCTCGCGGGCCATCGCCGGGACGACGCGGCCGTCGGGGAAGACCAGGCGCCACGCCACGAAGCCCGCGAGCACGAGCGCCAGGACGACGAGGGCGGGGGCGGCGGACCTCATGCGGCGATGCTAGGCGCGCGGCGAGCGCCCGCGCGTCGTCCGATGGTAGGAGGGCGTACGCCGGGGGTTGCATCGACCCCGCCCGTCGTGCTCTACTCCCGTTCATCGCTGCCGCGCCCAGCGCGGAGCGGTCCGGGGCAGGGCCCCGGGCGCCCACCGGCCGGGCGCATCCGAGAGGCCGGACTTATCGAGAGCGGCCGAGGGACCTGGCCCGACGACGCCGCAGCAACCAGCCTTCATCTAGGCGGGTGCTAAGTCCAGCCGGCGGTGTAGCCACGATGGCGAGCCCCCGGAGAGATAAGGAGCAGGCGTGACCACGGCGTACGCGAACCCCAAGCGAATGCTCAGCGCGGCCTGAGGCGGCCGCCCCGGCAGGGGCGTCCCTCAGAGCCGCGTGCCCGCACCCGCGCCCAAGTTCGGCGCGGGCGGGGAGGCGTGTAGCGCGAGGCGGGTCCAGGGGCCTCGCCACCGTCTCCCGGAGCACCCCGTAGACCCTGAGCCCTTCCGCGCCCGGCCGCCCGCCGGCCGGCGCCCACCCAGGCCCGGAGCCCACGCGCTCGCACGGGCAGCACTACGCGAGGAGCAGCAGATGCCCTACCGCTTCGAGACACTCCAGGTCCACGCCGGCCAGTCCATCGACCCCGCCACGAAGTCCCGCGCCGTCCCGATCTACCAGACGACCTCGTACAACTTCGACGACGCCGACCACGCCGCGCGCCTGTTCTCGCTGCAGGAGTTCGGCAACATCTACAGCCGCATCATGAACCCCACCAACGACGTCCTCGAGAAGCGCATCGCGGCGCTGGAGGGCGGCGTCGCCGCGATCGCGGTGTCCTCGGGGCACGCGGCCGAGTTCCTGACGTTCACGACGCTGGCCGAGGCGGGCGACAACATCGTGGCCTCACCGAACCTCTACGGCGGCACGATCAACCTCCTCACCAGGACGCTCGGGCGCCTCGGCATCGAGACGCGCTTCGTCGGCGACGACGACCCGCAGGACTACGCGCGGCTCATCGACGACCGCACCAAGGCCGTGTTCCTCGAGTCGATCCCCAACCCGTCGCTGCGCCTGCCCGACCTCGACGCCATCAGCGCCGTGGCCCACGAGCGCGGGGTTGCGGTGGTGGTCGACAACACCAGCGGGATCGGCGGCTACCTCTACCGGCCCGGGGAGCACGGTGCCGACATCGTCGTGCACTCGGCGACGAAGTGGATCAACGGCCACGGCACCGGCCTAGGCGGTCTGATCGTCGACCTCGGGACGTTCGACTGGGCGAACGGCCGCTACCCGGCGTTCACGCAGCCGAACGCCAGCTACAACGGCCTGGTCTTCACGGAGGTGTTCGGCAAGGACGGGCCCTTCGGGAACATCGCCTTCGCGATACGCGCGCGCGTCGAGGGCCTGCGCGACCAGGGCCAGTGCCTCTCGCCGTTCAACGCCTTCCTCCTGCTGCAGGGCCTCGAGACCCTGAGCCTGCGCGCCGAGCGTCACGTAGCGAACACGCGCCGCCTCGTGGAGTGGTTCACGCAGCAGGAGGGCGTCGTGCACGTCGTCTACCCCGAGCTGCCCGACCACCCCAGCTACGCCATCGCCAAGCGCGACTTCCCGCGCGGCGCCGGCGCCGTGTTCAACGTCGAGCTCGAGGGCGGCGTCGAGGCCGGCAAGGCGTTCCTCAACGCGCTGAAGCTCGCCTCGCGGCTGGTGAACCTCGGCGACGCGAAGACCAGCGTCACCCACCCGGCCAGCACCACGCACTCGCAGCTCAGCGAGGAGGGCCTGCGGGCAGCGGGGATCACGCCGGGGCTGATCCGCATCACGCCCGGTATCGAGCACGTCGACGACCTCATCGAGGACTTCGCGCAGGCGCTGGAGGCCGCGCGGCAGGCGGCCCGCGGCGGAGGCGTCAGAACGGACCGTGCCGCCGACTGACGTACCCACCCTCTTCCACGAGACCTGGGGCGAGCACGCCGCGCTGATCGCGCGCACGTGGCAGCCCAGGGAGCGCACGCTCGGGCGCGTGGCGACGAAGGTCGTCGACGTCGCCACGCCCGAGCACCCCCTCGAGCTGGAGCTGGGCGGCCGCCTGGAGCACGTCGCCGTGGCCTACGAGGAGTACGGCGAGCCCTCGCCCGCGGGCGACAACACCGTCCTCGTCTGCCACGCGCTCACGGGGTCGGCCCACGCCGCCGGCGTGGGGGAGAGGGACGGCGCCCCCGGCTGGTGGGACGCGCTCATCGGCCCCGGCAAGGCGATCGACACCGACAGGTTCCACGTCGTCTGCAGCAACGTCCTCGGCGGCTGCTACGGCACGACCGGCCCCTCGAGCATCGAGCCGGCCACCGGGCGGCCCTACGCCACGCGCTTCCCGCGCTACACGATCAGGGACATGGTCCACGTCCAGAAGCGGCTCCTCGACCGCCTGGGCGTGACCTCGCTGCGGGCCGTGATCGGCGGCTCGATGGGGGGCATGCAGGTCCTCGAGTGGGCCGCGACCTACCCGGAGATGGTCCGCGCCATCGTGCCCATCGCGATCGGCGCGCGGCACTCGGCCTGGGCGATCGGCCTCAACGAGGTCGCGAGGCGCGCGATCATGATGGACCCCGCCTGGCAGGGCGGCGCCTACCGCGTCGACAGGCAGCCCGAGGCCGGCCTGGGCCTGGCGCGGGCGATCGCGATGCTCAGCTACCGCGCCCACCCGTCGTTCGACGAGCGCTTCGGCCGCTCGCGCTGGGACGGCTCCGCGCCGCCGTGCCCCGAGGGCCTGGGCGACGCCGGCGCGGCCTACCAGGTGTCCCGCTACCTCGCCTACCAGGGCGAGAAGCTCGTGCGGCGGTTCGACGCCAACACGTACCTCTACCTGACGCTGGCGATGGACGACTACGACGTCGGCGCGGGGCGCGGCGGCGCCGAGGCGGTGCTGGGGCGGCTGACGATGCCGGCGCTCGTGCTCGGCATCGACTCGGACGTGCTCTACCCCGAGCCCGAGGTGCGCGCGCTCGCCGACGCGCTGCCGAACGCGCGCTACGAGCGGATCGCCTCACCGCACGGCCACGACGCGTTCCTCATCGAGTTCGCGCAGGTCTCGAGGCACCTGTCGCGGTTCCTGGCCTGATCCGCCGCGTCGGCCGCGGCCGGGCCGCGCCGGCGGCCGCCGCCGACCTGGGACCTGGTCCCCGCGGGACCCTCCTCCACTATCCCGCTTCCGGGATAGCTGAGGGGCGGCGGCATGCCGGCAGGAGCCTCGTCCTGGACGAGCGATCGCGCACGAGCACGGCTCGCGACAGTATCCCGATAGCGAGATACTGGAGGAGGCAGCGCGGGGAGATCTTTGAGGAGGCGGCGCAGGGAGATACCGAAGGAGGCAGCGCGGGGAGGTACTGGAGGATGCGGCGAGCTGCGGGGGAGGCGGGGCGACAGGCCCACAGAGGCGTGCCGCGCCGCGACGCTCAGCCGGGGCCGACGCGCGCGGCGGGCTCCTCGGCGGCGCGGGCGCGGGCCGTGGCGGCGTCGCAGCCGGCCATCATCAGGCCCAGCAGCTCGGGCGTGGCCTCGGCCGCCGAGAGCTCGCCCATGATGCGGCCCTCGAACATCACGACGATGCGGTCGGAGAGCGAGAGGACCTCGTTGAGGTCGGCGCTCACCAGCAGGACGGGGAGGCCGGAGTCCCGCGCGTCGACGATCTGCTGGTGGATGAACTCGATGGCGCCGATGTCGACGCCGCGGGTCGGCTGCGCCAGCACGAGGACCGTGGGCTTCCTCTCGAGCTCGCGCGCGACGATCAGCTTCTGAGCGTTGCCGCCCGAGTAGTTCGCGGCCGGGATCGACTCGCTGCGGGGCCGCACGTCGTACTCGCTGATGAGCTTCCGCGCGTGCTCGCGGATGGCCTGCTCGTCGAGGAGGCCCGCCGGACCGGCGAACGGCGGCCGGTGGTGGTCGCCGAGGATCGCGTTCTGGGCGGCGGTGAAGGGCAGGATCAGGCCGCGGCCGGTGCGGTCCTCGGGCACGTGGCTCATGCCCAGCTCGCGCCGGCGCCGCAGCGACTCGTGAGAGACGTCGACGAGCTTCCCGCCGGAGAGCATCCTGACCGTGCCTTGGTAGTCGAGGCGCATGCCGGTGATGCACTCGACGAGCTCGGACTGGCCGTTGCCCTCGATGCCGGCGACGCCCAGCACCTCGCCCTTCCTCACCTGGAAGCTCACCCCGTCGAGGACGTCGCGCGGCTTCACCGGGTGGTGGAGGGTGAGGCCCTCGACCTCGAGGCCGACCTCGCCCGGCTTGGCCTCGCCCTTCTGCACGCGCAGGAGCACCTCGCGGCCGACCATCATCGACGCCAGGTGGCGCTGGTTCGTCTCCTCGCGCTTGACGGTGCCGATCATCTTGCCGTCGCGCATCACGCTCATGCGGTCGCAGATCTCGACGACCTCGTCCAGCTTGTGGCTGATGAAGATCGCGGCGTTGCCCTTGCCGGCGAACTCGCGCAGGAAGCGGAACAGGCCCACCGTCTCCTGCGGCGTGAGCACGGCGGTGGGCTCGTCGAGGATCAGGATCCTCGCCTTGCGGTAGAGCGCCTTGAGGATCTCGACCTGCTGCTGTAGGCCGACGGGCAGGTCCTCGATGCGGGCGTCGGGGTCGAGGTCGAAGCCGAACTCCGCGATGAGGTCGGCCGCGACCTTGCGCGCCTTGCCGTAGGAGAACAGGGGCCCGGCCGTGGGCTCGGAGCCGAGCACGAGGTTCTCGGTGACGCTCAGCGGCTCGACGAGCATGAAGTGCTGGTGCACCATGCCGATGCCGAGGTCGATCGCGTCGCGGGCGCTGCGGATCGTGACCGGCCTGCCGTCGACCTCGATGGTGCCCTCGTCCGGCTGCTGCAGCCCGTAGAGGATCTTCATCAGCGTCGACTTCCCGGCGCCGTTCTCGCCGATGAGGGCGTGGACCTCGCCCCACTCGACCTCGAAGTCCACGTGGTCGTTGGCGAGCACCAGGGGGAAGCGCTTCGTGATCCCCCGCATACGGACCGCTGGCGGCATGCCGGAGTATACTTTCAGGTGCGCGGGTTCCGTAGGTGGCCCGCGGGCAGCGACGCTCGGGGGCGACACGGCCTTGACGGGGCCGGTACCGAGGCCGTAGCTGCGCGCCGCGGATGGCAGTTGGCCGCGTCAACAATCTGCCAAGCCATAACTGGCAACAACACCTACGCTCTGGCTGCGTAACCGCGGCTAGCGTTCCCCGGAAGCCCCGCCCGTGGCTCGCCGGTGCGAACGTCACAAAGCGGGCTGGCCCCGAGGCTCGCGCGTCGGTCGAGGGGCGAGAGAACAGACGCGTAAGCGGGTGCCCATGAGCCGGCCACGGTGCTCGGGCCCCGCCGACAACGGATCCGTGGCTACGCGCGTAGACGCTCGGTCGCGGCGGTTCCGGACGCGGGTTCGACTCCCGCCGCCTCCACCAACGAGACCCGCCGCCCTTCGCTGGGTGGCGGGTCCGCCTTCATGTGACCTGGTGTTACAATCCTCGCTTCGGGGCGTGCTCGCGCTCGGCGTCACCGGTCTGCCCGACGGCGCGGAGGCCCGGGCCGATGTCACGGGTCCGGGCTCGTTCGCGCAGGCGGTCGACCTACCTGCCGCCCTGCAGGGGCTGGAGCCCGGCGCCTACGTCGTCAGCCCGGTCGAGGCGCGCGCACCGAAGGTCTCGTTCGCCGGGGAAGAGGTCTACGCCGCCGCCGAGGTCGAGGTCGAGGTCGAGCGGGGTCAGACCGCCGAGGTCGAGCTCGAGTACGCCTTCGCGGGCCTCGACGTCCAGGACGACGTCGGCGACCGGACGGCGACGGGCGGGCACGACTACGACATCGTCGCGACCGGCTACCGGGTCGTCGGCGACCACGTCGAGCTCTACGTCACCCTGGCCGAGGGCCAGACCGACCTGAGCGTCTTCATCGCCTACTTCGACGTCGACGCCGACGAGGACCCCACCACGGGCGGGCTCGGGGCCTACGAGCAGTTCTGCCCCCTCCCCAGGCCACCACTGGGCCCCGATCACGTCGTGGAGCTCTAGGCCGGTCCCCCGCGCAGGTCGGCCGCGATCGCCTCCGCGACGCGGCGCGCGTCGCGGCCGACCCCGTGCACCATCGCCGACGACTGGGCGTAGAGGAACTGGAGACCGGCGAAGTAGAGGCCCGGCAGGCCCTCGGCCGGGCGGCTATGGCGCGCCTCCGCCCGAGGTGTGACGGCCACCCAGACGGGCGGCGGGGTCAGGCGTCCAGGAGCCGTCGCTCGAGCAGCGAGCGGAACGAGCGGCGCAGCGGCGCCAGCAGGACCACGACCACGCGCTCGCCCCGCGCGCGGTAGACGACGCGCAGGCCGTCCTCGGTGACGACCTGGCGGACGTCGCGGATGCCCAGCTCCCTAAGCTCCGGCAGCGCCTCGTCGCGCGCGGTTCCCGTCGCCAAGCGCGCGACGACGGCCTCGACGCGGTCGAGGGCGCGGTCGGCCTCGGTCGAGCCGCCACGGGCGTAGGCCGCCGCGTACCACTCGTCGAGGTCGCGCGCGGCGCCGTCGGTGAGGAGCACCTGGCGGGCCGGGCCGCCCGGGGGCGCGCGGTACGCCACCCTCAGCCCTCCTCGCGGTAGGCGGCGATCGCGTCCTCGGCGGGCTCGAGCAGGCCCTCGTCGGCCTGCCTGTCGGCCAGCGAGAGGAGCTTCAGCAGCGCCGCGGTCTCCTGGAGCTGGTCGAACGTGGCCACGTCCAGGAGCACGGCCCGCGCCTCGCCGTTCTGCGTGATCACCAGCGGCTCCTGGCTCGCGGCGACGTCGCGCAGGAGCTCGGCGGCGTGCGCCTTGAGGTAGCTGATCGACAGGACCCGTCCGGAGAGCCTCATGGTGGACCGAATCTAGTCCGAATCCGGGTCAAGCGGCAAGGGCAGGCGCTGCGGCGGGTGGTACCCTCGTGTCGAGAACGACTCGTCGGGCGCCAGGGGCGCGGTCCCGGCCAGCCCGCCGGCGGAGGCACCATGGCAGAGGTCGTACTGGAGAACGTGTACAAGCGCTTCGGCAACGTCACCGCCGTCGCCGACTTCAACCTTCACATCCAGGACAAGGAGTTCATGGTCTTCGTCGGTCCCTCGGGCTGCGGCAAGACCACGACCCTGCGGATGATCGCCGGCCTGGAGGAGATCACCGAGGGCACCATCCGCATCGGCGACCGCGTCGTCAACGACGTGCCGCCGAAGGACCGCGACATCGCGATGGTCTTCCAGAACTACGCGCTGTACCCGCACATGAACGTCTACCAGAACATGTCGTTCGGCCTGCGCCTGCGCCGCACGCCCAAGGCCGAGATCGACCAGCGGGTGCGCGAGGCCGCCCAGATGCTCCAGATCGAGCACCTGCTCGACAGGCGCCCGCGCGAGCTCTCGGGCGGTCAGCGCCAGCGCGTGGCCCTCGGGCGCGCGATCGTTCGGCACCCCAAGGTCTTCCTGATGGACGAGCCGCTCTCGAACCTCGACGCCAAGCTGCGCGTCGAGATGCGCGCCTCGATCAGCAAGCTCCACCAGCGGCTCGGCGTGACGACGATCTACGTCACGCACGACCAGGTCGAGGCCATGACGATGGGCTCGCGCATCGTCGTGATGAAGGACGGCTACATCCAGCAGGTAGACACGCCGATCAACCTCTACGACAAGCCGATCAACAAGTTCGTCGCCGGCTTCATCGGCTCGCCCGCGATGAACTTCATGGTCGGCACCGTCCAGGACGGCCGCATCACCAGCCCGTACTTCGACCTCAAGCCGGTCGGCGAGCTCGCGCAGAAGCTACAGGCCTACAACGGCAAGAAGGTCTACGTCGGCATCCGGCCGGAGAACCTCGACGTCCGCGGCAGCGGCTCGATCCCCGAGGGCGACAACCTCATCAAGGCCACCGTCGACGTCGTCGAGCCGCTGGGCGCCGAGACGATGATCATCGCCTCGGTGGGCGGCGACCAGAGCATCGTCGCGCGCGTCGACCCGCACACGCGCGTCAGCGCCGGCGACCAGATCGAGCTCGTCGCCGACCTCGAGTTCCTCCACGCGTTCGACCTCGAGACCGAGAAGAGCATCCGCTTCGCCTGAGTGTCCCCCAGGGCGAGGTCAGGGGCCGCTCCCCGCGCGGGGCGGCCCCGTTCTCGTGCCTCAGCGGCCGGGCGGGCGCCGCGCGGTACCGGGCCGCTCCCAGCCGGGGGCGGCCCCGCTGCTAGAATCGTGCGTCATGTCGCTGGTGGCCCTGAGCGGCGTGGAGAAGGCCTACGGCGAGCAGGTCGTGCTCCGCGACGCGAACCTCGAGGTGCGCGCGGGACAGCGCCTGGCCCTGATCGGCCGCAACGGCGCCGGCAAGTCGACGGTCCTGCGGCTCCTGATGGGCCTCGAGGAGCCCGACGCCGGCCAGGTGCTCCGCGCCCGCGACGTCGTGGTCGGGATGCTCGACCAGGACCCGGAGTTCGGGCCGGAGGACACGGTGAGGTCCGTCGCCGACGAGGCCTTCGCCGAGCTCGACGCGCTCGACGCCCAGCTGACGGCCCTCGAGGCGGCTGGCCTCGACGACCCCGCGCGCTTCGAGGAGTGGGAGCGGCTGCACGCCGTCTTCGAGCGCCGCGGCGGCTACTCGCGGCGGGCGCGGCGCGACGCCGTGCTGGCCGCCCTGGGCTTCGCGGACCGCCACGACGACAGGGTGCGCGACCTCTCCGGCGGCGAGCGCACGCGCCTGGGCCTCGCCCGCCTGCTGATGGCGCAGCCCGACGTGCTGCTCCTCGACGAGCCGACGAACCACCTCGACATGGACATGCGCGCCTGGCTGGAGGCGCACCTCGCCCGCTACCCCGGCGCCGCCGTAGTCGTCTCCCACGACAGGGCGTTCCTCGACGCCGCCTGCGACACGACCGCCGAGGTCAGCCGCGGCGAGCTGCGCCTGGGCCCGGGCAACCCGAGCGCGTACCGGGCGGCCCGCGCCGAGGCCGAGCGCGTCCAGGCCGCGACGCGCGCGAACCAGGAGAGGGAGAGCGCGAGGCTGCACGCCGCCGCCGAGCAGATGAAGCGCTGGGCCGGCCAGAACGCGAAGCTGCACCGGCGCGCGAAGGCGATGGAGAGGCGCGCGGAGCGCTTCGACGCCCAGATGGTCGACGAGGTGGCGCGGCCCGAGCGCACGACCCGCTTCGCGTTCGACTGCGACGAGTCCGGGGACGTCGTACTCACCGCGCGGCACCTCACGCAGCGCTTCGACAGGACCCTGTTCGAGGACGTCACCGTCGAGCTGCGCCGCGGCGACCGCGTGGCGCTCGTGGGCCCGAACGGGGCGGGGAAGACGACCTTCCTGCGCACCCTGCTGGGCGAGCTGCCGTCGCTCGACCCCCGCGCGTCGGTCACCACCGGCGCCCGCGTGCGGCTCGGCTACTACGACCAGCACCTGCGCGGCGTCGACGACGACGCCACGCTGTTCGAGGAGCTCCTGAGGCGCATGGGCGACCGCGAGGCGCACGACGCGCTAGGGCGCTTCATGTTCCCGTACGAGGCGCAGTTCAAGAGGGTCAGGGACCTCTCCGGCGGCGAGAGGGCGCGCCTCGCGCTCCTGCTGCTCACGCTCGGCCGCTACAACCTGCTGGTCCTCGACGAGCCCACGAACCACCTCGACGTCGAGATGATCGAGGCGCTCGAGGACGCCCTGCGGGCCTACACCGGCACGCTGCTCGTCGTGTCCCACGACCGGCGCTTCCTGTCCGGGCTGGTGAACAGGGTGTGGGAGGTCCAGGACGGCCGCTTCCGCGAGTACGAGGGCGACTGGGAGTTCTACTGGCGCAAGCGGCGCGAGAGGGCCGAGCTCGACGCCGCTCAGGCTGCCGTGGGTACCGACGCGGCCGCGCCGGCAGCCGGCGCCGTTCGCGACGCGGCGGGGCCCTCGCGGGCCGCCGCGACGCGGGCGCCGACCTCGGGCCGCTTCGCGGGCCGCAGCCCCTGGCGGCTCCGGCGCGACCTCGAGGAGGTCGAGGCGCGCATCGCGTCGCTCGAGGCGGAGCTGGGGAGAGTGGCGGCCGCCCTCTCGACGCCCGGGCCGGAGGCCGCGGCGCTGGTGCCCGAGCTGGCCTCGCGGCCGGGCCCGCCGCCGAGCGACGCCGAGGTGATCGCCGCGCTGGGACGGCTGCACGCCGAGCTCGAGGGGCGGCTCTTGGAGCTGATGGAGGAGTGGCACGAGCTCACCGACCTGGTGGGCGCGTAGCTGGGAGGAGCGACATGCGCTTGGTTCGTTACCGGAGCTACGACGGAGTCAGCTGGGGCACGGTCGAGGGGGGCATGGTGCGGCGCCTGACCTCGATGACGGGCAGGCCGGACGGCACCGAGGTCTCGATCAGCGACGTCACCCTGCTGCCCCCATGCGAGCCGAGCGTGATCGTCTGCGTCGGCCGCAACTACGCCGCGCACATCCGCGAGCTGGGCAACATGCCGTTCAACGGCGACCTGCCCACCGAGCCGGGCCTGTTCCTGAAGGGCCTCAACACGTTGAGCGGCCCGGGCGACGACATCCCCTACCCGTCGTGGACGCAGGACCTGCAGTACGAGGGCGAGCTCGCCGTGGTGATCGGCCAGCGCATGCGCAACGTCAGCGCGGAGGAGGCCCTCGACCACGTGCTGGGCTACACCTGCGCCGTCGACGTCACCGCGCGCGACAAGCAGCGCACCGACCTGCAGTGGGTCCGCGCGAAGTCGGCGGACGGCTTCTGCCCCGTGGGCCCCTGGCTCGAGACCGACGTCGACCCGCGCGACGTCGGCCTGCGCACCGTCGTGAACGGGCAGGTACGGCAGGAGGCGCGCACCAGCGACATGATCTTCCCGGTCGCCGAGGTCCTCTCCTACGTCTCCCGCTTCATGACGCTGAACCCCGGCGACCTCGTGCTCACCGGCACGCCCGAGGGCGTGGGCAGGCTCGAGGTCGGCGACGTGATCGAGGTCTCCGTCGAGGGGGTCGGCACGCTCGTGAACCAGGTCGCCGCCGAGGAGGACGCGGCCGCGCCGGTGAGCGACGCGGGCGCGGAGGAAGGGTGACCCTAGGAGACGGCCCGGCCGAGGCCGCCGACGGGGTCCCTGCCGGCGCCGCTCCCGGCGAACGGCGCCCGCCGCTGCCCGACTACCCCCGCGTGCGTGACCTGGGCGGCGGCGTCTGGGTCATCGACACCCTGCACCAGGGCCACCCCGGGACGATCGGCGCGTTCCTCGTCGCGCTGCCGCGCGGGGGCCATGCGCTCGTGGAGACCGGGCCGGGCGTGACGCTGCCGGAGGTGCTGGCCGGCCTCGAGGCGCTCGGGCTCGAGCCGCGCGACGTCACGCACCTGCTGGTGACGCACGTCCACCTCGACCACGCCGGCGCGGCGGGCGCGCTGGCGCGCCTCACGGGCGCGACGGTGGTCGCGCACGAGGTCGGCGCCCCGCACCTCGTCGACCCGAGCCGCCTGATGGCCAGCGCGCAGCGCGTCTACGGCGACGCGCTGAAGCGCCTGTGGGGCGAGATGGTCCCGGCGCCGGCGGACAGGGTCGTGGCCGTGAGGGACGGCGACGTCGTGCCGGTCGGGGGGCTGGCCGTGCGCGTCGTGCACACGCCCGGCCACGCCTCGCACCACGTCTCGTACCTGCTCCCCGACGGCACGCTGTTCTGCGGCGACTCCGCGGGCGTGGTCCTGCCCGGCGCCGCGGTGATCCGGCCGGCCCTGGCGCCGCCCGAGCTCGACATCGAGCTCAAGGAGGCGTCGGTGCGCAAGCAGCTCGCGCTGGCGCCCTCGCGGCTCGTCCTCTCGCACTTCGGCCCCGTGCCCGACGCCGCGGCCCACCTGCAGGCCTACCCGGGCGTGATGCGCGCTTGGGAGGCCGAGCTGCTGAAGGGCCTCGCCGCGGACGAGGACGACGCCGCGCTGGCGCGCCGCATGGCGGCGTACGAGGACGCCGAGCTGGCCGCGGCCGGCGTGCCCGACGGCATCGCGCACCGCTACAAGCTCACTTCGGACGCGGCGATGAACGCCGCGGGCCTCAAGCGCTACCTCACCAAGCACCACCCGGAGCGCATCGAGGCCGCGCGCCGCGCCGCCGCCGGGGGCTAGCGTGGGCTTCCCGCTGGGGCGGCCCGCCCGCATCGCCGTGATCGCCTCGGGCCGCGGCTCGAACGTCGCCTCGCTGATGGCCGCGTTCCCGCCCGGCAGCCAGGAGGCCGAGGTGGTGCTCGTCGCGGGGGAGAAGGCGCAGGCGCCGGCGCTGACCCGCGCGCGCGAGACGGGCGTGGAGGCCGTGCACGTGCCGTGGGACACGCGCGAGGGGTTCGAGGCGCGGCTCGACGAGCTCCTGCGCTCCCGCCGGGTCGACCTCGTCTGCCTCGCCGGCTTCATGCGGGTCCTCTCGCCCTGGTTCGTCGGGAGGTGGTACGGGCGGCTCCTCAACGTGCACCCCAGCCTGCTACCGAAGCACCGCGGCCTCCACGCCCACCGGCAGGCGCTGGCCGAGGGCGTGAGCGAGAGCGGCTGCAGCGTGCACTTCGTCGACGCCGGGGTCGACACGGGCAAGGTGATCGTGCAGCGCCGGGTGCCGGTCTACCCGGACGACACCGAGGAGACCCTGGCCGCCCGCGTGCTCGTCGAGGAGCACGTCGCGTACCCTGAGGCCGTGAGGATGGTCCTGCGCGGGGAGGTGACGCCGTGAAGGTGCTGGTGGTCGGCTCGGGCGGCCGCGAGCACGCCCTGTGCTGGGCGCTCGACCGCTCGCCCTCGGTGAGCGACGTCGTGGTCGTGCCCGGCAACGACGGCATGGAGAGCTCGGCGCGCGTGATCGGCGGCGCCGGCGACGAGCGCGGCGTGCGGATCGTCGCCGAGGCCGAGCAGCCCGACCTGATCGTGATCGGGCCCGAGGCGCCGCTGGTCGCGGGCTGGGCGGACGCCCTGCGGCGCGACGGCTTCAAGGTCCTCGGCCCCGGTGCGGAGGGCGCGCGCCTGGAGGGCAGCAAGCGCTACGCCAAGGAGTTCATGCGCCGCCACGGCGTGCCCACGGCCGACTTCGCCGGCTTCGGCGACCTCGACGAGGCCTTGGCGCACCTCGAGAGGGTCGGCGCGCCCATCGTCGTGAAGGACTCAGGCCTCAGGGCCGGCAAGGGCGTGACCGTCGCCGACACGGTGGAGGAGGCCCGCACGGCGGTCGAGGCGATCTTCCAGGAGCCGGACGCCGAGGTCGTGCTGGAGGAGCGCCTCGAGGGGCCCGAGCTGAGCGTGATCCTGCTGGTCGACGCCAACGGGCACGCGGCGCTGCCGCCGTCGCGCGACCACAAGCGCCTCCTCGACGGCGGCCGCGGGCCGAACACCGGCGGCATGGGCGCCGTGGCCCCGGTGCCCCTGCCCCCGGAGGAGCTGGCCGCGCTCGAGCGCCAGGTCGTCGAGCCGGTGATGCGCGGGATCCGCGCCGAGGGCATCCCCTACACGGGCGTCCTCTACGTGGGCGTGATGCGCACGCCCCAGGGTTTCAAGGTCCTCGAGTTCAACTGCCGCTTCGGCGACCCGGAGACGCAGGCGCTGATGCCGCTCCTCGAGACCGACGCCGGCGAGCTGTTCCAGGCCGTCGCCGAGGACCGGCTCGCCGAGGTGCCGCTGCGCTTCGCGCCGGGGGCGGCCGCCTGCGTGGTGATGGCCGCGCCCGGCTACCCTGACTCGCCGAAGGTCGGCATACCCGTGACCCTGCCGCGCGCGCTGCCCGAGGGGACGCTGCTGTTCTCGGCCGGCCTCCACGGCAAGCCCCTGGCCTCGAAGGGCGGCCGGGTCGTCAACGCCGTGGGCCTGGGCGCCACCGTGGCGGAGGCCGTGCGGCGGGCCTACCAGCTCGTCGACGCCGTCGGCTTCGAGGGCGCGGTCTTCAGGCGCGACATCGGCGCCGGCATGTGAGCCGGGTCGCCCGCCCCTGACCGGGCCCGTCAGGTACCGAGGTCCCGGCCGGCGGCGCGGCGGCGGTCCACCGGCCCGCCGCCGGGGAGCGGCGCGGCGGCGGTCCACCGGCGCGCTTCCAAAGAGCGGCGCGGTAGCGGTCCACCGGCCCGCCGCCAGGGAGCGGCGCCGTGCGCCTCGCGGCGCGCCTGGATGAAGGGCGAGCCCGCTGCAGCGCGGTAGACTCACCGGTATGCGTACGCCCAAGCGCGCGCTCCTCGCCGGGGCCGCCCTCCTCGCGCTCACCACCGTCGCGTGCGCGCCCTCTGCCGGGCGCAGCGACCAGCGCGTCGAGGTGCAGCAGCTCAGCGAGCCGACGACGTACTACCCGTACCAGACCGGCGCCGTGTGGCGGTACCTGCCCGAGGGGGCGCGGCTTTCCGACCCGCGCGCCAGCGTCGTCGTCGAGGGCCCGACGGTCGTCGACGGCGGCGTGTGGATCAGCTTCCACGAGGTCAGGCCGGGGTGGGAGCAGCGCTCCTACCGCCAGTTCCGGGACGACGGCGTCTACCTGCACAGCCAGGTGCGCCTCGGCATCACGACGATCAGGTACGACCCGCCCCTGCGCGAGTTCCCCGAGCCGGGGAGCCTGCGCGTGGGCTCGATCTGGTCGGGCGAGACCACGATCACGCTCAGCCTCGGCGACGGCTCGGAGCCGCAGGTCAGCGACGTCGAGTACGTCTACACGGTCGTCGACAGGCGGACGGTCCAGGTGCCCGCCGGCCCGCTCGACGTCTTCGTCATCGACCTCACCACGCGCCTCATCGAGGACGGCGAGGTCGCGGAGGAGAGCTCGCGCCAGTTCTGGTACGCGCCCTACGTGGGCGAGGTCAGGCTGAGGACCGGCCACGTGCTCGTCGACACGAACGTGCCGCTGCCGGGGGCGGCCCAGCGGTGACCCCCGGACGCGCGCCCGACTCGCTGCTGGCCCGCATCAGGTCGCCCGCCGACCTGAAGCGGCTGCCGCAGAGCGAGCTGCCCCGCGTCGCGGAGGAGCTCCGCAGCGAGATCGTGCGCGTCTGCTCGATCGCCGGCGGGCACCTCGCCTCCAGCCTGGGCGCCGTCGAGCTCACCGTCGCGCTGCACTACGTCTACGACTCGGCCGTGGACAGGATCGTCTGGGACGTCGGTCACCAGACCTACGGCCACAAGATCCTCACCGGCCGCGCCGACCGCATCGAGACGATCAGGCAGCCGGGCGGCCTCGCCGGCTTCACGGCCACCAGCGAGTCCGAGCACGACGCCCTCACCGTCGGCCACGCCTCGACGAGCCTGGCCGCGGCGCTGGGCATGGCCCTCGCCCGCGACGCGCGCAAGGCGCCCTACGAGATCGTCGCGGTGATCGGCGACGGCGCGCTGACGGGCGGCATGGCGCTGGCGGCGCTGAACCAGATCGGCCACGTGAAGCCGCGTATGACGATCGTGCTGAACGACAACGAGATGTCGATCAGCGAGAACGTCGGCGCCATCAACCACTACATGCGCACGCTGCAGGTCCAGCCCTGGTTCCAGGAGGCGGAGGACCGGTCGAAGGCCGCCCTGGAGCGCATCTGGGCGCCGCTGGCCGACGTGGCGAGCCGCGCGAAGAAGGCGACGCGCCGCTTCTTCGACCCGGCCAGCAACAACCCCTTCCACGCCATGGGCGTGCGCTACGTCGGGCCCATCGACGGCCACGACATCGACCAGCTCGTCTACTACCTCGACCACATCAGGCAGCTCGACGGGCCGACGATGCTGCACATCGTCACGCGCAAGGGCAAGGGGTACAAGGTCGCCGAGTCCGACCCCATCGCGTGGCACGGCGCCTCGAGCTTCGACCCGGACAACCCCGTCGCGAAGACGAGCAGCTCGACCTGGTCCACGGCGTTCGGCGACGCCGTCACCAAGCTCGCCGACGTCGACGACCGCGTCTGGGTCATCACCCCGGCGATGCGCGAGGGCTCGGGCCTCGTCGAGTACTCGAAGGTCCACCCGGACCGCTACATCGACGTAGGTATCGCCGAGGACGTGGCCGTGACCGTCGGTGCCGGGCTGGCGCTGCGCGGCGAGAAGCCGGTGGTGGCGATCTACTCGACGTTCCTGCAGCGCGCCTACGACCAGGTGATCCACGACGTCTGCCTCGAGAACCTCGACGTCGTGTTCGCCATCGACCGCGCCGGCCTGGTCGGCGGCGACGGAGCGACCCACCAGGGCATCTACGACCTCTCTTACCTGCGGGCGGTCCCGAACATGAGCGTCGCCATGCCGCGCGACGTGGCGCAGATGCGCGGGATGCTGAAGGCGGCTCTGCGCCTCGGCGGCCCCAAGGCGATCCGCTGGCCGCGCGGCGGGGTCCCGACCCCCGACGACGCGTCCGTGAGCGCCTGGCCCGAGGTCGAATGGGGCACCTGGGAGGTGCTCCGCGAGCCCGCCGACCGCCGCGAGGCCGTGTGGGTCGTCGGCCTCGGCCCGACCGTCGGCTACGCGCTCGCGGCGGCGGAGGGGAGGCCCGACGTCGGCGTCGTCGACGGCCGCTTCGTGAAGCCGCTGGACGCCCGCCTCCTCACCGAGCTGGCCGCGCAGGCCCGGGCGATCGTCACCGTCGAGGACCACACGATCGTCGGCGGGCTGGGCTCGGCCGTCCTGGAGACGCTCTCCGACGCCGGCCAGATGGTCCCGGTCGTGCGCCTCGGCATCAGGGACCGGGTCGTCCCGCACGGCGACCCCCGCGCCCAGCACGAGGAGCTGGGCTACGGGCCGGAGGCCATCGCCCGCACGCTCGACGAGCTCGGCGCCGTCCGCTCCGCCGCCGGCCTCGGCGGCGAGGCGGTGAAGAAGCCGTGACCCGCCGCGCCGCCCCTCTGGCGGCGCTCCTCGCCGCGCTGACCCTGGCCCTGACCGGCTGCCAGTCGCTCCTGCCCGTCCCGCTCGCCGGGGTCTGGACCGGCGTCTACGAGCACTGGCAGGGAGGCGGCAGCGGCGTGCTGCTCCTCGACCTCGCGGTCTCCGGCTCCACGGTCACCGGGACGTGGGAGTCGAGCCTGCCCGGCAGCATCGCCCGCGGCACGCTGTCCGGCGCCGCCCAGTCCCTGGTCATGCTCGAGCTGGTCACCGACGGCGCGCCCGACTGCAGGTTCCACCTCCTCGCCGAGCAGAGGCGCGAGCGCCTCGTCGGCGGCTACGTCGCCGACTGCGGCGACGTCCCCAACGGCTGGGTCGAGCTCACGAGGCGCTGAGCCCCCTCTGCCCACGGCGAGGCTAAGCCGCCACGGAGCGCCGCGGCGGCGCCTCATAGGCCGTCGCCGGGCCCCTCGCGGCACGCGCCTAGCGCGTAGACCCGGCCCGGGCCTGTCCGGTTCAGCCGCTAGCCTCCCACGCTGGGAGGTACGCATGTCGCGAGCCGCCGGTGGTAGGGAGCAGGACGCGCTCACGAGGGGTCTCGGCGAGGCGTTCGTGGCGAGGTACAGGGAGCTCCTCGAGGGCGTGCCGGAAGGCGAGCCCACCTGGGTCACCACGGGCGGCCGCGAGGGCGGCGTGCACGGGACGCTCGCCGACGTGACCGCCGAGGAGGCCTCGCGTGAGGTGAACGGGACCACGCTCGCCGCGCACGCCTACCACCTGAGCTGGGCGATCGACCTGGCGAACAGGCACTTCGCGGGGGAGTCCGGCGGGAGCTGGGACGAGAGCTGGGCCGTGAGGACGGTGACGCCGGCCGAGTGGGACGAGCTCCGCGCCGAGCTTAGGCGCCGCGGCGACGAGCTGCTCGCCAACGCCTCGGCCGAGCAGGACTGGGGCGACCTTGGCGAGGCGAACGGTGCGTTGGCGAGCTACGGCCATGCCGCCTACCACCTCGGGGCGCTGCGGCAGCTCAAGAAGTCGGTGAGGGGCGGCTAGGGGGGAGACCATGGCCTTAGAGCACCTGAACCCCGCCTCGATGCACCGCAACCCGGCCTTCTCGCAGGGCGTGCTCGCCGTGGGACCGGGGAGGCTCGTCGTCGTGGGCGGGCAGAACGGCGTCTGGCCCGACGGCCAGGTCGTCGGCGAGGACCTCGCCGAGCAGACCAGGCAGGCGCTGCGCAACGTCCTCACGGTCCTGGCCGAGGCGGGGGCGTCGCAGGAGCACGTGGTCCGCCTGGCCGTCTACTACGCGGCCGGCCAGGACGTGAACGCCGGGTTCCGCGCCTCGAGCGAGGCCTGGGGCCAGCACCCGACGGCGATCACCGTGATCGCCGTGCCCGGCTTCGCGCGGCCGGGGGTTCTGGTCGAGATCGAGGCGATGGCGTTCGTGCCGGACGGCGCTGGCTGAGACCGGCCCGGCATCCGGCGCCGTTGACAGTCCCTCTGGCGTGTGGGTATCCTTACGTGCGCTGCCGGCGAAGCGGGAACGCGATGCCGAAGCGAAAACTCGGAGCCGTAGTGTAGCGGTTAGCATATCTGCCTGTCACGCAGAAGGTCGCGGGTTCGAATCCCGTCGGCTCCGCCAGCCACCCGGAAGACGCAGCGCCGAGCGCTCGCTATGTCGCTGCGTCTTCAACGTGGCCAGGTAGCTCAGTCGGTAGAGCATGCGACTGAAAATCGCAGTGTCGGCAGTTCGATTCTGCCCCTGGCCACCACACGGACCTGCCCGGAGCGCCCGGGCGGTCCGCGCGGAGGCGAGAGACCCTCGCCCCGCGGGCGCGCAGGCGCCAACGTAGCTCAGCGGTAGAGCAGCCGATTCGTAATCGGCAGGTCGTCGGTTCAAATCCGACCGTTGGCTCCACACGGGAACCCCGTCTCAGGCGGGGTTCCTTCGCTTCTGGGGCCGGGGGCGCGCCCGCGGCGGCGCCGCGGCTGCGCGCTCGTTTCCGGCCCGGCGAAGGCCGGCCCCGGCAGCCGCTACCTCGCTTCCGGCAGGGAGACGAGCGCCATGCCGTCGGGCTCCGTCCCGACGCTCAGGACCCGCAGCAGCGACAGGGACGCCACGTCGAGCTCGTAGACGACCCCGCTCCCCGTGGCGGCCACGTACAGCCGGGTGCCGTCGGGCGTGGCGACGGTGCCCACCGGCAGAGACCCCGCGGGCAGGGCGAAGCCGCCCCGCTGCTCGTGGGAGGCGGCGTCGTAGAGCCTGACCTCGTCGCCTCGGTAGCAGGTCACGGCCATGGCGCCCGAGCCGACGGGCGTCACGCGGATCGGCACGTCGCAGGTCGGCAGCACGTCGAGGGTCGCGAGGCTGACGGGGTCGAGCACGTGCACCTCGCGCTCGTCGTTGCTGCCCACCCACAGCTCGTCGCCCGCGGGCGTGAGGGCGATGCCCTCGGCGCCGTCGCCCACGCGCGCCCACGTCGTCTCCCCGCCGACCAGGTCGATCCGGCTCACGGCGCCGCCGAGGACGTTCGCCGCGAACGCGGCCGAGCCGTCGGGCGCGACGACGACCATGTGCGGCAGCCGCTGCCGCGTCCGGTGGAGCGCGCGCTCGCCCGAGGCGAGGTCGAAGGCCAGCACGGCGTCGTTGGCCTCGACGGTGACGAGGAACGTCGACGTCCCGGGCACGTGGGCGAGTCCGTGGGGCATCGTCTGCGGCCTGGTCGAGAACCTGCGGTCGACCTCGAGCGACGCGAGGTCCACCTCCACGACCTCGGAGCCCGGAGCGCCGCGCACGCCGTAGACGCTCACCAGCGCGAGCGGTGCGCCGGTGGACGAGGAGGCGGCGGGCACGACCGTCACCTCGTGCGGGCCGGAGCCGACGTCGACGCGCCAGACGACGTCCCCCGACGCCAGCTCGACCCCGACGAGCTGGGCCGCCGACTTGTCGACGACGAGCAGGTGCGTGGGCGGGGCGGTCAAGGCGGGTCCCTCCTGGGCGGCGGCGAGGCCGAGGGCCGCGCCGGCCAGCGCCGCGGCGAGCCCGCGGCTGACGATCCGCACGCGGTCGGACACGGGGCCAGCGTACACTCGGACGTGGCACATCAACTGGCCAGCGGCGACTCCCCACTGCGTAGGGAGCCCGGCCCCGCGCGGCGGGGCCTCCGCGAGCCCGTCAACGGCCTGACGCACATCGCCGGAGCGGTCATCGCCCTCGCGGCGTCCGTCCCGCTCGTGCTGCTCACGCGCGGGGACTGGATCGACCGTCTCGCGTCGGTCGTCTTCGGCGTCACGTCGGTCGTGCTGTTCGTGGCCAGCTCGCTGCTGCACTCGCTGTGGGTCGAGCCCGGGCGCGAGGTGTGGCTTAGGCGCTTCGACCACGCCGCGATCTTCACGCTCATCGCGGGCACCTACACGCCGGTCCTCCTGCAGGCGCTGCGGCCGGAGAGCCCGCGGCTCGCGTGGACCGTGCTGGCCGTCGTGTGGGCGCTGGCCCTGGCCGGCCTCGTCTTCAAGCTGCTCTGGATCGACGCCCCGCGCTGGCTCTCGACCGCGCTCTACCTGCTCATGGGGTGGATGGTGATCGGCGCCATCGTGCCCGTCGCCCGCGCCCTCGGCCCGGCGAACATGGCGTGGATGGCGGCGGGCGGCCTGGCCTACACGGTCGGCGCGGTGATCTACGCCCTGAAGCGCCCGAACTTCGGGCCCGGCTTCGGGTTCCACGAGCTGTGGCACGTCCTGGTGATGGTAGGCTGGGCCTGCCACGCCGTCATGGTCTTCGGCATCGCGCTCTCCAGCTGACGGCCTCTGCCGCCCGGCCGCGACCTCGGTCACGCCGGCCGGTGGAGGCGGTGCGGGCCCCTGTGTCCCTCGCCGCCGCGACGTGGACAGAAGGGTCTCAGGAGGCACCGCATGGCTCCGCTGAGGTCGTCACGCCGTACCGTCTCGTCCGTCATCGCCGCAGCTCTACTGGCCGCAGTGGCCACGGCCTGCACCTCGGGCGGCCCGCGCACGGCCGCGCCGGTGGCGAACGACGACGCCATCGAGGCGAGGATCGGTGAAGAGCTCACCCTGCCGGCGCCGGGCGTGCTGGCGAACGACGAGCCCAACGACGGTTGGTTGAGCGCGGTCGACGGAGAGGCGGCGAACGTCGACGCCGTGTTCACGACCGCCAGGGGCAACAGCGTGTCCCTGGCAGCGGACGGTGCGCTGACCTTCGAGGCCGTCGCCTACGCCCGGGAGGACGCCTTCACCTAAACGCTGTCGAACGGCGGCGGCACGGACCAGGCGACGGTGACGGCGCGCGTGAGCGGACCGTGGGTGGCGATGCCCGACCTGCCGGTAGCGGTGTCGCGGCCGGCGACGTTCGTCTGGGAGGGGAAGCTCTACGTGATCGGCGGCGAGGACGAGGGCGACCCAGGCCGCAACGGCTACGTCCAGGTCTACGACCCCGCCGCCGGCGCGTGGGAACTGCTCCCCGACGCCATGCCCGACCCCGTCTCCAACGCCTGCGCTGTGGTGATCGGGGACAAGGCGTACGTGCCCGGCGGCGACCCCGGCGACGGCGCGGCGACGACCTTCCGCGTCCTCGACCTCGCCACCGGTACGTGGTCGGTTAGCGCCGACGACGAGCTGCCCGAGGGCCGCTACGCGAACGTGTGCGCCGCGGTGGGGGGCAAGATCTACCTGCTGGGAGGCCGCGACCCCGCGGCCGTATCGGACGGGGCCGTGTGGCGCCACGACCCGGCCCGGCCGGCGGGCGACAGGTGGGAGCAGCTCACGCCTGCCCCGGTCGGGTTCCGGTACGCGGCGGGCGTGCTCGTCGGCGAGAAGGTGTTCGTGCTGGGCGGCAGTACCGACGACGTGGGCGACCTGGCGACAGTGCTCGTGTACGACACCGCGGCCGACGCCTGGGAGGCCTACCCCGACCTCCAGGTCGGCAGGGGCGGGCCGGGCGCCTGGACCGACGGCCGGTACCTCTACGTGGGAGGGGGCGTCTGGTCGGACCAGGTGCCCAGCGTCGAGGTCTACGACCTCCAGCAGGGTGACTCGGGCGAGTGGGCGTTCACCGACGAGCTCGTCTTGGAACGGCGGACCTTCGGCCACGCCGCCGACCCCGGCTCCGGCGTGTTCTACGCGGTGGGCGGCTTCAACGACTCCGAAGGCTTCCTCGTTGGCGCCGAGATGGGCCTCCCGGACCCGACGCCGTGACCCGCGCGGGCCCGGGGCCGGTCCTAGGCGACCGGCGCCGCGGCCCGCGCGATCACGACCCTGACCCGGTGCACGCGGCCGTCGTCGACCAGCGGCACGGCGTCGCCGGCGACCTCACGGCCGTCGAGCTCCACGACGCCGTGGTCCGTCTCGTCCGAGGCCGTCACCTCGACCTCGTAGACGCTCGCGCCGTAGCGGTAACGCAGCGAGAAGCCGGGCCACGAGCGGGGCAGGCGCGGCGAGACGACCAGCGCGTCGCCGCGGCGCCTGAGGCCGAGGATGCCCTCGACGGCGAAGCGCCACAGCCACGCCGCGGAGCCCGTGTACCATGTCCAGCCGCCGCGGCCCTCGTGCGGCGGGTGCCCGCCGATGTCGGCCGCGACCACGTACGGCTCGACGCGGTAGCGGCGGCACTCCTCCGACGTCGCGGCGTGGCGCATCGGCGAGAGGTACTGGAAGAGCCTGTGGGCGCGCTCGGCGTCGCCGAGCTCGGCGAACGCCCAGGCCGCCCACACCGCGCCGTGCGTGTACTGGCCGCCGTTCTCGCGGATGCCCATGGGGTAGGCGGCGATGTAGCCGGGGTCGGCGCCCTGGCCGGTGAAGGGCGGCGTGAACAGCCGCACGATGCGGTGCTCGTGGTCGACCAGGCGCTCCTCGGCGGTGTCCATCGCCAGCCTGGCCCGTGACGGGTCGGCGGCGCCCGACAGTGACGCCCAGGCCTGCGCGATCACGTCGATCTCGCACTCGGGCTGGCCCCTGGCGCCGAGCGGCGAGCCGTCGTCGTAGAAGGCCCTGATGTAGCGGTCCCAGTCCCAAGCGCGCTCCTCGACCGCCGCGGCGAAGGCGGCGGCGCGCGCCTCCAGCTCGTCCGCGCGCTCGTGCAGGCCGCGCAGCCGGCACAGCGGCGCGAACCGCCTCAGCGTCGCGACCAGGAACCAGGCGAGCCACACGCTCTCGCCGCGGCCGCCCTCGCCGACGCGGTCGAAGCCGTCGTTCCAGTCGCCGGTGCCGATCAGCGGCAGGCCGCGCGGCCCGGTGCGGCAGGCCCTGTCGAGGGCCCGCAGGCCGTGCTCCAGCAGGGTCGCGGTGAGGCCGCCGGTCTGGTACTCGGCGTAGCGCTCGTGCTCGCCCTCCGCCAGCGGCGCGCCCTCGAGGAAAGGCACCTCCTCGTCGAGCACGCCCTCGTCGCCGGTGGCCTCCACGTAGAGGGCTGTGACGTAGGGCAGCCACACCAGGTCGTCGCTGATGCGCGTGCGCACGCCGCGGGCGCCGGGCGGGTGCCACCAGTGCAGGACGTCGCCCTCGGGGAACTGCCGCGACGCCGCCAGCAGGAGCTGGGCCCGCGTCAGGTGCGGCGCGGCGTGCAGCAGGGCCAGCGAGTCCTGGAGCTGGTCGCGGAAGCCGATCGCCCCGCTCGACTGGTACGTGGCCGTGCGGCCCCAGAAGCGGCAGGCCAGCACCTGGTGCAGCAGCCACCTGTTCACCAGCAGGTCCAGCGCCGGGTCGGGCGTCCGCACCTGGAGCTGGCCGAGCACGCGCTCCCACCGCTCCCTGGCCTCGGCGAGGCCGGCGTCCCGCCGCGCGTAGCGCCGCGCCAGCGCGAGCGCCTCGGCCTCGTCGGCGCCCTGGCCGAGCACGAACACGGCCGAGGCCTCGCCGCCGGGCGGGACGTCGAGGTGCACCTGGAGGGCCGTCATCGGCGCGGCCACGCCGGCGACGCGGCCGCTGAGTCCGATGCGCGTCAGGCCGGCCGGGCGCCGGCGCCCGCCGGCGCCGTAGAACTCGTGCCGGTCGGCGGTGAGCCCGTGGACGGGCAGGTCGCTGGCGAGGAACGCCACGCGGCCGGCGTGCTCGAGGTGGAACGGGTTCACCGCCAGCACGGCGTTCGCCTCGCGGTCGTGCATGCACCGCAGGTAGGGCGCGGAGCCGGCGCGGTCGACCCCGAGCACCCAGTCGACGGCGTAGGTCGCGGTCACGCGCCGCGGCCGGCCGGTGACGTCGCGCAGCGTGAGCTGGACGACCTTGACGGTGTCGTCCGGCGGGACGTGCACGCGCAGCGTCTGCTCGAGACCTTGGCTGGCGTGGCGGAACGTCGTGGCGGCGGCCTCGTGGGTGACCAGGTACTCGGCGCCCTCTGAGGGCGGCGCCGGCAGGGGCGTCGGGCTCCAGACCGCCGCCGTCTCCTCGTCGCGCAGGTAGAGCGCCTCGCCGCTGGGGTCGCGCAGCGGGTCGTTCGGCCAAGGGGTGAGCCGGTTCTCGCCGCTGTTGAGGCACCAGGTGGTGGAGGCGCCGGACTCGCTCACGAGGGTCCCGAAGCGCTCGTTCGCGAGCACGTTCACCCACGGCGCCGGCGTCGGCTCGCGCGGGGTCACGCGCAGCGTGTAAGCGTCGCCGCCCGGCTCGAAGCCGCCGTGGCCGTTGTAGAAGGCGAGCCGGCCGGGATCGAACCGCTCCGAGCGGCCCGTTCCGTCCGCGGCGCGCTGCGCGGCCGCGGCCTGCTGCTCGACGGTGCGCACGCCGCGCAGGCGCGGCAGCGGCGCGGGCACCTCTGAGAGCTCGGCGAGCTGCTCGTCGACCGGCCGGCCGGGCTCGAGGACGACCCGCGCCGCGGCGTAGAGCGTCTGGCGCTCGGCGTCGCTGAGGGTGCGGCCGCGCACCACGTGTACGCCGCCGTCGCGGTCGAGCCAGCCCTCGACGTGGCGGGCGCTGAGCAGCCGCCGGATGCGGTCGGCCAGCGGCTGGTCGTAGGAGTCGTCGTGCTCGTTCAGTAGCACGAGGTCGAAGCGCAGGCCGCGCCCGCGGGCGTAGGTGTGGGCCGCCAGCGCCAGGTCGACCAGGTCGTCCACCCGGAGCTCGGGCAGCGCCAGCAGCACGACCGGCAGGTCGCCGGACAGCCCGAAGCGCCACAGGCCGCCGATGCCGGTGCGTGGCGGCTCGCCCCTGTCGCGCCGCAGCGGCCGCTGGTAGACGAGCGCGGAGAGCAGGCGCTGGACGGTGCGCCACCGGGCCGGGTCGAGGCCGAGCCGCTCCAGCTCGCGGGCGGAGTGCGAGGCGGCACGCTCCAGGACGCGGTCGACGGCGGCGAGCGTGCCCACGTAGGCCATCGCCGCCTCGGTATCGGCGCGCGAGCGCCCGGCAGCCGCGACGAACGCGAGCTGCGAGGTCCCGTGCGCCGTCACCGCGACCTCCGTCCTCAGCGCGACGACCGGGTCGAGCGGGTTCGCGACGATGCCGCCCAGCGGCCGCGGCTCCCGCAGCGCCGCCGGCAGGCGGTAGTCGCCCCAGCGGCCGAGGAAGCGCTCCCTGTCGGTCTCGACGCTGACCGGCGGCTGCTGGCCAACGGGCGCGACGACGGCGTGCCGCCACACCACCTCGGGGTCGCGCGGCGAGCGGCGGCGGCGCCGCAGCTCGACCACGCCCGGCGAGGGCTCCTGCGCCTCGACGAAGAGCTTCGCGAACGCCGGGTGTCGGCGGTCCTCGGCGTCGGGCGCCAGCGCCGGCTCGGTCGCCCGGGTGACCGCCAGCCGCCGCGGCCGGCCGTCGAGCTCGCCGACCTCGACCCGCCACACCTCGACGTCGTGGTCGGGGTCGACCGAGGCCTCGACGGTGACGAGCAGCCCGTCGCCCCTGACGCGGTACCTGACCATGTGCGGCAGCGCCTCGACCTCGAAGCCCGGCGCGGCCGCCGCCGCAGGGGCCAGCAGTGGCCGGGTGCGGCCGGTGTCGAGGTCGGTGAGGTAGAGCCAGGAGCCGCCCTCGGGGAGGACGGGGTCGGGGCGCCAACGCGACAGGGCGACGCCGCGCCACTGCGCGCGTCCGCCCCCGCGGTCGTCGAGGAGGAGGTGGTAGCGGCCGTTGCCGAGCTGGAACGCGAGCGGCGCGCGTCCGCGCGGCACGACGTGCCACGCCTCCACGGGCACGGGTGCGCCGAGGGGCGCCTCGCCGGGGCGTGCGTGCTCGGGCCGCTCCAGCGGGCCGGCGAGCGGCGTGCGCTCGTAGAGCACGGGCGTCACGGCCGCGACCCTGGCGTCGGCGTGGAACCGCGAGGGCAGGTCGGTCTCGGCCACCGCGTTGCCGAGAGCGCACATGACCATGCCCTGGTGGTGGGCCATGTAGGTGCGCACGACGACGGCGTCCTTCCCGAGGGGGACGCGCTCGGGCGTGTAGTCGACGGCGTCGTAGAGGCCGTAGACGCCGCGCGCCCCCTGCTCCTCGAGGGCGGCGAGGTTCTCGAGCACCGCCTGCGGCGCGACGGGCAGCGCGAGCACCGACGCGTACGGGGCGATCACGTGGTCGCGGACGTCGCGGCGCAGGGCGAGGTCCTCGACGCCGAAGGCGCGGTACTGGTACTCGCCGTCGGCGCCGACCAGGGCGAACGCCGACTCGGAGACGCCCCAGGGCGTGCCGCGGACCCGCGCGTGGGCGCGCTGGGCGAGCACGGCGCTCACGCAGGCGTCGTGGAGCAGCGTCCAGCGCGGCATCCTCGTGAGCAGCGGCGGCATCAGGTACTCGAACGCCGTGCCGCTCCACGACAGGAGCGTGCGGCGGCCGCCCACGCCGGCGAAGGGCCGCGAGAGGTGCACCCAGTGGTCCGCCGGCACGCGCTGCAGCGCGATCGCTACCAGGGAGAGCAGGCGCGCCTCGGAGGCGAGCATGTCGTAGGCGGGCTCGTCGAGCTCGTCCTCGTCGGGCCGGTAACCGAGCCTGAACACGCGCCGCCAGTCGTCGAACAGGAAGCCGAGCTCGGTCTCGGCGACGAACGCCTCGCACATGTCGGCGAGGTGGGCGGCCGTGTCGAGCGTCGTGCGCAGCAGGTCCTCGGCCGCGTCGATCGCCCGGCGCAGGCGGTCGCACCACTCCACGGCGACGTGCCGGCCCAGGCCGCTCATCTCCGCGGCGGCGGCCTCCCGCAGCTCCGAGGCGGCCCGGCGGGCGCGGGCGTAGACGTTCGGCAGCTCGGCCAGCGCGGCGCTGACGGGCAGGGCCTCCAGGGTCTCCCAGGCGCGGGCCGCTCGCCCCGTGGCCTGGGCGCGCCGCAGCGCCGCCGGCGGCTCGGCGAGCGCGCGGTGCCACGGCAGCAGCAGCGCGACGTCGCGCTCGAGCGCCTCGGCGTCGGCGGCCACGCGCGTCCGCCACTCGGCGAGGGCCGCTAGCTGCTCGGCGCTGAAGCGCCGCGCGCCGCGCAGGAGCGGCAGCACGCTCTCGTCGACCGCGGCCAGGCGCCGGCGCAGCGAGACGAGCAGGGCCGGCCACCGGCGCTCGTCGTCGAGGGCGGCCTCGACCTCGGCGCGCAGCGAGGCGATCAGCCCGCGCGTCGGTCCCTGCGGGTCCAGCGCGGCCACGACCTCGCCGTAGACTCCCAGCCCGTCGAGCAGGCCCTCCCAGCGCTCGCGCCGCCAGGTGCGCTGCCCCGGCAGCTCGAGGAGCGCCTGGCGCAGGGTGATGAACGCGGCCAGGAGGTTGCCGCTGTCGACGGCGGAGACGTACCGGGGCCTGAGCGGCCTCAGCGTCCGCGTGTCGTACCAGTTCAGGAAGTGGCCCCGCACGCGCTCGAGGCGACCCAGCGTCTCGAAGGTCCGCGCCAGGCGCGCGGTGAGGCCGACGAAGCCGAGGTACCCGAGGTCGTAGGCCGTCACGCACGAGGTCAGGTAGAGGCCGACGTTCGTGGGGGAGGTGCGGTGCGCGACCGTCCCCAGCGGCTCCTCCTGGAAGTGGTCCGGCGGCAGCCAGTTGTCCTCGGGCCCGACGAAGCGCTCGAAGAAGTGCCACGTCTGCCGCGCGAGCCGCCTGAGCCGCACGCGCTGCTCGGGGCTCAGCGTCTGGGCGTGCTCGGGGACGCTCTGGCCCGTGAGCGCGACGAGCCAGGGCGCGACGGCCCAGAGCGTCAGCACCCAGGCCGCGCCCGGCACCGCCGCGGGCGCGAACGCCGCCAGAGCGGCGGCCAGGAGCGCGGCGAGGGCGGGGGAGACGGCCATGCGACGCCACGCCAGGCCGGGCGTCGGCCGCGCGAGCTCCCGCTCGGCGCCCGCGGCCGTCGTCCACTGCAGCAGGTGGCGGCGCGTGACGGTCAGGCGCGCCAGCGTGACGGCGATCGCGCGCACGCGCACCCAGGCGTCGTGCGCCAGCACCGTGGCGCGCCACGCCAGGCGGCCCACGTACCGCAGGGCCGCGGTGGTGCCCGCCCGCAGCGCGCCCGGCCCGCGCAGGTGGAGGAGCCTGTCGAGCAGCTCGGGGAGCTCGGGCAGCGCCTCGAACGCCAGCACGAAGAGCGTCCAGGTCAGCGCGTTCGGAGCACCCGCCAGCCAGCCCAGCGCCAGCAGGGCGACCTCGCTGGGCCGGGCCAGGCTCGTGACGAGCGGCAGGGTCGCCTGCCAGCGCGCCACCCTCACCGCCCGCGCCAGTCCGAGCAGGCCGGGCCTCAGGAGGAACGGCAGCACCTGCCAGTCGCCCCGCGTCCAGCGGTCGAGGCGCACCATCTCGGCCAGGTGGTTGCGCGGCTCGCGCTCCAGCACCTGGCAGTCGCCGACGTGGGCGACGCCGCCGAGCATCCCCTCGAGCAGGTCGTGGCTCAGGAGCGCGTTCTCGGGTACCCGGCCCAGCACCGTGGCGGCGAAGGCGCGCACGTCGAAGAGGGCCTTGCCCTGGAACAGCCCGCGGCCGAAGAGGTCCATGAACGCGTTCGAGACGCGGTGGTGGTAGAGGTCGATCGGCGCCCCGCCGGCCATCAGCAGGCGCAGGTAGGTGGCGCGCTCAGACTCGGGGTGCTCGTCGAGGCGCGGCTGGGCGAAGGTGTAGCCGCGCCGCAGCCCGCCGCCGCCCGCCGCGACCTGCGGCCTAACAAGCGGGTGGGCGAGGCAGGTGATGAGCCGCTTCGCCTCGCCGGGCGGCAGGGTCGTGTCGGCGTCGAGGGTCAGGACGAACGAGATGCGGCCCCTGAGCTCGGGGCCCAGCGGGTCGTCGAGGAAGGTGCCGGGGTCGCCCGTCGTCAGGAGCCTGACGAGCTCCTCGATCTTCCCGCGCTTGCGCTCCCAGCCGATCCACTTCCCCTCGCCGCGGTTGAAGCGCCGCCCGCGGTGCAGCACGTGGAAGCGGCGCTCGCCGCCCGCGAGCCTGGCGTCGAGGTCGGCCACGCGGCGCCTGAGGTAGGCGAGGAGATCGTCGTCGCCGGGCTGACGCTCGGCGTCGGCGTCGGCGAAGTCGGTGAGCAGGGCGTACCAGATGCGCGGGTCGGGGTCGGCCGCGTGGTGCAGCTCGAGCCGCCTGACCAGCGCGTCCACGTCCTCCTGGCTCGCCACGATCGCGGGCACCACCAGCAGCGTCTCCGCCCCCTCCGGAACGCCGCGCTCGGGGTCGAAGCGCGGCAGGACCCGCGGCGGGACCGACCGCGCCACGGCCCAGTGCACGAGCGCCGTCGCGCTCGTCACGGCCGGGGCGAGGGCCAGCAGGGCGGCGACGGCGGCGAACCAGGGCGCCACGGAGGCGGCGGCCGCCACGACGGGCAGCGCGAGCGCGGCGGCGACGACCGCGACCGCCGGCGCGTAGAGCCACGCCCTCTCGGCCGGCAGCCTCAGCGCCCGCACCAGGCGGTGGTCGCGCCTCAGGCCGAGGCGCTCGGCCAGGTCGGCGGCGCCGGCGTCGACGAGGTAGTAGCCGACGTGCCTGGCCTCGGGAGGGGACCCGGCGCCGGCCGCGGCGGCGAGGTCGACGGCGGCGCGCGCGACCTCGTGCTCCGGCACGTCGCTGGCGGCGCTGAAGCGCGCGACGGCGTGGCGGTAGTGGTCGCGCGAGGGGAAGTCCATCCGGGCGTAGACGCCCGCGGGGTCGCGGCGCAGGACGGCCTCGACGGGGGAGAGCTCCTCGACGAAGCGCAGCCAGTTCCACCGCTCCAGCGCCACCAGGCTCCTGACGGCGGAGGCGACCTCCGCGTTCGCCTCGGCGGTGGGGCTGGGGTCGAGCAGCGCGTCCAGGCGCCCCTCGAGGCGGCGCAGCGCGGTGAGGCGCAGGAAGTTCGGCAGCGACCAGAGCTCGGCCTGGGTCAGGGTGCCCGTGGCCGCGACGCGCTCGACGACGAGGCGCAGCTCGTCGGGTGCGAACTCGCCCGCGGCCAGGTCGAGCGCCGCCTCGGCCATCGCGGCGGCGCGGTACCTGCCGGCCAGCGGCCCCGCGGCGTACCGGGGCAGCAGCCGCAGGTCGGCCGGCCTCAGACCCGTCGCGACGTGCCTGACGGCGCGCTGCACGGTGGGCCAGTTGTCGAGCAGCCACTCGCGGCCGGTGCTGGGCGGCCCCTGCTCCTCGCGCGCCGCCAGCGCCCGCACGAGGGCCCGCGGTACGCGCGGGAGGTCCAGGCGGTCCGGGGCGGTGCGCTCGCGGGGGACGTCGACGGCGGCCGTCAGGGCCTCCTCCCAGCCTGCGCGGCCGGCTCCCGTGGGCGGCGTCATGGCGCCCTCAGTGGCCCGGGCGCTGGTCGGAGGCGGCAGCCACCGCGGCTCCGACCGCGCCGGCCTCAAGGTCCTGGACCACGAGGATCGGCGACGTCCCGAAGCGCGCCAGCGTCTGCACCGCGCGGCCGTAGGGCAGCCTGCCGGCGCCCGAGGCCCCGTGGGCGCAGAGGACCACCAGGTCGGGCGCCTCGCGCGCGACCGCCTCGTGCAGGTGGTCGGGCGCGTCGGGCTGGCCGTGGACGACGCCGCGGGCCTTGATGCCCTCCGTCGTCATGCGTCCGGCGAGGCCGGCCAGGTAGGCCTCGGCCTCGGTGCGGTTGGCCTCCATCAGCCTCGCGAGCTGCCGTTGGGCCTCGGGCGAGCGGAGGGTGCCCGAGAGGAGCTCCACCGGGGTGAGCACGTGGCAGAGCAGCAGCTCGGCGCCGTGAGCCTTGGCGAGCTGCCCGGCGGCGCCCAGCGCGTACTCGGCGCGCTGCGAGCCGTCAAGCGGCGCCACGATGCGCCGGTAGCCGATCGCGCCGGCGTCGTCCGCCGGCGGCGGGGCGCCGGGCCGCGCCAGGAGCACGGATACGCTGGCGAGCGAGAACAGCTTGTGCGCCACGGAGCCGATGCCGGCCCCGTTAGGCCCGCCGTGGCCGTGCGCGCAGAGCACGACCAGGTCGATGTCGTGCTCGACCGCCCAGCGGGCGATCGCGTCGGCGGCGTGCCCGTCCACGACGGCGACCTGCACGTCCTCCACCTCGCCCTCGAGGCGCGAGGCGACCTCCTCGAGGTACGCCATGGCGCGACCGCGCTCGAACTCGTAGGCGAGAGGGTCCCAGCCCGCGGCGCCCGCCGACGGCTCGAGGACGTGCAGGAGCGTGACGGACACGGGGGCGACGCGGTTCAACGCCTTGACGTGGTCGAGGGCCGCCTCGGCACGCGGCGACGTGTCGAGCGGCACGAGCAGACGCCTGAACGTGGAACGCCACCTCCTCCCTTCGCCAGGCCCGTGGCCCGGCGACGGTGCGGGTGCTGGCTGACGAGAACGCGGTTCCCCCGCAGTCACCCCCGAGGGGATCGTCGGGGACGCCCTCGGGGTCCGTGACCCACGATACCTGGCGCGGTGCGCCCGGCCCGACGCCGCAGGCTACGGTGCGGGCGCACCGCGCGCCAGGGACGTTCGCCAGGTGCGCGGCGAGCGCGCTCCCCCACGGCATGTCCGCCTCGCGACGCGGCCCGCCGGCGCCGCCCTCCTCAGAACCGCTCGCTGACCGTCTTCATCTCCACGAACAGGCGCAGGTAGTCGGGGCCGCCGGCCTTCGAGTTCGTGCCCGACAGGTCGAACCCGCCGAACGGCTGCACGCCGACGAGGGCCCCGGTGATCTTGCGGTTCACGTAGAGGTTGCCGACGCGGAACTCGCGGCGGGCGCGCTCGATGCGGGCGCGGTCGCGGCTGATGACCCCGCCGGTGAGGGCGTAGGTGGTGGAGTTCGCGTACTCCAGCGCCTGGTCGAAGTCCTTCGCGCGCATCACGGCCACCACCGGCCCGAAGATCTCCTCGCACGCGATGGTGGCGCTGGGCGGGACCTCGGCGAACACGGTGGGCTGGACGTAGTAGCCCGGGCCGGCGTCGGCGGCGCGTCCGCCGCCGGTGACGAGGCGAGATTCGCGCTTGCCCGACTCGCAGTAGCCGAGGACCTTCTCGAACTGTCGCTGGTTGATCACCGCGCAGACGTCGGCGTTCTCCTCGGCCGGGCCGACGCGCAGCGCCTCGACCCCGGCCACGAAGCGCTCGAGCACCTCGTCGTAGACGTCGTCGACGACGATCAGCCGGCTCATCGCCGAGCACTTCTGGCCCTGGAACCCGTAGCCGCTGGTGACGGCGGCGCTCACCGCGAGGTCGAGGTCGGCCGTCTCGTCGACGATGAGGGCGTCCTTGCCGCCCATCTCGAGGTAGACGCGCTTGACCCAGCGCTGGCCGGGCTGGTGCCTGGCGGCGCGCTCGTTGATGCGCAGGCCCGTCGCGACGGAGCCGGTGAAGTTCACGAAGCGCGTGCGCGGGTGGTCGACGAGCGCGTCGCCGAGGTCGGCGTCGGCGCCGGTGAGGAGGTTGATCACGCCGGGCGGGAAGCCGGCCTCCTCGACCATCTCCATGAACTTCGCGGCGATCACCGGCGTGCTGGGCGACGGCTTGACGATCACGGTGTTGCCGACGACGACGGGCGCCACCGTCGTGCCCACCAGGATCGCGAGCAGGAAGTTCCACGGCGGGATGACCACGCCCACGCCCATCGGCACGTAGAAGCTCGTGTTCTCCTCGCCGGGGAAGCGGTGGGTGCGGGCGAACCCTTCGAGGTACAGCGCCTCGCGCGCGTAGTACTCGCAGAAGTCGATGGCCTCGGCGACGTCGGCGCTGGCCTCGGCGTAGTTCTTGGCCGCCTCGAAGACCTCCCACGCGGCCAGCTCCTCGTGGCGCCGCCGCATGATCGCGGCCAGCTTCACGAGGTAGCGGGCGCGCTCGACCATCGTCAGGCGCGACCACTCGGCGTAGGCGCGGTAGGCGGCGTCGAACGCGGCCTCGATGTGCTCGGCCTTGCCCATCGACGCCCGCCCGACGACCCTGTCGGGGAAGCAGGGGTCGAGGGAATCGAGGCGCTCGGCGGTGTGGACGCGCTCGCCGCCGATCACCAGCGGGTAGTCGGCGCCGAGGCGGCCCCTGACGTCGTCGAGCGCGCGGCGGAAGCGCGCGAGGACGTCGGGGTTCGCGAGGTCGAGGATCGGCTCGTTGCGGTACGGCTCGAACGGTTCCATGTCGCTCTCCCGTCGGCGCTCACCCGCGCTCGGGCGGGCGCGCTGGTATCGACTTAGAGGCGCCGCGGCGCGACGTCCGGGCGCTCACCCGAACAGGCCCCGCAGCACGAAGGCCAGGTTCGCCGGCCTCTCGGCGAGGCGGCGGCTGTAGTACCCGTACCAGTCGTCGCCGAACGGCACGTAGAGGCGCACCGGCCGGCCGGCCGCGGCGAGGCGGTCCTGTAGGTGCGGGCGGACGCCGTAGAGCATCTGCACGCCGTACGCCTCCGGACCCAGGCCGGCCCCGTCGACGTGCGCCAGGGCGCGCTCGAGCAGCCGCTCGTCGTGCGTGGCGACGTCGATGTGCGCCCCGCAGGCCAGCCCGCGCGCCACCAGCGCCATGAAGGCGTCGGCGACCTCGCGCCGCGACCGCAGCGCCACCGACTCGGGCTCGTTGTACGCGCCCTTGACGATGCGCAGGGTGGGCCGCGGCGCCTGCTCCAGCAGGCGCTCGAGGTCCGCGGGCGTGCGGCGCAGGTAGCTCTGCAGGACGGTGGCCACGTGGTCGTGGCCGCGCCGGCGCAGCTCCAGGTAGAGCTCGAGCGTGCCGTCGACGTAGCCGGAGCTCTCCATGTCCAGGCACATCGTGCCCCCGACCGCGCCGATGCGCCTGGCGAGGCCGTCGGCCAGCTCGAGCGCGAGGTCGGGGGAGACGCCGAGGCCCAGCTGGGTGGGCTTGACGCTGAAGTACGGCTCCACCCCGGCGGCGTGGACGCCTTCGACGGCGGCGGCGATGCGCGCGGCGGAGGCGCGGGCGTCCTCCTCGGACGCCACGAACTCGCCCAGCACGTCGACGATCACGCCCTTGCCGCTGGCCTCGATCGCCTTCAGCTTGGGGAGCGCCGCCTCGAGGTCCTGCCCGGCGACGAACCGGCCGACGCCGAGCCTCCAGCCGTTCCTCTCGACGAACCCCCTGACCCAGCGGGCCTCCGCCGTGGCGAGGACCGCCCGGCGGTAGAGGTCGACGAGGGGAGGCATACGGCGCACATCTTACCCACGGCCCCGGCTGCGGCCGGGCGACCTCGGGAGGTGCGATACACCCGGACCCTCCGTGCCCCACGCGCTTTAGTAAGACTTCCGACAGCCCCCGCCCGAGGGGCGGCGCTACGCTTCCTCATGACGCGCGGCACGGTCCCAGTACCCCGCGAGGTCCGCTGGCAGACCGCGGTGAGCGCCTTCCGAGGTGTGTCGATGCCTGACGTTCCGGGCCACCGTCGACCCGGTGGGAGGAGAACTGCGTGAACCTGCTCTTCGTGCGCCACGGCGAGACCGACTGGGCGCTCGTGGAGTCGCGGGGGGCCAGGGGATGGGCCAAGGACTTCGCGCCGCTGACGAAGCTCGGCCGGCTGCAGATCGACACCATCGCCCGTGACTACCGCCTGAAGGAGGCGGAGGCGATCCTCTGCAGCACGTTCACCCGGGCGCTCGAGTCGGGGGCGCTGCTGTCCAGGGCCCTCAACAAGCCCCTGTACGTGGAGCACGACCTTCACGAGTGGCTGCCGCAGAAGGACCCGCTGGCGGACTACGACGAGAAGATGCTGGCCGAGGCCAAGAAGACCCTCTCCGGCACCGCCCCCGCGCCGGAGCCGGCGCCGTGGGAGAGCCTGGAGGAGGTCAGGGCCCGCGTCCTCGGCGTGCTGCGCCGCTACCGCCGCTTCAACACGCTGATCGTCGTCACGCACGGCGTGGTGATCAGCAGCATCGTCGGCGTCGACCGGCACGTCGAGCACGCCGAGATCGTCCCGTTCACGCTCGACCTCGACGAGGAGCCGGTCCCGCCGGCGGTAGAGTCCCAGGCGTGACGCCGCGCATCAGGCTGCCCTACGACGGCGCGGTCGAGGGGCGGGTCGTCCGCCTCACGCCGCTCTCCTGGGACGACGTGCCCGCCCTGATGGAGATCGCCAGGGCCGCCCCTGAGGAGTACGAGCTGACGTCCACCCCGCGCGACGACGCCGAGGGCCAGGCCTACTTCTCCGAGGCCCTCGCCGAGGTCGCCGCTGGGACCGCGCACGTGGTGACGGTGCGGGACCTCTCTGGTGCGGTGATCGGCACCTCGCGGCTGCGCGCCTACGACGCGCGGCACGCGCGCTGCGAGCTCGGCTACACCTGGTACCACCCGCGGGTGTTCCGCACCGCCGTCAACACCGAGTGCAAGCTGCTGCTCCTCGAGCTCGCGTTCGAGGGCCTGGGCGTGCACCGCGTGCAGATCCAGACCGATGCCCGCAACCTGCGCTCGCAGCGGGCGATCCTGGCGCTGGGCGCCCAGTTCGAGGGCGTGCTGCGGCGCCACATGGTCGCGAAGGACGGCTACGTGCGCGACAGCGTGGTCTTCTCGATCACCGACGTGACGTGGCCGACGGTGCGCCTGCGGCTGCGCGAGCGGCTGGAGGAACGCCTCGCTCGCGACGCGGCGACCGCGGCGACCTGACGGTACGGCCCGCGACCGGCGGCACGAACCCCGCCCGGGCCGCTCAGGGCGGAGCGCGGACGGGACCCGGCGCCGCTACCTGATGCCGTGCAGGATCTCCTCGAGGCCCTCGGGGTCGGTGATGTAGACCTCCTTGGGCCGGGTCTCGATCACGCCCTCGCCCTCGAGCGCCTTCAGGGCGCGCGTGACGGTCTCGCGCGACGTGCCGGCCAGGTTCGCCAGCTCCTGGTGCGTGAGCCGCACCAGGGCCCTGTCCTCGTCGAGGTCGACGACCCCGCCGCGGTAGAGGCGCAGCAGGACGTAGGCCACGCGGCCCTGTGCGTCCTGGTACGAGAGCACCTGGGACTCGTCGTCCATGCCGCGCAGGCGGGCGGCCAGCGTAGTGGTCAGGTTGAGGTTCATCGCCGGGTACTCGGAGAGCAGGCGGCGGAAGTCGTCGTTGAACAGCAGGTAGCAGTGCACCTCGTTCAGCGTCGTGACCGTCGCGCTGCGCGTGGTCTGGCCGAGCAGGGCCATCTCGCCGAAGAACTCCGGCGGCTGGAGGATGGCCAGGGTCTTCTCGTGGCCGCCGAGGTCGACCTTCGACAGCTTCACGAGGCCCTTGGCCATGATGTAGAGCGCCTCCCCCTTGTCACCCTCCTGGAAGATCGTCGCCCCCGGCTCGAACACCCGCTTCCGGACCGCCGAGGCCGCGATCTCGAGGGCGCGGTCGGGCACCCCGTGGAAGAGCGGGACCTTCGCTAGCTGCTGCTTGATCTCGCCGACGCTCTCGGCTGCCATCTGACCTCCAAGGGGGCCGCACGCGGGGCGGGACCCGGGTTTCGCGCTCCAGCACGTATAGTACCAGCGTGACGAGCGTCCTGGCGTGTGAAGGGGTCGAACGCCGCTTCCGCACGCCGGCCGCCGTCGTCGAGGTGCTGCGCGGCGTCGACCTCCGCGTGGACGCCGGCGAGCTCGCCGTGGTCCTCGGGCCGAGCGGCTCGGGGAAGACCACACTACTTCACATCCTCGCCGGCCTGGACAGGCCGGACGCCGGCGAGGTCTGGTGGGGAGGGACGCGCCTCGGCGCCCTCTCGCGCTCCCGGCTCACGGCGCTGCGCGCCCGCAACGTGGGGCTCGTGTTCCAGCAGCACTACCTCCTCGAGGACCTGACGGCGCTCGAGAACGCCCTGCTGCCCATGCGTATCGTCGGCGAGGTCGACGAGAGGCGGGGCAGGGAGCTGCTGGCCCTGGTGGGCCTCTCGCACCGCGAGGGGCACCTGCCCGCCCACCTCTCCGGCGGCGAGCGCCAGCGGGCCGCGGTCGCCAGGGCGTTGGCCCTCGACCCGCCGTGCCTGATCGCCGACGAGCCGACGGGCTCGCTGGACCGGCCCCGCGCGCTGGAGGTCTTCCGCCTGCTGCGCGACCTCGCCGCCGTTGAGGGCAAGGCCGTCGTGCTCGTCACGCACGACGAGACGCTGCTGGGCGAGGCGCGGGACGGAGGCGGGCGGGTGTCCGTCTACCGGCTCGCCGACGGCGTCCTGGTCCCGGAGGCCGTGCCAGGCCTTACATGAACGCTAGCTAAGCGAGCGAGCGTCGTGGCCGACGGACACTGTGATACTCTCCACAACGAACCGGACCTCGAAGGGTCCCGCCCCTGAAGGGCGGACCGGCGGTTCTCGGAGGTGTCATGAAGAAGCTGATGGCAGCCCTCCTGGCCCTGGTGTTGCTAGGGCTAGCGAGCGCACAGACGCTCGTCTACGGCACGAGCGGGTTCCCCTCGTCGCTCGACGCCGTGGACTCGCAGGACGGCAACTCGCTGGTGGTCTCGTCGCAGATCACGGAGCGCCTCGTGGACTTCGTCCCCGGCGGCACGGACCTGCGCCCCGGCCTGGCCACCGAGTGGCGCGCGAACGAGGACGCCACCGTCTGGAACTTCGTGCTGCGCCAGGGCGTCACGTTCCACGACGGCACGCCGTTCAACGCCGAGGCCGTGAAGTTCAACATCGACCGCTGGAACGACCCGAACCACCCCTACAGCGGCCGTGACCAGGGCAAGACCTTCGTCCCCTGGGGCTGGGTGTTCGGCGGCCCGATCGGCGAGGGCAACCTCATCGAAGAGGTCACCGTGGTCAACGACCACGAGGTCCAGATCACGCTGACCCAGCCGGCGCCGTTCCTCCCGGCCCTGTTCGCGGCGGTCTACTTCCAGTTCAGCAGCCCGGCCGCGATCATGGAGCACGGCGTCGCCTACGGCACGCCGTCCGTCGGCGCCGTCGGCACCGGCCCCTTCAAGTTCGTCGAGTGGATCGAAGGCGAGCGCATCGTCCTCGAGCGCAACGACGACTACTGGGGCGGCCCGGCGCAGGTGCAGCAGGTCGTGTTCCGCGGCATCGCCGAGCCGACCGCGCGCCTCGCCGAGCTCCAGGCCGGCACGATCGACATCGCCGTGCTGCTGTCCGTCGACGACCTGGCGACGATCGAGAGCGACCCGAACCTGAAGGCGATGATCCCCGAGACCGAGCTGAACGTCGGCTACCTCGCGCTGCACCAGGCCAACGAGCCGCTCGACAACCTGCTCGTGCGCCAGGCGATCGCCCACGCGATCGACCGCGAGGCGATCATCGACGCCTTCTACGGCGGCCTGGGCGTCCCGGCCAAGGGCTTCATCCCCTCGACCATGTTCGGCCAGCCCGAGCCGTGGCCGTACGCGTACGACCCGGAGCGCGCCAAGGAGCTCCTGGCCGAGGCCGGCTACCCGAACGGCTTCTCGATCGACTTCTGGTACATGCCGGTCAGCCGCCCGTACTTCCCGGCGCCGCAGCCGATCGCCGAGACGATCGCCAGCTACCTGGCCGACGTCGGCATCCAGGTGAACCTCCAGACCGAGGACTGGACGACCTACCTGGCCGACTACCAGACCGGCAAGTTCCCGATCTACATGCTGGGCTGGAACGCCGACTACGCCGACCCGGACAACTTCCTGATGACGTTCTTCGGCCCGTCGGCCCCGAGCGACATCGGCTGGGACGACCCCGAGACGCGTGACCTGCTCCAGCAGGCCCGCCAGATCGCCGACCCCGAGGTCCGCGCGAGCCTCTACACGCAGATCGGCAACAACGTCGTCCGCGACGTCCCGATGATCCCGTTCGCGCACAACCGCACGCTCAACGCGACGCGCGCGAACATCGACGGCTGGGTCCCCAGCCCGCTCGGCTACTCGTCGGTCAGCCTGCACACGGTCACCAAGGCCGAGTGAAGGCACGCTAGCGACGGTAGGGCGGCCCCACGCGAGGGCCGCCCTACCGCGCCCCTATCTCGCGAGGACCACGTTCTTTGACCGCCTACCTACTGCGCCGCGTGCTGGGCCTCGTGCCCGTCCTGATCGGCGTGACGCTCCTCATCTTCTTCCTCACGCGCGTGATACCCGGCGACCCAGCGACGGCCATGCTGGGCCAGCGCGCGGCGCCCAACCTCGTCCAGCGCCTGCGCACCGACCTCGGGCTCGACCGCCCGCTGTTCTTCAACCTCGAGAAGGCGCGCCAGACGGGCCAGTGGCGCGACGTCTTCGACAGCCAGTACTTCTCGTACATGGCCGGGCTGGTGCGGCTAGACCTGGGGCGCTCGATCTACACGCTGATCCCCATCACCGAGAGCCTCAGGCACCGCTTCGCCGCCACCTTCGAGCTGACCCTGGCGGCGATGGTCTTCGCCGTCGCCATCGGGATCCCGGCGGGCGTGTTCGCCGCCACGCGCCGCGGCACGGTCGCCGACACGTCGATAATGCTGCTGGCGCTTTCGGGCGTGTCGTTCCCGGTCTTCTGGCTGGCGATCATCCTCATCTACGTGTTCTCCGTGACGCTAGGCTGGCTGCCGCCGTCCGGGCGACTCTCGGTGAGCATGTCGGTCGAGCCGCTGACGGGCATGTACGTCCTCGACTCTCTCCTGCGCGGGCGCCTCGAGGTGGCGGCCGACGCGGCCAGGCACCTGGTGATGCCCGCGATCGCGCTGGGCACGATCCCGCTGGCGATCATCGTGCGCATGACGCGCTCGGCGATGCTCGACGTGCTGGGCCAGGACTACGTGCGCACCGCGCGCTCCAAGGGCCTGAGCGAGGCTCGCGTCGTGCGCGTCCACGCGCTGCGCAACGCCCTGCTGCCGGTGGTGACGGTGATCGGCCTGTCCTTCGGCTCGCTGCTCTCGGGCGCGCTGCTGACCGAGACGGTCTTCAGCTGGCCGGGCATCGGGCGGTGGGTGTACGACGCCATCGCCTCGCGCGACTACCCCGTCATCCAGGGCGGGGTGCTGTTCGTGTCGGTCGTCTTCGCCCTGGTGAACCTGCTCGTCGACGTGACCTACGCCCTCATCGACCCTAGGATCCAGTACTCGTGAGCGACGTCGCCGCTGCCACCGCCTCGGCCGCGTCCCCGGTGAGGGGCCGCTCCCTCGCCACCGACGCGTTCCGCCGCTTCTTCCGCCACCCGACGGGCCTCCTGGGCCTGTTCATCGTCGGCTTCTTCGTGCTCGCGTCGCTGCTCGCGCCGGTGCTGAGGCCTTACGACGCCTCGCGCGACCGCGACCTGCGGGCCCGCCTGGCGCCGCCCAGCGCCGAGCACTGGTTCGGCGCCGACGAGCTCGGACGCGACCAGTTCACCCGCGTCTGGCACGGCGGGCGCATCAGCCTGCGCGTGGGCCTGCTGGCCGTGACGTTCGCGGCCGTGACCGGCACGCTGCTCGGCCTCGCCGCCGGCTACGTGGGCGGCTGGCTCGACACCTTCGTCGTCTGGCTGATGGACATCGTCCTGGCGTTCCCCGGGGTGCTGCTGGCCATCGTCATCGTCGCCACGCTGGGCCCGAACCTCACGAACGCCCTCATCGCGATCTCGGTCACGCAGGTGCCGCTCTACACGCGCATCGTCCGCTCCGTGGTGCTGGCGGTGCGCGAGACCGAGTACGTCCAGGCGGCGAAGGCCCTGGGGACGAACCCGCTGGGGATCGTCTTCAAGCACGTCCTGCCGAACAGCCTCTCGCCGCTGATCGTGCAGCTCACGCTCTCGGTCGGGACGGCGATCCTCGACGTCGCGGCGCTCGGGTTCCTCGGCCTCGGCGCGCAGCCGCCGCAGCCCGAGTGGGGCCTGATGATCCGCGACGGCTTCACCCAGTTCGTGCGCGCGCCGTGGATGTCGATCTTCCCTGGCATCGCGATCTTCCTCTCGGTCGTCGGCTTCAACCTGCTCGGCGACGCGATCAGGGACGTCCTGGACCCGCGCCTGCGGGACGTCTGAGGTGAGCGCCGAGGTCTTTCGTCTCCCGCTGCCGCTGCGGCCGCGCCTGGTCAGGCGCGTCTGGGGCGGCGGCGCCCTGCGGTCGCTGCTGGGGGAGGACGGGGTAGACGTCGACCCCGGCGCGGGACCCTTCGGCGAGGCCTGGCTCGCCGACGGCGCCAGCGTCGTCGCCCGCGGGCCGCTGGCCGGCAGCACCGTGGCCGAGCTCGCCGAGCGCTGGGGCGAGGAGCTCGTGGGCACGCTCACGGTGGCGCGCTACGGGCGGCGGCTGGCGCTGCTCGTGAAGCTCCTCGACGCCGCCGACGACCTGTCGGTCCAGGTGCACCCCGACGACGACTACGCCCTGAGGCGGGAGGCCGCCACCGGCCACCTGGGCAAGACGGAGGCCTGGTACGTGCTGCGGGCCGAGCCGCGCGCGTACGTGCTGCGCGGCTTCGTGCGGCCGGTGACGCGCGAGGAGGTCAGAGCCGCCGCCCTGGACGGCTCGCTGCCCGAGCTACTCCAGCGCGTCGCGGTGGGGCCCGGCGACGTCGTCGTGAACCCGGCCGGCACCGTGCACGCGGTGGGGAAGGGCCTGCTGCTCTACGAGGTACAGCAGTCGAGCGACCTCACCTACCGGCTCTTCGACTACGGCCGGCGCGACGCCGCGGGCAGGCCGCGCGAGCTGCACCTGGACAAGGCCCTGGACGTGGCCGACCTGAGCGCGGCGCCGGCCACGCTGCCGCGGCCGCCCGCGCCCGGACCCGGCCGCTGGCGCCGCCTGGTGGCGCGGCCCGAGTTCGTCCTCGACGCGGTGCTCTTGAGGCCCGACGCCGACGCCGCCGGAGCGACCGCGCCCGAGAGCTGCCACCTGCTGACCGTGGTGGACGGCGCTGCGCACCTGTTCGCCGGCGGCGAGCAGCTCGAGCTGACCACGGGCGCCACGGCGCTGCTGCCGGCGGCCATGGGGGCCTACCGGCTGAGCGGCTTCGGCGAGGTGCTGCGGGCCGCCGTGGAGTGAGCGGCCCGGCGCCGGCGGCGGAACGGAGAGCGGCCGCGCCCCGAGTGGGCGCGGCCGCGGCCTTCCGTAGCTGGGCCTAGGGTTCAGGCGCTCGGGGCGACCCCCGGGCTCGGCCTGTCCTCGGCCACGGGCGGGACGAACGTGGGCGGCTGGCCCTCGTCCTCGACGAGCATCACGTCGAGCACCTCGCGGAAGCCGCTGACGGTGATCACCTCGAGGTCGGCGAGGATCGCCTCGGGCACCTCCTCGAGGTTCGCCTCGTTGTCCTTGGGCAGGATCACGGTCTTGATGCCGGCCTGGTGGGCGGCCAGGAGCTTCTCCTTGACGCCGCCGATGGGCAGCACGCGGCCGCGCAGCGTGATCTCGCCGGTCATCGCCACGTCACCGCGCACCTTGCGGCCCGTGAGGGCGCTGACCACGGCCGTGGCCATGGCGATGCCGGCCGACGGGCCGTCCTTGGGCGTGGCGCCCTCGAGCACGTGCACGTGGAGGTCGTGCTTCTCGTAGAAGTCCGGCGGGATGCCGAACTCGTGCGAGTTGCGCCGCACGTAGGCGATGCCCGCCTGGGCGCTCTCCTTCATGACGTCGCCGAGCTGGCCCGTGAGGGTGACGTTGCCCTTGCCCGGCATGACGACGGCCTCGATGTCGAGGGTGACGCCGCCGACGGACGTCCAGGCCAGGCCGTGCGACAGCCCGACCTGCGGCTCCTTCTCGGCCTTCTCGTCGCGGTAGGGCGGCACGCCGAGCAGCTCGCGCACCTTCACCTCGTCGACGACCTGCGTGCCCTCCCAGGGCTCGGTCAGGTAGGCCTTGGCCATCTTCCGCGCGGCCTTGGCGATGTGCCGGTCGAGGTTACGCACGCCGGCCTCGCGCGTGTACTCGGTGATGATGCGCTTGATCGCGCCGTCGGTGAACTCGATGCGGCCCTCGAGGCCGTGGTCCTTGAGCTGCCGCGGGACGCGGTAGCGCTTGGCGATCTCGACCTTCTCGGGCAGCGTGTAGCCCGGGATCTGGATGACCTCCATGCGGTCGAGGAGCGGCCGCGGGATCGTCGACAGCGTGTTCGCCGTCGTGATGAACATGACCTTCGAGAGGTCGTAGGGGATCTCGAGGTAGTGGTCCACGAAGGCGTTGTTCTGCTCGGGGTCGAGCACCTCGAGCAGCGCCGACGACGGGTCGCCGCGGAAGTCGGCGGTCATCTTGTCGACCTCGTCGAGCAGGAAGACGGGGTTGATCGTGCCCGCCGTCTTCATGCCCTGGATGATGCGGCCGGGCAGGCTGCCGATGTACGTGCGCCGGTGCCCGCGGATCTCGGCCTCGTCGCGCACGCCGCCCAGGCTCATGCGCACGAACTTGCGGTTGAGGCTGCGCGCGATCGACTTGCCGAGCGACGTCTTGCCCACGCCGGGCGGGCCCACCAGGCAGAGGATCGGCGCCTTGTAGTCGGAGCCCTCCTTGTCCTTGGTGAGCTGCCTCACGGCGAGGAACTCGACGATGCGCTCCTTGGGCTCCTCGAGGCCGTAGTGGTCCTCGTCGAGCACCTGCTGGCTGTACGCCACGTCGAGGCGCTCCTCGTCGACCTCGGTCCAGGGGAGGTCGAGGATCGTGTCGAGGTAGGTGCGCACGACGGTGGCCTCGGGCGAGCCGGCGGCCATCCGCTCCAGCCTGTCGATCTCCTTCAGCGCCCGCTCACGCGCGTGCTCGGGCAGCTTCTTCTCCTCGACCTTCTTGCGCAGCTCCTCGGACTCGGACGCCTCGTCGTGCCCCAGCTCGCGCTGGATGGCCTTCATCTGCTCGCGCAGGAAGTACTCGCGCTGGTTCGAGTCCATCTGCTGCTTGACGCGAGCGCTGATCTGCTTCTCGGTCTCGAACCGCTCGAGGTCGCGCGTCAGGAAGCCGTAGACGAGCTCGAGGCGCTTGGTGACGTCGGGCTCCTCGAGCGCCGCCTGCTTGTCGGCGACCTCCCATGTCGCGTACTTGGCGATCAGGTCGGCCAGCGGGCCGGGCTCCTTCATGCCCCTGAGGTTCTCGAGGTGGAAGGAGTCGAGCCTGAGGTTCTTGTTCTGCTGGGCGTACTCGCCGAACGCCGACTTGACCTGCTCGACCAGCGCCTGGACGCGCGGCGAGGACGAGTCGGCGGTGACCTCCGGTACGGTCGAGACCCTGGCCCGCAGCGACGGGCCGGGCAGGTACTCCTCGATGCGGGCGCGCTCGCGGCCCTCCACCAGCACCTGCAGCGTGTCGTTCGGCAGCCGGATCACCTGCTTGATGACGGCCAGCGTGCCGACCGAGTAAAGGTCGTCGCCGGTGGGGTCGTCGACCCGGGCGTCGCGCTGTACCACGAGCACGACCCTGTTGTCGCCCGCCTGCGCCTCCTCCAGCGCGCGCTTCGACTTGGGTCGCCCGACGTCGACGTTCTCGAGCGTGCGCGGCAGCACGACCTGCGTGCGCAGCGCGATGACGGGTAGCTCCCAATCCATGCCCCAAGTAGAACCCCGGCGCGTACGGGCGCTCCGTAAGGTGGCTGACTACGCGCCTCGCCCGTAAGCTGGCTTACGAACGGGCCGATCCCGCCTCACAGCTCGAGGGGCACGCCCAGCTCGGGGCAGCGGACGCGGCGGCCCGCGGCGCGCTGCGCGGCGGCGAAGGCGTCCATCTTCTCAGGCTCGCCGTGCACGAGGAGCAGCTCGGCCCCGTCGGACCGGGCGAGGAAGGCCTCCAGGTCGTCGCGGTCGGCGTGCGCGGAGAAGCCGCCGATCGTGTGCACGCTGGCCCTCACCTCGACCTCCTCGCCGAGGACCCTCACGCGCTTGGCGCCGTCCACCAGCGCGCGGCCCAGCGTGCCCTGCGCCTGGTAGCCGACGATCACGACGCTCGCGGCCTCGCGCGGCAGGTTGTGGCGCAGGTGGTGGAGGACCCGTCCGCCGGTCATCATCCCCGACCCCGCCAGGATCACCGCGCCGCCGCGGACGTCGTTGAGCCGCTTGGACTCCTCGGCGGTTACCGTGAACCGGAGCGACGGCGGCCTGAGGGGGTCGCCGCCGCGGGCGAAGACCTCGGCGACCTCAGGCAGTAGCTCGCCGACGCCTCGCCCGTAGACGCGCGTGACGAGCGTGGCCATCGGCGAGTCTAGATAGACCGGTACGTCTGGAAGCTGGCCCGCGCTCTTCATCCGGTAGACCTCGTAGAGCACCTGCTGGGCGCGCTCCACGGCGAACGTGGGCACGATGACGTTGCCACCGGCCTCCAGCGCCTGGTTCAGCACCCACGCGAACTCGTCTCGCGTCTCCGCGAGCGAGCGGTGGGACCTGTCGGCGTAGGTCGTCTCGAGGACGACGGCGTCCGCGCCCTCGGGAGGCGCCGCGGTCGGGTGCAGCGAGCTCTGCCTGTTGCCCAGGTCGCCCGAGAAGACGACCTTCCTCCCCTCGGCCTCGACCTCGAGGTACGCGCTGCCGAGGATGTGCCCGGCCCGCCGGTACGTGACGACGACCCCCGGCGCGGGCTCGAACGGTTCGTCGTAGGCCACCGGGGCGAAGCGGGCGATCGCCTCCTCGGCGTCCTCGGGCGCGAACAGGGGCAGGGGCACCGCGCGGCCGCGACCCCCGCGTCCGGCCCGGCGCAGCTCGCGCTCGTGGTCCTCACGCTGCAGCGCGGCGGCGTCGCGCAGGATGATCGCGGCGATCTCGCGGGTGCCGGCCGTGGCGTGGAACGGTCCCCGGTAGCCGAGGCGCGTCAGCAGCGGCAGCCGGCCGACGTGGTCGAGGTGCCCGTGCGTGACGAGCACGGCGTCCAGGGAGGCCGGGTCGAAGGGGAAGGGGCCGCGGTTCAGCGCCTCGAGCGCGGCGGGTCCCTGGAACAGGCCGCAGTCGACGAGCACCCGGGCACCGTCGGCCTCGAGCAGGTGGCAGCTCCCGGTGACCGTCCGCGCGGCGCCCGCGCTCCTCAGCCTCACGCGCCTGCTCCCGCGCCCGTCGACCTCACGCCGCGGTCCAGGCCAGCCGTCCGCCCTCGAGGCGCGCCTCCACGCGCCCGGTCTCCCGCAGGTGCGAGAGGTAGGCGGCGACGGTGCAGAGGTTCAGGTGGTAGCGGGGGAGGTCGTCCATGCGCAGGCCCAGGGCCTCGCCGACGCGCGCCAGCACCTCCTCCGTGCCTGCCCCGTCGCAGGCCGCCAGGACGGCCCCCTCGGCGCGCGCGACCGCGGCGGCGTTCGCCTCGACCAGGCCGACCAGGTCCTCCGTGGGCTCGCCGTGCCCCGGCAGCGCGACCCGCGCGCCGCTCGCCGCCACCACGCCGTGCGCGGCCTTCTGCTGCCCGATGTCCTGCCCGAACGGCAGGGGGTAGCGCTCGAGGGTCGCCGGGCCGAACACGGCGTCCGAGGCGATCAGCACGTCGTCGACCAGCACCGCGAACATGCGGTGCGCGTGCCCGCGCACGTCCAGGAGCCGCAGCCTGAGCCCCGCCAGCTCGAGCTCGCCCGACTCGACCTCCACGTGCACCGGCGAGGGCTTGGCCTGCAGCCACTTCGTCGTCATCTCCGCGGGCGGCTTGGCGCCGTGGAACAGGTAGACGGGCTCGAGGTACGGCGCGCGCATGATCGCCGCCTCGAACGGCGGGGCGTGCACGACCGCCTCCGGGTACTGCCTGACGAGGTAGTCGTTGCCGCCGTAGTGGTCGGCGTGGCTGTGCGTGTTCAGCACCGCCACCGGCGTGAGGCCCAGGTCGTCGAGGGCGCGCCTGACGCGCCGGCCGTGGTCCGAGTCCTGGCCCGTGTCGACGAGGACCGCGCGGCCGTCCTCGCCCGCGACGATCGCCGAGTTCACCGCGCCGGTCAGCGCGTAGACGTGTTCCGAGAGCTGCAGCGGTGGCTCCTGCCTGGCCATGCCCGAGGCTAACTCAGGCCGCGCGCGCGAGCAGGGCCAGGTAGAAGCCGTCGAGCCCGCCCACGGGCAGGACGTAGGCGCCCACGCTCGCGGGCAGGACCACGCCGGGGGCTTCCGGCAGCGGCAGGGGAGCGAACCCCGGCGTCCCGCCTAGGAACGCCTCGACGCGCTCCACGCCCTCGTCGGGCGTGAGCGAGCAGACGGCGTAGAGGAGGGTGCCGCCGGGCCTCACCGCGCGCGCGGCGGCGCCCAGCAGGTCGTCCTGCAGCGCCGCGAGCCTCCTCACGTCCTCGGGCGCCAGGCGCAGCTTGATCTCCGGGTGGCCCCTCAGCGTGCCCGTCCCGCTGCAGGGCGCGTCGAGCAGCACGCGGTCCCCGAGCGGCGCGTCGGGCCCCGGCCAGCCGGCCGCCAGGTCGGCGACGACGTGCTCGGCCTCGAGGCCGAGCCTGGCCAGGTTGCGCCTCGCGCCCTCCGCGCGCTTCTCCGAAAGCTCGACCGCGACGACGCGGGCGCCGCTGGCCGCCAGGGTCGCCGTCTTCACGCCCTGGCCGGACGCCAGGTCGTAGACGAGCTCGCCGGCGCGCGCGCCGAGCAGCCGGGCCACGAACAGCGAGGACGGGTTCTGCGGCTGGACGAGGCCCTCCTGGAACGCGCGGAGCCGGGCCAGCGGGACGGGCGAGCGCACCGACAGCGACCGCGGCCACGCCGGCCCGCCCTCCGGCAGCGGCAGCTCCGGACCCGGCCTGACCTCGCAGCCCTCCGCCCGCAGCGCCTCCTCGGCGTCCTCGCGCAGCGCCGTCAGCCACAGGGGCTCGGGCTCGAGCATGCCCAGCGCCGCGCGCACCGCGGCCTCGCGGCCCAGCGCGGCCGCGAAGCGCTCGAACAGCCAGCCGGGGAGCGAGAGGTCGCGCACGGGGTCCAGTCCGGCAGCGGCCGGTCGGCCGTAGCCGGCGCCGGCGGGCGCGGTCGCGCCGGG
>Ga0207872_100136_pt1 | contig 60562 bp, 60 predicted proteins | sample Passage260B_FD_187372 | JGI IMG/M metagenome (GOLD analysis project Ga0207872, IMG submission 187372) | Cellulose adapted compost microbial communities from Newby Island Compost Facility, Milpitas, CA, USA - Passage2 60B (SPAdes) (version 2) ...
GGGGCGGCGGCCCGCGCCGCCGCCCCCGCCGCCATGGCCCCGCTGCTCGAGCTCTCAGGCGTCACCCTCTCCTTCAGGGGCCTCACCGCCCTGGCGAACGTCGGCTTCGCCCTCGAGGAGGGGCAGGTCACCGCCCTCATCGGCCCCAACGGGGCCGGCAAGACCAGCGTCTTCAACGTGGTCTGCGGCTTCTACAGGCCGCAGTCCGGCCGCGTCGCCTTCCGCGGCCGCGAGATCACCGGCCTGGCCCCCGCCCAGGTGGCCCGACTCGGCATCGGTCGCAGCTTCCAGAACATCGAGCTCTTCAAGAACATGACGACCCTGGAGAACCTGCTCCTGGGTCGCCACATGCACGTGCGCGCGAACCTCTTCGACGCGCTCTTCTCGACCCCGCGTTGGGTGAGGGACGAGGTGGCGCAGCGCCGCCGCGCCGAGGAGCTGATGGACCTGCTCGACCTGCAGGCGTACCGCGACCAGCCGGTGGGGGCGCTGCCCTACGGCGTCCAGAAGCTCATCGAGGTGGCGCGGGCGCTGGCGACCGAGCCGCGGCTGCTGCTCCTCGACGAGCCCACCGCCGGCATGACGGTCGAGGAGAAGGACGACACTACGGTCACGCTGCTGCGGCTGAGGCGCGAGCTCGACCTGACGATGCTCGTCGTGGAGCACGACCTGCGGGTCGTGGGCGGCATGGCCGACCGCGTGATCGTCCTCGACCACGGCACGCTGATCGCCGACGGCACGCCGCGCGAGGTGCAGGACGACCCCGCCGTGATCGCGGCCTACCTGGGCAGCTCGCGGCTGGCCTCCGAACCGGCGGGGGCGGCATGAGCGCCGAGCCGTTCCTCGAGCTGATCACCGTCGAGAGCGGCTACCACCGGCAGCTCCGCGTTCTGAAGGGCGTCTCGCTGACGGTCGCGCCCGGGCAGTGCGTGGCCGTGCTCGGCTCGAACGGCGCCGGCAAGAGCACGATGCTGAAGACGATCATGGGGCTCATCGACGACGAGCCCCGCAAGGGCCGCGTCCTCGTGGGCGGCCGGGACGTCACGCGCTGGAGCACCGAGGCCATCTCCCAGGCCGGGGTCGCCTACGTGGTCGAGGACCGGGGGATGTTCCCCGACCTGACCGTCGCCGAGAGCCTGCGCCTGGGCGCCTACCACCGCCGTGACAGGAAGGGCGTGCAGGAGGACCTCGAGCGGGTCTTCGCGACGTTCCCGCGCCTGGCCGAGCGCCAGCACCAGCAGTGCGGCACGCTCTCGGGCGGGGAGCAGCAGATGCTCGCGATCTCGCGCGCGCTGATGAGCCGGCCCAAGGTGCTCATGCTCGACGAGCCGAGCCTCGGCCTGGCGCCGCTGCTGGTCGAGGAGATCTTCGCGGTGATCCGCGAGATCAACAGGAGCGGCATGGGCGTGCTCCTGGTCGAGCAGAACGCGAACCAGGCCCTGGCCATCGCCGACTACGGCTACGTGCTGGAGGGCGGCCGCTTCGTCCTCGAGGGCACCGCCGAGGAGCTGAGGCGCAACGAGAACGTGCAGGAGTTCTACCTCGGGGTCAGCGCCAGGTCCGCGGAGGCCCCGCGCCTGCACGTCAGGCGCCGCCGGCGCCGGTGGAACTGAGGCCGGGCGAGGCGCCTGGGTACCGGCGCGAGCGTTCATCGTCGGCGCGCCAGGCCCGCGCGACGAGCCGCGCCCAACGAGAGAGGCGCCCGGTCTCCCGGGCGCCTCTTACGCGCTAGTGCGTACTTGAGCGCGGGGTCAGTAGCGACCGCCCGCGGCCGGCGTGGTGACGACCACGTTCGCGGCCTGGAGGCCCTTCTTGCCCTGCTCGACGTCGAAGGTGACCTCGTCGCCTTCGTTCAGGTTACGGAAGCCCGTCCCCTGGATCGCGGAGAAGTGCACGAACACATCGGGCTGACCGTTGCCCTGTTCGATGAAGCCGAAGCCCTTCTCGCCGCTGAACCACTTGACTCTGCCTGTTGCCATGTTGCGTTTCCCAACTGCCCACTGCGGGCAGTGGGCCATTTCGATTCGGACCTCCGAGGCCCGGTCCTTGACATCCCTCGGGTTGTCGCGAACGAGTCACTCTACGGGTCCGAGGCCAGCTTGGCAAGGGCGCATGAGACACGGGCGAGTGACGGGCGCCGTTCGGTTAAGGTTCTGCCGTGAGCCGCGCACCGGCGACCCCCTACGAGACGATGCGCTACGACCCGGCGTCGGCCGCCGCCGGCGGGGAGGTGCCGGGCCTCGCGCGCTTCGCCCGGCACTGGGCGAGGCTCGAGCGCTCCGCCTCGTTCACCGGCGTGCCGCTCGACCGCGACGCCGTCATCGCCGCCCTGCGCGCCGCCCTCGCCGGCGCGCGGCGGGCGCTGCGCGTGCGCCTCTCCCTGAGCCTCGACGGCCGGCCTGACGTGCGCACCGAGCCGCTGGACCCGCCCTACCCGCAGGGCTTCGCCGACGAGCCCGCGCAGGCGCTTGCCTTCGCCGGCGACGGCCCGTGGCCGCCGCTCGCCCTCGCCGTGGAGCGCGTCGACGAGAGCGACCCGGCCCGGCGCCACAAGACCTCCGACAGGGCGCTGTACGAGCTCGGGCGCTCGTTCGCGCCGGCGCACGGCCTCGCCGACGTAGCGTTCCTGAACAGCCGCGGCGAGCTCGCCGAGGCCGCGATCTCGACGGTCTACGTGGGCACGCCGGACGAGCTCCTGACCCCGCCCCTCGCCAGCGGGGCCCTGCCCGGCGTGCTGCGCGAGGAGCTCCTCGAGCGCGGTCTGGTCCGCGAGGCGGTGCTCAGCGAGGCGGAGCTGCGCAGCGCCCCGGTGGTGCTGATCAGCAGCTCGGTGCGCGGGCTGAGGCGGGTCAGCGTCGCGGCGGGAGCGGTGCGCCTGACCTGAGCCGCGCCGGCGTGAGTGGCGCGGCCGCGCCCGGACCTGACTCCCGGGCCGGTCCTGCGTTCGGTCCCTTCACGCTCGGGCGGCCGGCGGGGTTAGAGTGGCCGGGTGAGTGGTCAGCGCGGCACGGAGGCCGGAGCCGCCGACGCCTCGGCCCGGCCCGTGAGCACACGCCCGTTCGTCGACTACAGCGCCGAGATGCGCGTCACGCGGAACCCCGCCCTGCGCACTACGTTCCGCGCCCTCGGCGTGTTCTTCGTGGCCCTCGGCACGGCGGGCTACATCCTGCCCGGGCTGCCGGGCACCGTCTTCATCCTCATCGCGGCGTACTTCTTCGCCCGCTCCAGCCCGCGCTTCTACAACTGGCTGATGAACCACGAGGTCTTCGGCGTGTGGGTGCGGGACTTCCGCGCCGGCAAGGGCCTGCCGCGCCGGCTGAAGCTGCTCATCCCGACCGTCATCGCCGTGGCCTCTGGCTTCAGCATGGTCGTGTGGGCGAACAAGGGCCGCTGGTGGGCCGTGGCCCTCACGGGCGTCGTCGCCGCCTACGGCATCTGGTACGTGCTGCGCCTGCCGACCCGCGTCGAGGAGTGACGGCCGGCTCCCAGGGACCGTCTCCCGCCCGCTCCGACACCGCCCGGTGGTCGTCGCGTGAAGCGGAAGGGCGGGACGACCGGCGCCCCGCCCCCTGATCGGCCCGCGGCCGCTCAGCCGACGAGCTTGGCCTCGACGGTCTTCTCGAACCCCGCCAGCGCCTTCGAGACGGGGCAGTCGCGCGCGGCCTCCTGCGCCTTCGCTTGGAGCGTGGCGTCGTCGAGGCCGGGCGCCTTCACCTGCACCACGATGTGCCCGCCGGTGATGCCCTTGCCGGGCTCCATGGTCACGGCGGCCTCGGCGTCGATGCTCTCGGGCGTGTGCCCGTCCTTGCCCAGGATCGCGGCGAGGTACATCGCGTAGCAGCCGGACAGCGCCGCCGCGATCAGCTCCTCGGGGTTGGTGCCGGTGTCGCGGCCCGCGCCGGCCTCGAAGCGCGACCGGTACGAGAACGGACCCTCGTAGGTACCGCTCGGCAGGCGCATCCTGCCGCTGCCGCCCCTGAGGTCGCCTTCCCAGCGCGCGGTGGCCTTGGTCGTGACGGACATGAGAACCTCCTCTTGATGAGAGAGCCTAACCGACCTCCGGCTCGAGCTCGTCGTACCCCTCCAGGTAACCCCGCGCCTGCCTGAGGAACATGCGCGCGTAGACGCCGTTCATGGCGAGCAGCTCGTCGTGGTTCCCCTGCTCGATCACCCGGCCGCGCTGCAGCACGACGATCCGCTCGGCCATGCGCACCGTCGAGAAGCGGTGCGAGACGATGATCGTGATGCGCCCGCGGGCGTGGGCGCGCAGCGTCTCGATCACCTCGAACTCGGCGTCGGCGTCGAGCGCCGAGGTGGGCTCGTCGAAGATCAGGACCGAGCCGCCGCGGAAGTAGAGCCGCGCCAGCGCCAGGCGCTGCCACTGCCCGCCCGAGAGCTGCCGCCCGCCCTCGAACCAGCGGCCGAGCATGTTGTCGTAGCGCTCCGGCAGCGCCTCGATGAACTCGGCGGCGCCGGCGCGCTCCGCCGCCGCCTGGACCGCGGCGTCGTCGGCCGCCGCGTTCACGTTCCCCAGCGCGATGTTCTCCCGCACGGTCATCTGGTACTGGCCGAAGTCCTGGAACACGGTGCTCATCTCCGCGCGGAGGCTCGAGGGGCTGAAGCGCGAGGCGTCCATGCCGTTCACGAGGATGCGGCCGGCCGTCGGTCGGTAGAGGAACGTGATCAGCTTGACGAGCGTCGACTTGCCCGCGCCGTTCTCGCCCACCAGCGCGAGCGTCTCGCCCTTCCTGACCTTGACGTTCACGTCCACGAGCACGTCCCGGTCGGTGAGCGGGTAGCGGAAGTGGACGCCCTGGAGCTCGATCGACTCGATCGGCCCGACCCAGGTCTCGCCCTCGTCGTGCCCCGTCGTCGGCAGCTCGAGGAACTCGTAGAGGTTCCGCATGTAGAGCAGGTTCTGGTAGATGCCCGAGATGCCGGAGAGCAGGTTCGAGAACTGCTGCTGGAGCTGGGAGATGCCCTGGATGAAGAGGCCGAAGTCCCCGACGGTGATCCCGCCGGCCGCGGCGCGGCGCAGGACGACGGCCGTGGCGCCGCCGACCAGGCCCGTCGAGGCCAGCGAGGCCGCGAGGCCCCAGCCGCTGCGGCGGCGGATCAGGGACGCGAGCTGGGCGCGGAAGCCCAGGTAGTACTGCTGCCAGCGCTCCATCAGGTAGTCGCCGAAGCCGAACAGCCTGATCTCCTTCACCGCCTGGTCGTTGGTGAGCAGGCTGCCCAGGTAGTTCTGCTTGCGGGCGTCCTGGGCCTGGCGCCTGATCATCCGGTACCCCTCGGTCCCGAAGCGCGACTGCACCCACACCGCCGGCACCGAAGCCAGCAGGACCAGCGGCACGACGGCCCAGCCGAGCTGCGTCATCAGCGCGCTCACCGAGCCGAGCGTCACCAGCGACTGGCCCAGCGTCAACACCTGCGAGAACACGCCCAGCGGCCGGCTGCCGACCTCCCGGTAGGCGTTCTGCAGCGAGTCGTAGACGGCGGCGTCCTCGAACTGCGCCAGCTCGAGCTCGCCCGCCTTGGCCAGGATGCGGCGGCTGATGCGGTTCTGCAGGGTGTCGCCGAGGAGCTCGCGGTTCGCGCCCTGGACGATGCCCACGACGCTCCCGACGGCCACCACGGCGACCTGCACGCCGAGCAGGGCGAGGAGGCGCCGGTACGCCTCGTCGGCGCCGCCGGCCGCGCCCGACACCGCCGCCGCCACGGCGTCGAGGAGCAGCTTGGCGACCCACATGTTCGCCGCCGGCAGACCGGCCTGGACCAGGCTGAGCGCGACGATCGCGGCGGTGCGGCCCGGGCTCGCCTCCCACACCAGGCCGAGGGTCGAGACGAGGTCGCGCAGGTGGACGCGCAGGCCCACCGGCGCAGGGGGCGGACGGGGCGGGCTCCTCACTCCGCGCAATGTACAGCCCGCGGGCGCGCACGCGGCTCGCATGGAGGACTCAGAAGTGGGTGCTAGCTTCCGTTCACTCTAGACCGTCCGGGGCCCCACGGGCCGCGGGCCGGGAGGTGAGGTGCTTGGCGGAGACTTCGGACCTGAGGAAGGAGCTCAACGCTCTCAAGCAGGAGCTGGCCGCCCTTCGCGGGGACGTCACGAGTCTGTCGGAGACGACCGCGAGCACGGCGAGAGAGGGGATACAGGCGATCATGGACGCAGCCAAGGAAGCCACGGCGCAGGCCCGCGAGAAGATCACCCAGGAAGCCGAGCACCTGGCGGAGAAGGTCCGTCACGGCGCCCAGGAGGTCGCGCACCGGGCGAAGGAGACGGGCACCGCCGCGCTGGAGGAGGTCGAGCACCAGGTCCGCGAGCGGCCCCTCACCTCCGTGCTCACGGCCCTCGGCGTGGGGTTCGTCGTCGGCATGCTCGTGTCGCGCCGGTAGGCGCGAGGGTGCCAGGGCCCGAGGGGGGCGCGCATGGTTAGGAGCCTCGCCGAGCTAGGCATCGCGTTCGTGGAGCTGGCCGAGGCCGAGGGCAAGCGCCTGGCCTCGGGCACGAAGAGGACCGCCGCCGCCGTGGCCGGCATGGTGATCGTGGCCACGGTCGCGGGCGCCACGCTGGCCTTCGGCACCGGGCTGCTCGTGTGGGCGCTCTACTCGCTGCTCGCCGAGTACTTCGTGGTGCCGGCGGCGCTGGCGCTCACCGGCCTCGCGGTGTGGCTCGTGGTGGGAGGTGGGGCGTGGATCGCGATCAGCGCGATGCGCAGGAGGACCTAGCCGTCGAGGTCGCGAAGCTGAAGGTCAGGGTCGCGGCCGAGAAGGCCGAGCCCAGCCGGCTGTTGCGGCAGGGCATCAGGTCCGCGCCCCTCACCGCGGTGGGCGCGGCGGTGGGCGTCGGCGCGCTGCTCGCCCTGCTGCGGCGGCGCGGCGCGCGGGTCACCCTCGAGGACCTGCGCAGCGACCTCGGCACGGCCAACGTGGACCCGCGCTCCGGCGTCCGCGGCCTGGCCACTTCGATCCTGCTCGAGCTCGCCCGCCGCCGCTTCCCCGAGCTGTTCCAGCGCGGCGCGGGCTGAACCGCGGCTCGCCCGCACGCAGGGACGCGGCGCGCGGACCCGCGACCCGGGCGACGCGGCGGTCCGCGCGGGCGCCCGCGTCCGTCCGGCCCCAGCGCGTCAGGACGCTGGACGCTTCGGCGGTATCGATAGGTACTGCCAGCGCTCGCCCTTCAGGTGCTTGCCCAGCATCACGATCTGGCCGACGTGCTGCGCGTTGTGGTCGAAGGTAGCCAGCAGCGCGTCGATCACCAGGCGCTCCTGGCCCCTGATCGTGACCGTGGCGAAGAGGTGCTCGGGCCTCAGCTCGGCCGTGGCGGACAAGAGCGCCTCCCAGCCCCTGTCCCACTCGGCCATCAGCTCCGCAGGGCTCAGCGACGTCGGCGTGAACTCGCCGTCCCTGTCGCGGTCCGGCTTCTCGCCGTCGGAGGTTAGGAAGTCGGTGTAGCGCGAGCGGAGGTTGCCCGCCAGGTGGCGGACGAGCACCGCGATCGAGTTCGACCTGTCGTCCAGCGTCGCGTGCCACTCCAGCGGCTCGAGCTGGGCGAAGACCCTCTCGGCCAGCGCCTTCTGCCGGGCGAAGCCCTGGCGCAGCTCCGCCAGGAGGTGGGCGCCGACGTCTCTCCCCTGCGTCTCGTCTCTTGCCGGCATGGCCCATGCTAAGCCAAGCCATAAGCTCAGCCCATGACGCTCGCTGACGCGTTCCGCGAGGCGACGCTGGCGGCGTTCTCGGTCTCGGCCGAGCGGCTCGCCGCCGTGCCGGACCTGCCGCGCGTCGGGGCGGCAGCCCTGGCGATCGTCCTCCTGGCCGGGCTGTCCGAGGCCGCCGGCGAGAGCGTGGTCCTCTTCGTGAACCGCGTGCGGCCGGCCCGCTTCGTGCTGAGCCTGCTCGTCTCGGCGGTGATCTTCGCCTCCACCTACCTCTTCCTGGCCGGCAGCGTCTACGCGGTGGTGCGGCTGCTCGTGGGTCCCCACGTGCCGCTGCTGACGGTGACCGTCGCCGTCGGCGTGGCGTACGCGCCGCGCATGCTGGGCCTCCTCGCGTTCCTCCCCTACTTCGGACAGCCGCTGGCCCTCGTGCTCCAAGGCTGGTCGGTGCTGGCGCTGCTCGCCGGCGTGCGGGGGACGATGGACGCCACCCTCCTGCAGGCCCTGGCCGCGGTGGCGCTGGGCGCCCTGCTGCTCGCCGTGCTGCAGCGCACCGTCGGCAGGCCGTTCGCCTACGTCGCCAGGCGGCTCAGGTGGCTCTCCGCCGGGGTGAGGCTGGCGACCCCGCGGGAGGCGGTCGAGAGGCTGCTCGAGGACGAGGGGGCGGCCACGTGATCGTCGCCGCCGTCTCGTTCGTGCTCGTGGCGCTCACCGTGTCGCTCCTGCTGGCGCCCCTCGAGGCGCTCGGCTGGTGGGCGGGCTGGTTCGGCGAGGAGGAGCGGGCCGCCACGCCGTCGGACAGCGCCCGCGCGCCGGCGGCGGAGCTCTACGTCGTCTACCTCGACGGCATCGCCAAGGCCGGCTACGTCAACTACCGCGACGTCGAGGGCTTCCTGGGGCGCCTGCAGCGCGCCCTGCCGCGGGCCGTGGTCGTCGGCGACGTCCTGCCGTACGCGCCCACGCGCCGCGGCCTCACGGAGGGCCGGCCGCTGGCGCGGTTCTGGCGGCGCATGCTCGAGCTGAAGCTCCGCGGCGAGCGGCCGGTGCTGACCTTCTCGATCAACGTCCGCAACCTCCTGCAGGTGCTGGTGGCGTCGGACAAGCGCTACGCCGCCCTCTACGGCCGCGCCGCCGCCGACGCGATCGTCGACGCGCTGCTGGCGCGCGGGTACGTGCCCGGCAGCGGCACGCCCGTGGCCCTCATCGGCTACAGCGGCGGCGCCCAGGTCGCGCTGGTGGCGACGCCGTACCTCAAGCGCCGCCTCGGCGCGCCCCTCAGCCTCGTCTCCCTGGCCGGCGTGATGGCCGACGAGCCGGGCATGCTCGAGCTCGAGCGCGTGCTGCACATCGAGTCGCGGCGCGACCGCATCCCGCGGCTGGGCCGCCTCGCCTTCCCCGGCCTGTGGCCGGTGTGGCCGCGCTCACGCTTCACCCGCCTGCGGCGCAGCGGGCGCCTGGAGGTCGTCGACCCGGGGCCGATGCGGCACAACGGCCGGGAGAGCTACCTCGACGACGGCGCCTTCCTCGGCGGCAGGAGCCACCAGGAGCTGACCTCCGCGCTGGTCGCGGGCTTCCTCGCCTCGCTGGCGGCGCCGCGCGGCGGCTACGCCGCGTCGCCCGAGGACGGCACCGCGCTCACCGCCGTCGCCTAGAGTCGTCTCATGAGCGCCGACTCCTCCGGACGTAGCCCCTGGCTGCGCCGCTCGGAGGGCGCCGACGACGCCCCGCGGGCGCAGGGAGGACCGGCGGCGCGGCGACCGCCCCCAGGCGGCGCCCCTGGCGGCGTGCCGCCCTTCGGGCCCCCCGGCACGCCGGTCGGCTGCTCGTGGTGGCTCCTCCCGCTGGCGCTCCTGCTCCTCAACTACGTCGTCGTGGCGACGTTCTTCCCCGGCGAGGGCCGGCCCGTCGAGGTGCCGTACACGCTGTTCCGCGAGCAGGTCCTGGCCGGCAACGTCACCGTAGTCGCCACCCGCGCCGACGTGATCGAGGGCGAGTTCGCGGCCCCGGTGCCGGTGACGAAGGCGACCAGGACGTTCCTGGGCCAGGAGGTCAGGCAGGAGCTCGAGGTCACGCGGTTCAGGACCACGCTGCCCTCGTTCGCCGGCCCCGGCCTCGAGGAGCTGCTGCTGGAGCGCGGCGTCGTGATCGAGGCCGAGACGATCTCGGAGCCGCGCAGCCCGCTCCTGACGCTGCTGATCTCGTTCGGGCCGGCGCTCCTGATGATCGGCCTGCTCCTGTGGCTGACGCGGCGCGTGGCCTCCCCCGACGCCATGGGAGGGCTCGGCGGCGCGCTGAGCATGGGGCGGAGCCGCGCCCGGCGCGTCGACGCCGGCGAGGTGAAGGTCACGTTCGACGACGTGGCCGGCATCGACGAGGCCGAGAACGAGCTGGTCGAGATCGTCGACTTCCTCAAGAACCCGCAGAAGTACACGCGCCTCGGCGGCACGGCGCCGAAGGGCGTGCTGCTCGTGGGCCCGCCCGGGACCGGCAAGACGCTCCTCGCCAAGGCCGTGGCGGGCGAGGCCGGCGTGCCGTTCTTCAGCATGAACGCCTCCGAGTTCGTCGAGATGATCGTGGGCGTGGGCGCCGCGCGCGTCAGGGACATGTTCGCCGAGGCCCGCAAGGCGGCGCCGGCGATCATCTTCATCGACGAGCTCGACGCGATCGGCCGCCGACGCGGCCGCGCCGTCCTCACGGGCGGCAACAGCGAGCAGGAGCAGACGCTGAACCAGATCCTCACCGAGATGGACGGCATGAGCACGAAGGAGGGCGTGATCGTCATCGCGGCCACGAACATGCCCGAGGTGCTCGACCCGGCCCTGCTCCGCGCCGGGCGCTTCGACAGGCGCGTGATGGTCCTGCCCCCGGACAAGGCCGGCCGCAAGGCGATCCTCGAGGTGCACGTGCGCGGGGTGCCGCTCGCTCCCGACGTCCACCTCGAGGAGATCGCCGCGATCACGCCTGGCCTCGTCGGCGCCGACCTGCGCAACCTGGTGAACGAGGCCGCGCTGCTCGCCGCCCGGCGCGACAAGGACGCCGTCGGCCAGGACGACTTCCACGACGCGCTCGAGAAGATCATCCTCGGACCCGAGCGCAAGCTCCTCCTCAAGCGCGAGGACAGGGAGCGCGTCGCCTACCACGAGGCCGGCCACGCCATCCTCGGCCTCGTCGTGCCCGGCGCCGACCCCGTGACGCGCGTGTCGATCACCCCGCGCGGCCAGTCCCTCGGCGTCACGTACCAGCGGCCGGAGGACGACCGCTACAACTTCTCCGAGGGCTACCTGCGCGGCAAGATCATCGCCGCGCTGGGCGGCCGGGCGGCCGAGGAGCTCGTCTACGGCGACAGGACCACGGGCGCCGAGAACGACCTCCAGCAGGTCACGCGCCTGGCGTACGGGATGGTCACGCGCTGGGGCATGAGCGACACCGTGGGACCGGTCGCGCTGGCGGGCCCCGAGGGCCAGTTCCTGGGCGGCCCCGAGGTGCTCCCGCGCGAGCGGCCTTACAGCGAGGCGACAGCTCAGGCCGTCGACGAGGCGGCGCGCCGGATCGTCGACGAGTGCTACCGGGAGGCCCTGCGACTGCTCACCGAGCACAGGCCCGCGTTGGACAGGCTGGCGGCGGCCCTGATGGAGCGCGAGACCCTCGACGAGAAGCAGGTGCTCGAGGTCACGGGCCTGCGTCGCCAGGCGGAGCCCGAGGGCGTCGCCCAGGCGCCGCCGGAAGGCGCCTAGGGCCGGGCTCGCGGGCCATGCGGGCGGTGAGGCCCGCGCGGGTCCGGCGCCGCGCACCGCCTCGCGCCGCGCGCCAGCGTTCGCCAAGCGTTGCCGGGAGCCCGTGGGCGCGGTTGTAATCGACCCATGAGCGACGCCAGGTCCGACTCCCGACCGACGGTCACGATCCACTACTGCGTCCCCTGCGGCCACCTGCCGCGCGCGATGGACGTGCAGAGGCAGATACTCGAGCGCTTCGGCCAGCGGGTCGAGGGCGTGAAGCTCAAGACCGGCGACGGCGGCGTGTTCGTCATCAGCGTCGGGGACGAGGTCATCTACAGGAAGCCCGACGAGTTCCGCATCGAGGCGGTCCTCGAGGAGATCGAGCGGAGGGCGACGGCGGCCTAGCGGCGCTGCGACCCCCATGACCTGCGCCAGGCGCGGCCGGCGAGCTAGGGACCTCGCGCGGTCGTGCCTCGACGACCGCAGCGGTCAGCGCGCCGCGCTTCCCTCGCGGGCGATCGTCTCGGCCGCGCGCGCCAGGACCTTCCTCTCGTTCGCGAAGGTGAGGAGGCGAGCGGCCTCGTCGAGGTCCACCCAACGCGCCTCCTCGACCTCCTGGTCGTGGTCGGCGACGTCGCCCGAGACGTACCTGAACAGGTAGAAGTGCACGAACTTGTGGTAACGGACGCCCTCGTCCTTCGAGACGTACCAGTACTCGACGGTGGCGAGCGGCGCCACCAGCTCCGCCTCCAGTCCCGTCTCCTCGCGCACCTCGCGCGCGGCCGCGGCCTCCGGCGCCTCCCCCGGCTCGACGCGCCCCTTGGGGAGCTGCCAGCGTCCGCGCGACACGCGGATCAGCGCCACCTCGCGGCCGCGGAAGACCACGCCGCCGGCGGAGACCTGCCTCCTCGTGGGCAGCGCCGCCACCTGCCCACCTACCCGGGCAGCCAGCGGAAGCGCTCGTGGGCGGCGCGCTCCAGCGCCTCGCGGTGGTCCGGGTGCGCGACGTCGATGAGCGCCCGCGCCCGCTGGCGGAGGTTCTTGCCGTAGAGGTCGGCGATGCCGTGCTCCGTGACCACGTAGTGGACGTGGGCGCGGGTCGTGACGACGCCGGCGCCCTGCCTGAGGAAGGGCACGATGCGCGTCTCGCCGCGGCTGGTCGTGGAGGGCAGCGCGACGATCGGCTTGCCGCCCTCGGAGAGCGAGGCGCCGCGGATGAAGTCCATCTGCCCGCCCACGCCCGAGTAGAGGTACGTGCCGATCGAGTCGGCGCAGACCTGTCCGGTGAGGTCGACCTCGATGGCGCTGTTGATCGCCACGAACCTAGGGTTGCGCCTGATCACCGCCGTGTCGTTGGTGTACGCCACGTCCAGGAGGGCCACCTCGGGGTTGTCGTCGACGAAGTCGTAGAGGCGCCGCGTGCCCATCACGAACGTGGCGACGACCTTGCCGGGGTGCGTGCGCTTCATCTCCCCGGTGATCACGCCCCGCTCGATCAGGTCGATCACGCCGTCGGAGAACATCTCCGTGTGTACCCCCAGCGCGCGGTGGTCGCCCAGCGCCGCCAGCACCGCCGCGGGCACGGCGCCGATCCCGAGCTGCAGGGTCGAGCCGTCCTCGACCAGCGACGCGACGTGCCGCCCGATCGCCCGCTCCACCTCGCCTATCACCGGCGGCTGGACCTCGGGGACCGGGTCGTCGACGGAGGCCGCGAGGTCGATGCGCGAGACGTGGATGAGTCCGTCGCCGTGCGTGCGCGGCATGTTCGGGTTCACCTGCGCCACGACCGTCCTGGCGGCCTGCACGGCGGCGCGCGTGGCGTCGACCGACGTGCCCAGCGAGCAGTAGCCGTGCTTGTCCGGCGGTGAGACCGAGATCAGGGCGACGTCCAGGGGGACACGGCCGCTGCGGAAGAGCGTCGGCACCTCGCTGAGGAAGACCGGCACGTAGTCCCCGTTGCCGCGCGCCACGGCCTCGCGCACGTTCGGGCCGACGAACAGGGCGTTGACGCTGAAGCTGCGCTCCATGCCGGGCGCGGCGTACGGCGCGTCGCCCTCCGTGTGGAGCTGGTAGACCTGCACGCCCTCCAGCTCGGGCGCACGGGCGGCCAGCGCGTGGAGCAGCCGCTGCGGCGCGGCCGCCACGCTGTGGACCCACACGCTGTCGCCGGAGCGGACGACCCCCACGGCCTCCTCGACGCTGACGAACCGCATGCCCCTCCCGCCGGCGGCCGCGGAGCCGGCCGCTAGGCCGACGATAGCCGTGCCGGCACGGCCCGCGCGCGTGACTTGCGTCCCTCCAGACGCGGTTCCCAGGTCAAGAGCCGGCGTCACCGACCTGTCCGCCTCGGCGGGCGCATCTTCCAGGGCGTTCACGTCTTCTCGCAGACAGGGCGCCCGCTCGTCGCTCACCGACAGCTCCGCAGGACGCCGCACCGCGTTCCGGGGGGACCGGAAGGGGGCCGCGATGGCGGCGACAGCTACGGGGTGTACGCCGTGGTCCGTTGGACCGGGGCCCTGAGCGCCGCTCCCGGCGAGGAACCTAGACCCAGCCAAGCGACGTTCAGGAGGGACCCATGGCCTTCACCGACGAGTCCGACGTCTTCGGCAGCGTCCACGAGGACGGCATCAACCTCGTGGTCCGGCACCTGATGCGACAGCGCCCCTCGCTCTTCAACTACGCGACGACGACCTTCGCGGCGCGGCCGGACCTGTTCTGCCGGCCCATCGACGCCGCGCCGGCGGTGCTGAAGGCGCAGAACCCGCTCTTCACGGAGCAGGAGCCGCTGCCCGTCTTCGGCGCGCCGTTCCCGCTGGGCATCGACTTCTGCGTGCAGGTCACGGACGCGCGCGTCGACTTCTCGCCCCAGGACATCGACCTCCCGCGCGAGCTCGGCGAGCTCCCCCCGCAGAGCTTCGCGTTCCGGACGTCGGCCTGCGCCGGGATCTCCTGCCCGCCCAAGGAGGTCATCGACGAGTTCCTGCCCTGGGTCGAGCGCGAGCTGCTCGCCCAGCAGGAGCTGGCGGTGGGCCGGGTCGAGGAGGGAAGGGCCGCCCAGCGGTCGACGGCCCGGCTCCCCGGCGCGGGGAGGGCGTCCGCGACGTTCGGGGCAGCGGAGCGCAGTGCCCTCGCGACGAAGCCCGGCCTCGCGCTCGAGCCCGTCCGGGGCGAGGGCCGGCCGCGCGACACCGTGATCCTGCCCACGCGGCAGCTCCAGTGCTTCTGCCTCGACGTCTTCGCCGTCGGGCGCTTCGAGTGGGGCTCGGTGCCCGGCTCCGAGCAGGCGTGGCTGAAGCCGAGGCTGGACGGCCTGGAGATCGTCGACCTGGGGCCGCAGCCTCTCGAGGACTCGCTCGAGTGCTACGTGACCACGGTCCTGCGCCTCGGCATCCTGCCGCAGCTCATGGTGCCGATGGAGAGGCTCGTCCTCGACATCACGGAGGTCATGGAGGAGCAGGGCCTGAAGCTCGGCAAGCAGGTGAGGCTCGAGCCCTCGTCGGCGCCCGCCGACGTGCCGCACAACCCGGCCGTCGAGGACGACATGCTCAAGGTCTTCGCCAAGCTGACCGTGTCGGGAGGCGCGTGATGGCGCACCTCACGGTCGCGCTCTCGGAGAACGTCCTGCGGACCTCGGTGGCGCTCCTCGTGGGGGCGGTGAGGTGGGAGAAGCAGGGCGCGAAGGACTTCGGCGCGTTCTCGGCCGGCTACCACGTGAAGGGCCACCTCGAGGGCGGCGGCCGGGACGCGGGAAGGCGGCGCCGGGAGCTCCCGGCGCCGCCCCTCCGTGCGCGTGCGTGCGCTACGGCAGCGGGGTCAGGCCAGCGCCTCCCCGTGCAGCGCGAGGTCGAGCCCCTTCTCCTCGTGCTCCTCCGGCACGCGCAGGCCGAAGGCGAAGCGGATGACCTGGGTGATGACCGCCGTCGCCACCGCCGCGTACACGATGCTGACGAGCACCCCGTAGACCTGGGCCCACAGGCTCGCGTCCGCCGACGCCGGGTTCACCGCCGGCGAGGCGAACACGGCCGTGAGGACGGACCCGACGATGCCGGCGACGCCGTGGATCCCGAAGACGTCGAGCGAGTCGTCGTAGCCGAGGGCCGCCTTCAGCTTCGTGACGGCCAGGTAGGCGGCCGCCGCGCCCAGCGCGCCGATGAAGAAGGCGCCCAGCGGTTCCACGAAGCCCGCGGCCGGCGTGATGGCCACGAGGCCGGCGACGGCGCCCGAGGTCGAGCCCACGATCGTGGGCCTCTTCGTCGCGCCCCACTCGATGAACATCCAGGTCAGGGCCGCGACGGCGGTGGCGACCTGCGTGTTCACCATCGCCACCGCGGCGAGCGCGTTGGCGCCCCCGGCCGAGCCGGCGTTGAACCCGAACCAGCCCACCCACAGCAGCGAGGCGCCGATGAAGGTGAGGGCGAGGTTGTGCGGGACGATGGGCGCCTTCCCGAAGTCCTTGCGCTTGCCGAGCACGAGGGCCGCGACCAGCGCCGAGACGCCGGCGTTGATGTGGACCACGTTGCCGCCGGCGAAGTCGAGCACCCCGGCGTTAGCCAGGAAGCCGCCGCCCCACACCCAGTGCGCCAGGGGCGAGTAGACGAGGAGCAGCCACAGGCCGGTGAACCAGAGCACCGCCGAGAACCTCACGCGCTCGACCAGCGACCCGAGGATCAGCGCCGGCGTGATGATGGCGAACGTCATCTGGAAGACGGCGAAGAGCAGCTCGGGGATCGTCCCGGACATCGCCTCGAGCCCGATGCCCGTGAAGAACGCCTTGCCCATCCCCCCGACGAAGGCGTTCATGCCGTCGCTCGGGTTCGTGTCGAAGGCCAGCGAGTAGCCGAACGCGAACCACAGCACCGTGGACAGCGACGCCACGGCGAACGTCTTCACCAGAGTGGCGATGACGTTCTTCTTGCGCACCAGCCCGGCGTAGAAGAGCGCCAGCCCAGGCAGCGTCATCAGCAGCACCAGGGCCGTGGACGTGAGCATCCAGGCCGTGTCGCCCGTGTCCAGGCCCTCCTGCGCGCCGGCGACCCCGGCCAGCGCCACCGCCGCGAGCACGCCTGCGAAGCGGGATACCGCCGAGCGCCCTCTCTTCGCCATCGACATCGATCGCACCTCCCTGCCGTGCCCTCGCGGCCAGCCCCTCGCGCGCCCCATGACGCCCGTGCCCGCCGGCCGGCACGGATGGCACAAGCTAGTGGGTACCCGTACAGGTTGTCAATGGCGGATGCGTCAACTGAACGCATCCGCGTTAACACTTTGCACATCGCTCGCGGCTTTCTTGCATGGCGTGCAACGACGCCATGCCGGTTGTCACTCACGGTCTTGACGCTACGCCCACCTGAGGCGGCCCGCGCGCCGCCCCGGCAGGCCCGCAGCGCCCGGACGCCACCCTTCTCACGCCCCGGTAACCAGAACCGGCGGAACGGCGGGCAGAGTGGGTGGCCCCACGAGGAGGCAAGAGATGCGACTGAACGACCTGAGAGACGTGCTCACCCACGAGGTCAAGGACCTCTACAGCGCCGAGAAGCAGCTGGTCGAGGCGCTGCCGAAGATGGCCGAGGCCGCCCACGACAGCCGTCTGCGCAAGGCGATGGAGAAGCACCTCGAGGCGACCAAGGAGCAGGTCAAGCGCCTCGAGGAGGTCGGCGAGATGCTCGGCACCGAGGTCACCGGCCACGCCTGCGAGGGCATGAAGGGCCTGATCAAGGAGGCGCAAGGCCTGCTGGACGAGAACGAGCCCGGCGCCGCGCTGGACGTGGCGCTGATCTCCGCGGCGCAGCGCGTCGAGCACTACGAGATCGCCGGCTACGGCAGCGCCGTCGCGTTCGCGAAGGAGCTGGGCCAGCACGACGTCGCCCGCGCGCTGCAGAAGACGCTCGACGAGGAGGGCGAGGCCGACGAGGAGCTCACCGCCATCGCCGAGAGCCGGGTGAACCAGCGAGCGGAGGCCTAGCGCCCCCGGCTACGGGCCCAGCCAGGAGACGAGAGGGCCCCGGACGCGATCCGGGGCCCTCGTCGTGCGCGCTGCCGCCCCGAAATGTCACCGCACTCACCGCGTTGACCGACCTGTCTACCTATAATATTGAGGTGTCCGGAAGGACGCGGAACGGGGCGACGGTTATGAAGCAGACCGCAACGAAGATCGACTGGACGGAGTTGACCAGAGCGCTGTCAGAGCCCTTCGACGAGGCCGACATCAAGTACCGCGCCGGTGCCATCAGCCGCGACGGCAAGAGGGCCCAGGCGCTGCCTTACGCAGACCCGCGCGTGTACGAGGACAGGCTCAACGCCCTCGTGCCCGGAGCGTGGGAGGTCGAGTTCGAACCCTGGGGCGAGACGCGCATCATCTGCCGTCTGACCATCCACGGTGTCACCCGCAGCAGCACCGGCGAGAGCGGCGACGGCCCCGAGGCCGTGGCCGGGACCGCCGCCGAGGCGCAGGCCTTCAAGCGCGCCTGCGCGAAGTTCGGCCTGGGCCGCTACCTCTACTCGCTCGAGACGCGGTGGGTCGACTACGACCCGGAGAAGCGCCAGCTGATCCTGGACCCCAAGCCGCCGCGCACGCCGGCGCCGGTACGGGCGTCCGCGCCGCGGTTCGACGAGCGGCCTCAGGACGCGCGCGCCCCGCGCACGACCAAGGGGCCGCAGCGCGTCGACCGCGAGATGGCCCTCCGCGCCCTCGAGCAGGGCCTGGGCCTCAAGCGCGCCGCCGTGCTGAAGGGGAGTGACGACGACTCCACCGAGGGCATCGGCCCGCGCCGCGCCGCGCGCATGCACGAGGCCCTCCTAGGCTGCGGCATCGAGCGCCGCGACCACGAGGCGTTCGCCTCCGAGGTCGTCGGCAGGGACGTCGCCGACCTGGCCGCCCTCACCGACGCCGAGGCCCGCCGCGTCTGGGCGGAGGCCAAGGAGCGCGGCGAGGTCGAGCTGCCGGCCGCCGCCTGAGCCAGCCCGAGCGCACGACGCTCCGCACCCCGGGACCCCGGCCGAGAGCCGGGGTCCTCCTTCGTGGCGCCGCGCCCGCACCCACGGGGCGGTCCGCGCCTGTATCCTCTGGCCATGCACAAGGCCAGGCTCCCGACGATGGCGGCGGCGGTGCTACTCGTGACGCTGGCCGCCTGCATCCCCACGAGCGTCCCCGGGCTCAGGCACATCGACGGCCAGACGTGGTCGGCGACCTTCGACGTAGAGGTCCAGGGCTCCGCCGGGCTCATCCGCTTCCCCGTCCAGCTCTCGCTGACGTTCCAGCAGCAGCTCCAGGACATCACCGCCGACGCCAGGCTCGACTACGACGCCGGCATCTTCCGCCTGCAGACGGGCACGCTGGTGGTGCTCGACGGCCGCCTCGGCTTCGACGACGGCCTCAGCCTCCAGAGCCCCTCGGGCACCCTCTCCTTCGACGGGCGCTTCATCGGCGACAGGCTCGTCGGCACCGTGGCGATCGCCGGAGTGCTGCCGGTGGCCGACGTGGTCTTCCTGCGCACGCGCTAGGCGTAGGCTCCGCGCGGGGTCACCTCCGGAGGCGGCCCCGCCGCCTCCCACAGGGGGACCCATGCGCAAGCTGATCGTCAGCAACTTCGCGACGCTCGACGGCTTCTACGAGAGCCCGCAGCGGAGCATCGAGCCGTTCTTCGCGTACCAGCACCCCGACTACCGCGGCGACGACGCCTTCGACCACTACAACGTCGAGCGGCTCGAGGCCGCGGGCACGCTACTGCTCGGCGGACGCGAGACGTACCTCGGGAACATGGGCTACTGGACGGGCGTCCTCACGGACCCGCGCGCGACCGCCGTCAGGCGACGCTTCGCCGAGCTGATCCGCGACGTCGAGAAGGTCGTCGTCTCCGACGAGCTCCGCGAGGACGAGCTGGGGCCCTGGCGCGACACGACGCGCGTCGTGAGGATCGCCGACTCCGTGCGCGAGGTCGCCGCCCTCAAGGAGCGGGGCGAGGGCGAGGTGCTGGTGATCCTCAGCCGGCGGCTGTGGAACCACCTGCTCGCCCACGGGCTCGTCGACGAGCTGCACATCACCTACTTCCCCCTCGTGGCCGGCGAGGGCGTGCCGCTCTTCGAGCGGCGGCCCGAGGTGCCCTTCAAGCTGATCGCCACGCGCACGTGGCCCGGCTCGGGCAACGTCCTCGCCTGCTACCGGGTGGGGTGACGCCGGGCCGCCGCCCTCCTGCCGCTGCGGCTCGGCCGCGGTCCCCTTGGCTGCGGCCGCGCCCGAGGCGGCCGCGCCCGGCTACCCGACCGCCGCGGGCACGGCGTCGCCCTGCATCAGGCCCGTGACGCTCCCGTCCGGTCCGACGCGGACGCGCATCGCCGCGGGCTCGCGGGGCAGGGCCGGCATCGTCACGATGTCGCCGGCCAGCGCCACGACGAACCCCGCGCCGGCGGAGGGGCGCAGCTCCTTCACCTCGAGGGTGAAGCCCTCGGCTAGCCCTCCGCCCTTGGGGTCGCCGCTGAACGAGAGGTGCGTCTTCGCCACGCACACCGGCAGGTGCGCCAGGCCCATGCCCTCGAGAGCGGCCAGGTCGCGCTCGGCCTCCGGCGTGAGGCGCACCTCCGCGGCCCCGTACAGCCGCCGCGCCACGGCGTTCAGCTTCGTCACGAGGTCGTCGCCCTCGGCGTAGAGGAACGAGGGCCGCGGCGGGTCCAGTTCGGTGGCGTCGAGGAGCTCTGTGAGCCGCTCCGCGAGCACCACGCCGCCCGCGCCGCCGTCGCGGAACGCCGTGACCCGCGCCGCCGGGGCGCCCAGGGCGGCCGCGTGCTCCTCGACGGCCCGCAGCTCGTCCTCGGCGTCGGCCGGGAACACGTTCACGGCCACGACCGCCGGCAGGCCGAACGCGGCGACGTTGGCGAGCTGCCTGTCCAGGTGGGCCAGCCCCGCGCGGAGGTCGCCCGCGCCGTGGGCGCGCAGCGCCTGCACGGTGGCGACGAGCACCACGGCCCGCGGCCACAGGCCCGACTGCCGGCACTTGAGGTGGAGGAACTTCTCGCCGCCCAGCTCGAAGCCGAAGCCCGCCTCGGTCACGACGACGTCGGCGCGCGCGAGCGCGAGCTCGGTCGCGACGACGCTCGAGCAGCCGTGGGCGATGTTCCCGAACGGCCCCAGGTGCACGAACGCCGGCGTGCCCTCCCGCGTCTGGACCAGGTTCGGCAGCAAGGCGTCCTTGAGCAGGGCCAGCATCGCGTCGACGGCGCCGAGGTCCCGGGCCGTGACGGGGCTGCCGTCCTCCCGCGTGCCCACGACGATCCGCGCTAGCCGCGCCCTCAGGTCGGCGAGCGAACGCGAGAGGGCGAGGACCGCCATGACCTCGCTCGCGGCCGTGATGTCGAAGCGCGTCGCGCGCTGCGCCCGCTTGCCCGCGGCCACGACGACGTCCCGCAGTGCCCTGTCGTTCACGTCGAGGACGCGCGGCCAGGTGACGCGGTCCGGCGCGAGCCCCGACGCGCCGCCGAAGTGCAGGTCGTTGTCGACGAGCGCCGCGAGCAGGTCGTGTGCCGCGGTTACGGCGTGGAGGTCGCCGGTGAAGTGCAGGTTGATGTCCTGCGCGGGCTCGACCTGGGCCTGGCCCCCTCCCGTACCGCCGCCCTTGATCCCGAACACGGGCCCGAGCGAGGGCTCCCGCAGGCAGAGCGCCGTCCTCACACCCAGCCGCCGGAGGCCGTCGGCGAGCCCGACGCTGACCGTCGTCTTGCCCTCCCCGGAGCGCGTCGGCGTGATCGCGCTGACGAGCACGAGGCGTCCCCCGGGGGAGCGGTCCCCCTCGCGCGGGGCGCCCGCGCCCAGCTCCACCTTCGCCTTGTGACGGCCGTAGGGCACGAGCCTCCGCGGGTCGAGGCCGAGTTCCGTGGCGACGTCCTCCATGGGTCTGAGCGGTGGGGTCATGGTGACGGCAGGCTACGCGCGGGGACGGCGCCGCGCCAGGTCATGAAGTCCCGGCCCCGTCCCGACGGCCGCCGCCGCGCGACGCGTCAGCGCACGCCCGGGGCCGCGCCCGCCACCGACCGCAGGTGCGTGGGCCCGTATGCTCCTCCAGCCCGGCGGTCACGTCACCTAGCCTCCATACCCCTTGGGGTATATTGCAGGCATGGCGACCGTAGAGATAACCGCCGAGAACCTCGGCTCCACCCTGGAGACCAACGACATCGTCCTGCTCGACTTCTGGGCCGAGTGGTGCGGCCCGTGCCGCATGTTCGGCCCGATCTTCGAGGCCGCGTCCGAGGCCCACCCCGACATCGTCTTCGGCAAGGTCGACACAGACGTGCAGCAGGACCTGGCGATGGCCTTCGGCATCAGGTCGATCCCGACGATCATGGCGTTCCGCGAGAACGTCCTCGTCTACGCCCAGCCGGGCATGCTGCTGGCCCCCCAGCTCGACCGGCTCATCGCGGCCGTCCGCGAGCTCGACATGGCCGAGGTCCGCGCCAAGATCGAGGAGCACGAGCGGCAGCAGCAGGAAGCCGGGGCCTCGTCGGCATGAACCCCGAGGCCCGGCGGAAGCTGCTCAACCGCCTGCGCCGCGCCCAAGGTCAGCTAGCAGCCGTGATCAAGGCCGTCGAGGAGGGCCGCCCCTGCCCCGAGGTGGCGACGCAGCTCGCCGCCACCTCGAAGGCGCTCGACCGGGCCGGCGTCGCGCTCGTCAGCAGCGCCATGCAGGAGTGCCTGGCCGGCGAGGCCGACGCCACCGAGGGCGCGCTCACGCCCGGCGACTTCGAGCGCCTCCTGATGATGTTCGCCTGAGCGCTCGCGGGGCCGGCCGGAACCTCCGGCCCGGCCGGCGCCCGCCGACGGCCTCGGCCGTCAGTACGAGGTCAGGCGCGTGAACCGCGTCAGCGACATGTCGACGCCCGCCACGCAGGCGGGGCGCAGCGGGTCGGGTAGGGCGACCCCGCCGCTGATGTCCTCGGCCCGGTAGGCGAGCACCGGCAGGCCGTCGGCGCCGATCGCCAGCGCCGGCTGCCTGAGGAACCACGCCCCGACCGTGCAGTTGTGCTCGAGGATGACCGTGTCTGCGGGGATCTCGCCGCTCAGCTCGCCCTCCACGAGGTTCCAGTCGTCGCGGCCTTCGCGCCCGGCGCAGTCGACGTCGCAGTAGGCGACGAGGACGTTGCCCTGGACCGTGTACGCGAGCCGCGGGCGGTCCTGGGCGTCGAGCGCCAGGTCGAGGCCGTCGCCCAGCTCGTCGGCGCCCTCGCCGTAGATCAGCGCCATGAGCGCCCAGCTCGCGCCGCTCTGGTCGGTGCAGTCAGCGTCGCACTCGTAGTAGCCCAGGTACCGCTGGTCGCCGTCGAGGCCGAGGTACGCGAGCCGCACGCCGCCCGCCCTGGTGAGGGCGAGCGAGACGGCGGGGTACACCTCCTCGACGTAGCGGTCGGAGAACGCGTACGCGACGCCGACGCCGGGCCAGTTCGCGGGGTCCCCGTCCAGGCAGCCCGCGTCGCAGCGGAAGTAGCCGACGAGCTCCGCGCCCTCGACGGGGATCACGGCGGCCACGTGCATCGCGCCGGACGCGTCGAACCGCAGCGTCGGCTCGAGCCACGACTGCTCGCTCACCTGGCTCGAGCGCCACGCCCCGGCGTCGAGGCAGCCGCCCGCGCAGGCGAACAGGCGCGTCCCGGGCTCGGGCCCGAACAGCCCGAGGTAGGCCTGGTAGGCGTGCATCAGGAAGGTCGGGCCGCCGCGCGGGTCGATCGCGAAGGCGTCGCCGGTCAGCTCCCAGTTCCCGTCGTGCCGGTAGACGACGTTCGTGCGCCAGTAGGCGCCGTCGCCGCAGTCGGGCCCCTCGCACGCGCCGTAGACCACGGCGTCGCGGGTGGAGATGAGCACGTGGGGCACGTCGTGCCCGTCGAGGGCGAGGAGGGCGGTGTGCACGGCCCCCAGCTCGCCGGTCGGGAACGTGACCGTCCGCACCTGTTCGGGCCCCGAGCAGTCGGCCGGGCAGTACCCGTACACGGCGCCGGCCGCTGCCACCAGGGGGTAGACGAGGTGGACGCCGCCCCCGGAGTCGACCCGCACCTGCGGGTCGCCGGTGTTGTGGACCTCGGCTCCCGACGGCAGGAAGAACGCCTCGGCGCCGGCGACGGCGAGCGCCATGACGGCGACGAGGCTGAGGCCCAGGCGGGCGAGGGACGGCTGGCGATGAGGGGAGTGTGACATGGCTGCCGGAGTATGGCTCGCCGGTGCCCGTCGTGGATAGGGGGCGCCGGAGCCGCCCCGGCCCCGCGGCGTGGACGGGAGCGGACAGCTCTCGGCGAGGCGGTAAGCCGGGCTCCGCCGCGCCCGTCTGCGTGCCGGCCTTCGGGTTCGTGCTGGGAGCCTGGAACAAGGCGAGACCCCCGTCAGAGACGGGGGTCAGCTGGTGGAGCTGAGGGGATTCGAACCCCTGACCTTCTGAATGCCATTCAGACGCGCTCCCAACTGCGCCACAGCCCCACGAAGGTCGCGCCCGTTCGCACGGGCGACCGCCAGTCTACCAGAGCGGAGCGCGGGGGTGTCAAACGGGCGGCGCCGCGGGCCCTCGCGGTGACCCGCGGCGCCGGACCCAGGGGGCTCCGGGCCGGTCAGTCGACGAAGGCCATGCCGCCCAGGTACGTGCGGCCCGCTGCCCCCTCCGTGAACGTGATCGTCCTGGTCGCCGTCACGGTCCCGAGCTCGCCGCCCAGGTCGTCGGCCGCGATCATGATCAGCCTCCTGGCGGACTCGGACTCGTCGCCTAGCCAGAGGTTGCCGCGGGAGTCGAACGCGAGCCCGCCAGCCTTCACGCCCGTGGGCTCGGTCACGGTCTTGCCGTAGGTGGCGGCCCAGACGGTCAGCTCGTCGGTATCGGTCGCGTACGCGAGGTCCGCGGGCACGCGGCCCACCTGGCTGCCGCCCGTGGCGAACCACAGGTCGCCGTTGGCGCCGAAGGCCAGGTCGGCGACGCCCTTGTCGACCTTGATCGTCAACGACGGCTGGGGGTCGTCCGCGTCGAGGCCGGCGGCGTCGAAGCGGTAGATGTGGTTCGACAGGACGTTGTCGGTACCCACCCATAGGTTGCCCGCCGCGTCGACGGCGAGGGCGCCCACGCAGCCCCAATCCTTCACGAACTCGCAGTCGAAGGCGATGGTCAGGTCCGGCTCGAGGAGGTCGCCCTCCCGCACCTGCTCGGCGGGGAACCTCAGCACCACGTCCGTGTACTTGCCCGAGACCCAGAGGTCGCCGTCGGGACCGAAGGCGAGCGCGGTCACCGAGGTCAAGCCGGTCCCCACGTAAGTGGGAGCCGTGGTGGTGGGGTCGCCGTTCGCACCCTGCTGCAGCCGCCAGAGACCGCGTTTGTCGGCATCGCTGCCCGCCAGCCAGAAGGTGCCGTCCAGGGACCTGGCCACGTCGATCAGCACGAGCGTCGGCGCGCTGAACATGCTGCAGCCCTGAACGACGAGGCTGTCGCCCGCGAGCCCGCTGTCGTCGACGCCGCAGAGGTACGTGTACATCGCGTTAGTGACGGGCAGCCAGAGCCGTCCGCCGCCGGCGGCGCGCTGCAGGTCGAGCTGGACGACCTCGGCGGGCCCGGCGACGGCGTGGCCGGTCTCGCCGCGGTAGGTCGTGTCGACGTAGGTGCCCGTCTCCACCAGCTCTGCGACGAACGTGTACTCGCCGGCACGGAGGGTGAGCTCCCGGTCGGCGGTCGTAGTCGCGACCGTGGCCCCTAGGTGCATCACCTGGACGCCCACCTCGGACGGCTCCCCACTGGAGGCGTCGGCGACCGCGAACGTGACGGTGCCGCCCTCGAACCCGACGGCGAAGCTGTCGGTGACGCTCGCGCCCTGCGGGTCGGTGGCGGTGACGGTGACCTCGGCCGGGTCGGCGAGGCGGGACGGGAACCAGAGCGTCAGGGTCGCGCCGTCCAACGCGGCGGTCACGTTGCCGGCGGGCGCGGCCACGGTGAAGGCGTAGAGGAGCTCGTCGCCGTCGGGGTCCTGGAAGACGCTCGACAGGTCGACCTCGCGCAGCTCGTCGTCGCCGGCGACGGTGACGTCGGCCAGGCCCGCGCTGGTGGGCGCCCCGTTGGCGGGCTGGTCGTCACCGCCCCGGCAGGCGTCCGACAGGTCGACCACGACCTCGTCGCCCAGGCCATCTCCCACCGCGAACGAGAGGCTGGCGTCGCACGCCGCCTCCTGGTCCCCCTCCTCCCGGAAGGCAGCTGCCGCCAGCGCGTACGCACCGTCGGCCAGCCACAGCGTGCGCGCACCCTCGTCCGGCGTGAACCTGAGACCGCAACCCCCGCCCTCGACGTCGCAAGCCTCGCGGCTCACGCGGCCCTGATCGTCGAAGCCCAGGGCCAGCGCGTCGTCCGCCCCAGGCGTGCACGGCACGCTCACCCCACAGGCGTAGACGCGCACCACCACCGACGCCAGGGGCTCCTCGGCATCCCCCAGGCGCACCGGGACCACGCGCACCACCACGGCCCGCTCCCCGGGAGTACCCGGCCCGCCAGGACCGGACACCGAGTCGCAGGCCACCAGCACCGCGGCCAAGAAGACGAGCGCCGGCAGCGCGCGGACGAACCGCCCCACCGGCGCGGAACGAGACGTAGGCCATAGCTGCATACCCTGCGCGTACCTCCTCACGGGACGTACGCGCTGGACGGCGACGTGCGACCGACTACCGCCCAGGCGGACCAGTCGGACATGCTATCCGCGCGCCAGGACGCCGCGCGAGCCGGGTCCGCCTCCTACGGACGTCGGGCCGGCCTCCTGAGGACGGGGACGTCCGGCGCCACGTCGGAGGGCCGCGCCCGAGGCGCCGGCGACCGGCCCGCGTCACCCGCTCGTGAAACGCAGGTGAACGACCGCTCGCGCGCGTGTCAGTCTCCCGTAAGCACAGCGCCTGCACTGTGGACGCGTGACCCTAGAACCGAGGAGACCGAAGCCCGCCATCAGCGTCGATAGGCTCGGCGCGCGCCTCCTCACCGGCTCGCGCGGCGCGAGGGCAGCGGAGTCGCGCCCCCTGACCCTGGGCGACACGTTCGCCGCGCTGAGCCACTCGCTGGACGTCAGCGAGGGGCACGAACACGAACACGCGCTGAGGACGGCGGTCATCGGCCTGAGGATGGGCCGCAGGCTGGGCCTACCGGAGCGCCACCTCACCGACCTGCACCACGCCCTGCTCCTCAAGGACCTCGGGGCCTCCGCGAACTCCGCGAAGCTCCACCACCTGTTCGGCCGCGACGACGCGCGGCTGCGGCGGGCCCTCCGCCGCATCGACGTCGAGCGCCTGCGCCTCGGCAGCACCCTCGTCTTCAACCAGCTCGTCGGCGCCGTGAAGGGGCCCTGGCGACTGAAGTACCTGCTCGACCTCGGCCTCGGCCGCTTCGACCTCGTGGCCCACCTGGCGCGCACCCACGCCGAGCGCGGCGCGAAGCTCGCCGCCGAGATGGGGCTCGGGCCCGGCGTGCCCGCGGCGATCGCGGCGGCGTCCGAGCGCTACGACGGCAGCGGCGCGCCGACCGGGGCCGCCGGCGAGGCGATCCCCCTGGCCGGCCGCATCGTCGCGCTGGCCCAGGCGGCGGCGCAGGCCTGGTCCGAGGGCGGGTCCCAGGCCGCCGTCGAGCTCGTCGCGCGCCACGCCGGCACCTGGTTCGACCCCGACGTGGCCGCCGCGTTCGCCGACCCCCTCGTCTCCGCCGACCTCGACGAGTCGCTCCGGCACGACCGGGTCTGGCACGCGCTCGCGGACGTGGCGCCCGAGGAGGAGCCGCTCTCCGTCGACGACGAGCGCCTCGACCGCGTGGCCGAGGTGTTCGGCCGCGTCATCGACGCCAAGTCGGCCTGGACCGTCAGGCACTCGAGCCGCGTCAGGCGCGTCGTACTCGGCATGTTCGACCAGCTCGAGGCGCCGGGCGACGCCACCGCGCGGCGGAGGGCGTTGGCGCGCGGCGCGGCGCTCCACGACATCGGCAACCTCGGCGTGTCCAACGCCGTGCTCGAGAAGGGCGGCTCCCTGGACGAGGCCGAGCTCGAGGTCGTCAGGCGGCACACCGCCTACGGCGAGCACATCCTCTCCTGGGTCGACGCCTTCGCCGAGGTCGTGCCCCTCGCCGCCGGCCACCACGAGCGGCCCGACGGCAGGGGCTACCACGGCGCCGTCCCGGCCGACCTCCTCCCCTTCGACGTCAGGCTGCTGGCGGTCGCCGACCAGTTCGAGGCGCTCACCGCTCCGCGCCCGCACCGCGAGGCGTTCTCTCCCGAGGAGGCGCTGGCGATCCTCGCCGCCGAGGCGGGGTCGGGCGTGGACGCGAAGGCGCTGGTCGCGCTCGAGCGCTACCTCGGTACGCCGGAGGCGAAGGAGTTGCTCGCCGGCGAACGCTTCGACCCCGAGGAGATGCTCGTCATCGCGTGACCGGACCAGGCGTGCCCGGCCGGCGACTCCCTCCCGCGACGGCCGCGCGCCAGACGAAGAGGCCCGGACCTCAACGGTCCGGGCCTCGCCATTTCCGGTTCGGCCGCCCACCCGGGCGCGGCGCCCCGAGGGGCGCCCCGGGTCAGTCCTGCGCCTCGCGCGCGGCGCGGGCGGCGGCGCGGTCCTCCTCCTGGCGACCGACGTCGGTCTTCAGGCGGGCGGCCTTGCCGCGCAGCTCGCGCAGGTAGTAGAGCTTGGCGCGGCGGCTGCGGCCGCGGCGCACGACCGTGATCTTGCTGATCAGCGGCGACGCGAGCGGGAAGATGCGCTCGACGCCCTCGCCGAACGACACCTTGCGGACCGTGACGGTGCTGCGGGCGCCCCTGCCGTTCTTGCGGGCGATGACGACGCCCTCGAAGGCCTGGACGCGCGTGCGGTTGCCCTCGGTCACCTTGTAGTCGACGCGGATCGTGTCGCCGGTGTCGAAGTCGGGGATGTCGTCGCGCAGGTAGGGCTGCTCGATCGAGCGCAGGATGGCGCCTTTGTTGTACTTCATCTCAGGTTCTCGATTCCCGGTGGGCTACCGTTGTCTTTGTCGTCGCGCCGCCGCTCACGGCCGATGCCGGGCGGCCGGCAGAGCCTTGGTATGTTAGCCGAACGGGAAGGGGCCTTTCAACCGCCGCGCAGCACGGCGCGGACGGCGAGGGCAGGCCGAGCGGAGGCATCTAGTTGCCGATCACGGCGCGTGGCGTCCACCACGTCTCCGGCATCAGCGGCCGGCCGCAGGAGACGATCGAGTTCTACTACCGCGTCCTCGGCCTGCGGCTGGTGAAGCGCACCGTCAACTACGACGACCCGCGCACCTACCACCTCTACTTCGGCGACGCCTCCGGCCACCCGGGCAGCCTGCTCACGTTCTTCCCCTGGCCGGGCTCCGGGCCCGGCCATCCCGGCCCCGGCACCTCCGAGGTGACCCTGCGCGTCCCGCGCGGCGCCCTGGCCTACTGGCGCGAGCGGCTGGCCGAACACGGCGCCGCCGCCGAGGAGGACCGGAGGCTCGGGCGAGAGGCGCTCGCTTTCACCGACCCCGACGGCACGCGGCTCGCTCTGGTGGAGGGCGAGGAGCCCCCGCTCCCCCCTCCCCCGCCGGGCGCCGAGCCCGAGGCGCTGCTCGCGCCGACCAGGTACTTCCCGGCGGCGGGGATCGCCCCCGAGCACGCGGTGGTCTGCATCGACGCGGTCACGTACGCCGCCCCCGACGTCGCCGAGGCCGAGGAGCTGCTGAGCGGCCTGCTGGGCCTCGAGGCCGTCGCGCGGGAGGGGGACCGGGTCAGGCTGGCGCCGAGGGGCGGCGACGAAGAGACCCCGCGGGCGCTCGAGCTCGTACCGTCGCCGACGGGCCAGGGGCGCCTCGGGCGCGGCAGCTACCACCACGTGGCCTTCGAGGTGGACGACGACGTCGCGCTCGACGAGGGCCGGCGCGCGGTGCTCGGCGCGGGCGTACCCGCCACGAAGGCGCTGAACAGGACCTACTTCAGGAGCGTCTACTTCCCCGGCCCCGGCGGCGCCACGCTCGAGCTGGCGACGCGCGGCCCGGGCTTCACCGTCGACGAGCCGCTGTCGGAGCTGGGCCTGGCCCTCAAGCTGCCCGCGTGGCTCGAGCCGGAGCGGCAGCAGATCCGCGCGCAGCTGCCCGTGACGGCGAGCCCGGAGTACACGCACCTGTTCCGATGAGGCGCGGGGTCTGGCTGGCGCTCCTCTTCGGTGCGGTCGGGCTCTTCCTCACCGTCCGCCTCCTGGGCGGGAACCTCGCCTCGCTGGGGCGGCTGCCCGCCTGGGCGTTCGTCGTGGGCGCGGTGCTCGTCGCGCTCGGCTACCTCGCGGCCGCGGCGAGGCTGAGGCTGCTCACCGTCCGCGGCGGCCACCCCCTCGGGCTCTCGGCCTGCCTGCGCGCGCACGCCGTCGGCCAGTTCAGCGCCGCCGTCACGCCGGCCAGCGCGGGGCAGCTGCCGGCCGTGGCCCTGGCCCTGGCGCGCGACGGCGTGCCCAGCGCCACGGCCTGGTCGGTCGGCGTCTACGTCTGGGTGCTCGACCTGGCGTTCATCGCCTACTCGGTGCCGCTCAGCCTCCTCTTCCTCGGCCGCTCCGCGGCGCAGCTCTCTCGCGCCGAGCTGTGGGCCTTCGCCGTCGCGACGGCGGTGCTCTCGGCCTTCCTGATGTGGGTGCTCACCTACCGCCTGCGCTGGCTCATCCGGGCCGGGAGGGCGCTCTTCCGCCTGCGCTGGCTCGCGCGCTGGCGCGCCTCGACCTCGCGGTTCCTCGACCGCGTCGAGGCCGCCTCCGAGGCCGTGATGCGGGGGCCGCTGGGGGAACGGCTCCTGCTCCACGCCCTCACCGCCGTCCTCCACGTGAGCGCCCTGGCGACGTTCTGGGTGATGCTCGCCGCCGTGCGCCCGGGGACGCCCCTGCTGACCACGCTGGCCGTCGCCAACCTCCCGAGCGTGATGGCGGCGTTCGTGCCCACCCCGGGCGGCGCCGGGCTCCTCGAGGTCCTCACCGCCTCGCTGTTCCTGGCCGGCCCCGGCGAGAGGCCCGTGACGGGGCTCGGCCGGTCGGCCGGCGCCGCCGTGGCCGCCGCGATCCTGGGCTGGCGGCTGCTTACCTTCTACTCGCGGTTCGTGGTGGGGCCGATCGCGGGCGCCACCTTCGCGCGTCCCGCGACCTCCAGCATCGAGGAAGTCGGCTAGGAGGGCCGAAAGGTGAACTAGCTGCGCTCGTCCGGAGCGAGCCACTCTGCCGCGAGCTCGTCCGTAACGCGTTGGCGCCACGAGAGCTGTGGGCGCAGCCTCAGGAGCCGTGCGATCTCGCTTGGATTGGCGAGGTGATCACGACACCAGCGGACGAAGCGTTGGCCGGCAGGGACGCAGTAGACCGTGAATATGAGCGGACCATCGCGAACGTGAATCCAGAAGCCAGCACTCGCCCTGACGATGCACGCTTCACCATGTCGCTCGAAACTAGCCAGGATTCGCACTCGGCTGCAGTTCCCTCTGCGCATCGCGGCCAAGACTTCGGGCGGTACGCCACGCTGCATTACTCTTTCCCGGGCGTGGTTTGTATACACCACCTGGAAGGCAGTCATCAGGCATCGGCTCCTGCGAATATCCGCATCACTACGGCTATCTCCGATGCCTGCTCCCTGGAGAAGCCGTTGTGAGCCTTCAACTTAGGCGTGAGGGCCGGAGCACGAGAGCCCAGCAGCGCGAGGCGAACGCCCAGATGGTGCTAGAAATCTGGTGCGATGACGACTCCGTGGGACTCACTGGTTGCGATCATGTAGGCACGCTCCCAGTCGATTGACCGATATCGCTCAAAGTTCTCGATGTCTTCGGGGTCGATGGACGGCCGTGGGCCCAATCCCAAGCGGGACACCTCGAGTATCGATCTGCGGTTCATCCTCCTGCCTCCAACCTTGGGAACTGAATGCACTCGAAGTCGGACGCTGCAGGAGGAAGGGCCGACGAAGCAACTAAGTGCCAAAGCGCGGGCTTCGCATGAACCATACACAACTGTTCGCCTGTAGCCAACAATCTCTCGTCTGGCGCGCGATGTTTGATGAAGGCATTGGCATGATAATGCATTAGTCTGCAGATTCTCTTCTGACCCTTAGTACCGCACTTGGTCCGATGCGCACGAACGACTAGAGTTGCATGGTGGACGGACCGCTCACGCTCGGCTTACCACGCCTCTCGGACCGGCAGTGGGCAGCCATAGCACCAATGACCGGCGACGAACGACCCCCCAGCAGGGGGCGCCCATTCGCCGAAAGGCGAGCCGTCCTAGACGCGATCCTGCATGTACTAGTGAGCGGGGCACCATGGAGCTCTCTACCGCAGACCTTCGGGTGCTCAGCAAGTACGGCGCGGCGCACCTACAAGAGATGGGTCGAAGCTGGACGCTGGGAGAAGATCTGGTCCGCCTACCTCAGGCTTGTCCTCAGCGAGGAAGCGGGTTCGACAGCATTGCTCGCGTGGATCACCGCGATGGCTCGTGGCGATATCACCGTCGTGAAGGTAGGAACGGGAGTCAGCCTCCCGGCAAACACCCCATGGTGGGTACAGAGATCCTAGATCGACACTCCGAGCCGGTTCTGATGCAGGCGACTCGATGTCGCGGGAGTACCTGAGGCCTGTAGTTTCTCGGAGGTCGTTCAGCGCCGCCAGGGCATCACCCGGCGCTCGACGGCCTGCAGCAGGGCGGTGAGGCCGACGCCCATCGCCATGATCACGAGCAGGGCGGCGTACATCTTCGGCGTCGACAGCACCTGCCAGTGGTAGTAGACCAGGTAGCCGACGCCCGTCTGGGAGCGCACGAACTCGACCGCGACGATGACCACCAGCGCCGTGCCGAGGGCGAGCCGCAGCCCGTTGAAGACGATCGGCAGCGCGCCGGGGAGGATCACGTGGCGGAACATCTGCCAGCGGTTCGCGCCGAAGTTGCGCCCGGCCTGCACCAGCACAGGGTCGATGCCCTGCACGCCCGCCATCGTCGAGAGCGCGACGAGGAAGAAGGCCGAGATCGCCACGACCGTGACCTTGGGGCCCTCACCGAACGGGTCGGCGAAGACGAGCATGAGGAGCGGGAAGACGGCGATCTTCGGCAGCACGTAGATCGCCGACATCGTGGCGTCGAGCATCGCGCGCACGGTCTTGTTCAGGCCCATGACGATGCCGATCAGCACGCCGGGCGCGGCGCCCAGGGCGAAGCCCAGCAGCACCCGCGCGAGGGTCGCCCACAGGTGGCTCTCGGCGAAGGTGGCGGTCACGCCGGCCCAGCCGGACTCGGCGACGCGCGCCGGCAGGAGCCAGGGGCGCCCGAGCAGCGAGTGGCCGCTGAACCTGTCGGCGTTCACCGTCAGGTCCCACAGCGCGCCGAGGATCGTCGTGGGCGGCGGGAACCAGCGCGGGTTGAGGACCCCTCCCCGGGAGAGCCACTCCCAGGCGACGAGCATCAGCAGCGGGAAGAGCCAGGCCAGCGCGCCCTGGTAGCCGCGCTGGAGGCGGTAGGGCAGCCGGCGCTCGAGCGCCTCGGCGGCGAACACGAAGAGCGTGAACTCGGCCGCGAGCAGCGCCCACCACCACTGCTTCCACAGGCCCAGTGCCGTGGCGGCGCCTGCGATCAGGACCATCCCGGCCACGGGCCAGGCGAGGTCGCTCACCGGCGGTGTCGCGCGGCGCCCGGGCGGGACGGCGGCGCGGGTGGGGGCGGCGCTCACGCCTGCGCCTCCATCGCGCGCCTGACCTCGTCCTTCAGCTCGGCCCAGATCGCCCCGGTGAGCTCGGCGAAGCGGGGGCTCTGGGTGGTGGTGAGGTCGCGGGGGCGCGGCAGGTCGACGACGAACTCGGCCTTCTTCGTGCCGGGGTGCGCGGTCATCAGCACGACCCGGTCGCCGAGGAGCACTGCCTCCTCGATCGAGTGCGTCACGTAGAGGACGGTCTTGTGCGTCTCCTCCCAGAGGCGCAGCAGCTCCTCCTGGAGCACCGCGCGCGTCTGGGCGTCGAGCGCGCCCAGGGGCTCGTCCATCAGCAGCACCTGCGGGTCGTTCGCCAGCGCCCTCGCGATCGAGACGCGCTGCTTCATGCCGCCGGAGATCTGCGCCGGGTAGTAGTCGGCGAAGCGCTTGAGGCCGACCTTGGCCAGCCATGCGTCCGCGACCGCGTAGCGCTCGGCGCGGGGCACGCCGCGCATCTCCAGGCCGAAGGCGACGTTGTCGCGCACCGTCTTCCAGGGGAAGACCGCGTACTCCTGGAAGACCACGTTGTTCAGCGGCCGGCCGGGGTCGGGCCCGGGGACGATGTAGGCCTCGCCGCCCGAGAGCTCGTCGAGGCCGGCCAGGACCCGCAGGAACGTCGACTTGCCGCAGCCCGACGGCCCGACGAGGCAGACGAACTCGCCCTCCCCGATCTCCAGGTCGAAGTCGACGATCGCCGGCACGTCGCCCGCGAGCGACGGGTAGACCTTCCGCGCCGCGCGGGCGACGACCTTGGGCTCCACTCTCGCGCTCACCTCGCAGGGACGGCGGCCGGGGGCGAAGGGCGCCGCCCGGCCGCCTCTCGCCTCAGGCTACCGCTGGTAGGGCCCCGCCATCTCCAGCGCCCAGTCGACGTAGTCGGTGACGATCACCTTCGACAGGTCGATGGGCTGGTCGTACTCGGTGCGGCCGTTCTCGCGGTGCACGCGCTCGACGTCGGCGAGACCGTCGACGGGGATCCGCAGGTCGGGGTCGTAGAGCACGGGCGTGCCGGTGCGGACCGCCTCCTCCGTCGAGTTCACGAACGCCAGGTAGGCGGAGATGTTCTCGTCGGAGAGGTAGTCGTCGCCTTGCATCAGGCGCGCGGCCTCGAGCAGCGCCAGCGTGAAGCGCCGCGCGACCTCGGGCCTGTTCTCGAGGAAGTTGCCGGAGCCGACGAACGCCACGGTCATCAGGCCCGGCACCAGGTCGGTCGCGATCGTGACGGCCGTGCCCTCGGCCTCGACCTGCTCGGCGTAGGGCGAGCCCAGGAGGGCGGCGTCGATCGAGCCGTTAGCGAAGGCGGCTGGCATGTCGGCGTTCGCCAGGTCGATCGCGCGCACGTCGCGGATCGTCAGGCCGCCGCGCTCGAGCGCCTTCGCGGTCAGGTACTCGCCGCCGGAGCCGGGGCCGCCGGCCATCGCCACGGTGCGGCCGCGCAGCTCCTCGATCGTGTCGACCGCGCCGGAGTCGTAGAGGTCCTTGCGGACCATGAACTTCGTCGGGCTGTTCTCGAACGGCTCGAGGCCGCCGGGCGCGAAGACCCTGATGTCGATGCCCTGGTTCCAGCCGTTCCACAGCGACGTGACGATCGCGATGCCGCCGACGTCGATCTGGCCCTGCTCGAGGAACGCGATGGCCTCTGTGCCGGACGCGACGATGTCGATGTCGACGTCGAGGCCGTACTTCTCGAACAGACCGCGCTCGGCCGCGACGTAGAGCGCGGCGAACTTGAGGATCGGCACGACCGCGACCCGCACCTGTTCCGGCGGGTCGAGCGGGGCGACCGCCTGCTGGGCGCCGGCCGTGCCGGCGAGCACCAGGCAGGCCGCCAGGGCGGCTGCCGCGAGCTTCCTGAGCTTGGCGAAGGGCATGAGCATCCTCCCGATGGCCACCGCGCCGCTTGGGCGCCGGGCATGTCGCGGTAGGCGCACATAGTAACGCCGTCGCCGCGCCGAGTACCTTCGTCCCTCCGGAGAGGGCCTTCACGCCGTTATCATCGGCGGGTGATGGCGCGCTCCCAGGCCGCGGACCCGCGCGGGGCGGCCGCGTGACCCCCACGCTGCCGCTGGCGTTCGCCGCCGGCGTCCTCTCCTTCCTCTCGCCCTGCGTCCTGCCGCTCGTGCCCAGCTACCTGGCCTACGTGGGCGGCAGCGCCCAGGCTGAGCGCCGCGTCGTGCTCAGGAACGGCGCGTTCTTCGTGCTCGGGTTCGCGCTGGTGTTCGTGGCGCTGGGCGCGTCCGCGAGCTTCATCGGCTCGCTGCTGCGGGCGCAGAAGGACCTGCTGACGGTCGTGGGCGGCGTGCTCGTGATCGCGTTCGGCCTCGTGATGCTCGGCGTGATCAGGGTGCCGTTCCTCTACCGCGACTCGCGGCCGCAGTACCGCGGCGAGACGAACACGCCCCTCGGCGCCCTGCTCCTGGGCATGGCGTTCGCGGCGGGCTGGACGCCCTGCATCGGACCCATCCTCGGGGGCATCCTCACCCTCGCCGGCGCCAGCGGGACCCTCGGCCAGGGCGTGGGGCTCCTCGCGGTCTACTCGCTGGGCCTGGCGGTGCCGTTCCTGCTCGCCGCCCTCCTGATCGGCCCGTTCCTCGAGTTCTCGAAGGGCTTCCGGCGCTACCTGCCGTGGGTCGAGCGCGTCGCCGGTGGGGTCCTCCTCGTCGCCGGCGTGCTGATGGTCACCGGCACCTACACCACGCTCAACGCCTACCTCATCCGGATCACGCCCGACTGGCTGATCTCGCGCCTATGACGCTGGCCGCGGCGCAGCGCACCGCCCCGCCCGGGGCGGCGGAGGGGACCGCGCCGGCCGTGAGCCTGCGCGGGGTCGTGCGGCGCATGGGACGCGAGACGGTGCTGCGGGGCATCGACCTCGACGTCGCGCCCGGCCGCCTGGTGGTGCTCAGGGGCAGCAACGGCTCGGGCAAGACCACCCTGCTCAGGCTCCTCGGCACCCGCCTGCGTCCGCACGCCGGCGTGGCGCGGGTCTTCGGCCACGACCTCGTGCGCCAGGCCGACCGGGTGCGCGCCCGCGTGGGCCTGCTGGGCGCCGCGGGCGGCAGCTACCCGGTGCTCACCGGCAGGGAGAACCTGAGGCTGGCGCTGTCGCTGGCGGGCAGGTCGCGGGACGAAGGCGCCGTGGCCGGGGCCCTGGAGCGCGTGGGGCTCCTCGCGGCCGCGGACAAGCAGGTCCGCTTCTACTCGAGCGGCATGAAGAAGCGCCTGGGGCTGGCGCGCGTGCTCCTCGTCGACGCCGACCTGTGGCTCCTCGACGAGCCTTACGCCGCCCTGGACGAGGACGGCAAGCGCCTCGTCGACGTCTGCCTGGCCGAGGCGCGCTCGCGCGGCCGCACGGTGATCCTCGCCTCGCACGAGCAGGACAGGGACCACCTGGCGCCGGACGCGGTCGTGGAGCTCGCGGACGGGCGCCTGCGGCTGGTGTCCGCGGCCGGCCGCGCCGCCGGGGAGGCGACGGCGTGAACGGCGTCATGACGCCGCAGACGGGGGCGAGGCCGTGAGCGACGTCGCCGCCGTCCTCGCCGTGGCGCGCAAGGACCTGCTGCAGGAGCTGCGCAGCCGCGCCGCGACGGTCGCGACGCTGTTCTTCACCGGCACGACGCTCCTGATGATGGCGTTCGCGCTCGGGCGCGAGCCGGGCGTGCTCGAGCGCTCCGCGCCCGGGGTCCTGTGGGTCGCCCTCGTGTTCGCCGGCGTCACCGCCGCCGCGCAGAGCTTCCAGGCCGACCTCGAGGACGGCGCGCTCGACCACCTCCTCAGCTTCCCCGTGTCGCGCGCCGCGGTGTTCCTCGGCAAGCTCCTGGCCGCCTGGGCCTACCTCGCCGCGCTGGGGCTGCTGCTGGCGCCCGTGGCCACGACGCTCTACGGGGCGCCCCTCGAGGGCGCGGGCGCCTACCTGCTGCTGGCGCTCACGGTGGTGCTCGGCGCCTTCGGGTTCGCGACGATCGCGACCTTCTACGCCGCCCTGACGGCTAACCTGCAGGCGCGCGAGGCGCTGCTGCCGGTGCTGATGTTCCCCGTCGTCGTGCCCATCGTCCTCGCCGCGGTGCGCGCCACGGAGTCGCTGCTGGGCGGCGCCGCGGGGCCCGTGGGGGACTGGCTGCTCCTGCTGCTGGGTTTCGACCTGATCTACTTCGTGGTCTGCACCTCGCTCTTCCACTTCGTGGTGGACGAGTGACGCCCGCCCGGGCTCGCTCGGTACGGGCCGAGGGCGTCGGCGCCCGGCGCCGACCAGAGACGAAGGTCCGTGGTGGCTCCGCGCGGGGTGCACCTAGCATCGACCCGACACCGGCCGCGCCGCGCCGCGGCCTTAGACTTGGGGCTGGCGGCGACCGTGCGGCCGCCTCCTTTGGGAGCCGAACATGAACGAGAAGGTCACGAGCCTCGACCAGCCACTGCAGCGTCCGCTGTGGCTCACGCTGCTCGGCCTCGCCTGCCTGGTGGGCCTGGGCGTGGGTATGTACCTGGCGCTCGTCGTCAGCCCGCCCGACGTCAACCAGGGCGAGCTGATACGCATCATGTACGCGCACGTCTCCGTGGCGTGGATCTGCTTCGTCGCCGTCGCGGTGGCCGGCTTCTGGTCGGCGCTCTACCTGTGGCGCGGCCGCGAGCGCGACGACGTGCGCGCCGTGGCGAACGCCGAGGCGGCGCTGGTCTACTCGGCCCTGACCATCACCGGCGGCATGATCTACTCGAAGCCCACGCTGAACACGTACTGGACGTGGGACGCGAAGCTCACGCTGACGGCGATCATGGTCGCGCTGATCGTGGGCTACTTCGTCGTGCGCGCCCTCATCGACGAGCCGACGCGGCGGGGTCGCGTGTCCGCGGTGGTCATGCTGGTCGTCGTCGTCAGCCTGCCGTTCAACTACCTGGCGGCGGAGTGGTTCCGCACGCTCCACCCCGCCAAGAGCATCAACCTCGACGGCAGCGGCGTGTCGATGGACGCGTCGATGCTCCGCGTGCTGCTCGTGAACGTCGCCGTGGCCGGGCTGATCTACCTCTACTTCGTCTCCGAGCGCGTGCGCATCGGCCTGTTCAAGCTGCCGGCAGCCGCGAAGGAGGCGGCGCCGGTCACCACGGAGGTCGTCCGTGTCGGTTGACCTGACCCAGAACCAGTGGGTGGCGCTCGCCTGGGCCGAGCTGCTGATCGTCTACCTCGGCTACTTCCTCTACCTCAGGTGGCTCGAGCGGAAGAAGCCCAAGGCGGAAGGTGAGGAGTGAGGAAGAAGGTCCTCTACGCGGTACTGGGCGTGGCGGTGCTGGCGGCCGCGGGCCTGATGATCGCCCGCGCGCTGCAGACGTCGCTCGTCTACTTCGTGCTGCCCAGCGAGTACGCCCGTGACGCCGCCAGCTTCGAGGGCAGGCGCATCCGCCTCGCCGGCCTCGTCGAGCCCGGCAGCGTGAGCTTCGACGACGCGCAGCTCCAGCTCACGTTCAACGTCACCGACGCCATCGAGACCTACCCCGTGACCTACCGCGGCGCTCCGCCCGACCTGTTCCAGGAGAACGGCGGCGTCGTGATCGAGGGCAGGTTCGAGGGCGGCGTGTTCGTAGGCGACAACCTCCTCGTGAAGCACAGCAACGACTACCACCCGCCCGAGGACGGGCAGGTGGACGTGGAGGCCTTGAAGGAGTCGCTGCGCTGAGGGGAGAGCCGTGCAGCTAGAGCTGGGCGTCGTCGGCGGCGCCGCGGCGTTCCTCGCCTTCGCCGTGGCCCTCTACGGCGCGGTCGTGGGCTCCGTCGGGGCCGCCAGGCGCGACGCGCGCCTCATCACCTCAGCGCGCCTCTCCGCCGTGGCCGGCTTCCTCGTGGCGACGGTCGCGGTCGTCGTGATGGAGGCCGCGCTGCTCACCGACGACTTCGCCGTGAGCTACGTCGCCCAGCACTCGCGGGTCGCCTCGCCAGTGTGGGTGAAGGTCGTGACGTTGTGGGCCGCCCTCGAGGGCTCGATCCTCCTGTGGGCCTGGCTCCTCTCCGGCTACACGGCGCTCGTGGCGGCGCTGGCCCCCCTGAACCCGCTGCGCCCCTGGGCGATCGCCGTGATGCAGGGCGTGCAGACGTTCTTCTTCTTCGTGCTGGCGTTCCTGGCGAACCCGTTCAAGGTGCTGCCGAACCCGCCGCTCGACGGCCCCGGGCCGAACGAGCTGCTGCAGAACCACTGGATGATGGCCGTGCACCCGCTGCTTATGTACCTCGGGTTCGTGGGTCTCACCGTGCCGTTCGCCTACGCGCTGGCCGCGCTCATCACCCGCCGGCCCGGCGCCGAGTGGATGGTGATGACGCGCGGCTGGACGCTCACCGGCTGGGGCTTCCTCTCGGCGGCGATCGTCGCCGGCGGCTGGTGGAGCTACGAGGTGCTCGGCTGGGGCGGCTACTGGGCCTGGGACCCCGTGGAGAACGTCAGCCTGATGCCGTGGCTCACGGCCACGGCGTTCGTCCACTCGGTGCAGGTGCAGGAGCGCCGGCACATGCTCAAGCCGTGGAACGTGATGCTGATCCTGCTGACGTTCGCGCTCTCGATCCTCGGCACGTTCCTGACGCGCTCGGGCGTGATCTCCTCGGTGCACGCCTTCGGCTCCGGGCCCGTGGGGCCGGCGTTCCTCGCGTTCTTCGTCCTCGTGGTGCTGTTCTCGTTCGGCCTCCTGGCCACGCGCTGGGAGGAGGTGCGGGACAGGGCCGAGCTCGACTCGCTCGTCAGCCGCGAGGGCGGGATGCTCGGCGTGAACGTGCTCCTCCTGGCGCTCACCTTCGCCGTGCTGCTCGGCACGTTGTTCCCGCTGATCGTCGAGGCGATCTCCGGCGACCGCGTGACCGTGGGCCCGCCGTTCTTCGACCAGGTCACCTCGCCCCTGTGGCTGCTGGTCCTGGCGCTGATGGGCATCGGCCCGCTGCTGCCGTGGCGCAAGGCCGAGGAGCAGTCGCTGAGGCGCAACCTCGCCTGGCTGCTGGCCGGCTTCGTCGTCGCCGGCGGGCTGGCCTGGCTGCTGGGGGTGCGCAAGGTCTACCCGGCCCTGACCGTGGGGCTGGCGGGCTACAACCTCGTGTCGCTCGGCCTCCTGCTCTCGGGCGCGCTGGTGCCGCGCATGCGCCTGGCGCAGCGGCCCGCGCTGCAGGTGCTGAGGAGCTACGCCCACGAGAACCGGCGCCGCGTCGGCAGCATGATCGTGCACTTCGCCGTCGTGGTGATCGCGGTGGGCGTGACGTTCTCGAGCGGCTACCGCGTCGACGAGCAGGTCAGGATCGACCTCGGCGGCTCGGTGGGGTTCGAGGGCTACACGCTCGCGGCCACCGACCTCTTCGTGGACCGCACGCCGCAGCGCCTCAGCGCCGGCGCGCTCGTCGAGGTGAGCAGGGACGGCCGCCTGATCAAGACCCTGCGTCCGCGTCTGAACGTCTTCGGGGGGACCGGCCGCGCGATCCCCACCCCCGACGTGCTGTACACGCCGTGGCACGACGTCTACCTCAGCCTGAACAGCACCGTGGGGCCCGACACCACGTTCGTGGTGCTGCGCGTCGTGAAGAGCCCGCTAGTCACCTGGATCTGGGTCGGCGGCGCGATCCTCGTGCTCGGCACCGCCTACGCCCTGGGCGGGGCGCCGCGCCGCGTGCCCGCGCGCGCCGCGGTGCCGGCCGCCGCCGCGAGGGAGGCCTAGCGTGAAGGCGCGCGGGGTCCTGACCACGGTGGCGATCGTCGCGGCGCTGGGCGGCCTGTTCGCTTACGGCCTGCTGCGCGGCGAGCCGGACAGGGACATCCCATCGGCGCTGATCGGCAAGCCGGCGCCCGCCTTCGAGCTGCCCCTCTACGAGGCCTACCGCGGCGAGTTCGGCGAGACGCTGTCGCTCGACGAGCTCCGGGGCCGGCCGCTGGTGGTGAACTTCTGGGCCTCGTGGTGCGCGCCCTGCTACGACGAGGCGCCGGTGCTGCAGGCCTACTGGCAGGAGTACCGGGACTCGGGCGTCGTGTTCGTCGGCGTCCAGACGCAGGACCGCGGCAAGCGGGCCGAGGGCCGCGCCTTCATCGACCAGTTCGGCCTCACCTTCCCGAACGTGATCGACGACGACAGCTCGGTCAGCGTCGACTGGGGCCTGTTCGGCGTGCCCGAGACGTTCTTCGTGTCGCGCGACGGCGTGGTCGTGGACAAGCACATCGGCCCCGTCACGCCCGCGGTGATGGAGCGCCAGCTGGCGGCGCTGCTGCGGTGAAGGGGCCCGTGGACAGCGGCGCGGTCGCCGCGCGCGGCCAGTTCGTCCCGGTCGCACCGGCACGTTCGCCGTCCCGGCCGCGCCGCGGGACGGGCCCGGCGCTCGCCGCGGCCGCGCTGACGTGCCTGCTCGCGCTGGGCGCGGCGCTCGCCCAGGCCGTGCAGCTCGACTCTCGCGTGTTCGAGATCGCCAGGCAGCTCCGCTGCCCCGTGTGCACCTCGGAGAGCGTCGCCGACTCGAGCGTCGAGCTGGCGCAGCAGATGCGCCAGATCATCAAGCAGCAGCTCGAGGAGGGCCGCAGCGAGCAGGAGATCCTGGCGTTCTTCCAGCAGCGCTACGGCGACTGGATCCTCCTCGACCCGCCCAAGCGCGGCCTCCACCTGCTCGTGTGGGTGCTGCCGGTAGCGGCGGGCGCGGCCGGGGTCGCGGCGCTGGTCGTCCTCGGGCGCCGGTGGGTGGAGCGCTCCCGCGAGCCCGTGGAGGTCGACCCCGAGGACCTCGCGCGCGTGAGGGCCGAGCTGGAGGGCCGGAGCGAGTGATCACCTTCGTCGCCGTCGCGCTCCTCGCGCTGATCGCCTTCGCCTACGCGGCTCTGCCGCTCCTGTCGCCGCGCCACGCCGACCCGCTGCCCGACGACACCGACCCGGTCCTGGCCGGCCTCGAGGAGGAGAAGGCGGCGCTGCTGCGTGCGATCGCCGAGCTCGACGCCCGCGAGGACCTCGCCGCCGAGCGCCGCGAGCAGCTCAGGCGCCGCTACGAGGCCAAGGCGGCCGCGACGATCAAGGCGCTCGACGCCAGGCGCGCCGCGGTGGCAGCGCGGGGCCGGCGGGGCACGGCGCCCGCGGCCAGCGGCACGGCAGCCCCGAGCGGCGCCGGGGACGCCTCGGCCCTAGCCGGCGGATCTCCGGCCACTGTCGGCCAAGCTTCGGCCCCTGCCGGCGAGTCTCCGGCCCCCGGCGGCGAGTCTCCGGCCCCTGCCGGCGGCGCGGCCCCGGCCCGTCCCCGCCGCGCCCCCGTGGCGGCGGTCGCGCTCCTCGCCTTCGCCGTGGCCGCGGCGGCGTTCCTCCCCTCCTACGTGCTGCCGCGCGTGGGCCTCGACGCGACCGTCACCACGACCGACGCCGAGGCGGCGCGCCTGATCCGCGACCTCAGGCGCGCCGCGGACCGCGAGCCGACGGCCGAGAACCTCGTCGCGCTAGGCGACGCCTACCTCTCGGTCGGCGAGCTGGAGGACGCCCGCGCCGCCTACCTGCGCGCGGCCGAGGCCGACGACGCCTCCCTCCCCGTCTTCCAGCGGCTCACGGTGCTCGCGCTGCAGACGGACCTCGGCGAGGCGCAGTCCTGGCTGGAGCGCGCCGCGGCCGTCGCGCCCGAGGACGCCGAGACGCTCTTCCTCCTCTCCGAGGTCGCCTACGCCAACGGCGACATGGAGACCTCGGAGGGCACCCTGCGCCGCTACGTCGACCTCGTGGGCGGGCCGCCCAACGAGACGGTCGCGGCGCGCCTCGAGCTCTTCGAACGTGTCGACGGGCTCGCGGCCGCCGCCGAGGCCGACCCCAGCGAGGAGAACCTGCTCGCGCTGGCCGACCTCTACTGGCGCGCCGGCGACGTCCGCAGCGCGGCCGGCGCCTACGTGCGCGTGCTCACCGAGCTGAACCCGCAGCAGCCCGTCGCCCTGTCACGCATGGGCGAGGCCCTGCTGGCGTCGGGCGCGCCGAGCGACGCCGCGGCCCTGCTCGAGCGCGCGGCCGCGGCGGGTGGTGGCCTGGAGCCGTCGGCGCAGCTCGCCCTCGGCGAGGCGTACGTGCGCCTGGGCCGCTTCGACGAGGCCGTCGCCGTGCTCGAGGCCTACCAGGCCTCCGGCGGCGACGACCCGGTGGCCGCCGAGCTGCTCGCCAGCGCCCGCGCGGGGACGGCGCCGGGCGCCGCCGGCGGCGACCTCGCTGCGGTCGCGGGGGCCGGCGGCCAGGGCGCCGTCGTGTTCGCGGCCAACTGCGCCGAGTGCCACGGGCCCATGGGCGAGGGCGGGATGGGAGCGGCCCTCGCGGGCAACCCGCGCGCCGCCAACGAGGGCAACGTGCGCGACGCCGTGACGTTCGGCCGCGGCATGATGCCGGGCTTCGGCGCCACGCTGCAGCCGGACGAGCTCGAGGCCGTGATCGCGTACGTCGTGGAGGTCGTGTCGCAGCGATGAGCGGTGCGGACGACGGACGGGAAGCCGGCGCCGCCCGGGTCGGGGGAGGTCCGGCCGGCGAGGTCACCGGTCCCGGAGCGAGCGGCATGCCTGGCCCGGACGTCCGACCCGGCGACGGAGCGCGACCGGACCAGGGCCGTCGCCAGCTCGTCAGGTGGCTCTGGCGCCTCCCCGTCTTGGCGGCGGTGGGCGGCGGCGGGTACGGGCTGTACCGCGCCGTCGACGTCCACTTCTTCAAGCGCCGCCCCGACCCCACGCCCGAGTTCGAGGACGCGCCGGCCGTGACCGTAGCCCCCCTCGCCGCGTTCGCCTCCGACTGGGACTCCGTCGACTTCCTCCTCGCCTCGACCCCGGCCGTGGCCGTGCGCGTGCCCCGGCCCGTCCCGGGCGGCGTGAGCGCCGAGGGCGTGCACCTCGTCGCCTTCAGCCGGGTCTGCACTCACCAGATGTGCATAGCGACGTTGAACCGCGACGTGAACGCGATCAGCTTCGGCTTCAACTACGACACCAGGACCCCGGCGATCACCTGCCCCTGCCACCTGAGCGTGTTCGACCCGCTGCGCGCCGGACAAGCCGTGAGCGGCCCCGCCGTGCTGCCCCTGCCGCGCGCGCGGCTCGAGCTCCGCGGCGGGGAGGTCGTCGCCACGGGCTGGGAGCGGCCCCGCGGCTGAGGCCGGTCCGACCGCCCGCCTCGCCGTCGCGTCGGGCTCACCCCAGGTCGCCCCGGGCGAGGGCCGGGTCGTAACATCGGACCAGCACGCCAAGCGCCCGCCGCGGGCGCACGCGAGGAGCAGAGATGAACCCTCTCCTGAGGCTGAAGGAGCACGGCCAGTCCGTCTACCTGGACGAGATCCGGCGCTCGTGGCTCGTCGACGGCACGCTGCGCACGCTCATCGAACGCGACGGGCTCGCGGGGGTCACCTCGAACCCCGCGATCTTCAACAAGGCCATCGCTCGGTCCGGCGACTACCAGGAGGCCATCGCGGCACTGGCCCGCCGCGGCGCCACGGTCGAGCAGGCGTACGAGGAGCTCGTCGTCGAGGACATCCAGCGCGCCGCCGACCTCTTCCGCGACGCGTACGAGGCGTCGGGCGGCAGCGAGGGCTTCGTCTCGCTGGAGGTCTCCCCCGAGGTCGCCCACGACGAGGAGGCGACCTACGCCGAGGCCGTGCACCTCTGGCGGCGGCTGGACCGGCCGAACGTGTTCATCAAGGTGCCCGCCACCGTGGAGGGCCTGGGCGCGATCAGGCGGCTCATCGCCGACGGCATCAACGTCAACGTCACGCTGCTCTTCAGCCTCGAGCGCTACGAGCGGACCATCGACGCCTACATGGCCGGGCTCGAGGAGCGGCTGCAGAGCGGCGAGGACGTGCGCGGCGTGGCCTCGGTGGCGAGCTTCTTCCTCAGCCGCTTCGACGTCCACGTGGACCCGCTCCTCGACGCCTTGGGCACCGAGCAGGCGAAGGCCCTGCGCGGCCAGGCGGCGGTCGCCTACGCCAAGGTCGCCTACGAGGTGTACCAGCGCCGCTTCTCCGACGCCGACGAGCGCTGGCGCCGCCTGGCCGCGGCCGGGGCGCGCCCGCAGCGCCTCCTCTGGGCCTCGACGGGCACGAAGGACCCGAGCTACCCGGACACGAAGTACGTCGAGCCGCTCATCGGCCCCGAGACGATCAACACGATGCCGCTCGAGACGCTGGACGCCTACCGCGACCACGGCGACCCGGCGCCGCGCGTCACCGAGGGCCTGGCCGAGGCCAAGCGCGCCATCGCCGACCTGAAGGCGCTCGGCGTAGACCTCGAGGAGGTCGCGGCCAAGCTTGAGGCCGAGGGCGTCGAGAAGTTCGTGACGCCGTTCCGCAGCCTGCTGAGGACGCTGGAGGGAGCGCTGCGCGAGGCGTCGGTGTCGGCAGGCGGCTGAGCGGGCCCGGGAACGAGGCCGGGTGGGCGCGGTGCGTGCCGCGCCCACCCGGGGCCGAGGCGGAGCGTCGGGGTCCCCCAGGGCTGGTGCGCCCCGGGGGCCTGGAGGCTCCTCAGTCCTCGGTCGAGCACTGGGCCCCGAACCTCGGGCGCCAGTCCTCTCGCCAGCTCTCGGCGTTCGTATCGAAGTTCGCCGGCTTCGAGTCGAACTGTGGCAAGCACCACCCGCTGAGGTCCTGGTTGAAGCTCGTGGCGCCGCTGAACATCCGCGTCATCGACTCTACGTTGCTCACGTCCCAGCCTCCGATGTCCTGATCGAACGCTTGGGCGTGGTTGAACGTGCTGGCCATGGTGGTCACGTCCTTCGTGTCCCAATCGCCGATGGGGGCGTTGAAGCTCGTGGCCCCGAAGAACGTACCGCTCAGGTCCGTGATGCCGGGGGGAGCGTCGGAGGCACGTAGGTCAACCTAGTCGCGCTGTGGAACGCGTAAGACAGGCTGGTGATGCCGAGGTCACCCCAGGCCAGCACTGCTATCAGGGCACCTGAGTTACGGAACCTGATTCCCGACCCTCCGGTTCCCAGGCGGCCGCCCGGCAGGCGCCCCGTGACGTGGATCGTGTACGCATCCCGCTGCATGTAAGAGTGCGAGGGCCCACGAGGGTTCGTGTAGGTCTCCCAGGTGCCGTCGCCCCAGAAGACGGTCACCTCGCCCGTGCCGTGCAGCGGCACCTGGAACCCGGTCTCGGACCCGCCGGACCGGGTGAGGTCGATGGTCATCGTCAACGCCGGGACCACCTCGAGCTCGATCGTCCCGGCGACGTCAGTGGTGCCAGCGCTCGTGGCGGTGATCGTCACCGCGCCAGGCTCGTGGGTCACGACGCTTCCAGAGGCGTCTACCGTGGCCACCGAGGCGTCGCTGGTGGACCAGGTCACCGACGTGTCCGGGTGCCCCACCGTGGTGAGCACCGTCCCGAGTCGGAACGTGAACCCGACAGGGACCTGGTCCGGGTACGACGACGTGACCTCGACGGCCAGCACGCGGTCGAGCCCGATCACCGTCACGGTCACCTCGCCGACCGCCTCCGCCCCGACGTGGTCCCTCGCCGTGTAGGCGAAGGTGGCCTGCGCGGCCTCCCCGCTGGCGAGGAGCTCGTAGTCGTCTCCAGGGTCGAAGGTGACGACGTCGCCTGAGAGCGTGAAGTGCCCGCCCGAGTCGACGGAGACGAGCGCCAGGTCCCAACCGACGTCGTTCGCCAGCAGCTGCGCGACAGGGATCGTCAACGGCAGCTCGGTGACGAGCACCTCGAAGGCGTCCGGCTCCGCCCGAGGCGGCAGGTAGCCGACGGGCACGACGAGCTCCCTCTCGGCCTCGCGCCCTTCCTCGTCGGTGACGACCAGGCGGACGGTGTAGGCACCCTCGGCCATGTAGGTGTGCGTCACGCCGCCAGCCCCGCAGTCCGAGGGGGTGACCGCGGTGCCGTCGCCCAGGTCGAGGGTGCACGAGAGGGCGAGGCCGTCGGGGCTCGCGGCCTGCCAGGCGAAGCTGACCGGGCTGCCGGCGTGGGGTCCGGCGGGCTCGAACGCGAGGCCGCCGACCTTCGGCGCGGGGTCGTAGCAGTCGACGACACCCTCGGCCGTGACGCGCCTGCCGTCCGGCAACGTGAGCACCAGGTCGCCGGGGCCGTCCAGCTCGTGGCCCGCGAGGGTGCCGGTCAGCGCCGCGCCCACCGTGACGGACACGCGGCCGGCGGGCGGCATCGTGACGGTGCGCTCCTGGCCCTGCAAGCGGAGGTCGCGCAGGGGCATGCCGCAGAGCTCGGCCCTCAGCTCGGCGGGGAAGCCGAGCCCCGCGCCGGCCTCGAACAGGTTCGTGCCCGTGATCGTCACCGTACCGCCCTCGCGCGAGACCCGGTCGGGCGTCACCGCGCTCACCGTGGGCTCGCCCAGCGGCGAGGCACCTGGCCCCGAGCACGCCGCCAGCGAGGCCGCGAGCAGGAAGGCGGCCAGCGCCGCGAGATGCCCCTCACCGCTCACCGCCCAGCTCGTAGCTGACGCCGAGCGCGAAGCGCATGTTCGTGGCCAGCGCGCTGCCCCCGACCACCACCTCGCCGTACGCGCCGAGGGGACCGAGCAGCCGCGCGTTCGCCCCGGCGAGTCCATGCAGGGTGAGCAGCGCCGACGCCGCGTCTTCGCCGACGAAGCCCACCCCGGCGCCGAAGCCGACGTAGGTCCTCAGCTCGCGCGCGAGCGCGTCGCTGAGCTGGTAGGTGAGGCTCACGCCGGGTAGGCCGGCGAAGCCGTACGTGACGTCGCCTCGGGCCGCGTGAACCGCCCCGCCCCACTCGAACATGGGCACGGAGACGTTCCCGTTCAGCGTCGGACCCATCGGGTTGACGCTCACCCCGAACTGCAGCCCGCCCTGCGCCCAAGCGGCGCCGGCGAAGGCGAACGACACGACCGTCAGGGTCAGGCGGATGGCCGAGATCAAGGTGTCCTCCTGGTTCGGTCCCCCCAAAGGTTCGTCCTGTGAGCGGATACTACGGTCGGCGAGCCGCGGAAGGTGATGCGTCTCACAAGCGCGCCCCTGCGCCACGACCCCACCCTGGCCTCGGGTAGGCGCTCCCGGACCCGAGCCGGCAGCCAAGGTCCTTGGCACTGTTCGGAGGATGGGCACGGCACGCCCCTGCCGGCCCGGGCCAGGGAGCATGCAGAGAAGGGACCGGGCGGCCCCCCTCCGAGCCGCCCAGCGCCTCCGCACCGGGAACGACTGGGTCCCCGGCTTCAGGGCGAGGGGTCTGCCCTACGCCCGCCTAGAGGTTGCCATACGGTGCCCGACCGCGACCCGACCGGGCTCCGACCGGCGCTCGCGGACGGCGTCGCGTCAGCCCCGCCGCTCTCCCCTCGCGACGTGGCGCAGCAGGAAGAGGTAGCCCACGATGCCGATCGCGGCGAACGAGAACCACTGGACGGCGTAGCCGAGGTGGGGGCCCTCGCCGAGGTCGGGCTCGGGCAGCGCGAGCGGCAGCTCGCCGGGGTGAGGGGGATCGACCGACGTGAGCTCGACGTAGGCGGGCACCAGCCGGTAGGGCATCTGGGGCTGCAGGCGCTCGACGTCGACGTAGAACGTCTGGGTCAGCTCGCCCTCGGCCGGGTCGCGCGGGCCCAAGGTGCCAGCGCGATACGAGGTCGGCGCCCTGACGCGGCCGGTGACGACGACCTCGCCCTCCGGCGGCGGCGCCTCGGTCACCGGGACGCTGTCGAGCGCGTACGGCACCCAGCCGCGCTCCACGAGCACGGCCTCGCCCGGCAGGCCCGCCGGCTCGCTGAGAACCAGGGGCGTCAGGACGTGGAAGCCCGGCTGACCGTCGCGTCCGCGGCCCCGCAGCAGCACCTCCTCGGACGGGTCGAAGGTGCCGACCGCGGCCACCGTGCGGTACTCGGGGACCTCCCCGGCGGCGAGCGCCTCGGCGAGGGGCGCGGGCGGTAGCTGCGAGCGCTCCACCACCTGGGCGACGTGCTCGCGCCGCTGCTCGAGGCGCCGGAGCTGCCAGGAGCCCAGGTTCACGAAGAGCACCACCAGCGTCAGCGCCAGGGCGTGGCCGGCCAGCCACCGCGGCGTGAGCAGCACGTGGCGCATCAGGCGAGGGGGCCGCGGGTCACATCAGGGCGCGGTCGAGCGCCATCGTCAGGAACAGCAGCGCCAGGTACGTCATCGAGTACTTGTAGAGCGGCAGCGCCGTGACCCTGTCCACGCTCCCGCCCTCCCTGACGACCCTGAAGACGGCCGCCACGCGCAGCGCCAGGACGAGGTTGAGGAGCAGGGCGGCGACGAAGTACGCGGCGCTGAACTCGTGCAGGAAGAACGGCAGCACGGTCAGGACGATCGTCAGCGCCGTGTACATGATCATCTGCATCACCGTCGCGCGCTCGCCGATCACGGCCGGGGCCATCGGCACGCCGACGTTCGCGTACTGGTCCTTGACCATCAGGGCCAGGGCCCAGAAGTGCACCGGAGTCCAGACGAACACCACGGCGAAGAGGATCCAGGCGAGGAGGCTCAGGTGCCCAGTCACCGCGGCCCAGCCCACCAGCGGCGGGATCGCGCCGGCGGCGCCGCCGATCACGATGTTCTGCCACGTCGAGCGCTTGAGCCACATCGTGTAGATCAGCACGTAGAACGCGATGCCGGCCCACGAGAGCAGCGCCGCCGCCACGTTCGTCGTGGCCCACAGCACCACGAACGACAGGACCGTGAGGACCACGGCGAAGACGAGGGCGTTGCGCGGGGGGACGACGCCGGTCACGGTCGGGCGCTTCGACGTGCGCTTCATGCGCTCGTCGATGTCGGCGTCGTAGACCATGTTGTAGACGCCGGCGGCGCCCGCCGACATGTAGCCGCCCACGATCGTCCCGATGAGCGCGACCCAGCCGGGGAACCCGCCGGCGGCGATGAACATGGCGCCCACGGTGGTCATCAGGAGCAGGACGATGACCTTGGGCTTGGTGAGGACGAAGTAGTCGCGCCAGGTGGCCCGGCGCGCAGCGGCGGCCTGAGTCATGCACCCTCCACGGCGGAGCGGTTCCAGAGCGGGCCGGCGCCCGGCCTGGCCTCACCGCCGAGCATCATCACGGTGAGAGCCGCCAGCAGCGCGAAGGCCGCGACGGCGAGGAAGAGGTGGATCAGCTGCAGGGCGAAGGGCCCCAGCAGCGCCAGGTTGAACGTGCCGACCGCGAGCTGCGCCAGGTAGACCCCGAGCAGCGTGCGCGCCACGCCGCGCGCGGCGGGCACGGGCTTCAGCCACCACGCCAGCCCGAGGCCGACGAACAGGTACGTGCCGACGGCCACGGCGATCAGCGGGTGCAGGATGCGCAGGCGGATGAGCGGGTGCGAGGCGGGGTCGAAGTCCTGCCTCAGCCCCTCGGCCAGCGACTCCGGCGGGAAGATCGTGTTGCCCATCGCGGCGATGCCGCCCGTGAAGCTGAGGATCAGCGCGCCGACGATGCCGGTGAGCATCACGGCCGTGAGGGGGAGCTGCCTCGACACCCTCAGCGGGTAGGAGGGCGCCTGCTCGCGGGCGAACGCCACGGTCGCGGCGTAGGAGCCGATGAGGAGCAGGCTGTTCACCAGGTGGGAGGCGACCCAGACGCCGCGGGCGACGCTGGTGTTGTCGCCGGTCAGGCCGAGGAGCACCGTGGCGGCGCCGATCCCGGCCTCGATCACCAGGAACACCGTCGACGTCACGGCGAACGCCGCGAGGCCCGGCCTCTCGCGGCGCGTCCTCAGGGCGCGCACCAGCAGCCAGACGCCGATCACGAGCACACCCGCCGAGAGCATGCGGTGGGTGAACTCGATGATCGTCTCCACGCTGGGGTTCAGCGGCACGACGGTGCCGTTGCAGGTGGGCCAGTGGCTGCCGCAGCCGGCGCCCGAGCCCGTGAGCCGCACCACGGCTCCCTGGAGTATCACCAGCGTGTTCGCGATCAGGGCCGTCCAGGCGAGCCGCGCCGTCAGGCGGCCCGACGCCGCCCTGGCCCCTGCGGCGGTGTGGGAGGTGGCCGTCAGTGCGTCTGTCACGGGGGAACCTGCTTCTCCTCACGCGCCGCCGCGTCCGCGGCGACGGGCGACCGTAGCCGACCGCCCATCGTACCCCTTCCGGCCCGGGCGCGGGCGCGCGGGCCGGCGGAGGGACCACACCGTGGAGCGGTGCGCGGGGCGCCCCGGATGTTAGGAAGTCCCCACAGGGACGCACACGGCGCTCTCACCGAGCCTGGCGATGATTCTGCTGACCGGCGCTGGAGGGGCGCAGGGGGGCGAGCCCCTTGCCGGCACCTGCCTCGGGCGCCGCCAAGCGGACTGACCGGCGCGTCAGATGTGGATGTTAGAGTCGTCACACCACAACGCGTGAGACGGTCGTCGGAGGACATGTTGAGCAGCTTCCATCCCACCACACGTCAGCCGCTACGGCTCCTGGGCGCGTCGCTCCTGGCACTGCTGTGCCTCGGCGGCGCCGCGTTCGCCCAGAGAGGCGAGGACGGCCCGGACGTGGCAACCCTCATCAGCAACGGGCAGTTCTACCTCTCGCGCGGTGACTGCTCGTTGGCGCAGTTCTACTTCCAGGAGGCCCGGAGGGTCGACGAGCGCAACGCCGACGCCCGCGTCGGGCTCGGCCGCGCGCTGGCCTGCCAGGGGGCGTTCCCCGAGGCCATCGAGTCGTTCCAGGAAGCGCTCAGCATCCAGTCGAACCACCTGGACGCCCTGGTGAACCTGGCGAACACCTACCAGCGGCAGTACCAGGCCGACCCCGACGCCTACAGCGGGCGCCTCGCCGACGCGCTCGACACGATCCGGCGCGCCGAGGCGATCGCCGCCAACGACCCGCGGGTGCAGAACCTCAAGGGCCTCGTCCTCTACCAGCTCGGCGACCTGCAGCAGGCGCGCGAGGCGCTCGAGCAGGCCGTGACCCTCGCGGCGACCTCGCAGACGCTCGAGAACCGGGACCGCAGCATCGTCCAGGTGAACCTGGGGCGCGTCTACCGCGACCTCGGCGAGCTCGAGCTGGCGCAGCAGACGTTCCGCCGCGCCGTCGTGCTCGACCCGACGAGCGCGCAGGCCCACAACCACCTCGGCTTCACCTCGTACCGCCTGGGCGACTGCGAGACCGCCGAGTACGAGCTGTCGCAGGCCGTGAACCTCGACCCGAACAGCCTCGACGCCGCGGCGAACCTCGGCATCGTGCTGTTCGAGTGCGGGAACGTCCAGGCCAGCCTGCCGCGGCTGGAGCGCGCCGTGCAGATGGACGGGGCCGTGTTCCTGCCGCCGCTGTTCACCTACCTCGCCCGCGCCTACCTCGAGACCGGCCAGGTCGACGAGGCGATCAGGCGCGCGCAGCACGGCGCCCTCCTGTCGGTGCCCCCGAGCGCCGAGGCGTACTACTGGCTCGGCCAGTCCTACCAGCGCCGCGGCCAGTCCGGCGACGCGCAGCTCGCGCGCGACGCCTACCAGCGCGCCGTCGAGATCGACCCGAACTTCACCGCGGCGCAGGAGGCCCTCCGCTCGCTGCAGTAGCCAGGCCCCCGGCCTCTGCTCGCCCCTCCCGGTGCGGCCAGCCCGCGACGGGAGGGGCGCGATGTTGTAGACTCGGTGGGTTTGCCGGCGGCAGCGGGATGTCCGCCGGCGACCTCGAGAGACAGGAGAGCCCACGCGCAGGGCCCGAAGGGCCGGCCGCGGCCTGCCTGTGACTCCCACCTCAACATCCCGCCTGTGGAGGAACGCATGTCGTACCTGGGCATGAAGCAGCTCCTCGAGGCCGGCGTCCACTTCGGCCACGAGACCAAGCGCGCCAACCCGAAGATGAGGCGCTACATCTTCGCGGAGCGCAACGGCATCTTCATCATCGACCTGCAGAAGACGCTGGTCGAGAGCGAGAAGGCCTTCGACTTCCTCAAGGGCGTGGCCCAGCGGGGCGGCACGATCCTGTTCGTCGGCGCCAAGAAGCAGGCCCAGGAGATCCTCGCCGCCGAGGCGAGGCGCTGCGGCATGCCGTACATCAACGAGCGCTGGCTCGGCGGCCTGCTCACGAACTTCAAGACGATCCGGACGCGCGTCGAGCGCCTCAAGGAGCTCGAGCAGATGTTCGAGGACGAGACGATCCTGCGCTTCACGAAGAAGGAGCAGATCGACCTCGGCAAGGAGATGCACCGCCTCCAGCGCTACCTGGGCGGGATCCGCAACATGACGCGGCTGCCCGACGCCCTGTTCGTGATCGACCCCACCAAGGAGGCGATCGCGGTCAAGGAGGCGAACAAGCTCGGCATCCCGGTCGTCGGCCTGGCCGACACGGACTCCGACCCCGACGTCCTCGACTTCATCATCCCGGGCAACGACGACGCGATCCGTTCGATCCAGCTGATCACGGCGCGCCTGGCCGACCTGATCGTCGAGGTGCGCGGCGGCGTGTCCGAGCACGCGGAGCCGAGCCCGGCGGCGGGCGACGAGGGCGAGACGCTGCCGACCCCGCTCTCGGACCCCGAGCGCGCCATCCAGGAGGCCGCGCTGGCCGCCGACGACGGGGAGACCTACGAGGTAGAGGACGAGCTGGTCGAGGACTGAGGAGGTCCTCGGACGCCGGCCCGCCTAGGAGAGAGGGGCCACGGCCCCGAAGCGACCGGACGCCCGTAGGGCGCCCGGGGAGACGGATGACCCGGAACGAGGGTGAGGTAACACGATGGCCGTGACGACCGAGATGGTCAAGAAGCTGCGGGCGATGACCAACGCCGGCATGATGGACGTCAAGCGCGCGCTCGAGGACGCGGGCGGCGACCTCGATAAGGCCGCCCAGCTCCTGCGCGAGCGCGGCATCGCCAAGGCCGACAAGAAGGCCGACCGGGTGGCCAAGGAGGGCTTCGTCGGCACGTACATCCACCACAACGGCAAGCTCGCCGTACTGGTGGAGCTGAACAGCGAGACCGACTTCGTGGCCCGCAACGAGACGTTCCGCGAGCTGGCGAAGAACCTCGCCATGCACGTGGCGATGGCGAACCCGCAGTACGTGCGTCGCGAGGACGTCCCCGAGGACGTGATCGCGGCCGAGCGCGACACCCTGCGCAAGCAGGCGCTCGAGGAGGGCAAGCCCGAGAACGTCGTCGACAAGATCGTCGAGGGCCGCCTGAACAAGTTCTACTCCGAGGTCGTCCTGCTCGACCAGCCGTACATCAAGGACGACAAGCGGACCGTCGGCGAGCTCATCAAGGAGGCCGTCGCGACCCTGGGCGAGAACATCCAGATCGGCCGCTTCGCCCGCATCGCGGTCGGCGAGTGAGGCCGCGGCCTTGGCCCCGCGCCGCGCGCTGCTGAAGCTGTCCGGCGAGTTCCTCGCGGGCCCGGGGGGCTTCGGCGTCTCGCCCGAGGCGACCGCCTCCCTGGCCCGCGAGATCGCGGCGGCCAAGGCCACCGGCGTCGAGCTGGCCTTGGTCGTCGGCGGCGGGAACTTCTGGCGCGGCGCCCAGCACGGCAGCCACATGGACCCGGCGACCGCCGACTACGTCGGCATGCTCGCCACCGTGATGAACGCGATCGCCCTCCAGGACGCCCTGGAGGCGGTGGGCGTCGACACGCGGGTCCAGACGGCGATCAACATCCAGGAGGTCGCCGAGCCGTACATCAGGCGCCGCGCCCTGCGGCACCTCGAGAAGGGCCGCGTCGTGATCTTCGCCGCCGGGACGGGCAACCCCTTCTTCACCACCGACACCGCCGCCACGCTCCGGGCGCTCGAGATCGACGCCGACGTGGTGCTGATGGCCAAGAACAAGGTGGACGGCGTCTACGAGGCCGACCCGCGCACCCACCCAGGGGCGAGGCGCTTCAAGACGCTCTCGTACCTGGACGTGATCAGCAACGGCCTCGCCGTGATGGACGCGACCGCGGTGAGCCTCTGCATCGACAGGGGCATGCCGATAAGGGTCTTCGACATCTTCACGCCAGGCAACCTGCAGCGCCTGCTGGCGGGCGAGGACGTGGGTACGCTCATCGCCCAGGACGTGGAGACCGCGTTCGTGAACGCCTGAGGGGGCGCGTTAGACTGGCGCCCGGTAGCAAGAGATCCGGAGGTCAGCGATGAAGTCGGTCCTCGCCGAGACCAGGGAGCGGATGCAGAGGTCGCTGGAGGCGTTCGAGCAGAACATCGGCTCGGTGCGCACCGGCCGCGCCAACCCGTCGATCTTGAACCGCGTGCACGTCGACTACTACGGTGCGTCGCTGCCCCTGCCGCAGCTCGCCACGATCACGAGCCCCGACGCGCGCACGCTCGTGATCACCCCGTTCGACAAGAGCGCGATCCAGGCGATCGAGAAGGCGATCCTCGAGAGCGACCTGGGCTTCAACCCCAACAACCAGGGGGACAACATCTTCATCAGCGTCCCGCCGCTCACCGACGAGCGGCGCCGCGACCTGGTGAAGACCGTGCACCACATGGCCGAGGAGGCCAGGGTGGCGGTGCGGAACATCCGGCGCGACGCCAACGACCGCCTCAAGGCGATGCAGAAGGACGGCCAGCTCTCCGAGGACGAGCTCAGGCGCGCCGAGGCCGAGGTCCAGAAGGTCACCGACGAGTTCATAGCGAAGATCGACCAGAGGACGAAGACGAAAGAGAGCGACATCCTGGCGGTGTGACCGAGCCGCCGCCAGACGCGGGCTCCGAGGGGACGCTGCGCACCCGCGTGGCGAGCGGCCTGGCGATCTTCCTCGCCGCGATGGTCGTCCTCTGGGTGGGCCTGCCGCTGCTGGCGCCGGCGTTCGTCCTGCTCTCGCTGGTGGCGCTCAGCGAGTACGCCGAGCTGGTGCGCCTGCGGGGCGTGCCGGTGAGGAAGCGCAGCCTGTTCGTGGCGGCCGTCCTGACGCTGCCGGCCTCGCTGCCGTCGACGTACCCCGGCCTGCCCACGCTCGCCGGCGGCGTCTCCTGGCGCGAGGCGCTGCTCGTCGCGTTCGTGATCTACGTCCTGGTGCTGGAGGTCGCGGTGCCGAGCCGCCACTCGGTGCACGCCGCGGCGTTCACCCTCGCCGGCTACCTCTACGTGCCGTTCCTCCTCGGCTACGTGGTCACGCTGCGGTACACGCCCGACGGGCACCTCGGCCTGTGGTTCCTCGGCATCCCCCTGCTTTCCGCCATCGCCACCGACGTCGGCGCCTTCACGCTGGGCTCGCTGTTCGGCCGCACGCCGCTCGCGCCGCAGGTCAGCCCCCGCAAGACGGTCGAGGGCGCGCTGGGCGGGCTGCTCTTCGCCCTGGTGATCGTCGCCGGCACGGCCCTCCTGGCGCGGCGGGTCGTGGGTCTCGAGCTCGGCGTCGGCACCGTGGTGGCGCTGACGCTCGTCACCTCCTTGGCGGCGCAGCTCGGCGACCTGTTCGAGTCGCTGCTGAAGCGCTGGGCGGGGGTGAAGGACGCCGGCGTCTTCCTGCCCGGCCACGGCGGCGTCCTCGACCGCCTCGACTCGCTGCTGTTCACGTTCCCGGTGAGCTACCTGTTCGTCACCGTCTTCGTCGTCCCGTACGCGACGTAGGTGCGCGTCCGCGCGGGGTGACCTACGCGGGCCGCGGCGGCGTCGTCCCGAGCGCGACGGAGGCGTTAGAGTCTATGGTCGCGTCGCGCCGCGCCGCCGAGGCGCACCCGTGGCGAGGCCAGCGGCGCGGCCCGCCGCAGCACGCCGTATGGTCGGCCGGAGCGCCGCGCACGCCGGACGGTCGGCCGGAGCGCCGCGCGCGGCCGCGAGCAGGTAGAGGAGCGACCATGAGCCCCGAGGACACCGTCCCCACGCCCCCGAGGGCGCACCACCCTCCCGCCAGGGTCCCGCGCGAGGGGCAGCGGCAGGTGGCGCCGAACTTCATCACCGACATCATCGACGCCGACCTGGCCGCCGGCCGCGTCGTCAGCGTCGTCACGCGGTTCCCGCCCGAGCCGAACGGCTTCCTGCACGTCGGCCACGCGAAGTCGATCTGCCTGAACTTCGGCATCGCCCAGGACTACGGCGGCGTGACCTACCTGCGCTTCGACGACACGAACCCCGAGACCGAGGAGATGCGCTACGTCGAGGCGGCGATCCGCGACATCGCGTGGCTCGGCTTCGAGCCCGTCGAGGTACGCTTCGCCTCCGACTACTTCCCGCAGCTCTACGGCTGGGCGCTCGAGCTGATCCGCAAGGGCCTCGCCTACGTCGACTCCTCCTCCGAGGAGGAGATCAGGGCGCTGCGCGGCACCGTCACGGAGCCGGGCCGCCCTAGCCCCTACCGCGACCGCAGCGTCGAGGAGAACCTCGACCTGTTCAAGCGCATGCAGGCGGGCGAGTTCGAGGAGGGCGCGCACGTGCTGCGCGCGAAGATCGACCTCGCCTCGCCGAACATGAAGATGCGCGACCCGATCCTCTACCGGATCGTGCACACGCCGCACTACCGCACGGGCGACAGGTGGAAGGTCTACCCGATGTACGACATGGCGCACCCGCTGTCGGACTACATCGAGGGGATCACCCACTCGCTGTGCACGCTGGAGTTCGAGAACAACAGGGAGCTCTACGACTGGCTGCTCGACAGCCTCGTCGAGGGCCCGCGCCCCCACCAGTACGAGTTCGCGCGCCTCGTCCTCGACCACACGGTGGTCAGCAAGCGCAAGCTCCTGCGGCTGGTGAACGAGGGCTACGTGACCGGCTGGGACGACCCGCGCATGCCCACGCTCTCGGCGCTGCGCCGGCGGGGCGTGCCGCCCGCGGCGCTCAAGGACTTCGCGAACCGCGTGGGCGTGGCGCGGGCGAACAGCCGCACCGACCCCCAGCTCCTCGACCACTCGGTGCGCGACGTCCTGAACACCGAGGCGCCGCGCGTGCTGGCCGTCCTCGACCCGCTCGTCGTCGAGATCACGAACCTGTCGGAGGGCGAGACCGTGTGGCTCGACGCGCCCTACTGGCCTCACGACGTGCCGCGCGAGGGCAGCCGGAAGGTGCCGCTGACGCGCGAGGTCGTCATCGAGCGCGACGACTTCGCCACGGAGCCGCCTAAGGGTTACAAGCGCCTGGCGCCGGGCCGCGCCGTGCGCCTGCGCCACGGGCCCGTGGTCCGCTGCGACGAGGTGGTCACCGACGCGTCCGGCCAGGTCGTGCGCCTGCGCTGCACCGGTTTCCTCGACCGCCTGGGCGAGGCGCCGGAGGGCGTGAAGGTCTGGGCCACGATCCACTGGGTCTCGCGCGAGCACGGCGTGCCCTTCACCGCCCGCCTCTACGACAGGCTCTTCTCGGCCGCGGACCCCGAGGAGGGCGGCGACTTCCTCGCCCACCTGAACCCCGAGGCGCTGGTCGAGAAGCGCGGCCTGGTCGAGCCGTCGGTGCTCTCCGACGACCCCGACACCCGCTACCAGTTCGAGCGCCTGGGCTACTTCTGGCGCGACCCCGTGGACGGGCGTGGGGCCGGGCTCGTCTTCAACCGCATCGTGCCGCTCAAGGACCGCTACGCGAGGCGTGCGGCGGGCGACGAGGCGGGCACCGGCGCCTCGCGTGAGGACGCCCGCGGCGCCGCCGACGGACGCCCGTCCGGCGAGCGGCCGGCGAGCCCCGGCTACCGCGACGCCCGGGGCGGCGCGTCCGCTGCCTCCCCGACGGACCCCGAGCGGGCCGCCGCCGCGGCGGAGCTGGCGCAGAGGTACGGCCTGAGACCGACCGAGGCCGACGCCCTGGCGGGCTCCCGTGAGCTGCGGTCGTTCTTCGAGGAGGCCGTGGCCGCGGGCGCCCCCGCGGGCGCGGCGGCGAACCTCGTCGTGAACGAGGTCGCCCGCGAGCTGCGCGAGCGCGGCGACGCCCTGCGCCTCACGCCCGCCGGCCTGGCCGGCCTGGCGCGGCTGCTGGACGAAGGCAAGGTCACCGCCACCGTCGCCAAGGAGGTCCTCGCCGAGGCCGCCGCCTCGGGCGACGACCCGGCCGCCCTCGTCGCCGCGCGCGGGCTCGACCGGCCCCTCACGGAGGACGAGGTCAGGGAGCTCGTGCGGCAGGCCGTGGACGCCCACCCGAACGAGGTCGCCTCGTACCGTGCCGGCAAGGCCGGCCTGAAGGGCTTCTTCGTGGGCCGGGTGATGCGCGCCAGCTCCGGACGCGCCGACCCGGCGCTCGTGCAGCGCCTCGTGGCCGAGGCTCTCGACGGCTGAACCGCCGGCGGCCGCGGCGCGGGACCGCCGAGGTGCCGGAGGCCTCGGGTCGCCGACGGCGGCCGAGGCGCTGGCTCGCCTGGCGGCAGGTCGTCTGGTGGCGCCGCTGGGGGGCTCGCGCCCGGTGACGACGGGGCCGCGTCCGCTCGGTCGCTAGAGCCGCCGGCCCGCGACCCACACCTCCTCGACCTCGAGCCCCTCGCCGAGGACGACGACGTCGGCGCGCAGGCCCGGGGCGAGTCGCCCCCTGTCGTCCAGCCCCAGGTACGCCGCCGGCACCGTGGAGGCCAGCGCCGCGGCCTCCACGAGGTCGAGACCGCACGCGACGGCGTTGCGGACCGCCCTGTCCATCGTCAGCACGCTGCCGGCCAGCGTGCCGTCGCGCAGGCGCGCGGCGCCCCCGGACACGACGACGGTCTGACCGCCGAGCTCGCTCTCGCCCTCCTCCATGCCGGCCGCGCGCATCGCGTCCGTGACCAGCAGGAGCCGGCCGCGCTTGGCCGCCAGCGCGGCGCGGAACGCCGCCCGGTGCACGTGGTGGAGGTCGAGGATCACCTCGGCGTAGGCGTCCGCGCGCGCCAGGGCCGCGCCGACGGCGCCGGGCTCGCGCGAGGCGAGCTGCGTCATCGCGTTGTAGAGGTGCGTGAACCCGGCGACGCCGCCCTCCGCGGCGACGGCGTCCAGCGCCGCCTCCGCCTGCTCCGCCGTGGCCAGCGTGTGACCCACGCTCACCCGTACGCCGGCCCGGGCGAAGGCGCGGGCGGCCTCGAGCGCGCCGGGCAGCTCCGGGGCCAGCGTGACGACCCTGACGACGCCCAGTCCCAGGACCTCCGCGACGAGCCCGGGGTCAGGGTCCACGGCGAACGGCGGCTGCGCGCCGAGCCGACCGGGGTTGATGAAGGGTCCCTCGAGGTGGGCGCCCGGCACGTCCGGCAGTCCGTCTCCGCCGCCCGCGGCGTCCCTCACCGCGGCGACGCCCTCGAGGGCCCTGAGCACGTCTTGCCAGGGGTGCGTGATCGTCGTGGGCAGGAGCGTCGTCGTGCCGCGGGAAGCGTGGAAGCGCGCCAGCGCGAGGACGCCGTCGGGGCCGTCCATCGCGTCCCCCCCGCCGCCGCCATGCACGTGGACGTCCACGAACCCGGGCAGGAGGTAAGGGGGCGGAAGCTCCGAGGCGGGGCCCGGGTCGCGGGTGGCCTCGACGCGCGAGATGAGCCCGTCGAACTCCACGCTGCCGGGCGCCGCTCCCTCGGGCAGCAGCACCGTTCCGCTCAGGCGGGGCATCCGCGCTCCCCTGCCGCGACGCCGAACGCGGTGGTCGCACCGCTCGTCGGGTCCGGCCGCCGACTCCCGACGCCGGCGCCGCCCTCCCCGTCGCCCGCCTCGTCTCTCGCCCGGTCGCCCGCCCGGTCGCCCGCCCGGTCGGGCCGTAGACGCCGGGAGCGGGCCCCTCTAACCTGGGCGGTACCTACGTCCCTTGGCTCGGTCATGGCTGG
>Ga0207872_100139_pt1 | contig 60137 bp, 53 predicted proteins | sample Passage260B_FD_187372 | JGI IMG/M metagenome (GOLD analysis project Ga0207872, IMG submission 187372) | Cellulose adapted compost microbial communities from Newby Island Compost Facility, Milpitas, CA, USA - Passage2 60B (SPAdes) (version 2) ...
GGCAGGCACCCTTGCCTTTGGCTAATGGTAGGCGCTCGCCAGCCCCCATTCCGGACTTTCACCGTAGAGATGACGCCCATGCTGGGCGTACCAAAAAAACCGGCATCGCTTCCGCGATGCCGGATTTCAAGGGAAATGCCTCCGGATCAGGAGGATAACGGCTCGCCTCCGCCGCGGCCCGCCGCGATCCACTGGACGGCCCCCTGCAGTTCGGTTTTTCCCCTCGGGCCGTTCCTCGACAATTCGATGACGGCCTGGTTGGGCGTTTTTTCCTTTACATAGGCCATGCAGCCGGGCTGGTCAAGGGAGCAGGCGATCACGTACCGGTCGTCCGCAAACGGCGGATCGAAGATAACGGCAAGTTCCAACCGGTATTTCCCCTCGTGGAAGGCAAACGGAGCGATGCCGAACCGCAGCGCGATTCCGTGTTCCGAAGCGGTGACCGGGGAGAATGCGAGTTTGGCCGCCGTGACGCATCCGTCGGCCAGTTTCGCTTCCGTCACGCTCCCGTCCGCCAGCTTCGACCCCGTGACGCATCCGTCCGCCAGATTCGCTTCCGCCACGCATTTTTCCGTCAACCCCGACACCGGCTCCAGCAAGGCTTCCTTCAGCTGGGCCAGCGAACTCCTCAGCTCGGGGGCCAGCTTCTCCTCCGTCACCGCTTCCGGCGCCAGTTTGTCGGCGGTTACCGATCCGGGCGCCAGCTTCTCCGCCGTTACCGCTTCGGGCGCCAGTTTGCCGGCGGTCACCGCCCCGTCGGCCAATTTCTCCGCCGTAACCGCATGCGGCGCCAATTTTTCCGGCGTGACCGCCTCCGGGGCCAGCTTGTCGGCCGTGACGGACCAGGAATCCAGATGTTCGCCCGCCACGGCGTTCGGCGCCAGCTTCTCGCCCGTCACCGCCCTGTCGGCCAGACTGGCTGTCGTCACCGAACCGGGGGCCAAAGCGCCGCTTGTCACCGCTCCGGGGGCGAGATTGTCAGCCGTCACGGCTTCCGGCGCCAATTTCCCGGCCGTCACGGAACCGGCCGCCAGCTTGTCGGCGGTCACCGCTCCCGGAGCGATTCTTTCCGCCGTGACCGCCTCCATCGCCAAGGCTCCGGTCGTGACCGCTTCCGGAGCCAGTTTCTCCGCCGTGACGGACCAGGAGGCGAGTTTTTCGCCCGTCACCGATTCCGGCGCCAGCTTCTCGCCCGTCACCGCGCCCTCCGCCAGGCTGTCGCCGGTCACCGCCCCGGGCGCCAGCTTCCCTGCGGTCACCGCGCCGGGCGCCAATTTCCCGGCGGTCACGGCTTCATCCGCCAGTTTGTCGCCCGTAACCGCCCCTTCCGCCAGCTTGCCGGCGGTGACCGCTTCCGGAGCCAGCTTCTCGCCCGTCACCGACTCGGGCTTCAAATGGGCTTCCCCGACGCTTCCCGCCGCCAGCTTGCGGCCCGTCACGCAGCCGTCCGCCAGCCGCTCCTCCGTCAGCTGGCTGCCGAGGCGGACAAGGTAGCTCTTGACGTTCTCCGCCAGCTTGTCGGCGGTCACCGCGCCGGGCCTCAACTTGTCGGCGGTCACCGCGCCGGCCGCCAATTTCTCGGCGGTCACCGCTTCATCCGCCAGCTTGTCGGCGGTGACCGCCCCTTCCGCCAGCTTGCCGCCCGTGACCGCTCCTTCCGCCAGTTTTTCCTCCGTCACGGCGCCATCCGCGAGACGGACGACGTCCACGCTTCCCGCCGCCAGCTTGCGGTCCGTCACGCAGCCGTCCGCCAGCCGTTCTTCCGTAATCGGAGCACCGACCCGGGACAGATAATCCCTTACGTCCCTGCCGAGCTTGCCCATGGCCACGCTGTCGTCGGCCAGCTTCGCTTCCGTGACGCTTCCGTCCTGGATTTTCGCTTCGCTCACCGCTTCGTCCGCCAGCTTGGCCCCGGTCACGGCGGCGTCCGCGATTTTTTCCGTCGACACGCTTTCCGGGGACAGCTTCGCCGCCGTCACCGCGAAGTCGGCCAGATGCTGCGAAAACACGCTCCGGGTCGCCAGCTGCTTCTCCCCCACGGCGCCGGGCGCCAGTTTGTCCTCCGTCACCGACTCTTCCTGCAGGGCGTCCGTGCCCACCGACCGCGCCGCGAGCTTCTCGGCGGTGACGCTGCCCGGCGCCAGGTGAGCGGTCCGGATCTCCCCCTCCTTTACGTGCACGCCGCGCACCGCGCCTTCGGAGAGGTGATGCGCCTGGACCGCCTGGGCGTCGAGCTGGACCGGACCGATGGCGCCGTTTTCCACATGCTGGCGCGTGACGGCATGGGGCGCCAGATGTTCGCCTGTCACCGCGGCGCGGGCCAGGTGCTCGCGCCCGACGGATTGCCCGGCCAGATGGCGGCCCTCTACCGCGCCGTCCATCAGGTGGCGGCTTCCCACGGCCTGATCAGCCAGCTTGTCGCCGCGCACCGCGCCTTTGCCCAGATGCCTCGGCTGCACGGCCGCGTCCGCCAGCTTGCCCGCCGTGACGCTCTGGTCGGCGAGCTTGCTGCCCGTGACGGCCTGGTCGGCCAGATGCGTCGTCGTCACCGAATGGTCCGCCAGTTTGTAGGAGTTGACCGATTTATCCGCGAGGTGCCGGTTGTCGACGCCTCCGTCCGCCAGATGCGCGGATTGCACGGCTTTTTCTTGCAGATGCTCCGGTCCGACGGCTCCCGCCGCCAGCTTTTTTCCGACCACCGAACCGTCCGCCAGCTCCCGCTCGCCGATCGCCCCTTCGGCCAGCTGCTCCCCCAGCACCGACCCCGGGGCCAAATGCTTTCCCAGGAGCGCACCCGGCGCCACATGCTCGGCCAGGATCAAGCCGGGCATCAGGTGCCGCGACTCCACGGCGCCCTGGGCGATTTTGTCGGAAGTGACGGCTTCGTCGCGCAGCTTCGAGGCGGTGACGGCGCCGGGCGAAAGCTTTGCCGTGTCCACGGATTCGTTGGCCAGATGATCCGTCAGCACGGCGCCGCTGCGGATTTTGGCGGATGTGACCGCATGATCCGCCAGAAGGTCTTCCGTGACGATCAGCTGCCTCAGATGCCTGCTTTCGATGGACCTTTCGGCGATCTTGTCCGCGCCGATCGCCCGGTCGGCCAGCTTCTCGGGGGTGATGCTGCCGTCGCGGAGCTTTTCCCCGCCGATGGACCGGTCGCGGATATGCTCGCCCGAAATGGAATGCCGGACCAGATGGGCGCCCGTGACCGTTTCCGGCGCGAGCTTCGTTTCCGTCACGCTCCCGTCCGCCAGCTTGATGGACGTGACCGCGTAATCTTCGATGGCTTCGGTTCCGACGGTCGCGGGGGCCAGATGGGACGGCCCGATGGAGCGCGGCGCCAGCTTTTCCCGCGTGACGCTTTCATCGGCCAGATCGTCGGTGTAGATCAGGGGACGGGGCCGGCCGGGCAAATTCCTTTCCGCCATCCCGGCTTCCTTTTCCTCCCGCGTCGGCGGGCTTGGCGGCGGGTTCTCCCGGCCGGCCTCGGGCCCGTCCTCCGGCGCAGGGCCGCTTTCCGCCCGGCTTCCCGCCTGCGCCCGGGCGGCCTCTTCGTCCCGGTCCCCGCCGCCTTCCGCGGCTCCGGCATCTCCATCCCGCATGGAATCCTGTCCATCCGTGGGCACCACGGTCCATTCCTGCGCGCCGCTTCCTTCCTCCGCCGGTCCGGCCTGGGGCGGGGCGGCCGCCGGCGGTTCGGCGAGGGCGGCTCTTCCGTGCAGATTGACCGGCTTCTCCCTGGCCCGCACGTCATCCAGCCATTTCAGTTCCTGCTGGTTCGGATTGGCGACAAAAAAAAGCGGACGACGCCGGCGGGATCTTCGCGTCTTCGACTTTTTCATGCCCTTCCCCTTCCCGATGCGTTATATGCCCATCATATGCATGGACCCATGGGCACGTCACGGATATGGGCGCCCGCCTGCGCGACGGCCGGGCGCGGATGGGCGGGCGTCTCCGGCGACTCGTCGCGGCGGCCAAGCATGGCGTCCAAGCTCGGCGTCCCGGCAGGGCGTCGGCGTCCAGGCGCGGCGTCCCGGCAGGGCGTCGGCGTCCAGGCGCGGCGTCCCGGCAGGGCGTCGGCGTCCAGGCGCGGCGTCCCGGTACGGGTCGGCGTCCCGGCAGCGCGGCCGCGATTCGGGAAAGGGCGGCTGCGCTTTCCGGCCCGGCCCGCTAACCTTGCTCCTTTCTTAACGCCTCCAGCCACATCGCCGCGGTCCGTTCCCAGGAAAACCGTTTGCGGACCCGCTCCCGCCCGCGCGCCCCCATCTCCCGCCGAAGGGTATCGTCGGTGAGCAGCCGGCGCACCTTCTCTTTAAGCCCCGGGACCGGATTGGCGGCGTCCACGAGATATCCGGTCCGGCCGTCCGAGACGATTTCCGGGATGCCGCCGGCCCGCGTCGCCACCACGGGAACGCCGGCCGCCATCGCTTCCGCGTTGACCAGCCCGAACGCCTCCCGCCCGGCGGACGGCACCACCGCCACGTCGGCCATGGCATACCACACGGGAATCTGGTGATGGGACACGTAGGGCTCGAAATGCACGTATTTCCGCCAGGGACGGGCCTTGCGGCGCAACCGGCGGACATAGGCGGTTTTTCGGCGGCTGCCGTAGAAGGCGCTCCCCACGACGACCAGCAAAAACCCGGGAATGTTCCTGGACCAGTCGGGCAGGCAGGCCATGAGATGGTGCACGCCCTTTTTCGGGATGAGCCGCCCGACATACAGCGCGATGCGCCGGTCTGTCCATCCCCGCCTGGCGCGTTCCGCATCTCCGTCCCGGCCGGTGAAACGCTCCGCTTCCACGCCGGGATACACGATGCTGATCCGGATCGACCGGCCGTGCCGGTTCAGAATGAACCTCCGGAGAAAGCGGCTGTTGACCAGCACCCGGTCGGCCATCCGCAAATACCGGCCCACCTTTGCCGGATTGGCGTAAGGCGGCGTGATGAACGTCGTCGAATGCAGGTTGAGCCAGATCCGGGCGCGGGGAAAACGCCGCTTGAACACCGGCACCCAGAGGGGCCGGTTCTCGATCTGGATGATGTGGGGGCGAAAATCGCGCAAAAGCCGCATCACCCTTTCCCGGTAGCGCCGTTTGTCGGCCGCCGGAACCCGGTCGATCCGGACGCCTCCGATCGCGCCCCGCGCCTTCTGGCCCCGCCCGATGCGCGCATAGATCCTCGCTTCCACGTCCGGAGCCGCCCGCGCGATGCGGGGCACGGTTTTTTCCACCACCCGTTCCACCGAGCCCCCCTTGGGCGACGGCACGGGATACGCGCCGGGTGTCACAAACGCCACCCTGACCATGCATCAGCCCTCCGTCACGCGCCGTGGTTTTGGTCCAGCGTATGCGCCGGACTTGCGGTTTGCGCTCCGTTGTGTCACACTGGTAACCCGAAAGGGAGGTTTCGACACCATGACGCGCTGGCTGCTCAGGACGCTGACCGAGCTGTCCTCCCGCCGGTCCGTGTCCCGGCTTGCGGGGCTTGCGGCCAACTCGCGGCTGAGCCGCCGCCTGATTCCCGCCTTTGTCGCGCTTTACCGGATCGACACGGCGGAGGCCGAACTGCCCCCGGAGCAATACCCGACGCTGAACGCCTTTTTCACCCGCCGGCTGAAGCCCGGCGCGCGGCCCGTCGACCCCGACCCCGCGGCCCTGGTCAGCCCGGTGGACGGACGGCTCGTCGCCGCGGGTCCGGTGGCGGACGGCACGGTCATCGAAGTGAAAGGGCAAAGCTATTCGCTCTCCGAACTGCTGAACGGTTCCCCGCGCGTCCCGATTTACGCCGGCGGCCATTACTGGGTGCTGTACCTGAGCCCGTCCGACTACCACCGCATTCACGCCCCCTGCGACGGGGAAATCGCGGAACAGGAGCGCATTCCGGGCCGGGCTTATCCGGTGAACGAATTCGGACTGGGGCTTGGGCGCCGCGTGCTGTCCCGCAATGAACGCCTGGTCACCTACATCCGGCACGAAAAAGGAGAAGTGGCGGTGGTCAAGGTGGGGGCGATGAACGTCAGCAGCATCCGTTGCGAGGAACCGCTGCCTTCCCGCCTGACCAAAGGGGAAGAGTTCGCGCGGTTCGAATTCGGCTCCACCGTCGTCCTGCTGGCGGAAGGCGGCCTGTGCGAACCCCGCGGGGACCTCAAGCCCGGCGACCGGATCCGGGTGGGCGAACGGCTCGCCACGATCATCGGCACTTCCGATTTTTCGGTGACGTGACGGCGGCGGGATGATATAATAACACGCAAGTTAAAAAAACGAGGAAAATTTGGCAAGACCGAGAGGAAGGGAACGCATGAATCCATTGGCACGGCAGCTGAACGAGACGATTTCCCGGGAGCATCCCCATCTGGCCGGCATGATGTCCCGCCTGGGGCAGGCCATCTACTTCCCGAAGGTGGGCATCCTGAGCCAGACGGCCGAAGCGCGGCAGAAGGCGAACGTCCACAACGCCACCATCGGCATCGCCACCGAAAACGGCAAACCCATGCACCTGGACGTCATCCAAAGCCGCCTGTCCGCCTTCGATCCGAAGGACCTGTACGACTACGCGCCGCCCGCCGGCAAGCCGGAGCTGCGCAAGCTGTGGCGGGAAAAACTGATCCGGGAAAACCCGTCGCTGGCCGGCAAAACCATCGGCATGCCCATCGTCACCAACGCCCTCACCCACGGGCTCAGCATCGTCGCCGACCTGTTCGCGGACGAAGGGGACGCCCTCGTGCTGCCCGACAAGAGCTGGGAAAACTACGAGCTCACCTTCGGCGTCCGCCGCGGCGCGCGGATCGTGAACTACCCGCTCTACGACGCGAACTGGAAATTCAACGCCGCGGGGCTGCGGGACGCGCTGCTCGCCCAGAAGGACCATGGCAAAGCCATCGCATTGCTCAATTTCCCGAACAACCCGACCGGCTACACCCCCGGACCGGCTGAAGCCGACGCCATCGTCGAAGCGGTCCTGGACGCGGCGAAAGCGGGCGTGAACGTGGTCGCGGTGACGGACGACGCCTACTACGGCCTGTTCTTTGAGGATTCGGTGCGCGAATCGCTGTTCGGCCGGCTGTGCGGCCTGCACGAGCGCGTGTTTCCGATCAAGGTCGACGGGGCGACGAAAGAGGAATACGTGTGGGGCTTCCGCGTGGGCTTCATCACCTACGGCGGGGTGTCCGAGGCCTGCCTGGACGCGCTGGAGCAAAAAACCCTCGGCATCATCCGCGCCACCATCTCCAGCGGCCCCCATCCTTCCCAGACCTTCGTGCTGGAGGCGCTGAAATCGCCGGACTTCGACCGGCAGCGGGCCGAAAAATACGAGATCCTGAAGCGGCGGGCCGTCCGGGTGAAGCAGCTGCTTGACAGCGGCAAGTACGGCAACGAATGGACGTATTACCCGTTCAATTCCGGCTATTTCATGTGCCTGAAGCTGCTTACGGCGGACGCGGAAACGGTGCGCCGCCGGCTGCTGGACGCCTACGGGGTGGGCACCATCGCCCTCGGGCCGACGGATTTGCGCGTCGCCTTCTCCTGCATCGAAGAGGACAAAATCGAAGACCTGTTCGACCGCATCCACCAGGCGGTGCTGGACGTCAAGGCCGTGCGCGCCTGACCGGCCAAAGCGGGAAACACGGAAGCGGTCCGGCCGCAACAAACCGCGAGACAAAAAAAGCGCCCGACCCGCGGACGCGCGCCCAACGGCGCATGCGCCCGCGGCGGGCGCGTTTTTATTTCCGGTTCGTCAAGCGCGCCACCAGCGGCTCCGTCAGCCCGGGGAACAGCCGCGCGATGCGCGCGCCGGCGGCCAGCGTCCAGGGCAGATCCGCCTCCGCCCGGCGCCGCTCGATGACGCGCGCCACCGCCCGCGCCACCTGCTCCGGAGACAGCATGAACCGCCGGACATTCCGCACATACGTCCCCGACGGATCGGCCCTGTCGAAGAACGGCGTGTCCACCGGCCCGGGATTGACCGCCGACACGAGCACGCCGGTGCCGCGCAGCTCCTGGCGCAGGGCGCCCGTGAGCCCGAGCACCGCGTGCTTGGTCGCCGCGTAGCCCGTCGATCTGGCCGTGGGCACCTTCCCGGCCATCGACGCGATGTTGACGATGTGCCCGCGGCCGGCCCGCAGCATGTGCGGCAGCACCGCCCGGATGCAGCGGACGGTGCCCATGTAGTTGACGTCCATCATATCCCGGAAATGCTCAAGAGACGCTTCCGTGAACGGCACGAATTCGCCGTAGCCGGCGCTGTTCACCAGCACGTCGATGCGGCCCAGCCGCCCGATGACATCCGCGACCGCGCTTTCCACCGATGCCTCGTCCCGCACGTCCATCACACGGATGTCGCAGGATCCGGAGAGCCCCGCCGCCGCTTCCCGCAGCCGGTCTTCCGAGCGGGCCGCCAGCACGACGTACGCGCCTTTTTCGCTCAGCAGCCGGGCGACGGCCGCGCCGATGCCGCTGGAGGCTCCGGTGACCAGCGCGACTTTGTCCCGCACGGTTTCGCCCGCCATCCTCCGACGCCCCTTCCCCGCCGGAACTAGAGAATGAGCACCTGCAGTTCCATTTGGCCGAGATCTTCGAGAATGAGCGGCACGGTCAGGGCCTTGCGGGCAAAGATCAGAGGCTGCGCGCTTCCGTTTACCACCTTCGGTGGCGTGATCTCCACCATGAGGCCGCGGCTGGAAAAGATCGTGCTGGCATTGCCGCTGATCATGTTCCCCAGCTCCGAAATGGCACTGCGGCCGATCTCGTCGATCTCCGTCAAGGCGAACCCCCCCATCATGACGGACACGATGCGCAGGGCCACCTGTTCATTGAAGCCGTATATGACGTCTCCGTTGATCTGTCCCTTGAGCCCGATTTGGATCCAGATATGCCCGTCCCGGAACACCACGTCCTTGACGGCCAGTTGGCCGATGGTGGGACGAACCCGCATCATCTGCTCCATGACCATCCGCGCCGATTCCAGAAACGGATTGATGTATTCTGCCCTCATGCCCCAAAAACTCCCGTCGTTCAAAAACTTGTCAAAGGTTGCCTCCATTATACTGCTTTTGTCCCAACGCGTACATTCAAAATATTGGTTTCCCTGGGGCTTTTTTAAGCCTTTGGGCGGATGGTTCCTTTGTCCCAAATTTCCCTTTGCTCCCGGCGGGCAAATTTCCTATAATATGGTGACAAAAGGTTTTTATTCGTTTCAATTAACGTGATAAAATAAACTGAACGCGAAAGGAGGCGGCCTGGTGAACATCAATCAGCTGGAGACACTGGTCACCATCTCCAGGACGATGAGCTTCCGCAAGGCCAGCGAGCTGCTCAACCTGACCCAGCCCGCCGTTTCCGCGCAGATCAAGAGCCTGGAAGACGAGTTCAAGGCGCAGCTGGTCGACCGCAACTACCCCGTGACCCTCACGGACCGCGGCAAAGTGTTCCTGGAGCACGCCGAACGCATCCTGCAAATCGTCGAGGAGCTGAAGCAGAAGCTGAACGACCTGGACCAGGTGCCGCAGGGGCGTTTCGTGCTCGGCACGACCACCTCCATCGCCATCCAAATCCTGCCGCGGGTGCTGCAGTATTTCCAAAACCAGTATCCGCTGATCAAAATCACGATCATGACCATGAACTCCGCGCAAATCGTGGCCCATGTGGAAAACGGCACCGTGGACATCGGCATCGGCTATCTGGGCGAGAAAACGTCGCAGCTGGAGACGAGCGTGCTGTACTACGACACTTTCGAGCTGGTGGTGTCGCCGCAGCATCCCTTCGCCAATCTGAGCGAAGCCACCCTTGACATGCTGCGGGACATCCCGCTGATTCTGCTGACGCCCGACACCGTCGGCCGCCGGTTCGTCGACCAGCTGTTCAAGGAGAAGGGCATCCAGCCGAACCTGGTCCTGGAACTGAGCAGCAGCGAAGAAGTGAAGCGGATGGTGGAGCTGAACCTGGGGGCGGCGATCATCTCGAAATTGTCCGTAACGGAAGAGGTTCGGCGGGGCACACTGAAACTGATTCCGGTCCGGGAACTGGAAGTGGCCCACCCCGTCGGGGTGATGACCAAGGCCGGCCGTTACCTCAACACGGCCATGCGCCAATTTCTGAACGACCTCAAGGGCCTGCCGAAAGACCATTTCCCGGGCGTGGAGATGAAGCGGGGAGGCGAAGCATGAAGTTTGACCTGCATACCCACCATTACCGCTGCGGCCACGCGGCGGGCACCATCGAGGATTATATCCGGGCGGCCATCGACGCGGGCCTTCAGGCCGTCGGCATTTCCGACCATTCGCCCTATTTCGCCAGGGAAGAGGATCATCCGTCTCCGAAAACCTGCATGGCCAAGAGCGAGTTTCCCGGCTATGTGCGGGAAGTGCTGCGTCTCAAAGAGAAGTACCGGGACCGGATCGAAGTGCTGCTCGGCGTCGAATCCGATTTCTTTCCCGACCAGATCGGACTGTACAGGGAAATATACGAAGGGTATCCTTTTGATTACATCATCGGTTCGGTCCATTACCTGGGGGGCGTCAGCATCTTCAACCGGAACCGTTGGAACGGGCTGGACGAAGCGGGGAAAAGGGAAGTGAAAAGGCGGTACTACGAGCTGATCCGGGAGTCCGCGCGGAGCGGACTGTTCCAGATCCTGGGCCACATCGACGCCATGAAGGGCTATTATCCGGCTTTTTCCGACATCCCGGCGGCGGAGGAAATCGACGCCGCTTTGCGCGCCGCGGCCGAACACGGCATCGCCATCGAGATCAACACCAGCGGCAAAACGAAGGATTGCGGCGGCTGGTACCCGTCCGACGACATTCTGGAACGGGCGCTCCATTTCGGCGTGGACGTCACCTTCGGTTCGGACGCCCACAAGCCGGAACGGGTCGGCGACGAATGGGAACGGGTACGCAAGCGGCTGAAGGAAATCGGCTTTACCCGCTGGGTGTTTTACCGCCGGAAACGGCCGGTGGCCGTGCCCCTGTAAAGCCGCGAAAAAAGAAAAAGGGGAACCCGCCAACCGTCCGGCCGGGTTCCAAGATAAGGGTATATGAAAAAGGGGGTCTTGGCTATATCATAGCCGCCCAATGCGACAGAACGGTAACAGAAATGTTTCATTTTTGTAACAATAACGGAAAATCGCCAAAATCCCTCTCCGGGGCGGCCCCGGTATTAACCCGCAGCCGCCGGGTGTGGTACAATGTAGCATAGGAGCAGAGGGAGATGACCCGCATGAAACCGACCGGCATGGAACAAACCGATGCTGGCATAGACTATTCCAAAATGTGTCCCAAGTACGAAGCCGCCATCGATCTGCTCGGCAAGAAATGGACCGGGCTGATCATCCGCGTGCTGCTCGGCGGATCCAAGCGGTTCCGGGACATCAAGGAACAGATTCCCGTAATGAGCGACAAAATGCTGGCGGACCGCCTCAAGGAACTGGAAGCCCTCGGCGTCGTGAAGCGGACCGTCTATCCCGAGACGCCGGTCCGCATCGAGTACGGGCTCACGGAGAAGGGCGCCGCCCTCGAGTCGGTCATCCGGTCCATCCAGCGCTGGAGCGACCAATGGCTGTAATTCGGCTTGCAGGCCGATTTGATTTTTTTGCTTTCGGCTTCCGGCCCGCAACAACCAATAAGGCTTCCCGTTTCGGGAAACGGCGGAACCGCCCCCGATCGGGAAGCCTTTCGTCATGATCGGATGAATCCGGCCGCGGCGGTCAAGTCGTCAGCCACTTGCGGAAGAGGTAGCGGGTCGTCTCTCCGTTGATCGCGGCAATGGACGTGGTCAGCGGAATGCCCTTCGGGCAGGAACGGACGCAGTTTTGCGAGTTGCCGCATCCTTCGATGCCGCCGTCCGCCATGAGGGCTTCCAGCCGTTCATGGGCGTGCATCGCGCCCGTCGGATGGGCGTTGAACAGCCGCACCTGGGAAATCGCCGCCGGACCGATGAAGGTCGAGCGGTCGTTGACGTTCGGGCACGCCTCAAGGCACACGCCGCAGGTCATGCACTTGGACAGCTCGTACGCCCATTGGCGCTTGTGTTCCGGCATGCGCGGGCCGGGGCCGAGGTCGTACGTGCCGTCGATGGGAATCCACGCCTTGACCCGCTTGAGCGCTTCGAACATCCGCGAGCGGTCGACGATCAGGTCGCGGACGACCGGGAACGTCTTCATCGGCGAAAGCCGGATCGGCCATTCCAGCTTGTCGACCAGCGCGGAGCAGGCCTGGCGGGGCTTGCCGTTGATGACCATCGAGCAGGCGCCGCACACTTCCTCCAGGCAGTTCGACTCCCAGACGACCGGTTTCGTCCTTTCGCCCTTCGCGTTGACCGGATTGCGCTGGATTTCCATCAGCGCGCTGATGACGTTCATGTTCGGGCGGTACGGGATGTCGAACTCCTCGAAGTATGGGGCGGAGTCCGGGCTGTCCCGGCGCTCGATGATGAACCGCACCGTGCGCGTCTTTGTTGCCGTTTCCGCCATGGCTCAACCCTCCTTCTTCTTGTCCTGGCTGTAGTCGCGCTTCCTCGGCTTGATCAGGGAAACGTCGACGGGTTCGTAGGAGATGCTCGGGCCGTCCGGCGTCCATTTCGCCATGGTCGTCTTCAGGAAGTTCTCGTCGTCCCGCTCCGGAAACTCCGGCTTGTAGTGGGCGCCGCGGCTTTCGTTGCGCAGGAGCGCCCCGACCGTCATCGCCTCGGCCAGCTCCAGCATGTTCCACAGCTGGCGGGTAAACGGCACGCCCGCGTTGTTCCAGTTCACCGTGTCGTCGATGTTGATCCGTTTCCAGCGCTCTTTCAGTTCCTTGATCTTGTCGATGGTTTCCTGAAGCTTCTTGTTGTAGCGGACGACGGTCATGTTGTTGGTCATCCACTCGCCCAGCTCCTTGTGGAGCAGATAGGCGTTCTCCGTGCCGTTCATCTTCAGGATGTTCTGGTATTTCTCTTCCTGGCGTTTCCGTTCCGCTTCAAAGATGGACGACGGCAGATCTTCCGCCGATTTCTTGAGGCCGCGCATGTATTCGATCGCCTTCGGCCCCGCCACCATGCCGCCGAAGATGGCCGACAGGAGCGAGTTGGCGCCCAGGCGGTTCGCGCCGTGGTACTGGTAATCGCACTCGCCCGCGGCGAACAGCCCGGGGATGTTCGTCATGTGGTTGTAATCGATCCACAGTCCGCCCATCGAATAGTGGACGGCGGGGAACACCTTCATCGGCACCTTGCGCGGGTCGTCGCCCATGAACTTCTCGTAGATCTCCAGGATGCCGCCGAGCTTGACGTCGAGCTTTTTCGGGTCGATGTGGGACACGTCCAGGTAGACCATGTTCTCGCCGTTGATGCCGAGCCCAAGGTCCACGACGACGTGGAAGATCTCCCGCGTGGCGATGTCCCGCGGCACCAGGTTGCCGTAGGCCGGATATTTTTCCTCAAGGAAATACCACGGCTTGCCGTCCTTGTACACCCAGACCCGGCCGCCTTCGCCGCGCGCCGATTCGCTCATGAGACGCAGCTTGTCGTCGCCCGGAATGGCCGTCGGGTGGACCTGGATGAATTCGCCGTTGGCGTAGATGGCCCCCTGCTGGTACACGGCGCTGGCCGCCGTGCCCGTGTTGATGATGGAGTTGGTCGACTTGCCGAAAATGATCCCGGGACCGCCCGTCGCCAGGATCACCGCGTCGGCGCGGAACTCGCGGATCTCCATCGACCGCAGGTCCTGCGCCACGATGCCGCGGCAGACGCCTTCGTCGTCCAGCACGATTGACGTGAATTCCCAGTACTCGTATTTCTTGACCAGGCCCGCCACTTCCCAGCGGCGCACCTGCTCGTCCAGCGCGTACAGGAGCTGCTGGCCGGTGGTGGCGCCGGCGTAGGCGGTGCGGTGGTGCTTGGTGCCGCCGAACCGGCGGAAGTCGAGGAGCCCTTCCGGCGTCCGGTTGAACATGACGCCCATCCGGTCCAGCATGTAGATGATGCCCGGAGCCGCCTCGCACATCGCCTTGACCGGCGGCTGGTTGGCCAGGAAGTCGCCGCCGTATACGGTATCGTCAAAGTGCTCCCACGGGGAGTCGCCTTCGCCTTTCGTGTTCACCGCGCCGTTGATGCCGCCCTGGGCGCAGACGGAGTGCGAACGCTTGACGGGGACGAGGGAAAACAGTTCGACCGGCACGCCCGCTTCCGCCACCTTGATCGTGGCCATCAGACCCGCCAGGCCGCCGCCGACGACGATGACTTTTTGACCCATGACCTAAATCCCTCCTCCTTCTTCAGCGGACGCTTCCGCCGGCCGCGATCGCGGCCGTGAGCGCGAATTCTTCGTTGTTGAATCCGACGAGCGACAGGATGAACAGCGCCGACAGGATCACCCAGATCCCCATGCAGATGCGGGCGGACACGCGCTGGGCGCGCGGACCGACCGTGATGCCCCAGCTGACGAGGAACGCCCACAGGCCGTTGGCAAAGTGGAACATCGCCGCGATGGCGCCGATGGCGTACAGCGCGAAGTGAACCGGGTCGCTGGCGATCTGGTGCATGTGGCTGCCCAGCTCGTCATACGTGACGTTGCCGAGCATCACCTGGAAGCGCGTTTCGTAGAAGTGCCAGCCCACGAACACGAAGGTGATCAGTCCGGTCAGCCTTTGCATCACGAACGCCCAGTTTCGGGCGTACGGATAGCGCCCCACGTTGATGTCGGACTGGTAGGCCAGATACAGCCCGTAGATCCCGTGGAACAGAATCGGCAGCCAGATGATGAACAGTTCCAGGAAGAAGATCAGCGGCAGGTTGTGCAGGAAATTGACACTGCGCTGAAACCCTTCCGGTCCCCCTTCGAACGCCGTGTAATTGGCCAAGGCGTGCTCGATGATGAACAGGCCGAGCGGGAAGACGCCCAGAAGCGAATGCAGCTTGCGGGCATAATACGACCTGACGTTCATGGCTTTTTCCCGTGCTCCTTTCGGCAAACCGTCATCGTTTTGTCACACACCTTTAACAATACCCCAAATCCGCTTATAATGGAACTGCGTTTTTTTTATTAATTCTTATGAAAAACAATTATAATAACAACTGACACCTCAGACAGGATCGTCCGGGAGGCGACGGCACATGCTGGAAGATTTGCGGATGTTCGCCGCGGTGGTCGAGGAAACGAGCATGAACCGGGCGGCGGAACGGCTCAACGTCACCCAGCCGGCCCTGTCCCGGCGCATCGCCAGGCTGGAACGGGAACTCGGCGTCACCCTGTTTCGCCGCGCCGGCAAGCGGCTGGAGCTGACCGCGGCCGGCAAGCTGACCTACGAACACGCCCTGGAACTGAGGCGGTTCCACGGGGATTTCCTGCGGCGCCTGCAGTCCCTGGAATCGCGGAAAGACGCTTCCGTGGTCATCGGCGCCAGCCTGACGACGCTGCAGACCACCCTGCCGGGCATGATTTCGGCGCTCACGGAAAAACATCCGCACCTGGAAATCAAGGCCGTCACCGGCAAATCTCACGAAATCGTCTCCATGGTCAAGGAGCGGAAAGTCGATTTCGGGGTGGTGGGTTCGTCGGATACGAAGGACCCCGCGGTGACCAGCGTGCCGCTGTTCGACGACCATCTGATGCTCGTCCTGCCGAAGGCGTCCTTCACCTTCGAGGGTCGGCGCCTGGAAATGCGCGATCTGAACGGCCTGCCGATGATCCTGTTCGCCCCCGGCACCTGGTACCGTTCGCTGACCGACGATTTGTTCCGGCGCCACGGGGTGAAGCCGGACATCCGCATGGAAATCGACTCCTTCGAGGCCAGCATCCGGCTCGCCGGCGCCGTCCGCGCCGCGACGCTGCTGCCGAAATCGTATCTCAGACCGCAGCTGCTCAGGGACAACGGGCTGTACGCCGCCGACCTGCCGGAGCTGACGCGCACCCGCCGGACCGCCGCCCTGGTGCATGTCGATCCTTCCCTTCTGTCCCCCATCGTCCAGCTGCTTATCGAGGAGACGATCACCCTGTTCGCGCGGGGCGGGCGGCTGGAGAAAAACGGCGCGGAATGACCGATACCGGCCGCAAGGACGGGATTGGGTCAGCCGATGAGGATTTTGCCCTCCGCATAACGGTACAATGTGCGCTTCTGCCGGGTTCCCAGGGCGTAGGCAAGGGTAAGAGGCCCCAGCCGTCCGACGAACATGAGCAGCATGACGATGATCTTGCCGGGCTGGGACAGCTCCGGCGTCAGACCCATGGACAGGCCCACGGTGCCGAAGGCCGACGCGGCTTCAAACAGGATCATCAGGAAATGGCGGTTTTCCGTGACCGACAGCAGCATCGTGCCGGCCGCCAGCACGGCCAGGGCGAACATGGTGATGGTCAGCGCCTTGTAGACCCGCTCCTGCGCGAGGCGGTACCGGAACATCACCACGTCTTCCCTGCCGCGAATCATGGACCAGACCGCGCCGGCCAGCACCGCGAAGGTCGTCGTTTTGATGCCGCCGCCGGCGGACCCCGGCGACGCGCCGATGAACATGAGGATGACGATGAGGAACTGGGTGGCCTGCCGCAGGGCGCCGATGTCCAGGGAGCTGACGCCCGACGAGCGCGGAACGACGGCCTGGAAGAAGGCGGCCATCAGTTTCTCCCCGAAACCGAGGCCGGCCAGCGTGGCGCGGTTGGTGTATTCAAAAATGAAGATGGTGATGGCGCCGACCAGGATCAGGAAAAGAGACACGGCGACGACCACTTTGGAATGCAGCGAAAGCCGTTTCGTTTTCCGGTATTCGGCCAGATCGGACAGCACGACGATGCCGAGACCCCCGGACAGGATGAGGAAGGCCGCGGTGAACGTGACAAGCGGATCGCCCACATAACCGGTCAGGCTCCGGAAGCCTCCCATCAGGTCGAAACCCGCGCCGTTGAAAAAGGAAACCGCGTGAAAGACGCCAAACCAGACGGCCCGCGCCGGCGGCATGTCCATCAGGAAGCGGATCGTCAGGACCGCCGCTCCCGCGGATTCCAAAATCAGCGTGTAGCGGATCACCTTGAGGACAAGGCGGACAACGCCCTCAATGCCTGCCTGGTTGAACGATTCCTGCAGGATGATCCGTTCCCGCAGCGTGATGCGGCGCCGGAGCACGATGGCCGCCATCGTCGCCAGGGTCATGAAACCAAACCCGCCGACCTGGACCAGCACAAGGACCGTCAGCTGGCCGGCAAACGACCAGTGGCCGGCGAAATCGAGCGGCGTCAGCCCGGTGACGCACACCGCCGACACCGCCGTGAACAGCGCGTCGATGAGCGGCGTCGGTCGGCCGTCCGCCGCCATGACCGGCAGTTTGAGCAGCGCCGTCCCCAGCGCGATAATGGCCGCAAACCCGAAAACCAGCACGCGCGGCGGCGACGCCGCCATCCATTGGAACATCCGCCCGATCACGGTGTCTCCTCCGCCATGACCCTTCCGTCCCGACCGTGGAAGCGTCAACATTTGTCGAAACACGGGCATTATAGTCTTTTCCCCCGAATCCGGCAACATGCGGGTTCAACGAATACGGCCGGAATTCAGGCGGGTTCCGCCGCGCAGGACGACGAAACGGCCCGTGCCGTCCGGTTGCCGCATTTTTCTTCCAATTCCTTGAACGCGTCAGGCCGATTCCGGGAGCCGCAAATCCCACGGCGCTCCCTGAAACCGGGTGCCGGAATCGCTGGAGCGCTCTGGAAGCCGGGAAGGAAAATATGGTACCTTGGTTAAAGACATCGCCGAAGCAAAGGAGCATCCGATTTGACGCACCGCCGACAAGCCAAGGTGGACGGGATCCTGCGGGCGGGCGCCCTGGCCGGTCTGCTGATTTTTCTGCTCATTCAAGTATTCCCGTTCGTGCGGGAAATCGCGAAGGAACCGTTCCAGGTGCTGACCCGCGGGGAAATCCGCGAGCGGGCGGAAGCGCTGGCGGCCGAACGGTTCGGCGCGGACCCCGGGCGGTTCGTTTCGCTGGATGTGACTTATGTTTCCGACAGCACCGCCGTCGCGTACTTTTCCAAGCATGGGCTGTTGGACGAATACGAAAAAACGTGGTACGACGGATTTCCCGCCGACATCTACCGGGCGGATCTTATGCTCGACGACGGTTCCCGGCTGACGTTTTCCTTCCACATGGAATCGGGAAATCTGGTCGCATGGGAACATGAGGCGGCCGCCGCGGACGGCTTCCCCTTGTCCGTCCGCCCGGAAGATGCGCTGTCCTGGGCGGCGGAATGGGGAATCCGGCCCGGCGATTGGGAGCCGCTCGTCCCGTCCGGAAGCGGATCGGACGGCGCGTTCGTGTATCGCCACCGCGGCGGTCCGGTGGGAGAAACCGGCCTGCTGCTGACGGTGCGGCCTCCGTCTTCCGGGCGTGCGGACGGGATCCCGGCCGGCGGCAAAATCGCGTACCGTTACGAGCTGCCGGAAGCCTTCGCCGCCGAAATGGAGCGCCAGCAGGAACTGGCCATGCAATGGACACTCTTCGGCAGCATGCTGCCGCAGGCCGCGATGATGGTGCTGGCCGTCATTTACGCCGCGCTCTCCGGCAAATACGCGTCCTTTCGCCGGGGGTGGCTTCCGGCCGTCGTCACGTTCTTCTTTTATGTCGTTGTCACGGCGAACATGTGGGCCGGCTTTCGCGCCGAGATGCTTTCCAACGGCTTCCCGTGGGCCGAAGCGGATGCGGGAGCCTTTGTCACGGTGGCGACCAGCATCGTGATCGCGTTCGGAACCGCCCTCGCCCTCTATTTCTGCGCGGTGGCGGGCGACGGCCTGTGGAACCGGATGGAGCCCGGGAAGCGGCTGTGGCCCGCCTGGCGGGACGCGGATTATGGCGAGCGCGCGTTTGCCGCCATGAAGAAGGGGTATTTGATCGCGTTCATCCTGCTCGGCCTCCAGGCGGTCATTTTCCTCGCGCTGGACAAAGGGCTGGGCTCCTTCGTCACCACCGACGCCTCCCAGGCGACCTACAACATGGTTTACCCCTGGATGTTTCCGTTGCTCGGCTGGTGGGCGGCCATTACCGAAGAAATCCAGTACCGCTTCTTCGGGATCGGCATCATGCGTTACTGGCTGATCGGGCTGGCTGCGCTGATTGCGCGGGGCGCGCCGTCCCCCCGGACCGCCGCCGCCCTTACCTGGCTGGCGATGATCCCGCCCAATCTGGTGTGGGCGTTCGGCCACGTGAGCTATTCGATCTACCCCGTGTACTCCCGGCTGATCGAGCTCACGCTGCTCGGCTTCCTGATCGGCTGGTGCATGATCCGCTTCGGGCTCATGGCGGCCATCTTCGCCCATGCCGCGCTGAACGGCATTCTGATCGGCACCCAGCTCTTCATGGACGGCATGCCCGGCGGCGAGTGGGCGGGGACGGCCTTCATGGCGTCGCCGGCGCTGGCCGGATGGTTGATGCTCCGCCTGCACCGACGCCGGATGCGCCAACACCCCGCCGGTTCCGCTGTCTGATTCCGTTGCCGCAGCGGACAGCGGCATCGGCTCGACGGCCGCGCCGGTCAGGCGTCACGCCCCGTTCCTTCCCGCTCCTCTTCCCCGTTCAGCGCCTGCAGAATGCGTCTGGCCAGCTTCTCCCCGATGGAGAGGGCTTTGAAGTCCTCCACCGACGCCTCCCGGATCGCCTTGAGCGAGCCGAAATGGCTGAGCAGTTTCTTCCGCGTTTTCTCCCCGACGCCCGGGATGGCATCCAGCCGGGAAGCCACCATGGAGCGCGCTCGCTTTTGCCGGTGGAATTCGACGGCAAACCGGTGCACTTCCTCCTGGATGCGCTGCAGGAGATAGAATTCCCGGCTGTCCCGCGGCAGCGGCACCGGCGCGGGCGGGTCCCCCGCCAGGAGTTCCGCCGTCCGGTGGCGGTCGTCCTTCGCCAGGCCGCAGACAGGGATGTCCAGGCCAAGCTCGTTTTCCAGCACGTCCCGCGCGGCGGCGATTTGCCCCCGCCCGCCGTCGACCACGATCAGGTCGGGCAGCGGGCCGTTTTCCTTGAGCGCCCGCTCGTAACGGCGGCGGATGACTTCCCGCATGGACTCGTAGTCGTCCGGCCCTTCCACGGTGCGCAGATTGTATTTGCGGTACTCTTTTTTGTCCGGCTTGCCGTCGGTGAACACCACCATCGCCGCCACCGGATGGACGCCCTGGATGTTGGAATTGTCGAACGCCTCGATCCGGCGCGCGGATGGAATGCCCAGACGGCGGGCCAATTCTTCCGCCGCTTCCACGGACCGTTCGCGGTCCCGCTCGAGGAGGCGGAATTTTTCTTCCAAAGCCACCTTGGCGTTGTCGCAGGCCACGGCCACCAGTTGCCGTTTCGCCCCCCGTTTGGGCACGATCGCCTTTACGCCCAGCCATTCCCGCAGCTGGGCGGCGATGTCGCCGGTTTCCGGACCGGTTGGCGTCGCGGCCCCGTCCGGCGGACCGGGGAGGAGCACTTCCCGTGGCATGGCCGGATTGTCGCTGTAGTATTGGGTCACGAAGGTGATAAAATCGTCGTACGGGTCGCCGTAGTGCGGAAACCGCGACATGTGGCGCTGGATGATTTTCCCCTGGCGCATGTACAGGATCTGCACGCACATCCAGCCCTTGTCCGCCGCGTAGCCGAAGATGTCCCGGTCTCCGGCGTCGGTCAGGGTGATGGACTGCTTCTCCATCACCTTCTCGATGGCGATGATCTGGTCGCGGTATTCCCTGGCCCGCTCAAAGGCCAGCTCCGCCGCCGCCTCTTCCATTTTCCGCTGGAGTTCCTTCTTGATCTCGCCGTAGCCGCCCTTGAGAAAACGGGTGATCTCCGCGATCATCGGCTCGTACACCGCGGGATCGACGGGAAATTCGCACGGCGCCAGGCATTGCCCCAGATGGTAATAGAGGCAGGCTTTGTCCGGCATCGTGCGGCATTTGCGCAAGGGGTAAAGGCGGTCAAGGAGCTTGCGCGTTTCGTGGGCGGCGAAGGCGTTCGGGTAGGGCCCGAAATATTTTCCCTTGTCCCTGACCACGCGTCGGGTGACCTCGATGCGGGGGTGTTCGTCGCCGGTGATCTTCAGGTAGGGAAACGACTTGTCGTCCCGGAGCAGCACGTTGTAACGGGGATGGTGCTCCTTGATCAGATTGCACTCGAGGATGAGCGCTTCCATTTCGTTGGCCGTGACCACATATTCGAAATCGCGGATTTCCGAAATCATCCGCTGCGTTTTGGCGTCGTGGCCGCCCGTGAAATAGGAACGGACGCGGTTGCGCAATACCTTGGCCTTGCCGACGTAGATGATTTCGCCGGCCGCGTTCTTCATGAGGTAGCATCCGGGCCGTTCCGGCACCAGCGCCAGTTTGTTCCGGATATGTTCCATGTATGCGTCGTGTGTTCCGGCCGCCGCCAACGCGTTCCGCCTCCCCGCTCCATCGTCTCGGGCGCTTGCTTTGCGCGCGTCAACGTTATTGTACCTGAAACCGCGGTACCCCGCACGCCTCCGGCGGCCCGGCCAAAGTTCCGAATTCCGCCACATCCTGCGCCTTTACAACGAAAAGCTTGGTTGGGTATACTAGGGGTATCGATCGGATCAGGAGGATTACCATGGAAAACGCGCGCGATCCGCGGCTGCACGTCAACGAAGAACCGCGCAACGACTTCGCCGATGTGGCGACCGGTTTCGCGGCCATGTTCATCTTTATGGTCGTGGTGTTTTTCGGCGCCGTGGCCATCAAAGCCCTGATTTCCTGAATGCGATCGTATCCGCCGTGAGCGGATGCGGACAAACAAACCCCCGGGCCTTGCGTCCTGTCAGGCAAGGTCCCGGGGGTTTTTCCGTTTCACGGAAGGTCCCGGCTTCATGAAGACGCGTCGGGAGGAGACGCGGCCGCCGCCTTCCGCCGCTTTTCCGCCGCGGCGTCGTAACGGAAGCGTTCCGTCCGGTCGATCTGCACGATCCGTCCGTCGTGCACGACGATCTGCACGGTCCCGTAGCGGAGCCCCTCCACCGCCTCCCGGATGCGCGCAAGCCAATCATCGCCCGGCTGTGTCAACGGATTCGACATGCTCTCCCCTCCCGTTTCAAGCCGTCCCGTTATTTTCCGGTATGCATCCTCGCCTCGATCCAGGCTTTCACGATCAGCGTCACAATGGCCAGCAGCATAAGCAGCGAAGCCACCGCGAAGGCGGCCGTGAACTGGTATTCGTTGTACAAAATCTCGATGTGCAGCGGCAGCGTGTTCGTCTCGCCCCGGATATGGCCGGAAACGACGGAGACCGCGCCGAATTCCCCAATGGCCCTGGCGTTGCAAAGCACGATGCCGTGCAAAAGCCCCCACTTGATGTTGGGCAGCGTGACCTTCCAGAACGTCCTGAAACCCCGCGCGCCCAGCGTGGCGGCCGCCTCTTCGTCCTGCACGCCCTGGCTTTCCATCAGCGGAATCAGCTCCCGGGCCACGAAGGGAAACGTCACAAAAATCGTGGCCAGCACGATGCCCGGCATGGCGAACACGATCTTGATATTATGCTCCTGAAGCCATGGGCCGAGGAAGCCCTGTGCGCCGAACAGCAGAATGAAAATGAGGCCCGAAATGACCGGCGACACGGAGAAGGGCAGATCGATCAGGGTGATGAGGGCGTTTTTGCCGCGAAACCGGAATTTCGTGATCGCCCACGCCGCGCAGACCCCGAAAATGGTGTTGAGCGGCACGGCGATCAGCGCGGTGAGGAGCGTCAGGCGCAACGCGGCCAGGGCGTGCGGGTCGCGCAGCGCGTCCGCGTAGGCCTCCCACCCCTTGCGGAACGCCTCGAAAATGACCGTAATCATCGGAAGGACGATCAGGATGGCGACAAACGCCACAGCCGCCGTGATCAGCAGCCATTTGACCGCCGCCGGTTCCGTCAGGTGGCGGGGCCGGACGCTTTCCTGCGGCTTCGCCACCGGGACCGCCCCGGCGTGAGAGGCTGCGGTGGGATGCATGCGTTCGTTCCCTCCTCCTCAGGCGATCTGCCGGATGCCGCGGCCTACAAACCGCTGCAGGGCGTTGACGGCAAACAGGATCAGGAAGGAGATGAGAAGCAGCACGACGGCGACGACGGCGGCCTGATCGTACTGGTACTGCTCCAGCTTGGTCACGATGAGAAGCGGAGCGATTTCCGTCTTCATCGGCATGTTGCCGGCGATGAACACCACCGAACCGTATTCGCCGATGCCTCGGGCGAAAGCCAGCGCAAACCCCGTAAGCAGCGGCGGGATCAATTCGGGCATGATGACCTTGCGGAAAATGCGCCAGCGCCGCGCGCCCAGCATGACCGCCGCTTCCTCCGTTTCCCGCTCCAGCTCCGCCAGCACGGGCTGGACGGTGCGGACCACGAAGGGCAGGCCGACAAACATGAGGGCGATGGTGATCCCTATGGGAGTGTAGGCCACCTTGACGCCCAGCGGCGCCAAAAGGGAGCCCAGCCAGCCGGTGGGCGCATACAGCGTCGTCAGGGCGATGCCGGCCACGGCGGTGGGCAGGGCGAACGGCAAATCGATCAGACCGTCGATGATGCGTTTTCCGGGAAAACGGTACCGGACGAGCACCCACGCCACCAGCAGCCCGAACACCATGTTGGCCGCCGCCGCCGCGAGGGCCGTGACCAGGCTGACGCGGTAGGAAGCCAGGACGCGCGGAGTGGAGATGATCTCCCACCACTGTCCAAGGGAAAGTTCCGCCGATTTGAGCAGCAGCCCGGCGAGGGGAATGAGAACGATCAGGCTGAGGTACAGCATCGTGTACCCCATCGTCAGGCCGAAACCGGGCAGCGCCCTTCCCGTTTTCCTCCGTCTGAACAAGGCCATGCGCGCGTTCCTTCCTCCGTCCCTTCGGGTAACCCCCGCGTTTCCGATCCAGTGTGAACCGCACAATTCAAGTCCGTGTTTGCAAATCCCGCATTACCGTCCCGGAGCGCAAATCCGGAAGTTCCGTCCGCATGCGCGCATCCCGCGCTTCGGCGCGCAAGTTCCGGCGTCACGCCCCGGGCGTGTAGATCTGGTCAAACAATCCTCCGTCGTTGAAATGCTTTTCCTGGGCCGCCTTCCAGCCGCCGAAATGTTCGTCGATGGTCAGCAGATTCAGATCCCGGAAAATTTCCTTGTGCTTTTCCAAGACCTCCGGCAGGCGAGGCCGGTAAAAATTCTCCGCCGCGATTTCCTGGCCCTCGGGAGTGTAAAGATACCGCAAATACGCTTCCGCCAATTCGCGGGTGCCTTTCCGGTCGACCACTTTGTCGACCACGGCCACCGGCGGCTCGGCCAGGATGCTCAGGGGAGGCGTGACGATTTCGAATTTGTCGCCGTATTCCTTGAGCGCCAGGTACGCCTCGTTTTCCCAGGCCAGAAGGACGTCGCCGATTTCCCGTTCCACAAAGGTGGTCGTCGCTCCGCGCGCCCCCGAATCCAGCACCGGCACGTTCCGGAACAGCTTTTTCATGAAATCCTTGACCTTCTCCTCGTCGCCGCCGTACAACCGTTCCGCATACCCCCAGGCGGCCAGATAGTTCCAGCGGGCGCCGCCGGATGTCTTCGGATTCGGCGTAATCACCTGGATGCCGTCCCGGATCAGGTCGTCCCAGTCGTGGATCCCTTTCGGATTGCCTTTCCGCACAAGAAAAACGATGGTCGAGGTATAGGGAGAACTGTTGTGCTCAAATTGCTGCTGCCAGTCTTCCCTGATCAGTCCGTACTGCACGATGGCGTCGATGTCGTAGGCCAGGGCGAGCGTCACGACATCGGCTTCCAGCCCGTCGATGACGGAACGGCTTTGCTTGCCGGAACCGCCGTGGGACTGCTTGACGGTGACGTCCTGCCCCGTTTCGGCTTTCCAATGGGCGACAAACGCCTTGTTGAACGCTTCGTACAGCTCCCTCGTGGGGTCATAGGACACGTTGAGCAATTCCACGGTCTTTTTCGCGTCTTTCCCGGACGAACCGCCGGCCGCGGAATCCGACGGGGGTCTGTTTCCGCATGCGGCCAGCACCGCGCTGGCGAGGACGACCGAAAGCACCGCGGGAAGCCAAGCTCGCGTTTTTTTCATGATCCGATAACACCCCTCGGAATTTGGAATGAAATCTTGCCAGGCGGATTTGCCTTTGCTCCGGTGGTCCGGTCGTCAAAGTTTTATTATTCCTACCTGTTTAGTTGGTATTTCCATCTTAACCAACCGCCCCTCCGGTGTCAAGCGAAAAAATTCCGCCCCGGCCCATCATATGCCCGCACCGGACGGCGGTTCACGGTCCGCTCCCGCGGACGCACCCGCCACCCGCTGGTTCCTGCCGCTCACGCGAATCACGTCGACGTAGGGCCGGATGCGATCCATGAGCCGGCGTCCCTTGTGGAGCTCCTCCCCTTCCTTGTGGGTGAAGCTGAAATGACGTTCCAGCGCGTCCAGGTCGTGATTGGAAGTGTAAAACGTCGGCTTGCGGTTCATGCGGGCGTTCAGAATGGCACCCAGCACGTGGTCCCGCACCCAGGGCGTCAGATTTTCCGCGCCGATGTCGTCGAACACCAGAATGTCGGTTTCCTTCATCAGATCCAGGGTCTCCTTCAGTTTCTGCGGTTCCAGCATCAGCGCCTTGGCGTCCTCGACGAATTCCGGCATGTAAACGATGACGCCGGAAAAACCGTTTTTGCTCAGCTCGCGCAACAGATAGACGGCCAGATGGGTTTTCCCCGTGCCGAACCCGCCCATCAGGTACAGGCCTTTCTTTTGCAGCCCGTCCTTCACCGTCCGGTCGATATAGGCCAGCACCTGATGCACGGCCGGCCGGCGCTTCCGGTCGCGTTCGATCATTTCCACCGGGTCGAATTCGCCGAACTGCTCCAGATTGGCGTAGAAACTCGTAATGCGGCTGCGGATGCGCCGCTGCCGCTCGCAGGCCTCCCATTTGGCGCAAGGCGTCTTCAGGTCGAACAGTTGCCACCCGCCTCCCTGCGGCGTGCAGGCGATGCGGGTATAGTGGCCCGGAAGATCGTTGGGGCATGCCTCAAGACCGGGGCACTCGCGGCAGTTGCGGGCATCCCGTATGTATTGGTACAGCCGGTTCACGTTGCCGCGCAGCGTTTCGTCGTCCAGGCCGGGGTAGCGCCGGCGGAGCTCGTCCACCAGCGGATCGGCCAGCACCCGTTCCGCCAGCCTGCCGGCATCCCGGGACAGTTCCGCTCCGGCCCAGCGGCGAAGCAGTTCGCCCATCGATTGCACACCGCTTCACTCCCCGCTTGTCCGTCCCTTACGGATTCGTTTCCTTGAGCTTGCGCGCCAGTTCGTACAGATTCGCCAGTTCCTCGGGCGTCATTTCCCGTTCCGGTCCGTCATCCTCCACCACCGGCATGTCGGGTTTGCGGCCCGCGGACCTTCCCCGGGCGCCTCCCGCGCCCTTGCCCTGGGCGCCCGCCCGCTCCCCGCGGACGGTCCCGCCGCCGGCCCTTCGCTCCAATGTCTCGCGCAGTTTCTCCTGCCCGCGGACATAGGCGACCGCCTCTTCATAGGTGGCGATTCCCTTGGCCAGCATGTTGGCGGCAATGGCGTCGATGAACGGCTCGGACAGCCGCTGCGTTTCGTCCATGCTCAGGACGTAATGGATCAGCACGTTGATCACCGGCTCCGGCAGGCGGTAGGCCGCGTCGATTTTCTCGAAAACGCGCAGGAACGGGTCCGGCACCGCTCCCGGGAAAAAGAGCCTCAGCACCCGCGTCCACGGCTTGTGGCGCAACAGGTCGTTGTACGCCTGAACCGGCATGGCGGCGGGCAAACGCTTCGGCACCTCGAGGATGAATTCCGCCCCGTCCGGCTCCGCGCCGGATTCCTTGCCTGCCGGGGCACCGGCTTCGGGATCCCCGGTTTCGGCCAGGGGCGGAAGCCTGTCCGTCTCCTCCGCAGGGTCTCCCCCCGCCGCGCTCAGCCGCGCGAGCCGGATGGCGCGCTCCTTCTCCCGTTTGCGGTCCTGCCGGTACAACTCGCGGGCGCGGCGGTCGAGCAGGTCCCAATCCGGCCGCCCGTCCTCCCGGAAAGCGCCGTCCTCGTCCAGCAGGCGGCAGATTTCCGGCGCGTTGAGCTCGTATTTGTAGGCGAGGTAATTGATTCTGGCCATCGCTTCCGGCATGTGGCGGAGCCGCTCCACCCATTTTCGGTTCGCCGATCCGCGCGGAAAACGGAACAGGATGTCGGCGTGGCGGATCCGCTCCGGCACTTCCGGTCCGTCCTCCCGCGCGGCGGCCGCTTCCGCGAAGGGATCGGCGGCGTCCGGTTCCGGGCGTTCGCCCGCGCCCTTGCCCAGCCTGAACATTTCCGCGGGCGGCACGGACACGTCCTCCCGGCTCAAAAACCGGTCCAGATCGGCGGGCGGATCGGGTTCCAGAGCCTTGTGCAGCTCGAGATGCGCGTATCTACCAATACGGTCCCGAAGGAGCAGCGTGAGATACGGGTGGGCAAAAAAACGGTGGGGCGGCAGCGGGGGCCGAAGCTCGTATTCGTACAGCGTCTCTTCCGTCACCGGGTCGTAACGCCGGTAGACCCTGAGCAATCCCACGGCTTCCAGCCGGGACGACGCTTCGATCAGCCGCCGCCGGCCGTCCAGGCCCGGATCCAGGCCGAGGCCGAGAAACAGCCCGCGCTGCTGATCCGGCGGCGTATAGCCGATCTCGTCCTCGCCAAGCCGGTGGTACAGCAGCAGATAGAAAGACACGGCCAGCGATCCGGCCAGCGGCTGGTACAGCAGGGCGAGAACTTTGCGGTCCAGCGCGCTCAGGGCAAAATCGCGGTATGCGACAAACCGGTGGTTTTCCGTAAATTCCAGCACGTTCGACACGCGCACGGCGGCTTCGCCACTCTTCTCCCTTAAGCTCGTCCCCTATTGTAGCATAAAATCGGCCTACTGCGCGTAATCCCCGCGATAATTGACGAGCGACGCGTCCACCACCCCGTCGATGGCCGCCAGGTCGCCCAGAAACGCCGTGTTGTCGTCCCGAAGCTTCAGTTCCGCCGTCAGTTCGATGTAATCTTTTCGCACCGTTTTTCCCTTCAGCGTGTAGGGGAGCTTCGCGAGGCGCTCCCGCACGGCGTCCGCCGCTTCTTCCGTATAGCGGACGATGAGCAGGAACGGCTGGTGGCGGATTTTTTTGCGGGATACCCAGAAAAGGACGAGGCCGATGAAGGCGGAGCCGATCAGCGCGACCGGGTACAGCTTGGCCCCGGCGGTGATGCCGGCGGCGATGGCCCAGAACATGTAGACGATGTCCAGCGGGTCCTTGACCGCGGTGCGGAAACGGACGATGCTGAGCGCGCCGACCATGCCGAGGGAAAGCACAAGGTTGGAGCTGATCGTCATGATGACAAGCGCGGTGATGATCGTCATCAGCACGTAGGACACGTTGTAGTTGTAACTGTACACCACGCCTCGAAAGGTGAATCGGTACACCCAATGGATGAACAAGCCGATGCATAGCGAGCACAGCAGCACCAGCGCCATGTCGAAGTAGGACACGCTGCGGAAGGAATCGAGGGCGAGCTCGCCCTGCTTGAACAGATCAAGCAGATCCTGGAACGTAAAGACTTCCCCATGACCGGAAGGCACCTTTTCATGCACCCTTTCATGCAAAGGTTTGGTGTCGCAAGAAATAGTCCCTGCAGATGGCGTATTTGGAGATGGCCGCGCGCCGCATGTCCGCCTGCACGAGCCGCCGCGCGAATTCCGGCAGATACGCGCCGTATTTGATTTCCATGATCGTCAGCGAATGCTCCAGGGTTTCCACGGTGACCATGCCGGGATCGAACAGGTCCGTCGTGTTGACCGCGGCGGACAGGCGCTTGTCGAAGGTGATGCGGGCCCCGCCCGGCTCGCAGAAATAGGCTTCCCGCACGTAATCGACGATGACGGAGGGCTTGTACCCTCTGCGGGCGATGGCGTCATAGAAATCGCGATACAGTTTCGGTCCCGTTTCCAGGAACAATCCGTCCCCGGCCAGGAGCCGGTCGTATTCCTCCCGCGTGAGCGGCGCCGATTCCTTGCTCACCCATTCGCCGTAGCGGCTTTTCCGCTCCAGCCGGATGAAGCGGTCGCAGCCGTTGTAGATGCGGATGCGGAATTTTTCCCGGCTGAAGATGCCGCTCTTCTTGTCGGACAGGGCGTGGTCGTGCGGCCCGTCGAAATAGAGGCTGCGGATCGAATACCCGTCGGCGCAGACGGAATGGGGATCCCGCGGAAACAGGACGGCGACCCGGCGGCGGAGGTCCGCGTAGGTGTGCGGATGAAGGTAATATTTCAACTCGTGGCGCAATTTCCGGCCCATAAATTGCATGTTCCGTCACCCCGCTGTCACTCGTGCGCAAAAAATTCCCGAACCCCGTAATGGAGGCGCCCGTCCGCATCCTGGAAACGGTCGAACGGAATCTGCGAATGCCCGGCCGCATCGGTCACCACGACCTTCCAGAAATACACGCCGGGAGACAGCCCGTCCACAATGAGCGAAGTCTCCCGGATTCCCTGGACGCGGCGCACGGAGTCGGTGAATTGCGGGTCCCTGGCGAGGGACCATTCGTAGACCAGATCGTCCCCTTGCAAATCAAAGGACGGGTCCCAGAAAAATTGGTACGTCCCTTCTCCGAGCGGCTCCGGATCGCCGAGAAAGAAAGGCTTGGGGACCTCCAGATCAGCCTTGAAACGTTCCATGGCGCGCGACGGCACGCCCATAAGGAGCTCGAAAGCCTCCTCGAGGCGATCCGCCTCCACCGGCAGATAATACACGTCCGGCTCCCGCCGCAAAAACGGTTCCACCGTGCGCCGGTAAGCGGCCACGCGTTCCGCCACCGCGGTTTCGTTGATCGCCGAGGCGTACAGCTCCTCCATTTTTTCCTGCAAGAGCCGCACATGCTCCGTGCTGCGGAAGAACCGGTTGTGCAGCACGCTCCCCCAGTAATTGCTCAGTCCGCCCTCGTACGGGGCCGAATATTCGTAGGCGCGGGGCCATTCCCAGGCGGCGTCGTAATCCCAGGGCAGGAAATACCATTTGGTCTGGTTCAGCGGCGAATATAGCAAAAAATTTTGCGCGGTCGTGTCCATGTTGTCCATGAGCAGGTTGGCCGCCATCCAGGTCAGGTAGTTGTCCAGATCGAAATGCCGCTCGATGACTTCCGCGATCGGGATCGACGGGTTGTTCACATCCTCCAGCATGGCGAGCAGCCGCCCGTGCTCTTCCCTCCCCCGGATTTCCAGGCGCGTCTCGAAAAGCGCCCGGTCGTAGTCCGGGTCGTTTTCGTCCTTGAGCTCGTCCGGATACCGCAAAAATTCGAAATCGGCCGCCTTGTACAGATACCCGTTCGGATCCAGCAGATGGTTGCGCAGAAACATGCGGTTCGGCTGCTCCACCTGCGTGTACAGGCCGTAGTCCTCAAACGGCGCGTCCTTTGCGCCCTCCGACAGGTCCCGGACAAAGAGGTGCACAAACTGCGTGCGCAGGCTGGCGATGTCCGGCATTTGTTCGAACAGGTCGAAGCTGAGCTTGTTGCGGATGCGGACGGGGTCGAAAATGTGCTTGTTCAGGTTGATCACCCGCTGGTCGTTCCATAGCCCGGCCTGCCTGTTCAGCTTGATCCTGTAATTGCGCTGGGGTTCGTATCGGGATGAGCCGCCCCTGAGTTCAATCCGCCCGTTGGCTTCGGTCGCGGCGAACCCGAACATCCCCGGCTTCGGCCCGCCGCCGCCCGGCTCGCCTTCCTGCAGGATGATGTCCAGCGCGCCTTCTTCCATGCGATCCCGGACCCGGTTCAGCTTATACCAGGTCAGCGGATCCGGGCCGCCGCGGCGGTCGGGCAGCACCGTCACGTACAGCGTGCGCACCGACTGGTCGTCGTCCCGTTCATACAGCCGTTTGTCTTCCTTCAGGCCCGCCGTCATGATGCCGGGCGGCGGCTCCGTCGCCTGCGCGGACGGGCCGGATTGGGACGAACAGCCGGCCGTAAGCAGCGCGCAAGCGGCAAGGACCATGAACATGCCCGACGCCGGGCCTCCCTTCCGCCGCCCTTTCCGCTGCGGACCCGGCCCGACCGGCTGGGAGCAGTAGGTGCGGTAATCGAGATGCCGGAGCAGGTGAATCAGGCGGACGAGAGCCGCCATCAGCGCCAGGAAAGCGGAGATGATCAGGCCCAGCCCGTCAAGCGCCCCATCCATCGACCACAGCGTCAGCCCCGCGTTGGCGGCGGCAAACCCCGCGGCGATCGTCAGCGCGCCCCTCCGGTCGTCGAAATAGAGCAGGATCATCACCAGCACAAACGCGATGATGTACAGGTAGTAGCCCAGCGCCAGCGTGATGAACAGATCCAGCTGCCGGGCGGTGAAACCGGTGAGCGGCAGGAGCTTCACGCCCAGCGCCAGCGCGAGCACCGTGAACATGAGCTGCACTTCCATCGCAAACCGGATCTCCCGCACGAGCGCCCTCTGCATGTCTTCCTTCGCCTTCGCGATGTCGCGGGGCGTGCCGCCGCCCAGCACGTTCCGGTAGTAGTCGCGGAATTTTTCGTAAAAGTGCGTCTCCACCGATACGACAAACGTCACAAGGGTGGGCACCACCGTCAGGAAGGCGTAAAACGAAGGCAGGTCGAAGAACGGCGACACGCGGAACGCGCCGGCGATCTCCCTCGCTTCCGGCCCCGACCAATACACGAACAGATGGACAAACGCGCCTCCGTAAAGGAACATCCCCGTCCAAAACAGCGAAGGCGTCCTCCGGAAATAGGCGAGAAAAGCCCCGTACCGGCTGCTGTCCGCCGGGGGAAAAGCTTTCCCGCAATACCGCGCGGTGAAGAGCAACACGACGAACATACCGGCGTCCATCGCGGCGATCGCGCCGGCCGCTCCGGTTTCCGGAGCCAGGACAAAAAGCGGCCAGGCGGCGGCCAGCGACGTGAGCGCGCCGGCCAACTGGTGCAGGGCGATTCTCCGGTACGCTTTGAGCACGGTCAAATGCACGTTTTGCACCCAGAGAACGGTGAGCTCCGCGAAAAGCAGATACGCGGCCGCCTTGTGCCAGAGGGTGGTCTCCGCCCGCCAGAGGAACAGCCATGCGGCGACGAACGCGGCGGCCAGGCCCAGCGCGGCGGCGCCGTGCCAGGAGGACGACAGATGGACGTAGTCCCGGTGAAACAGCCGGTCCGCCAAAAAGCGGGAAAGCACCATGGTCAGTCCGCCGGTCAACAGCAGCGAGAAAATGAACGCGTATATCGCCGTGGCCAGAAACAGCTCCCGCTCCATGAGAGACGCGCCGTTCACCGTCATGAGGGCGAGCAGGGCCAGGATCTGGGCCATAGCCAGCAGCATCGGCCCGACGGCCACCGAGATGGCATAGGCGTGCGCCCGGAGCTGGGCGAGAACCCCTTCCTTCCGGTACAGTCTTTTCAGTTCGAAGCCGATGCCCGCCATGCTTCCGCCTCCCCCAGCTCGGCATACAACCGGCGATATTCGTCGATGAAGCGTTCCCGCGTATACAGCCGCCGCACCCTCTCCCGGCCGCTGCGGCCCATTTCCGCCCGCAGCCGGGGGTCCCGGCCCAGCCGTATGGCCGCGTCGGCAATCCGCTCCACATGCATGACCGGCACGACGATGCCTGCCGGGCCCAGCCCGTCGCCGTTTCCTTCCACCAACCCGCGGCAATCGCCGACGTCCGTCACCACCCACGGCAGTCCGGCCGCCATCCCTTCCAGCACGGCGAGCGGCTGTCCTTCGCTGACGCTGTTCAGCATGAGCAGATCCATGCGGCCCAGCCACTCGCGGACATTCACCTGGCCGGTGAAATGCACATCCGAAAGGCCCAGGGATTCGACGAGCCGTCGGCATTCCTCCTCGTACCCGCCGCCTTCGTCCATCGGCCCCATGATGTAAAGTTCCGCTTCCGGCATTTCCCGTTTGATCAGCGCGAAGCTGAGAATCATCGTCTTGATGTCCTTGATCGGGACGACCCGCACGATGGCGCCGATGCGGAACCGGCCGTCCGGCGGCGCGGAGGGAAGGTTGTCGTACGCATCGACGTCGATGCCGTTCGGGACGATGGCGGTTTTTTCCGGCGGACAGCCGAGCTCGATTTCGATCTCGCGGTTCCGCTCAAACAGCGTCAGCACCCGGTCGGCGTACCGGTAGGCGCAGGCCGAAAGGCGGTAAAAGTGCTCGATCCACAGTTCCTTCAGATGTTCCCGCACCCAGTCCGCCTTGAGGATTTCTTCTTCCCGTTCCCGCGAATAGATCCCGTGCTCGGTCACCACGAGGGGCCTGCCGTACATATGGCTGGCCAGTCCCCCGAAAACGCCCGCGTAGCCCGTGGTGACGGCGTGGTACAGATCGGCCTTCGGGACGTGCTGCCGAATCGTCAGGATGAGGGGAAGCAGCATGGACCGGACGGACCAGAACAGTTCGGTGAGCGGAATGTGGCCGTATCTTTCGGCGCCCGAAACGACCAGGAGATCGAGGAAATCCCGGCTGGCCAGAAAATCGGCGGGGTGGCGCAGGCGCCGCGAACGGAACAGGCCGAAGAGCGCCTCCCAATCCACCTCATCGACGGGCGTCGGGACGCCTTCCTCCGCCTGTTCCGGCCGGGTGCCGCCGCATCCGAGGAGGCCGGCCAGGGCCGCCTTCTCCCGTTCCGTCAGGCGGATCAGGCGTCCCCACCGCTTCCGGGAGAAGGAATGGGGGGCCAGAAACGTCTCGTGCACGGCGGCCAGATTGGCCGGAAGTTCGTACCGGAACTGCCCCCGCTGGGATTCGTGGGCGCCGATGGTATGAAGCACAAATTCGTGTTCCGGCATGCTGGTGACAAGGGTTTGGATCCAGTTGGACACTCCCCCGGTTACGTAGGGATAGGATCCTTCGGCGATCAGGCAGATGCGCATCCGTTCTACTCCTCCCATTCGATGGCAAACCGGGCGGACCCGGTCTGGATCAGATAGACCCCTTCGTCGATCCGGACGGCCGTCGCGCCTTCCGTCCGTTTGGGGGCCCGTCCGGTCCGCAGGATGAAATCCAGCGTTCCCGCGGGTTCCGGTTCCCACTCCGCCCGCAGGACCGGGCCCTCCCGTTTCAGGACGAGGCGTCCGGTCAGCGTCCGGACCATGTCCGCCGCCGCTTCCGCCGCGCCCACAGGCTTAAGCCAGGGATGGGTGCGCCGGACACGGGCCATGTCTTCCGCAAACAGCTCCCGGAGCCGGTCCCACGATTCCCCGAGGTTTCTTTCCGGATCAAGCACGTCGTCCGGATGGATGAAGTGGGAAAAGAAGCCGTGCAGCGTGATCACGTTCGCCTCCACCCACCGGAAATAATCGTTCTCCCCATAGCCGGTGGTGACGCGGGGCATCTCCACGATGCCGTCCGGAGCCACTTCGAATTCCTGCACGTAAGCGATGTCTTGGGCGTCTTCGACGTAAAGCGAAGCGATGACGGCCAGCTCCGGCCAGGCCTGTTTCAGCGCTTCCCGTCCGTCGGGACTCAGCACGTTGGACGGGGGCACGTACGTGAACGGCCGGTAATCCGGGAAAGCGCGCTGCAGATGGCGAAGCGCCTCCCCGATGGACTCCCGCATCGGTTCGATGCCGGGCCAGACATTGTAGTCGTACACGCTGCGGCGGTTTTCCAGCGACTGGTGATTGTAGCCGTGCAGGCCGATTTCCCCGCCGCCGCGCAGCACTTCCCTTCCGAATGTGGCCAGTCCCCGCACATCTTCGTCCACGGGCTCCTCGAACGGCGGTTCCACGCGGTTGTTGTAACTCTGAATCAGCACCGCGGTGTACACCAGATCGTGCTGCTGGGCGATCCGCAGCATGTCCGGCCACCAGATCTCCCGGATGAACGCCGGAATGTCACGCTTGTACAATCTGTAGATGTCCTCCGTGGTGCCGGGTCTCAGCGGCGCCGGAAAATCGTCGAGAAAGACGACCTTGCTGCCGAACACCGGATAGAGGAAATCGGGCACGAGCATGCTGACGGCGCCCGCCAGGAGTCCGCGGCTGGACTTGCTTTCCAGCATCGTGCCGTTGAACACCATCACTTTGCCCCGTCCGTAGGCGCGCTCCCACAGAAGCGGATTGCCGTCCGCCGACCGGACGAGCAGCCGGCTCTCCGGATCCAGCTCCACCTCCAGGGACCAGTTCGCGAACGTTTCTCCCGCGATGCGGAGGCCTGTCTCGCCGATCAGGACGTTTCCGGTCAGTTCCACGCCCGGTTTGGTGTCATACCGGCCGAAGTTGATGATTCCCAATTTCCTGTACCATTGGTAAAACGCGTCATTGATTTCCGGCGGCAGCGTAATCATGATGGATCCGCCGTTTTCCGCATAAGCCGCCAGCCGGATGGGATCGCCGAGCTGTTCAAGCTGCCGTACGCTGGCGATCACCGCCTCGCACCCCGCCGGGTCCAGCGGTTCCCGCAAGACGTCGATGGACCGGACCGGTTTTTTCATGTAGGCGAGCACGCGTTCCAGATGCTTCTGCACGTTTAGGCTCGGTTTTTCGTCGGACCGGTAGACCGCGCAGATGGGCGGACCTTCGGGTGCCGGAACATGTGCACCGTCGGCTTTCCAGGCGGAAAACTGCCGGAGGAGTTCCTCGTCATGCCGGAATGGGGACAACGCTCCGGAAGTGGCAATGCGAAAGGAGAAACCAAGGAGCAGGACGGCGAACAGGATGATGTACACTTCACTGCCGAGACGTAACGACCGGATCGTCCGCACCCCCCAGCCAGAAACGGACCGCCGCCAGCGCGTCGCCGGACAGGCGGACCGGGGCCCCGATCAGCCGGTTCAGGGCGTCACGGATGGCTTCCATCGACCGCCGCGCGTACCCCGTCTGGAGCAAAGCCAGGTAGGCCTCTTCCTTCTCCGGGAAGCGCCGGACGAATTCCTCCGCCAGCTCCGAGGCGCGTTCGTGGCGGCGCAGCGCAAGCTCGGTTTCGATCAGATCCGGATAGTAGCGACAGGCGTCCGGGTCCGTGTCAACCAACCGCTGAAGCACTTCCGCCAGCTTCAGCCGAAATTCCCGCCGGGAAACGGGATCCAGAAACCCGCCGGCGAGGATTTCCTTGAGCGCGGCGGCGTAGGCCCGCATCGCGCCGGGATCGGACGGGTCCGCCTCATACCGGGCGGACCATTCCTGCACCGCCAGGGTCCCCTTGCGCCGGCGCTCCAGAACAACGCTGACGGCGTAGTGCGACGTTTCCGTATCGTCGTTGCGCGCCGCAAGGGCGAGCAGATCCGGATCGATGGGCGTTTCGCGGCCGAGGAGGGACAGCAGCATGCGGCGCCGGATCGGCACGTCGGCGGCCAGAAGCGCCTCCTCCAGGGGCACCGCGTCCCTCGCGCGGGCGTTCTTCGCCCGGTCCAGATGGAAGCGGGTCTCGTCATCCGGCACCTTGAGATCGGCGGTCAAAAAAGCGTCCTCGGGAAGGGCAAGTCCACCCGGCGATTCTGCCCTCCCCCGCGAAACGGCTTTCCCGGGCGCCGCGTTTTTGCCCGCCGGACGGGGCCCGGCGATCAGCAAACCGGCGACCGGCAAAGCCGCGGCAAACACGAACCGGACCGCCCAAGCTTTTAAGTCCCGCCGGTAAAACCAGGCGAGCAACACGGCTGAGATTGCGACATATCCCCCATAACCGCTCAGCCACAAGAGAGGATCATCCGGCATGGCGCGTCCCCTCTTCCGCGGGTGAGAGCCGGACACCCAAGGCCTCGATGCGGGCGATCAGGTCGGCGGTTTCCCGGGCGTCCAGGTCGGAGAGCAGCACCAGGAGCCGTCCCTGCCAATCGCACCCCAAGAAGTCGGTCTGGCGCAGGTGCGGGGCGATTTTCTGCGCCGTGCGGACCCATGCCGCGCTTCCCGTTCCGGCCGCGGCTTCTTCGGGAAGCTCCGCCTTCAGCAGCGCGTACCCCATGCCGTGCTTCTCGCGCAGATTCCGCCGATGCTCGAGAAGGGCCGCGAACGCCTGCGGCTTCAGCACATCGGTGCCCGCGACGCGCCGAAGTTCGCTTGTCGCCTCCTCATGGAGGACGGCGCGGCGCAAGGCGGAAGAAGCCAGATCCGCGGTCTGGGCCAACAGAAGCCGGTAATGAAGGGACATGCGCGCAAACGGCAGATCGAACACGGCGATCACCGCCCGAACCGTCCGGCCGTCCTCCACCGGAGCGGCCATCAGGGGGGCTTCGGGGTGCAGCTCGCGATTGACAAACACCAGGCGTTCTTCCAGCAACCGGCGAAGCCAGGGGGACGTCTCGGCCTGCAAAACGGGAGGAGCGTCACAGCCGGCGGACCGGGCCGCAAGGCGCAGCGGTTCGCCGGACCGGCCCGTTATGTAAACGGCTACACTTTCGGTGCGCAGGACGTTTTCGACGGCGCCGGCCAGGGAAGTGAGGATGACTTCCGGCTCCAGGCTTTCCAGCGCCCGTGTCGCCGCGCGGATCTTGCCGAAGCTTTCCCGGTGGTTCAGGATCTGTTCGTACAATTCGTCTTTCAGGACCCGGGTTTCGTCGTATACCTCCCGCAGCAGGCGGTACCGTTCCTCGAGCGCCGCGGCCTGCTCTTCCTGCTGTTTCAGCGCGCGTTTTTTCCGTTCGATGGCGTACCCGGTTACAAGACCGACGATCAGATAAGCCGCCAGCTGGAAGAAAAAGTTGGGATCGTGAACGAGCACGAGCAGATCCCGTCCCGAAACCAGCAGGTCATACACATGAAGTCCCCAGGACAGCGCGACGGCGACGGCGGCATGCGCCCAGCCGAGCAGGACGCCCATCAGCACGATGTACAGCAGCTTCAGATCGGGAAAGGCGGCCGCCCATGACGGCTGGGCAAGGATGAGCCAGGCGACAAGCGCGAACACTACGGCGTGTTCCAGAAACGGGGCGACCCTGCCGAAAAAGCGCCGAATCCGCACTCCAACTCCAACGCCTTTGGATTTCCCGGCGGCTCGGGACGATTTGCGCATCTGGTCCCGGAACCACTCGTACGTTTTGGCCAACCCTTCCTCAAGGGAATACCGCGGGGCCCAGTCCAGATCCCGGCGCAGCCGCGAGGAATCGAGGGCCGAACGCCGGATCTCCCCGAAACGGGGGTCCCGGTGGACCTTCGGAACCGGTACGCCGTGCAGATTGGCGATGGCATCCGCCAGGTCGTTCACGGAGGTTTCCGTTCCCGTGGAGAGGTTGTACACGCCGGACAGATCGGACAAGGCGGCCCGGTAGACGGCATCCGCCACGTCTCCCACGTAGATGAAATCGCGGGTCTGCTCGCCGTCGCCGTACACGATGAGTTCTTCGCCGGCCAGGACTCTCAGGATGAACGCGGAGACGACGCCCCCTTCGCCTCCGTGCCCCTGTCTCGGGCCGTAAATGTTGGCGATGCGGAAGCAAAGCGTTTCCAAACCGAACATGTCCCGCCACTTCAAGAGGTACTGTTCACCGGTCCATTTGCTGATCCCATAGGGCGATATCGGGGCGCACGGCGCGCTTTCCCGGATCGGCACCTCTTCCTGCGGACCGTACACGGCCGCGGAGGAGGCGAAGATCACTTTTTTCACGCCGTACTTCGCCGACAGGTTCAGGATGTTCACGAGCCCCAGCACGTTGGACCGGGCGTCCCCCTGCGGATTTTCGAGAGACGAGGAAACGTCCGTCTGCGCGGCCAGATGCACCACCACGTCGAAGCCGCCGCTGCGGAACACCTCTTCGCAGGCCGGATCTTCCACGGACATGACGTAACTTCGGTGTTTGAAATCCGCGTATTCCTTGCGGCCCGTCGACAGGTTATCCAGGATGGAAACGTCCCATCCTTCCCGGTAAAACCTTTCGGCCACGAAAGAACCGACAAAACCGTATCCGCCGGTAACCAAAACTCTCATTTTGGGTTCCTCTTTCCTCCGTTTGGAAGATGACAACCTTGTTCATTTCATATTCAGGCCGCGGGAAAAACATTCCAAAGGGAAGGACAACGGAAAGAAGGCCCGGCGGACGGCGAACGGCGGACATGCGCGGACGCACCGGAACATTCGCACTTCGTCGACAAAATGCCATGGAACAAAATAAGGGAGAACCCGGGGCGTTTGCCCCGCGGTTCTCCCGCCGTTCCGCGGCGATGGTCCGCTTTTTTACCGCTGGCTTGCTTTCAGCGCCTCGTCGAGATCGTACAGGATGTCCTCGATGGCTTCGGTTCCGACGGACAGCCGGACCAGGCCCGGCGTGACGCCGGTGAGGAGCTGTTCCTGCGGAGACAGCTGCTGGTGCGTCGTGCTGGCCGGGTGGATGATGAGGGATTTGCTGTCGCCCACATTGGCCAGATGCGAAAACAGGCGCACCGCGTTGATCAGCTTCTTGCCGGCTTCCACGCCGCCCTTGACCTCGAAGCTGAGAATCGCGCCCTGCCCCTTCGGCAGGTACTTTTTCGCCAGTTCATAGGAAGGATGGGATGGCAGGCCGGGATAGTTCACCCATTCCACGGCGGGATGCCCTTCCAGGAACCGGGCCACCTTCAGGGCATTCTCGCTGTGCCGCTCCATGCGCAGGTGCAGCGTCTCCAGTCCCTGCAGGAACAGAAACGCGTTGAACGGCGACAGCGACGCGCCGATGTCGCGAAGAAGCTGCACGCGCGCCTTGATGATATAGGCGAGGTTCCCGAACGTCTGCACGTAGCGAAGCCCGTGATAGCTCGCGTCGGGTTCGGTCAGGCCCGGGAACTTCCCGCTCGCCGCCCAGTCGAACTTGCCCGAATCGATGATGACGCCGCCGATCGAGGTGCCGTGGCCGCCGATGAATTTCGTCGCGGAGTGCACCACGATATCCGCCCCGTAGTCAATGGGACGAAGCAGGTAGGGCGTCGGGAATGTGTTGTCCACGATCAAAGGAATGCCGTTTTCATGGGCGATGGCGGCAATCCGTTCGATATCCGGCACGTCGCCCTTCGGATTGCCGATGGTCTCCAGATACAGCGCCTTCGTCTTCGGGGTGATGGCCCGCCGGAAATTCTCCGGATCGGCGGGGTCCACGAAATGGACCTTGATGCCGAGTTTCGGGAAGGTGTGCGCAAACAGATTGTAGGTCCCGCCGTAGAGGCTGGTGGCCGATACGATTTCATCGCCCGCTCCGGCGATGTTCCAGACCGCGTAGCTGATGGCGGCTTGTCCGGAAGATGTGGCCAGCGCGCCCACGCCGCCTTCGAGGGCGGCCATCCGCTTCTCGAAGACGTCCGTCGTGGGATTCATGATCCGGGTGTAGATGTTGCCGAACTCCTTGAGCGCAAACAGGTTCGCGGCATGTTCCGTGTCCCGGAATCCGTAGGACGTCGTCTGGTAGATCGGCACCGCCCGCGACAGCGTCGCGGGGTCCAGTTCCTGGCCGCCGTGGACGGCCAGGGTTTCCGGTCTGTAGTTCCTCTGTTCCGACATGTTCCTCGCCTCCGCCAAAGTTGGTTCTTGCCCCATTCTCCTGTAATCCTTAGTTATCAGATCGGATTAAATTGGGATTATCCTCATCTTACTCCGCCCGTCCGCCGACGTCAATGCTTTTTTTGGTCCGCAGGCGAAAAACCCAAAACCGGCTCCCCGCGTATCCCACCGCCAGGGACGCGGCGATGGAAACCGCCTTCGCCCACAGCGGAGGCCACCCGGCCCCTTCCGCAAGAAGCAGGAGAACCGCCGTGGCGGCGGCAAAGGCGGCCGCCTGATTCGCTGCGAACCGCAGCCATTCGCCAGGATGCGGCCGGCGGGTCACCTGAAAGGTCCAACGGCGGTTCCACAAGTAGCTGTTCATCACGCCCGCGCCGTACGAGAAAAATTGCGCCCAGAGCGCGGGGACGCCGGCGGCCAGCGCCAGCAGCGCAAAAACGACGAAATCCACGCCGGTGTTCAGCGCGCCCACCAGCGCGAATTTCGTCATTCTCCTCCATTCCGGACCAAGGATCATCGGCCATGACCGCTCCCTGCCGCACCCGGACATCCGGTCAGAACATCCGGTAGCCCCGGCGCCTGAGTTCACGGATCGCCCAGCCGCTTCCGACCGCGCCGACGGCCCCGCCGATGAGCGGGAAAAACCAGACAAGGAAAAACGCCGCGAGATTCTGCCCAAGCGACAGATCCGGTTTCCAGGCGTACCAGATGCCGATCGGAATGACCAACGCCACGTACAGCACGGTCGGCAGCCAGGTGGTCTTCACCAGCATGTTCAAAATGAAGCCGATACCGAAAAACAGCACGAAAATCAGCAGCGTCCCCACGATCTCCTGCAGGACGCTTATGATGACGCTTCCCATGTCTTGTCAGCGATCCCCCTGCGCCCGTCCGGTCTCCCGGCGGCGCGTTTTGTTCCAGTTTACCGAATGGCGGAGGCGCCCGTCAAACTGCCGGACCGGCCGTCATCCCGCCCGCCGTGACGGCCGGGCGGCGTAAGTTCCGGAACCCTGGGGACGATACGGAGGAAGGTCCGGCAAGTCCGGGATCGTCCAGTCGATTTCCTCCATGCCCGCGCTGCGCAGAAACGCGTTGGTGCGGGAGAACGGCCGGCTCCCGAAAAACCCCCTGCTCGCCGACAGCGGACTGGGATGCGGCGAACAGATCACATGATGGCGCGAAGTGTCGATGAGCGGCAATTTCGACTGGGCATGGCTGCCCCACAGGATGAACACCATCGGCTGCTCCCGGGCGCTCAGCACTTCGATGACCCGGTCGGTGAACGTCTCCCAGCCGATGCCGCGGTGGGAGTTGGCGACGCCCGCCCGCACGGTGAGCACCGTGTTCAGGAGCAGTACGCCTTCTTCGGCCCATTTGACGAGGCACCCGTGGTTGGGAATCGGACAGCCCAGATCGTCGCGCAGTTCGCGGAATATGTTCTGCAGCGAAGGAGGCTGCGGAACGCCCGGTTTGACGGAAAAGCTGAGCCCGTGGGCCTGCCCCGGCCCGTGGTAGGGGTCCTGCCCGAGGATCACCGCTTTCACCTTGCTGTACGGCGTCAGGTGAAAAGCGTTATAGATGTCGTACATGTCCGGGTAGATCGTTTCCCTGCGGTAGGCTTCCTTGAGGAATTCGCGGAGACGGAGATAGTAGGGCTTGGAAAATTCCTGCTCCAACAGCGGCGCCCAGTCGTTGCGCAAAATGGCCACCCTTTGTCCACCTCTCCCGAACGTCCTTGCGCGCATGTCCATCCGACACCATTCTAGTGGAATTTCGCGCTTTCGTCACCGTTTGTTCGTTTGCTTCCTGCCGGACCGGTCGGCTACAATGGGATCGGAGCACAACAGGGACAAGCACGACACGCCGCGCCTGCCGCCGGGCGCGGCGCCAAAGGAGAGATGGGCATGAGCGAAGCGGTGCAGACCCTTGAAGGCTGGTATGCCTTGCACGATTTTCGCACGATGGACTGGACGGCCTGGGAGGAAGCTACGGCGGACCTGAAGGAACGCGCCGTCCGGGAGCTTCTGGAGCAGGTGGCCGAATGGGAAGCGGCGGAAGCGGACAAAAAGGGCAGCTATGCCGTTTACGCCGTCGTGGGACAGAAAGCCGACCTGCTGTTTCTCAACCTGCGGGAGACGCTGGAGGAGCTGAACGCCGTCGAGACGAAGCTGAACCGGTCCGCGTTCGGACGGTTCACCAGCCCTGCCTGGTCCTACGTGAGCGTCGTCGAGCTGAGCGGCTACACGGGGGACCCGAACGTCGACCCGATGCAGGTGCCGGAAATCGCGGCGCGCCTCAAGCCGATTCTGCCCAAGACGAAGCACATCTGCTTCTACCCGATGAACAAGCGGCGCCTGGGCGACGACAACTGGTACATGCTGCCCTTTGAGAAGCGCCGGGAACTGATGCAGACCCACGGCATGACGGGACGCAAGTACGCGGGCAAGGTGCGGCAGATCGTCACCGGGTCCGTCGGCCTGGACGACTGGGAGTGGGGCGTCACCCTGTTTTCGGACGACCCGCTGCAGTTCAAGAAGCTCGTCTACGAGATGCGCTTCGACGAAGTGAGCGCCCGCTACGGCGAGTTCGGCCCGTTCCTGGTCGGGAACCTCCTGACGCGCGATGGGCTGGAAAATTACTTGCGATAAGCATGCGAAGGCGCTGAAAGCGCAAGCGCCGGACCGGATGGTGGCCAATCCGGCCGGCGCCTTGCTTTCGGGTCTTCAGGTTCGCGAATCGCCGTCTGCCTCTCAGCCGTCCGGCGATTCGCCTTCCGCCCCGCGCCCCGCGGCGTCTCCGGCGTCGTCGCCCGCGCCGGGCCATCCGGCGCCGTATTGCTCCAGGAACTCCCGCGTCATGCGGTCGCGTTCGCGGCTTTTGGCCTTCAGCCGTTCAATGGCGGGCATAATGAGCAGATCGATCTCCGCCTGGACGACGGCGGCGAGGTCGTACCGGTTCTGCGACTCCAGATAATGCCCCACTTCCATCAGGGCGTTGTAGCGGTCCAGCTCCTCGCGGGTGAGCAGCCCCCGCACCTGCACGCTGCAGTGCCGCATATGGAATGACCTGCCTTTTCAGATGAACCTGCCCTTGCGCAGGACGAGCATGATGCCCCCGAGCACAAACAGATAGCGAAGATCGTTGACCTTTTTCATCCAGGCGGCCGTGCGGCCGCGGTACTTCCGACCGAAGGCGATGCCGATGGCCTCTCCCTTGCCCAGCGAAGCCAGCGTCCCCTTGTGCTGATACCTGAACGGCTTCAGGGCCTGGTTGCGGATGCACGCCACCAGGTTCTGCGCGCAGTTGACGCCCTGCTGCACCGCGATCTGGGCTGTGGGAGGATACGGTTTTCCTTCCTCGTTGAACACCAGGGAACAGTCGCCGATGACGAAAATATTGTCGTATCCGGGAGCCCGGAGATATTCGTCCACCTTCACGCGACCGCGCACCGTCTCGATGCCGGCTTCTTCGACGAGGCGGTTGCCGCGGACGCCGCCCGTCCAGATGACGGTGGCCGCCTTGATTTCTTCCCCGTCGCCGACGATCACCCCGTCCGGCGTGCATTCCCGGATGGGCGTGCCGATCCGGAAGGTGACGCCCTTCCGCTCCAGCACCCGCATGCCGTATTCCACCAGTTCCGGATCAAAGCCGGGCAGCACCGTCGGCGCCGCTTCGATGTTGATGATTTTCACCAGCGAAGGATCCACGTCAAACTGGCGGCACAGCTCCGGCACCCGGTCGGCCAGCTCGCCGACGAACTCGATGCCGGTGAAGCCGGCGCCGCCCACCACGATCGTCAGGAGATCCGTCCGGTGAGGTTCCCGCTTGAAGCGGGCGAATTGATATTCGATATGCTCCCGGATCAGGCGGGTCGAGTTGATGCTCCGGATGGTCAGGGCATACTCGGCCAGCCCCGGAATGCCGAAAGTTTCCGATTCGCCGCCGAGGGCGATGACGAGATAATCGTACGAGAGCGTGCCGTCTTCCAGGATGACCCTGCGATCCTGCGGACGGATCTGGACCACCGTCGACTTGACGAAATCGATCTTGAACTCGTCGATCAGCTTCAGAATGCTGACGCGGTTGTTTTCCGGATTGTCGGTTCCGGCCGCGGTCATGTGCAGCTGGGTGGTAAAGTAGTGGTAGTCGTGCTTGTTCACCAGCGTGACGTCCGCTTCGTTATAGTTCAACTCCTTCTGCAGGCGCAAGGCTGTCATGATGCCGCTGTAGCCCGCACCAAGGATGACAATCTTCGGAATGCTGTTCATTTCCATCCCATCCAATCTCCGTTGTCCTCTGTGATCGTGATTTTTTCTCTCTCCGACGGTCATCCCGCTTGTGAAAAAAAACACAATGAAGATGACATATGCTTGAACGCCGGTGCTCTAACAAGCATTGTAGTCCCACCGGAGGCAACTTGCAAGCCGGGTTTTGCGTATTGCAAGGAATTTTGTCACAAAAATTAAATGACGTCCGCAAGGAATTCTCCTGCTTCTTCCATGGCATCCCGTGGAACGGGAGGCTATAATGAAAACCTGGGGGACAATTTTCATAAAGACAGAGGTGTGCAGCAGTTGAACGACCAAACGAAGGACATAAAGGATCTATCCGACGTGGTGGACATCGTCATCGTTGGGGGCGGACCCGCCGGCATGTTCGCGACCTTCTACGCCTGCATGCGCCAGCTGTCCGTGCGGCTCATCGAGAGCATGCCGCAGCTGGGAGGGCAGCTCGCCGCCCTTTATCCGGAAAAATACATATACGACGTGGCCGGCTTCCCGAAGGTAAAGGCGGGGGAACTGGTGGAAAACCTCAAGATCCAGATGGGTCACTTCAAGCCGGACATCCGGTTGAAAGAACGGGTGCAGCAGGTGACGAAACTTGAAGAGCGCCTGTTCAGGATTGTGACCGACAAAGGCATCCATCATGCACGCTCGGTCATCATCACCGCCGGCATCGGCGCTTTCGAACCGCGCAGGCTGGAACTGGAAGATGCCGATAAATACGAAAAGACCAACCTCCATTATTTTGTGAACGATATGGAGGCGTTCCGCGGCCGGAAGGTGCTCATTTGCGGCGGCGGAGATTCCGCCGTGGACTGGGCGCTCATGCTGGAGCCGATCGCCGAGGAAGTGACGCTGGTGCACCGGCGCGACAAATTCCGCGCCCACGAAGCCAGCGTGGCGCAGCTGATGCAGTCCCGCGTCCGCGTGCTGACGCCCAAGGAACCCGCCGCCCTGTATGGCAAAGAGCGCATCGAGCGGGTGGCGATCCGGGATGCGAAATCGGGAGCAGAAACGATCCTCGACGTCGACGACGTCATCGTCAGCTTCGGCTTCGTCAGTTCCCTCGGGCCCATCGCCGACTGGGGGCTTGAACTCGAAGGCGGCTCGATCGTGGTCGACAGCCGCATGCAAACGAATATCCCCGGCATTTTCGCCGCCGGGGACATCGCGACTTATCCGGGCAAGGTCAAATTGATCGCCGTCGGCTTCGGCGAAGCGCCGATCGCCGTCAACAACGCCAGGGTCTATCTGGATCCGGAAGCGCGCCTGTCTCCCGGACACAGCAGCAGCATGAACCTGTTCTGACCGTTCCGTCCGGAGACGCCCGGGTCAAGCGCCCCGCCGCTTCTCCCCGGCCGCGTTCACGCGGGGGAAGCGACGGCGGCGCTTGCGCTTTCTTCAGGCAGGTGCAGGCGTCTGCGCCGGATTTCCGCCATCAGCATCTGGACGAATTCCCTGTCCAGTTTCATCCGGACCGCATGCCGGTAAGCGTCCAGCAGCAGTTCGTCGGACAACAGCGGCAGCATGGTTCTTCACCCTCTCCCTTATCCTTCGGTGACCGCATCATAGCACGGCCCGGATGAAGAGACAAGATTTTCCTCTATTCACAGCCGGATGTGGACAAGTTGTGGGCAAGTTGTTGAAAACCGTCGCCCACCCCGGTCGGAACAGCGTGAAAAATGTGGATGAAGTTATGCACAGGCCGGCGCGTGCCAATCCCATAAAAATGTTTCATTGCCGCGTTTTTTCTGATTAAAGGCGTGAATAGAAAAAGTTGTAAAAACCTGCGGATTAGTGCGGTCGAGTATTGACTTCCAGAATCCAGATCTGTCCGTTCCGGTCGATGCCGTAGTCGTATCCGAGCTGCGTCAGGCCCGGAAACCGGCTTTCCAGCAGGCTGGTCGCCGTTCTCGTCAAATTCCGCATCTGCCGCTTCTTCACGCCGACAAGCCGCGGGGACAGCGACATGCGGATGCCGTGGGCCGCCTTCAACAGCGTGCCGCCCCGGCACAGATTGGTGACGAAAAGCCCCTTGCGGGCGAGACGTCCCACCATGGACCGGAACACCCACTCGCCGCCCGCCGTCTTTACCACCTTGACGCGGTAATCGACGGGCCTTCCGCCGACGGTGGCCAGCCGGACATCCTTCTGGATCAGATACGCGCGGCCGCGGCGTTTCGCATCCACCGCCCCGCGCAGTCCTTCGAACGCCGGAAAGCTCCGCGCACCGGACATATGCCGCAACACATAGCGTGAACCTTCCCGCGAAGCTTTCATGACGCCCAGGCCGCCGGTTCCCCGCACGGGTTTCAGCACCACCGAACCGTACAGGTCCAGCATGCGCCTCAGCGCGGCGGAGCTGTACAACGACGTGGGCGGAATGTGGCGGGCGATGGCCGGATGCGACCGCAGGGCGTTGGTTTTGAGCCATTTGTTGGCGAGCTGTCTTCCGCTCACCGTCACGGTCCCATCCATCGCATCCGTCTCCTTTTGAAAGGAAATAAGCTCGTCACTCATACATACTCATACAAACGGACAGGTTCCTGGATGGATGACGGCGGCGATACACCCATTTTTCGTTCGGGTTACTGTTCCGGGAAGGCCAGGAAATTGATAATGGCAATGTTAAGACAATAAAATAACGCGACAAACATGAGGAAGAGTCCGACGGCGGGAAGCGCCTAATCCCGCGGATCCGTGATCGGATACGTGGAGTCAAACCCCCGTATGAATATGTACGCGTACGGAACCCGCAACACGGGCAACAGATGTTTGATTCTCCGATTTCCCAAACCGTTTTTGGTGAGCCGGTAAGCCGCCGCGGTGACCGCCAGATATTCGCAGGCAACCAGAAGGAGACTCCATTCCCACACATGCGGAATCCCCGTGATCCGCTGGATCCTGTAAGAGTTGACCCACAGCTCGGCATGGGAAATGTAGGCGAACCCGTACAGGGCGCCGATGGCATTGAGTCTCAATAACGGCCGCCTTCCTCTTTTCCTTTTACCCATAGATCTTAAAAAATAATTCACGAAAATCCATTAAATGCACAAATCGAAAAAATCATCAGCCGGTTCAAACAGGTGGAATGGATGTGGGGTGGGGATGGCCGGATCGACCGCAGAGCGCCAAGCCGCCTTCCGCTCACCGTCACGGTCTCGCCCATCCCCATCGAATTCTCTTCCGGAGGGTATGCATCTATATGCTCGTACGTGCGGACAGATTCCTGGAGGATAAATCCGTTTCGCCAGGGTGATGGATTTTTAATCTTTCTTCCCGTCCTTCAGCGCCTTTCGAGCAGCTGCCGGGCGGTGTTCACAATGTTTTCCACGGTAATGCCGTTGATCTCCAGAAGCTTTTCGTACGGCGCCGATTCGCCAAACCGGTCCTGGATGCCGATCCGCCGCACGATGCCCCGCCCTTCTTCAGCGACCACTTCGCAAACGGCGCTGCCCAATCCGTTCAGAATGTTGTGGTCTTCCACGGTAATGATTCTTCCGGTGTCCAGACATTCCAGGACGGCTTCCCGGTCCAGCGGCTTCAGGGTGTGCATGTCAAACAGCTTGACGGAAACGCCTTGCTTTTGCAGTTCATCCGCCGCCTTGAGGGCGAGATGCACCGTATCGCCGTTGGCTATGATGGCCAGGTCCTTGCCCTCTCGCAGCTTTTTCGCCTTGCCGATCTCAAACTCCGCGCTTTCATCGTAGATGACGGGAACAGGATCCCGCGTAAAGCGCAGGTACACCGGGCCATACGTCTCCGCCGCCAGCGCCGTGAGCTTGCGCGCGGCGAAGTAGTCCGCCCCCATGATGACGGTCATGTTTGGAATCGTGCGCATCACGCCCATGTCCTCCACGGCCTGGTGGCTGCCGCCGTCGTTGCCGGGGGTGAGTCCTCCGTGGGAACAGGCGATTTTGACGTTGAGATAGGGATAGCAGATCGATTGGCGGATCTGTTCGGCCATCCGCAGGGAACCGAAAACGGCATAAGTGCAGACGAAGGGGATTTTGCCCGTCGTCGCCAGGCCGGCGGCGATGCCGGCGCCATTTTGTTCGGCAATGCCGACATTGATGTGCTGGTCCGGCAGCCTTTTGGCAAAGGCGGTCGTCTTGCAGGACTTGCCGATATCGACGTCGATGACATAGATATTTTGGTTTCGGAGTCCCAATTCGACGATTTCATCGCCGAACGCGTCCCGGGTGGCAATCTTTTTCGGCTGATTTAGCACCGCTGTCATGGCTTCAATCCTCCCGCAATCTCTTCCATGGCCCTCCGGTATTCTTCCTCGTTGGGCGCTTTCCCGTGCCAATCCGCCACATTTTCCATGAACGACACGCCCTTGCCTTTGACGGCCTTGTACACGATGCATTTCGGCTTTCCGTTCTTTCTGGATTTCACCTCGTCCAGCGTGCGAACGATTTCTTCCAAGTTGTGCCCGTCAATCCTCCAGGTTTCAAAGCCGAACGCCTCGAATTTTTGGGCCAGATCCAGGTTCGGCATCACTTCGTCGCAGGTCCCGTCGATCTGCAGATTGTTGTCGTCGACGAAAACGATCAGATTGTCCAGCCGGTACTTGTTGGCCGCCTGGGCCGCTTCCCAGATCTGGCCTTCCTGGCATTCGCCGTCGCCCAGCATGGCGAACACGCGGTAACTTTTGCCGTCCCGTTTTCCGGCAATCGCCATGCCGACGGCGCAGGACAGCCCCTGCCCCAGCGAGCCGGTGGAGATGTCGATGCCCGGACATTTTTTCATGTCCGGGTGCCCCTGAAACGGAGAGCCGTATTGGCGCAGCGTGTGGATCGCCTCATAGGGAACGAAACCGCGGAGCGCCAGGGCGGCATACAGGATCGGGCACACGTGGCCTTTGGAAAGCACGAAGCGGTCGCGATCTTCCCACTTCGGATTTTTCGGGTCGATGTTCATTTCCCGAAAATACAGCGCGGCAATCACGTCGGCGGAAGAAAGCGAACCGCCCGGATGGCCGGATTGCGCTTCGTAGATCATGGTCAAAGCGGTTTGGCGAAGCTCGATGGCCTTTTGCTTCAGCTCTTCTACGGTTAGCTTCATGATGCGGGTCACCTCCGGATCCGTTGCGGGGGAAAGACGGCGGGACGTCGTCTTTCCGCGTTTTTCGGGAACCGTTCCGGCTCCCTCGCGCACGCCGGACAGAAGAAAAGAATGCCCTTCCGTCCTCTTCGGATGCGAAAGGGCAGAAGGCTTGAATGTCGTCCCGGCGTTTCGGGCGCGCGTCATTTCGCGTCGGCCAGCGCCTTCCTGAATTCGTCCACGAATTCTTTGCCGAATTCTTTCTCGGCTTCCTCCCAGACCGATTTCGTGGCTTCCTTGAAAGGTTCGATGTCGACATCGTTGGAGATCATGCCTTCTTTTTCCAGTTCCTCCCGGAGTCTCTTGTCATCTTCCACGATCGCCTGGCGATGGAACTGGGCGGCTTCGAGCGCGGCTTCCTGGATGATTTGCTGATGCTCCTGCGACAGCGTTTGCCAGAAATCTTCGCTGATGGCCAGCGGCAGCGGACCGTACAGATGGTTGGTCATCGAAAGGTATTTTTGCACTTCATAGAATTTGCTGTTGTAGATGTTGGTCAACGGGTTTTCCTGACCGTCCACAATCCGCTGCTCCAGCGCCTGGAACAGCTCGCCGAAGGCGATGGGCGTCGGGTTCGCGCCAAGGGCTTCGAAGGTTTTGACGTAGTACGGAATCGTCGGCACACGGATTTTCATGCCCTTGAGATCTTCCGGTTTTTCGATCGGACCCTTGTTGTTCGTGATTTGACGGAAGCCGTTTTCCCAATAGGCCAGCACGCGGATTTTCTGGTCGATGAGCGGTTCGACCAGTTTTTTGCCGAAATCGCCGTCGAGCACTTTCCAGGCCTGCTCGAAGCTTTCAAACGCGTACGGCAGGTCCAGGATGCTGATTTGCGGATTATAGCTGGCAAAGATGCCCGACCCCCCCGCGGTCATCTCGATGATGTTGGACTGGACGCTCTGCAGCATCGTGGCTTCGCTGCCGAGCTGTTCGTTGGGGAAGATTTCGACGACGATCTGGCCGTTTGTGCGCTCTTCGACCATCTGCTTGAATTTCAGGGCCGCCTGGTGCCGCGCATTGGATTCGGCCGAGCCGTGGCCGAAACGGATGGTGATCTTCTGGCCGGACGTATTTTGCGCGCCGCCGGACGAACCAGGCGTGCTTGCGCCGGAATTGGAGCCCGTGCCGGTGCCGCCCGATCCGCTCCCGCCGGAGCTATTCGAACCGCAGGCAGCAAGGATAAGGACAATCGCCACGAACAGGGAAAGCATCGCGAGAAGTGAAGATTTTTTCATGCTGTAACCCCCTAAGTTTTTGGTAGTTCTTGAAAGAACCGGCTTCCCGTAAGTCCTGTCAGTCGATGTGCATGCCTCCGTTGATGTCGAATTCCTCTCCCGTAATGTAGCCGGCTTCCTCGGATGCTAGGAAGGCGATGGCGTAAGCCACATCCTGCACCCTGCCGAGACGACCGACCGGCACCGCGCGGATCTGGGCCTGCTTGGCTTCTTCCGTCAGCATTCCACCGGTAATGTCGGTTTCAATCATGCCCGGAGCCACTACATTGCAGGTGATACCATACGGCGCCATTTCGCGGGCCACGGCTTTCGTAAATCCGGCCACGGCCGCTTTGCTGGCGGAATAATGGGCACCGCCGAACACGCCGCCGCCGCGTTTCCCCGATACGGACCCCAGGTTGACGATGCGGCCGTAGTTTTGCCGCTTCATGACTTTCAAGGCTTCCAGGGTCAAATAATAAATGCTTTTGACGTTCACCTTGAAAATCAGATCCCATTCATCTTCCGGGATGTCCATCACACGGGTCGGACGGGTGATTCCGGCGTTGTTCACCAGAATGTCGAGTCGCCCGAAGCGGTCGACGATTTCTTTCACGACGCCGGCCACCTGGTTTTTATCCGTCACGTCCAGGTGGACGGCGTAGGCACGGCCCCTGCCCATTTTTTCAATTTCCTTTGCAGTGTCCTGGACTCCCTCGAAATTGATGTCGGCCACAACGACGGTGGCTCCGCGGGAGGCCAATTGCTTGGCGGTTTCACGTCCGATGCCGCGTTGGGAACCTGCGCCCGTGATAAGTGCCACTCGGTTTTCGAAGTTCACAGTTGGACTCTCCTATCTGTCTGGTGACTGATACGCCGTTAAATATTTTCTCTTTCTCTGGTTCTTGGTTCGGCAACTAGGATTCGGAAATATGTTCCGTCTATTCAGCGTGCCCGTTCTCGCACCCAGGCGCCGAATTCCGCACCCCCTTTTTAGAAAAACGATTAACCTCACTTGTCTTTAACATTAATTTTTCTTGTAAACGCCGTCAAGAGGGGTATTATGGCATTCTGGAGACCGCTATCGGAAAAATGGCCGAAAAATCGCTGCCAGACAAGGATAAATCTTTGTTTTCCGCGGCAAAAAAATTACCACTTGTGCGCCGATAGCGGTCGACATAGAATTAAAATTAAAATAGAATAGATCATTGAAGCGGTTACATTAGAAAAACGTTTTTCTGCCGGGAGGGTCGGTCGAATGTCGGTCACCATGAAAATGATTGCGAAGGAGATCGGTGTCTCCGTCGCGACCATTTCTCATGTCATCAACGGCACCAAAAAAGTGTCGGAAGAAACGCGGCGGCTCGTTCTGGAAGCCATTGAACGCAACAACTACGTCCCCGACATGACCGCCAAAAACCTCAGGCGGAAAAAAACGAAAGCGGCTGCGCTAGTCATTTCCAGCTATCCCGACAATTATGTGACGAAGCTGATCCATGGCGTGGGAATCCGGGCGCGCGAACTCGGATACAGCCTCATGCTGGTCAACACGAGCGAAAACGAAGCCTACGAGATGGAAGCGCTGCGTCTGCTTCGGGCCAATATGGTGGATGGCATTATTTTGTCTCCGGCCACCAACCGGATTGACTATCTGGCGGACCTTCAGCGCCATCTGCCCGTCGTGCTGGTCAACCGCTACGATCCCCGGTTTGAAGACATTCCGCGGGTTACGGCCGACGATTTCCAGGCCGGCTATGACGCCACCACCCATCTGATCCAGCACGGACATCGCCACATCGGTGTGATCTATTCCGTTCCGCACGTCACGACGACGGAAAATCGGCTCAGGGGATACCGGGAAGCCATCCTCCGGTACGGCCTTCCCTTCAAGGAATCTTGGATCGTCCGGGGATTCGGCACGACGGAAGGCGGTCGCCTGGCGGTCAAGACGCTGCTGCAGCAATCGCCGGAGATCACGGCCATTTTCGTCCTGAGCGACCACATGATCATCGGGGTCGTGCAGGAGTTGCGCGACCAGTCCATCCGCATTCCCGATGACATTGCGCTGATCGGATTCGGCGATTTCGAGGCGGCGGCCATCATCGATCCGCCCTTGACAAACGTCAGCCTGCAGCCGGACACGATCGGACGCATCGCCTTCGACATTTTGGCCAACAAAATCGTGAATCCCGAGTATCATAAACACGTCTCGCTGCCCACTTCCCTGATCATCCGCAAATCGTGCGGCTGTTGATCGGTTTCGGGCGCAGGACATGGAGCATAAGGAGGAGACATCATGAAAATCGCGCTTGGGTCCGATCACAACGGATACCGAATGAAAGAGGAACTCAAGGCTTTCCTGATCGAAAAGGGCCACGAGGTGACGGATTACGGCTGCCATTCGGAAGAAGCCGTGGATTATCCCGGCGTGGCCTTCGCCATCGCCGAAGCGATCAGCCAGGGCAAACAGGAAAGGGGGATCATCGTCTGCGGCACCGGGCTCGGAGTGGCCATCGCCGCCAACAAATACCCGGGCATCCGCGCCGCCACCGTGCATGACACGTATACGGCCGAGCGGGCCCAGCTGAGCAACAATGCCCAAATCATCACCCTCGGAGCGCAAGTCATTGGCATTGAATCGGCCAAAAAGGCGGTCGAAGCCTATTTGAACGTCACCTTCGACCCGGCGAGCCGATCCGCTTCCAAAGTCAGGCAGATTACGGATCGCGAAAAGGAATTGTTCGGCAGCGGAAAAATGGTGGAGGAGTCGTCCCGGAGCGCCTGTTCCTGAAACGGTCCCTTCGGTGGAGGCCCGATGAGGGTCTTTCGTTTTTGACGCAACCAAGAACAACGACCACGCAACAGAAGGAGAATGCACGTGAAACTTGGACTGGGAAGCTATCTGTTCCGCTGGGCGATCGGCACGCCGTCATTCCGGCCCGCACGTCCCCTGAACGCCTTCGGTTTGCTGGAAAAAGCCCGCGAACTCGGGGTGGGCCTCGTGCAGTTCGCGGACAATCTTCCGTTGCACCGACTGAGCGACGATGAATTGAAGGCCTTGAAGAAAAAAGCCGACGCTTACGGCATCGAGCTGGAAAACGGCATGGAAGGCGTCACCGCGGAGCGCCTGCTCGAGTATTTGCGCATTTCCCGCCTCATCGGGGCCAGGCTGCTTCGGGTTTCGTTCCACGCTCCGGACATTCACCCCACCCTTGAAGAAGGCCTGCAAGCCATCAAGGACGTCCTGCCGCAATTTGCGGAAGCCGGGGTGTCCATCGCCATCGAAAATCATTTCACCATCTCTTCCCCGGATCTGGTTCGTCTGGTGGAGAAAGCGAACAGCCCGTTTGTGGGCATCTGCCTGGATGTGGCGAATTCCATCCGGCAGAAAGAATGGCCGGAAGAGACGGTGGCGATGCTGGCCCCTTACGCGCTCAGCCTGCACCTGAAGGATTACAGGCTGGAAACGCACCCCGATCAACTGGGAGTCTATATTGCAGGGGCCCCGCTGGGTGAAGGCCTGTTGGACGCCGGGGAGGTATTGAAAACGCTTTCGATATATCGAACCGGTTTCAGCGTAATACTGGAACAGTGGTGTCCGCCGGCGGACACGGAAGAAGAAACGCTGAGGCGGGAAACGGAATGGATCCGGAAGGGACTGAACCACGCAAGAAGCGTGCTTTTGCGATTCATGGAAACCACCGTGCACACGGGCTCGGGAGGCACGAAGCATGCGGCAATTTAACAAGGTGCTCGATCATGTTTTCAATGTGCTCATGGCCGTATCCCTGGCCTGCATGGGGACGCTTGTCTTCGTAAACGTCGTGTTGCGGTATGTTTTCAACTCCGGTTTGACGTTCGCGAACGAAATGTCCCTCTACTTTTTCGTCTGGCTGACGCTGATCGGCGCCATCGGCGCCCTGCGGAACAATCAGCACCTCGTGGTGGATTCCCTCGTTCGACGGCTTCCCTGGGCGATCAAAATCCTGGTCTACCTCCTGGGAAACGGCATCGTGCTGTACATTCTCTGGCTGATTTTCAGCGGCAGCCTGAAACTGACCAGGCTCAATCTTGCGGCCAAATCGGCCGCCGTCGGCCTTCCCATGTATCTCGTCTATGGCGCGGGCCTCCTCATGAGCGCGGCCATGGGCATCATCATCCTCCAGAACATCGTCCGCCTGTTCCTGCGGATCCGTGACCGGCACTTCGTGGACGATTTGATTTCCAGATCCGATGATGTCCAGGAAGTTTGAAGAACGGCATCGTGGATATTGAACATTGAAGAGAGGCTAAATCATGGTTGTTGCACTATTTGCCATTACATTGATCATTGCCATTCTGCTCGGCATTCCCATCGCGTTCGCCCTGATCCTGGCCGCCATGGCGATCATGGTGCACATGAACATGCTGGACGACCAGATAGTCGCCCTCAATCTGATCTCCGGCATTCAGAACTTCTCCCTTATGGCCATCCCGTTCTTCATGCTGGCAGGGGAATTCATGACGGCCGGCGGGCTGTCGAAAAAAATCGTCGACCTTGCCGCCGCGTTTGTCGGCCACCTGCGCGGCGGCGTCGGATACGTGACCATCATCGCGGCGGTCCTTTTCGCCAGTTTGTCCGGTTCCGCCGTGGCCGATGCGGCCGCACTGGCGGCGATCATGGTGCCGATGATGACCGCTTGCGGCTACCGCAAGGAACAGGCGGCGGGTCTGGTAGCGGGCGGCAGCGTCATCGGGCCGATCATCCCGCCCAGCATTCCGTTCATCATGTTCGGCGTGGCCAGCGGCGTGTCCATCACGAAACTGTTCATGGCGGGCATTTTCCCCGGGCTCATGCTGGCGGCCGCCCTGACGGTCGTGTGGTGGTGGCAGAGCCGGAAACAGGAAGGTGCGGTGTTGCCGAAAAAAACCTGGCCGGAACGCTGGAAGGTGCTCAGGGAATCCTTCTGGGCGCTGCTTTTGCCGGTGTTGATCATCGGCGGTCTTCGCCTCGGCTGGTTCACACCCACAGAAGCGGCTATCGTGGCGGCGGCATATGCCTGGTTCGTAGGCACCTTCATCTATCGGAACATCAAACTCCGCACGCTGTACCAGTGCCTGGTGTCCGCGGCCAAGTCCACCAGCACGGTCATGTTCCTGATTGCAGGGTCCATGGTGCTGGCCTACATGCTGACATTGGCCAACATTCCCCTGCAAATTGCGGATATGCTGGGACCGCTCGTGGACAATCAGCTCCTGCTCATGCTCGCGATTAATGCGCTGGTTCTCATCATCGGCACTACCATGGACCTGACGCCGATCGTGCTGATCATGACGCCGGTTCTGTTCCCGATTATCAAGATGGCGGGCATCGATCCGATCTATTTTGGCGTCGTGTTCATCATTAACTGCTGCATCGGATTGCTGACGCCGCCCGTCGGCACCGTGCTCAATGTGGTCGCGGGCGTCTCCAGGATGAAATTCGGCCAGACCGTCAAGGGAGTCCTGCCGTTCCTTGCGGCGGAATTTGTGGTGCTTGTCCTCTTCATCCTGTTCCCGCAGCTCGTCACCGTGCCGGCGGGCTGGCTGACGGAATAGAGACGGCGAACCGGAACGGGCCCATTTCATGACCGGACTTAAGGAAGGGATGCATCATGAAAAAACTGATCAATCAGCCTGAACATGTCGTGCGGGAAATGATCGAAGGGTTTATCGCGGCATACGGCCGCGATTACCGGATGCCGGAAAACGTCAACGGCGTCGTCCGCAAAGAAAAAAAGGACAAGGTCGCCATTGTCATCGGCGGCGGATCCGGCCATGAACCGTTGTTTATCGGATTCGTCGGAGAAGGCATGGCGGACGGCGCGGCCATGGGCAACGTGTTTGCCGCTCCGCCGCCGGATACGGTACTGGCGGTCACCAAGGCCGTAGACGCCGGCAAAGGCGTGCTTTACCTGTACGGCAATTATGCGGGAGACGTGCTCAATTTCGACATGGCGGCCGAATTGGCCGAAATGGAAGGCATTGAGACCCGGACCGTCCGGATCACCGACGACGTCGCCTCGGCACCGTCCGACCGGATCCATGACCGCCGCGGCATCGCCGGAGACGTAATGGTGTTCAAAATCGCGGGAGCGGCCGCCGAGGCGGGCCTTCCGCTGGAGGAGGTCGAGCGGCTGGCCCGGAAGGCCAACGACAATACCCGTTCCATCGGCATTGCGCTGACGCCGGGCACGCTGCCGGGGGCCGACCGGCCGACATTCACCCTGCCCGATGACGAAATCGAATTCGGCATGGGCATCCACGGGGAACCGGGCATCCGGCGGGAGAAGCTGCAGCCCGCTGACCGGCTCGTGGACCACATGATGGACCTCCTGCTGGCGGATCTGCCTTTCCGGGCCGGCGACGAAGTGGTGGTCCTGATCAACGGACTCGGGTCCACGACGCTGATGGAGCTTCTGATCGTCAACCGCCGGGTGGCGCAGGTGCTGAGAGACAAGGGCATTTCCGTCTATGACACCGACGTCGGCAGCCTGTGCACCACCCAGGAGATGGGCGGCATGTCCATCACGCTGATGAGGCTGGACGATGAGCTCAAGCACTTCTACGACCAACCGGCGTACACCCCGTATTACCAAAAGAGGAAGCGCTGACGGGAGCGATGCGGCATGACCAGCAGTCTGAACGTGGAACAGACCCGCGATATGTTCCTGTACACGGGAGAACAGATGATCAAAAGCAAGCCGTACCTGACGGAATTAGACAGCGCCATCGGCGACGGCGACCACGGCGTGGGCATGGAGGTCGGCTTTGCCAATGCGAACGAAAAGCTTAGGAACGGCACCTTTGCTTCGATCAATGATATTTTCAAAACGGTCGGCATGACCATGATCAGCACGATGGGGGGCGCTTCCGGCATCATCTTCGGCACGATGTTCGCCGGCGGAATCAAGGGCATGGAGCCGCTCACACGGCTGGATGCCGGAAGCCTGGCCGAGATCATGGAACGGGCGCTTGCGGCCGTCAAGGAACGGGGAAAGGCCGATGTTGGAGACAAAACGATGATCGACGCCTTTGAGCCTGCCGTTCGGGCCCTGAAGGAAAGCGCCGCGCGATCGGACGATCTGCTGGAAGCGCTGCGGCGTGCGGAAGAAGAGGCCGCACGGGGGGCCGAAAACAGCAAGGGGTACGAAGCGAAGTTCGGCCGCGCCAAAACCCTTGGAGCCCGTGCCATCGGCCATCCGGATGCCGGTGCCGTGTCCGTGTCCATCATCTTCCGTTCCATGCGGGAATGGGTGGAACGGCATGGCGCCTGACGCCCGGGTCGGCAAACTCTGGATCGGCACCAACTGGAAAATGCACAAGACGCTTGCGGAAGGGCAGGCATACTGCAGCGAGCTCATGCGGGTAGCCGAAAACCTGCACCCGGACATCGAGTTGTTCGTCATTCCTCCCCATACGCACCTCCATGCCCTGAAAACGCTGATGGCGCGTTCCCGCGTCCGGCTCGGCGCGCAAAACATGCACTGGGAAGACGAGGGGCCCTACACGGGAGAAATTTCCCCGAGGATGTTGGCCGAAATCGGCCTTGACCTGATCGAACTCGGCCATTCGGAACGGCGGCAATATTACAACGAAAATGATGCGGATATCAACCGCAAAGTCCACGCGGCGCTTAGCCACAACCTGCGTCCCTTGGTCTGCGTCGGGGAAACCGCCGAACAGCGGAAGTTCGGAATCACGGAAGAGGTGCTGGCCATCCAGCTGAAAATCGGCCTGTCCGGACTCAGCCGGGAGCAAGCGGAGCAGGTGCTGATCGCCTACGAGCCCGTATGGGCCATCGGCGCAGGTGGCGTCGCCGCCGAACCCGGGTACGTCGAAGATGTGCATGGGTGTATCCGCCGCCTGCTGGCCGCCCTGTTCGGAGAATCCGGTCACCGTATCCCGATCCTTTATGGCGGCAGCGTCAGCGAAAGCAACTTTGAAACGTATCTGGACCGGCGGAACGTCAACGGCCTGTTCATCGGCCGGGCCGCCTGGGATATCGGCCGTTTCAGCAGGATGCTTTTGGCCGTGCACCGGCGGATGTCCGCCTGAAACAAAAACGAAACCAAAGGGACCCTTCCCGCGGTCATGATCCCGCCGGAAGGGTCTCCGTGTTTTGTTCGAACCGCAAGGACAGGGCGAAGGCGGTCTCCTTCATCCCGCGCGGCTCATTTCCGCGTTCAGATTCCGCAGGATCCGGTCGATTTCCGCCATTTGCTCCGGCGTGAGCGGGCCGAATTCCATCGCCCCCGCGGCTTCTTCCGCCTGCGCCGGATTTTTGATGCCCGGAATCGGCACCGTGTGTTCGCCGCGTCCCCAGATCCAGGAGAGCGCGCCCTGCACGAGCGTGCGTCCGCCGGAGGTCAGCACGTCCCGGATCGCGTCCAGTGCGTCGAGATATACCGGCACCGGCCGGCCGTCCCTGAAGTAGCGGACCCAGGCGTGCACGCTGCCCCGCACGTCGTCGGCCGAAAGCCGCGACGAGCGGTTGAACTTGCCGCTGAGCAAGCCCATCGCGAGCGGCATGTTGTTGATGCTCGCGAGGCCGTGCCGCGCGCAGAGCTCGACCATGGGAGAGTCCGCCAGCACGTTGAGCGGATGCTGGAACGCCGCGACCCCGGACCTTGCGGCGAACTTTTCGGCCGCCTCCAGGTCCTCCGTGCTCCAGCCGTACGCGCGGATCCAGCCCTTTTCCTTCAGCCGCTCCAGCGTTTCGATGACCGGGTCGATCCGGTCGTCCGGCATGGATCCGGGGTGAATCTGATACAAGTCGATGTAGTCCGTGCCGAGCCGCCGCAGCGACCGCTCGCAGGCGCGGACGATATAGTCCGGCGACACATCGATCTTCGAGTATACATTTCGGGTCGTTTCGTCATAGGTGAAGCCGAACTTCGTCGCGATGACCGCTTCGTGACGGCGCCCCTTCAGCGCGCGGCCAAGCACTTCCTCGCTGTGCCCGGTGCCGTATACGTCCGCCGTGTCGAAGAATTGGATCCCGAGCTCGAGTGCCCGTTGAATGGCGCGGATGGACACGCTGTCGTCCGCTTCGCCGTATCCGTCCGGATGCCCGTCGAGCAGGAACTGCCCGCCGATCGGCCAGCAGCCGAAGCCGACCGCGCTCACTTCGATGTC